>ENA-ORBV01016377-ORBV01016377.1-microbial-mat-metagenome-genome-assembly--contig:-NODE-16377-length-10775-cov-4.945223_pt1 | contig 10775 bp, 13 predicted proteins | sample MGYA00237777_ERZ505514 | MGnify/ENA primary metagenome ERZ505514 (study PRJEB26160, sample SAMN06269048) | microbial mat metagenome | isolation source: Oligotrophic lake microbial mat | place...
GTGTTTGGGAATCGCTACTTTGTCGAGATTCAAAATAATGGCCTCGAAATCCAGCGGCAGGCGATGGAGGCGGCCGTGGAAGTGGCGCAGCGCGTGGGGCTTCCGGTGGTCGCCACGAGCGACGCCCATTATGTAAATCAGGAAGACGCCGAAGCGCAGGATGTTTTGCTCTGCATCAACACGGGCAAGTTTCGCACCGACACGAACCGCATGAAAATGGAGGGGGACCAATTCTTCCTGCGCAGCCCCGAGCAAATGTACGCGGCCCTGCCCGGCAGCGAAGAAGCCTTGTGGCGGTCACAGGAGATTGCCGACTCGGTGCATATCGACCTGGAACTCGGCAAACGGCATTTCCCCAGTTTTAAGTTGCCCGACGAAAAGAAGTCGGACGAATACTTGCGCGAATTGTGCCTCGCCGGGCTTAAGGAGCGTTATGCCGGTGCCGCCGAGCGCTGGAACGGCGATGATCTGTCGCAGGAAGTTTACGACCGACTCGAGCGCGAATTGAATGTCATCATCAAGCTCGGTTTCTGCGACTACTTTTTGATCGTGTGGGACTTCGTGCGGTTCGCACATCAAGAAGGCATTCCATGCAGGCCCGCGGTTCGGGCGTGGGATCGCTCGTGTGCTACGCGCTCAAGATGAGCCACGTCTGTCCGCTGCAATACGATTTGCTGTTCGAGCGTTTCCTCGACGAGAATCGCCTGGAAGCCCCCGATATCGACATCGACTTCTGCAAGGACCGCCGCAGCGAAGTCATTCAGTATGTGAAAGACAAATACGGCGAGGCCAATGTCGCGCAAATCGGCACGTTCGGTACGCTCGCCGCGCGGGCCGCCATCCGTGACGTCGGTCGCACGCTGGGGATGCCGATCTTCCGCGTCGATCAAGTTGTCGCCATGGTCCCCGACCAATTGGGGATCACGATTGAATCGGCCTTGGAACAGAGCGACGAACTTCGCAAGGCTTGTGAAAACGATCATGAAATTCGGCAGTTGATCGACCTCGCGCGGAAGATCGAGGGCCTCGCACGCAATGTGGGAACTCATGCCGCCGCGGTGGTCATCGCCGAGAAGCCCGTGGAAGAGTACGTCCCCTTGCAGCATGTGAAAGGTAAGAGCGAAGTCATCACCCAGTGGGCGATGGGAGATGTTGAACGCGCGGGCCTGTTGAAAATGGATTTTCTCGGTTTGCGCAACTTGACGATTCTCGCCCGCACGATTGAACTGGTGGAAGAGTCGCGAGGCCAGCGGATCGATCCCTACAAGTTTCCGATGGACGACAAGGCGACGTTTGCGCTGCTCTGCCGTGGCGAAACCAAGGGCATCTTCCAATTGGAAAGCGGCGGCATTCGCGACCTTTTGCAGCGGATGAAGCCCGATCATTTTCACGACATCATTGCCACGAACGCCCTTTATCGCCCCGGTCCGCTCGAAGGGGGCATGGTCGACGATTACATCGCGGTCAAGCATGGCCGCCAGGCCGCCGAGTATCCGCATCCCGTGATGAAAGACATACTCGCCGAAACGCATGGCGTGATGGTCTATCAAGAGCAGGTGATGCGGATTCTTAACCGATTGGGGGGCATCCAACTTTCCAATGCGTACACCTGCATCAAGGCGATCAGCAAGAAAAAGCTGCCGATGATCGCCAAGTATCGCGAGGAATTTCTCGAAGGCTCGCACAACCAGGGCCTCGACAAGAAAAAGGCCGCCGAATTGTTCGGCATGATCGAGAAATTCGCGGGCTACGGATTTAATAAAAGCCACTCGACCGCTTATGCGTTGATCGCGTACATGACGGCGTATCTCAAGGCTCATTATGCAGTCGAGTTTATGGCCGCTTTGTTGTCGTGCGATATTCCGGGCCGCAATTTCAAGAGCAAGGATTCGCTCGTCGAGCATCTGGAAGATTGCCAGCGGATGGGGATCGAAGTCGTACCGCCGAGTGTGAACAGTTGCGATCCTGATTTTACGGTCGCCGAGGGCAAAATTCTGTTCGGGCTGAGTGCGATCAAAGCGTGTGGCACCGGCGCCGCGGAAGCGATTGCCGCCGAGCGGAGGAAAAACAGCCTCTTCAAGAACCTGTTTGATTTTTGTGAGCGTGTCGACCCCCAGCTATGCAATCGAGCGACCATCGAAGCGCTCATCAAGGCCGGGGCGTGCGACGGGCTTGGCGGTCATCGGGCGCAACTGATGTTGATGCTCGATCGAGCGTTGCAATCGGGTGCCGCCGCCGCGGCTGATCGTCGCAGTGGCCAGAAAGGTTTGTTCGGCGACGACGAGGAGGAAGAAGTCGCTGTCGCGCCGGTCGATCTCCCCAACATGCCGCCGTGGGATGAAAAGGATCAACTCGCCCGTGAAAAGGAAGTGCTCGGGTTTTACCTGTCGAGCCACCCGCTCGGGGAGCACGAGCAAACGCTGCGAACTTATTGCACAAGCTCCGCGTCGCTGGCGAAGATGAACCACCGCGACGAAGTGGTGTTGGGGGGGATGCTGGCGGCAATCAAATTTTCACACACCAAGAATCCTCGCCCCGGCAGCGTGCATACCAAGTACGCGATGTGGGATTTGGAAGACCTCGACGGCATGGTGCGCTGTATTATGTGGCCCGAGCAGTTTGCCGAGTTCAGTCCCATGGTCGAGCCGGACAAGATCGTGGCCATCATCGGCAAGGTGGATCGCCGTCCTGGCAGCGAGGAAACCAATGTCCTTGTTGACAAGCTGATCACGCTCGATGATTTGTCCAAGCAATTTTCGAGTGGCATGGTGATCCGCGTGCGTGAAGATCAGCATGGCGAGCAAGGCCTAGTGCAACTTCAAGAAATTGTCCGGGGCTATCCGGGCAAAAAGCGCTTGAAGCTGCGGCTTGATCTCGCCGCCGGCGGCCAAGTGTGGCTCGAATGTGGATCGTCGGGGATTGAACCGAACCCCGAGCTCAACGCGCGAATCGACCAACTTTTGGGCGAAGGCAACCGCCTGATGGAACGCGCGGCTCCCCAATCGCAGAACAACGGCAACGGCAACAATCGCCGCCCTCGTCAAACAGCACGCACGTAGAGGATTTGCTAATGAGCAGCGAATACTTGATTCCTGGTCCCACGCGAGAAGAGATCGATACGCATGAGGGTGCCGTGCTGCTCGAATTCGGCACCGACTGGTGCGGCTATTGCCAAGGCGCTGCTCCGCACATTGCAGCGGCGCTCGCCGATTATCCCGCCGTCGAGCATATCAAAGTCGAAGACGGCCCCGGCCGTGCCTTGGGCCGCTCGTTTCGCGTGAAGCTGTGGCCCACCGTGATCGCACTGAAAGATGGCGTGGAGGTGGGGCGCGCCGTGCGACCTGAAAGCGCGGAAGATGTTCGTGCGGTGTTGGGGCTGATTAATTGAGATAGACAATGCCTTCGACCCGCGAAATATATTGACTACTTTCACCAAAAACGACGGCACTTGATACCTGCATTTAGATGAATTTGGTCCCGCGAAGTTGTTTGTGCTATAATTTTGTCATGGAAAACACACAAGTCATGTACGCCGAATCTGCTATTTTGACCCGGGTGATTGCTCCCACGACGGGCAATTTATCCGCTTCCGCAGCGAAAGCTTTACTGGAGTTGACTTTTCCGCCAAGCGATATCGAGCATATGAACGAATTGGCCGAGAAAAATCGCCGTGGTGAGGCCAATCAGCAAGAGATCGAGGAGTTGGAACATTACTCTCGGGTAGGCAATCTCATCAACTTGCTGCAATCCAAGGCTCGACGTTCACTGGCCAATGGATAGCAATCTTCGTAGCTTAGTGAGAGAGCGCGCCAACAAAATATGTGAATACTGTTTGGTTCCCGAAGCTTATGATCAGCTTCCCTTCCAAACAGATCACATCATCGCCGAAAAACATGGAGGTCTTACGGAACCAGATAATCTTGCTTGGTCGTGTTATGACTGCAACATCTACAAGGGCCCAAACATCGCTGGTATCGATCCTGACACGGGAATCGTCGTCCAACTCTTTCACCCTCGACAGCATCAATGGAGCGAGCACTTTCAGTGGCGCGAGGCAGAGCTGCAAGGGTTAACTCCCATCGGCAAAGCGACGATTGCAGTACTGCGGATCAATTTGGAGCGTCGTATCGCGTTTCGCCGAGAACTCTCTGACGAAGGGCTGATGATATTGAAATAAGCATCAAATTCATTTCGTTGAGAGATGGGTTCCGGTCTCCTGCGGATGCTATACTAACGGCCGCGAAGGAATACTCCAGTTCCGTCTGAGGCAAGACAGACGATCATAGGCGACGACGACCAGGCCATCTATGAATGGCGCGGTGCGAGTCCTGAGTTTATCCTCCATCCGGAGGAACAAATTAACAAGGGTTATGAGACACACGTCCTAAGTTGTAACTATCGTTCACCTCGCAATATCGTTGAGCTATCGCAAAAGCTCATCAAACACAACAAGCGACGCGTTGACAAGGAAATTCGGTCTAGCTCGCACGTAGACGCGAAAATCGACATATTGCAAATGGCTTCGATCAATAAAAGCATCGACTATGTGGTCAAAGAAGTGAAAGCGATGCTAAAGAAGGTTAATGCAGGCAAGGTCGCGATTATTGGACGGAAGCGAGGCCAGATTATTCCCTATCAAATCGCCTTTGCCAGCCACAACATTCCTTTCTATGCAGCAGAAGATTTGCAGGTATTTCTGAGTGACGCATTCGGCGAGCTGAAAGAAATCCTCGCCATACGAGCGCGCGCTAACCATAATCCAATTCCCGGTTTAGATCCAATCAATGATTTGATGAGGCTAATTAACAAGATAAAGTTCTCTTTCTCAAGCTCCTTCAGCCGCTTCGCCTGATCGATGCGCAGACCCCCATATTCTTTCTTCCAACGGTAGTATGTCTGCTCCGTCACGCCAATCTGCTTGCAGGCTTCGGGAATCTTCTTCCCGCGAGCCAATTCGACCTCCGCTTCACGCAGCTTCGCAATGATCTCTTCCGCTTTGAACTTTTGACCTCGTGGCATCGAATGCCCTCCTTCGTGTGTTGCCCAACTCTTGGATTCTCGCTCCAAACGTGGACTCGGGTGAAGGGGGCAGGTCAGGTTGTGGGTGCGTGCGCCAGCACTACCCGCGGCTGCTTTGCACAAAACGACCTCAACCGACAGCTTGCGGTCGCACGACGGATAAATCCCATGAATGAAGCCGAAACAGCGATGGCACAGCAAATTGCCCAAGTGGCAATCGCTCACCAAAAAAAACAAACAGGGCACGCGCCCGCTTCGGTCAGTGTGGTCTTGAACGAAGAGACGCTGGTGATCACGCTCCACGATGCGTTGACGCTGGCAGAAAAGGCTCTGGCCATGAGTGCGGAGGGAGCCGCTCAAGTGCAGGAGTTTCACCGACAATTGTTTCTTAGTTCGGCCGCCTCACTGCGATTGGAAATCAAAAGGATTACGGGCCGAGAAGTCCGCGAAGCCGCCGCCGGGGTCGAGCCCGCCAGTGGAACCGTGGTACATGCCTTCACCACGGGAAACGTCGTGCAGGTCCATAGGCTTTCCGAAATCGATCAGGCGAAAACCGCAGGCTTGAGTGATCCGCTAGGTTCCGTGTAACGCCAGTAACATGAGGAAGCTTTCTACTATGTCCACTGAATTGACGAAAGATTCGTTGCCGGGCGAGATCGGTAGTTCCGACGCCTACAACCGGTTTCAATTGCGTCGAGTCATGGATTCGCGCTACGAACCGATTACTGAAACATCTGTCGGCATCTCCGCGGACCTGCTCCGCGTGCTAGTTGTGGATGACCATCATGACGGGGCCAAAATCATGGCGATGCTTGTCAACGCTTGGGGGCATGATTGCCGTCGGGCCCATGACGGAGTTGCCGGCTTGGCACTCGCCGCCGAGTTCCAGCCCGACATCATCCTGCTCGACCTTCTCATGCCCAACATGAGTGGCATCGACTTGGCCGTTCAACTCCGGCAACAGGCTTGTTTCCAAAACACGTTAATCATCGCCGTGACGGGCTGCACCGACGGTAGCCACCGGCAGCAATGCGAGGACGCGGGGGTCGACCTGTACCTCGTCAAACCGGTCAGTCCCGTGATCCTGAAATCGCTGCTCTGCATGGAATCCGCATACGTGGCACGATCACGGTCAAGCAACGCCTTGCCAGCCATTGCTGACATGGGGGTGCCCCCCGTTGAAACCAATGTTCCATATTCTTTCGCAACTAACCCGCCACGTTTCACACATGGCACTCACCACATAAACGAGTTTGCAGGAGAACTATCATGATTTCCCTACCCACAATTCTGCTTGTGATCTTGATCCTGCTGCTCTTGGGAGCACTGCCCAACTGGGGCCACAGCAAAAACTGGGGCTACGGCCCGAGCGGTGGATTGGGTTTGGTGGTCGTTATTTTAATCATCCTCTTCCTTATGGGCCGCCTGTAGGGGAACAGCTCACAAATAAGTATTCACAGGCAAAATACGAACTGCGTTAATAACTTTGTTATTTACGTCATCCCCGCGCAGGCGGGAATGACAACACCTTTTTTAAGAAAGTGTAAGACCATGAAAAAATCCTTGATCTCGATGTTTGTCCTGAGCTTGTTGGCGATCGCCACCGTCGGCTGTAGCGAAAAGTCGTCCTCTATGAAAGAAACGACCGTCTCCACCCCCGGCGGCACAACCACGACCACCGTCGAAAAAGAAGTCGAAAAAACGGGTGATAATCCTCCGGCCGCGCAACCTTGATTCGTGATACCCGAGAACAGCCGGAGGGTTTCTTAACTTGCTACCTGCCCTAAGCTGGTTTCAAAAATCATGGGAGAGAGAACCGGACGCTAACCCGTGGCGGATGCTTGAATCTCCGTAGGGAGTAAGCCCAGGTTTTGAAATTTTCTCTCTTCCCACGTGGCCAAAGTGGCTAAGGAAGGCGAGAACACGCCCAGTTTGTTGTTAGCCGGCATCGTCCCGATGCCGGCTAACGCGCCGAATTGACCCAAACAGCGATAGCTGCTAGCCTTTCTGGTTGGTTTTGGGCGAGACAGGCTTATCAGAAGCCAGGCATCTCTCGCTCGGTTCAGTTCTCTTTAACGAAATCCAATCCGCTTTGGCTACCGACCGCGCCCCCACGATCGAGTCCGTCGACTCGCCTCCCGCTCCGACTTTCGATCAACTCGGCTTGTCAGAGGTGATGTTGGCCTCGCTGGTCGACGCAGAATATCATAACCCCTCTCCCGTGCAGTTTGGCATTATCCCCCGCGCGCTGCTCGGCAAAGACGTTCTCGGCCAAGCCCGCACCGGCACTGGCAAGACCGCCGCTTTTGCGATTCCCATCCTCGAAAAGCTCGAAGCCGGCGCCGGCAACCTGCCCCGGGCATTGGTGCTGGTTCCCACGCGGGAACTCGCCGTCCAGGTGAAAGACGAAATTGCAAAACTCGCCAAGGGCCGCAAGACACGCTGCATCGCCGTCTACGGCGGCAAACCGATCCGCCAACAAATTGACAAACTCACGCGCGGGGCGGACATCGTCGTCGGCACACCCGGCCGCGTGATCGACTTGCTCTCGCGCAATTCGCTGCAACTCACGAACCTCGAAATCGTGGTGCTCGACGAGGCCGACCGCATGCTCGACATCGGCTTTCGCCCCGACATCGAAAAAATCTTGCGCCGCTGCCCCAAGGAGCGGCAAACGCTGCTTCTGAGCGCAACGGTCGCACCCGGCGTCGAACGCTTGGCGAGCCGTTATATGATCGACCCCGAGGTAATGGACTTCTCGCCCAAAAACAAGTCGGTCGACACCATCGAACAGCGCTACTTTTCGGTCGACGAAGAACGCAAGTACGAATTGCTCGTGCGGCTGTTGGCCCGGGAAGAGCCCGAGCAGGCCATCGTCTTCTGTCGCACCAAGCGCGGCACCGACCGCCTCTACACCAAGCTCTCCAAAAAGCGGCCCTCGATTGACATCATCCACGGCGATCTCCAGCAATCGGCCCGCGACCGCGTGATGCGCAAATTTCGAGACAATGAAGTCCAGATCCTGATCGCGACCGACGTCGTGGGTCGCGGCATCGACGTGTCCAACATTTCGCACATCATCAACTATGACATGCCCCAGTCGTCGGACGATTACGTCCACCGCGTCGGTCGCACGGGCCGCATGGGCCGCGAAGGGGTGGCTTATTCTTTTGTGACCCCCGAGCAAGGGATCGAGCTTACGCGAATCGAAATGCTCATCAACACGCTGCTCAAGCGGGACGAAATCGAGGGTTTTCAAACCGTCGCCGCGGCCGCCCCGCCGCGTGAAGCGCCCGCCGACGAAAAACCGGCCGAGCCCAAGCCAGCAGCCCCGGGCCAACGCCCCCGCCGCCGCCATCGCCGGGGGTTGTAAGGTAAGCTTTCCATGGCGGCGCTCAGCCGGAGGCAAACTTGCCTCCGCGCAATAGCTGCAATGGCTTGACTTCCCACTCCTCGCTACAATAAGCCACACCTTTATTGGGCCAGAATGAGACCCCTATGAAACTGGTTTTGCTGGGCACCAGCGGCTATCACCCCAACGATCGCAGGCATACGGCCTGTTTGATGCTGCCCGAATTGGGAGTCGTCTTCGACGCTGGCTCGGCCATGTTCCGCGTCGCCGATCATGTCCAAACCGACACGCTCGACGTATTCCTCTCGCATGTCCACCTAGACCACTGCTTTGGGCTGACGTTTATGTTCGACATCATCCCCGCTGGCCCCTTGACGCGGGTGTCCGTCCATGGGGAAGCCGACAAGCTGCAAGCCGTCCGCGAGCACTTGTTCAACGAACATCTCTTTCCCGTCGGCCCACCATTCGACATGAAGCCGCTTACGGCCAAGATGAAACTCGCCGATGGCTCGACCCTCACGCACTTCCCCTTAAAGCACCCCGGCGGCTCGGTCGGCTACCGCATCGACTGGCCCGACCGCTCGCTGGCCTACGTGACGGACACTGTCGCCGCCAAAGATGTTGCCTACCTCAAGCACATCGAGGGGGTCGATCTGTTGGTCCACGAATGTTTCTTCTGCGACGACCAACCAGAGCAAGCCGAACTCACGGGCCATAGTTGCCTGATGCAAGTGGTAGAACTCGCCGCCGCGGCGAAGGTGAAGAAGTTGGTGCTCGTGCATATCAACCCGGTGTACGACGAGGATGAATGCTACGATTTGGACGCAGCAAGAAAAATCTTCCGCGAGACCACTATTGGCGTGGATGGCCTGGAAGTGGAGTTCTGAACTCTCTTTCTCAGCCCAGAGCAGATGGCAATTTCCTCAGCCCGGAACGGGCGACAGTCAATAGCCCCTGGTAACATGGTGCCTACATTCCTAGCCCCAACGGGGCGAAAGTACGGACCAAACTTGCCGCAAGAGAATTGGAAAATCCGCCATGCCCCAATCCTTCGGATCACTCCACTGCCACATCGTGTTCAGCACCAAACACCGCCAACCACTCATCACACCCGAAATACAACAACGGTTATACGAATACATCGGTGGCATCCTGCGAAATCATTCCAGCAGTCTCATCGCAGCCGGTGGCATGCCCGATCACATCCACCTACTGGCCTCCATGGGACGGACCGTCGCCGTGGCTGATCTGGTGCGAGTTGTCAAAAGCAACTCCTCAGGGTGGGTCCACGGTGAATTAGCGCTGCCTGACTTTCATTGGCAAGATGGCTACGGCGCATTTTCCGTGAGCTACTCGAACATAGAGACGATAAAAACCTATCTCGCCAATCAAGCGGAGCATCATCGTCGCAGGACGTTCCAGGAGGAGTTTTTAGAACTCTTGAAACGTCATGAACTCCAGTGGGATGAACGATACATCTGGGATTGACGGGCGTTCTGCACGTCCCCAGCCCGGAACGGCACACCTCTTCAGCCCGGAACGGGCGAAAGTCAATAGCCAGGGGCGTAAGCCCCTGGTCAACGACACGAGCAATCAGAAAGCCCCAACGGGGCGATAGCACTGCCGCCCCGTTGGGGCTTGGATTACATGGGGTTACATTTTCCAGGGGCTCACGCCCCTGGCTATTCACGACCGCCGCTTCGCGGCTGAATTTTCACCGCTGCCTTGCCACTCTTTTTAGCTCCCGCAAATAGGAAACATGCTCCACTTTCAACCGGCCAACCCTTGCACGTATTATCTACGATTCATCAGCATCGATTTCCCGATCTTTCATTTCCTTCATTTTAGGGCGAACACTTTCCAGAATGTTCCCGATGAAGGATACACAGCTCTTACCCGTCTTAGACTTGGATGCCCTAACCATTAACTCTTCGAGCTTGGTTTCGTGATAATGCGCTTGCGAATATCCGCCAGAGCCTGCGTGTTTATGATAATGATCAATTTTGTCGGAGTGGTGCTGTGCATCACGAAGGTATCTACTCATGACTCGTTTGGCTCCATCTGGACAGTCAGTTGTTTTCTAGCCAATCGCGTGCAACTGCACTTGTATCAGGGTAGTCTAACATTGCCTTAACTGTCAGGATCGCCTCTTCATCGCTGTATCCTCTATCTTTCAAGTTTTCATATAATCGTAGAAGCTCGGATTCCGAAAAACCCTTGTAACCCCCTGGCTCTTGGGGTCTTTCATATTCTGCTTGGGGTTCGAGTCGCCGCCTCTCTGCAAGCTCTGCCTGAGCTTCACGACGCTTATTTTCAGCAAGCTCTTGTGTCTTGCCTCAGACGGAACTGGAATTTTCCTTTGTGGTTGTTAGCATAACTCCAACCGCAGGAGAATTCCATGAAC
>ENA-ORBV01016378-ORBV01016378.1-microbial-mat-metagenome-genome-assembly--contig:-NODE-16378-length-10775-cov-4.395962_pt1 | contig 10775 bp, 12 predicted proteins | sample MGYA00237777_ERZ505514 | MGnify/ENA primary metagenome ERZ505514 (study PRJEB26160, sample SAMN06269048) | microbial mat metagenome | isolation source: Oligotrophic lake microbial mat | place...
GGCTCGGAGATGTGTATAAGAGACAGCATTGTCCAATCTCGGGCCGTTCGGCGTCGATCGATTTCAGGCAATCCTCAACCCGCCGCAGAGCGCCATCATCGCCGCGGGCCGAATCGCCAAGCGTCCGTTCGTCGAAGGCGACGCGGTGATGGCGCGCCTCACCTTGCCGCTATCGGTCTCTGTCGATCACCGTGTGATTGATGGCGTCGCGGCGGCTCGCTTTCTCGCTGGTATCGTGGCTCTGCTGCGCTCTCCGCTGCGGCTAATCCTGAGTTAGAATCCGGGGCCGCCTCGGGGCATCGAAGTTTTTAGAATGGATCACCCATCAACCTTTGCTCGCCTGGCCGCTGCCCTCCTGCGCGAAAGAGGGAACCCCGAAAACGGCAGCGAGACAACAAGGTTAAACGGTACGCAGGGGCAGGTTGTATGTCGCAGACAATTGGAAGCCGGCGCCGCCTCCTCGGTTGCCCGCCGGGCCATCGCCTTCTCGATCTCAACACGGCCCAGCCGATAGGCCGCGGAAGGTCTCACCCAGGCAACGATCGCACGCAAGATGAGTTCATGTATCCCGTTAGAGCCATCCTGATCTTCGGCCGGCGCCACTGACTGGCGTTGAAGTGACTGGCATTGAAGTTCGGCCCTCTCGGCCTCCGGCTTCTGGCGGCTGTGCTTCATTCCGCTGCTCCATTAAGGTCGTCGTAGACGCATGCACTCATTGTGATCTTCATCCTACTGGCTCCCTCGCAAGCATAGAGCCATGACGAACATGCAAAACGAAAACAGCGTCGTCGATAATCGCGAAAAGAATTCGATAGAGCCCACGATTGCCGCTGCCGTATATCAACTCGCGAATAGGTTCCTGAAAAGATACGCTTTCGGAAGCGGCGTGGGCGCGTTCCGGATTTTCGGCGAGTGTTTTAATTTTCTTTCGCACACCCGCGATCAAGGCACGGGCGGCCTGCGGCTCACCTTGCCGGCGAATATAGCCGGAGGCCGTTCGGAGATCGTTTTCGGCTTCCGGCGTGATGATAACGCGGTACTTCATCCTGGCTTTATGCTTCGCGTTCCAGGTCGTCAAACACGTCGTCAACGGAGCGGCCCATACCCTTCTTTGCTTGGGCCATTCCGCGATGGATACTCGCCACGGAATCCAGGTGTTCGGCAACTTCCCGATATAACGCAGCGTCCAGGAGCACCGCTTCGGCTTTCCCGTTAACGGTTAAAATCAGGGGCCTGCCGGTTTTCCGTATGCGCTTCATCAAGCCTGCCGAATTGCGCTTGAACGTAGTCATGGAATGTATATCCTGGGTCACGTCGATCATCGTGCTTGCTCCTCACGCATCATATCAGCATCATGGGTGATGCTAGGCGGGTCCGGATGGGTTGTGAGCCTGAATCATCGGATGGGGAGGAACCCAGCGCTGCACCCTGACTTTATCGGCGGATCCGGGGCCGGCCTGGCCCGGTCTTTTATGCACAGAGAGGGCATGATATAAATTCGAACGCGGATGCTCCTTTCAAAATCCGCAACGAATTCCTCTTTATGGCGGCCGCGGTTCTTCTTGGCCGCTTCCAGACCTTGGCGGACACCTTCGCATCGATCAGCTTCGGCAGTAATAGCCGGCAATCGCTGACAGACTTCAGCCTCTCTGTTACCACCACCTTTAATAGCTTCAACTTTATCCGTCCGGATCTTGGGTTGTGCCGCTGTTGCTTGCAAAGCCATATCTGCGTTGAAGCCTCTTCTTCCATGAACGCAACAAAGCATGCGTCCATCAGTGGCGGCGCCGTGGGGTGATAGCGATAAGAGCCTTGGATCTAAATCGTCAGGGCTCCCGGCTGCATGCCGAATCAATTCGCCCGGCGTCGGAATTCTGTGCCGGCACGGCGGAGGTGCTCGACAGCCAGCCAATCGTTCCCGCGCATTCTTGGGATGAATCTGCACCCGGAAGTCGCAGCCAAGTGCCACCGTGCCAATGGTTGTCGGCCAACACGGCGCTGTGACTGGAGCTGAGTGCGAGCAGAATCGAATATTTGGTTCCAGTGCACGATGGCGGCACTGGCGAGGTGCATGCCGGTTGATGCGTATGTGATGCTGCCGGGGCCGATGTAGACGGTACGGAGATCCTTCCGCATTATCAGAAACTAAACTCAGCCGAAGCGGCGAAGTTTACTAACGAGAACGCAGAAGTCCTCGCCGCCATAGATGTGCTCCGAATGCATTTGCGAAACCGGGGCATCTGGGCTGTGGCTTGGGGCGGAGATCGAAAAACGCCGCTGGAACCAGTGTTGGAACGGCTGGAACGCTCTGTGATCCGCTCGATAGACCGGGGGGAATTCATTGGCTCTTCCCGCGCTACCGCCATCTTCCAAGGGTGATCCTCGATCCCCGAAGCCATAGCGGAAGTCTGTTCGATCAGGTTATCCACTCTTTGAGTCGAGCGCCTGCGCCACCGTCGCAACGTATGATTTTGAGGTTCGCTATGCGATGGGAAGATGCGGCGCTCCCCGGCGACCTCTTCGCTCACCAAAACTTGACCACTTGTGCTCCGATAGAGTTGCCCACCCCCGGCACCGCACCTTGGCCCGTAAGCCTCAGATGGGCAAGGCATTATCATCACCGGCCCCGTTGGGCCGGTGGGTCACTCTCCGTGAGCATACCTGGGTAATTTCTCGCGAGTGCCGAAGCCGGCGGAGACAGAGCTTCGCCTCGATCAACCCGGCGAAGTCGCCATTGAATCCGTGACAGTTCCCTCGATCTCCGGTAATGTGGAAGGAAGGAGAGCGGATCGTCTCATGAACGTGACCTTGGAAATTCCCGACGACATCGGTTTGCGCCTCGCGCCAACTGGCGGCCTTTCCCGCAAGGTCCTCGAAACCTTCGTCCTTGAAGAACTTAAGGCTGGCCGAATTACTGAGCCGGAGCTATGCCGTATGCTCGGGCTCGCCCGCATCCAGCTCGATGGTTTCCTCAAGGCCCATGGCGTTTTCGAAGACTACACCATGGAAGATTTCGAGAAGGAACGAGCCGCATTCAAAAGCCTGGGCCTTTGATCGGTGCAGTTGGTCATCGCCGATACCGGCCCCATCAACTACCTGATCTTGATCGAGCACATCGATCTAGTTCCGTGCCTATGCGGCACGGTTGTCCTTCCCGCTGTTGTTCAGGCTGAACTGGCGGACGAGCTTGCTCCTTTGCCTGTTCGGCGCTGGATTTCCAATCCTCCGGCCTGGCTCCACATTGTGAGCACGCCGGAAATGTTCCTTGGTGCCGGACTTCACAAAGGGGAAGCCGCTGCAATCGCCTTGGCCGCTTCCCTCGGTGCGGATCTGGTGCTGATGGATGACCGCCGGGGTGTCCTTGCCGCCGAGCGGCTGGGTATTCGTGTTACTGGGACGCTTGGCGTTCTTGACATCGCCGCGGATAGAGGCCTGATCGACTTTGCCGAGGCTATCCATAGGCTGGAAACAACCACCTTCCGAAAGCCGGTCCTGCTGCTGCGAGCCCTACTCGACAAACACCAAATACGCTAGGAAGTTCACCGGTTGCGATGTTGAAATCCCAATCCGCTCGACAGCGCCCGTGCTGGCATCATCGGTGCGCCGATCATTGAGGCCGGTGGTTTTCGCGTTGGAGTATCACGCCATTCGCTGCGCAACTTCGATGTGCCCCTCATTGGTCGGATAGTCATTAATGCCGGTCGCGCGGAAACTATGGCAGCCGATAGCGGCCGCAAATACCGGCTTCAGTGGCACGCCGGCGGATTATGTGCCAGACATCAGTGCGGGACAAAGATCGTTCTCGAATGTTTTCGTTCGAATGGCGGAGTGGGCCAATAGTATGGGCATTATCCTCACCCCGATTCGTGACCGCCGTCAGGTACGCCACAATTTCAGATGGAATGCACGGGATTTCGTATCGTTCAGATTGAACGCTCGTAGTAAGCTATCAATACCAATCAGAGATAACTTTAACCGGTATTTTGTACGGATCGCTTGGTGCGGTAGCCATCACAAAGGAGAGAGATTGAACTTGGACGAAGTATACAAGTATTGGCAACTCGCAATCGTGAGTGTGGCGCTGATCTGTTTCCTTGTCGACTTCGTGCGCCGATTCGTTTTGCCAGCGTGGCGGCTTTCAAAGGAGCTCAACCAATCGATCTCCTCATTGACCGGGATCAAGGGGCGGAGAGGCAGCAAAGTTGTTGAACTCGGAGAAATCGCTCGCGAAGCGATGACGGGGGCAACACTGTCCAACCCTTGGGTCGAATACGCTAAAACGCTTCACCCCCAGCGCGAGGACGACCAATCTGGCCAGAACAGGATCGTCCGCTGGCGGGCGACGGCGTTGGCCGAAGCGTTCTTCACGGAACAGGCCGTCGTCGACACTCACCTCAAAACCGAGTACTTCAAACATTTGCCGGGCATCCTTACGGGAATCGGAATAATTGGCACCTTCCTGGGGCTCATTTCGGGCCTGACACAGTTTGATGTTTCCGACCCGGCACAAGCCCAAGTGCAGCTTAGCAATCTTGTCAAATCGGTCGGTCATGCCTTCTATGTGTCTGCGACAGCCATTGGAATGGCGATGTTATTCACCTTGGTGGAGAAGTAGATCATTGCATCCCGCTATCGCGAAGTCGAGGAGATCCGCAGGCTGATCGACAGCCTGTTTTCGGTGGGCGCCGGTGAAGAGTATCTCGAGCGGCTCGTCGCCGCTTCGGAAAACGCCGCAACGCAGGCTGCACAAATCAAAGACTCTTTGGTGGCTGACCTCAGAGAAATTTTGACGACGCTGACATCGCAACAGATTGAGGCCCAATCGTTGCATACGGGTCAGATCTCCGGCGACGTAGGCAAAGCAATTAGTGACAGCCTGGGCGGTCCGATGCGGGCAATTTCCGAAGCCGTCAAGGGAGTGAGTTCCAATCAGGGCGACGCGGTCAACCGGATGCTTACTGATGTGCTTACGAGCTTCTCCGCACAAATGAAAGAAATGTTTGGCGGACAGATGGAGGGCATGTCCGACTTGCTCAAACAAACCAGCGAGTCGATGCGAACCACGGCGGTCCAGTTTGGGCAACTTGCGGCGAACATGGATGCGGCGGGAACAGGCACAATCGATGCGATGGGGGAACGGCTGAACAGTGCACTCGAGGCGATGGAGGCGCGCCAGGGAATAATGAACACGCAGATGGGCGCCTTCGTCGAGCAAATCCGTTCACTGGTCGCGGAATCTCAGAGCGAGTCGTCCAGGAAGTTGCAGGAGGTCCTCGGCGCTGTCGGTCAGCAAGTTGCGGGTGTTGTGGCCGAATTGCACCGGCAGGTTGAGTCGTCGTCGGAGTCGCAGGGCCAGCGCCAGGAACGGTTCGAGAGGAGTACCGGCGAAGCGATTGGATCGCTCTCCGCGCAGATGGAGAGTCTCCTTGCGCAGTCCGTTGAGACAAACAAGGCGTTGCAGGGCACGGTCGCGCGCTTGGCCTCAGGGACTGACAATGCGATTGCTGGAATGAACTCCGGAGCCGAGACGCTATACGTTGCCGCCAGCGACTTTGCCAAGGCTGGGCAGGGCGTTTCCGAGACCATGAGGGCATCAACGGTGGCGGTTGAGACAATCAAGACCGCGGCGGGCCACCTTTCCTTTGCCACTGCCGGCGCCAAGGACATCGTCGCGGATTATGGGCGAATGGGAGACACGTTTGCCAGGATGGTGTCCGAACTGAAACTGACGATTGAGCATGCGAGGCGCGACGCTTCGATGACTTCGGAGTGTATTGGGCAAATTGAGGCTGCGACAACAGAACTCGTTAAAGCGCAAGAGGAATCGCAGGATTATCTAAAAGGCATCAGCGAAGTGTTGGTAACGGCTCATGAATCCTTCGCACAAAGCGTCGATCGCTCGTTGCGCGAAGGAAACCGGAAGTTTCAAGGCGAGTTATCGAGTGCTGTCGAATTACTTTCGGGCGCCATAAGGAACCTTGGCGACGTCCTGGAAGAAATTCCTTCCAAGAAGTAATAAAAAATGTTTGGAATCAATACTCAGCGGAGGAGAGGAGGTAGGGACGAGGCTGAGAAGCCATTCTGGATATCATTCTCGGATCTTATGACTGCGCTGATGGTACTTTTCCTCGTGTCAATGGCCGTTGCCCTCATGGCCGTTACTCAAGGTATTAGGGAGAGGGAAAAGGGGGAAGGGGCGAGGAAAAAAGAAATCGCCGGCTGCATGATGGGAATCGAAAGTCTCGCGAACACCGACGAATTCAAAGGTGTCGTCGTTAGGGGCCAATCGGTCGAATTCGGCACGTTAGCTGAATTCAAACACGATAAGGATACGCTTGATCTTGACCAAGAGCGCATTATTCGAGCCTTCGTTCCGAAGGCGTTGAAGGTAGCGCGATCTAAGACTTGCGACGACTGGCTAAAGCGCGTGATCGTCGAAGGCTTTGCAAGCCAGGTCGGCACTTACCTTCGGAACTTGGATTTGAGCTTTCGTCGATCGCAACGTATCCTTTGTGTCCTGTTGGATCCGCACGCAAAGGATGCACTAAGAATCGAAGACCGAAAATTGATCAGAACGCTCTTCCTTGCTGGCGGTTCGTCGTTCAACACCTTGTCCAAGAGCGCCGCTGAAATGCGGCGTGTAGAACTGAAATTGGAGTTCCGCGCACTTGAGGCCAAAAAGGAATCGCCGCCCACGATACCTTGGGACGAAGACGCCAAGTGCCCTAACGACCTGCGATGAATAACGCACTCCTTGCCCTCCAACTCGGCCTCAACAAATCACTGTCCGGCGGAATACATGCGGGTGATCGCTGGACCGAACCAGCCAGGATGGCTCGCGCTCTCGCGCAGGTGCAACGCGAACATGGTGGAGCTGGAATACCGGCCGATCCTCGATCAATCACGGCAGCGGCATCTGCCTTCTCCTCAACCGGATCGTGTGAAACTTTTCGTGACCTTAAATACGTGTGCCTAGGTATCGGCTTGGTCAACAATTCCGGCTCGTGCCTTCTGGCGGACTCAGAGCGCCGGAGCGATGTATTGAGACTTGCTGAAGGTCAAATTGACTCACGTCGCAGGCTTCGTTGTTTTCAGGCCCTGATATCCAGTTATTGGACCTTTCGGCCCAATGAGGGTGCGACGACCGCCGCGGCGAGAGAAGGATGGATCGAACTTCGCGTTTGGCTACGAAAGGAGTATGAGCAGTTTCAATTGTCGAAGGAGCCCAAGCCGACATGGTTCGCCAGCTTGGTGCGCCATTCCAACCTGCTCAGTAGTGAGCCTTGTGAAGCGTATGCAGCCGCGCTACTTCGTGGCGACACATCAAGTCTAAACGATGCCATCGAGAGCCTGGCAATACCCATCGATTCCTGGGTTTTGGAGGAATCAGTTTTCGCACAGATGATCGCTGCAGCCGCACTTGGCGACAGATGGTTTACGGAGCAATTACCAAGACTTCTTCCATTGGCTCTGGGCAAAGGACAGGTGAAGATTGGCGTGGCGTTGAGAGTTCGTTCTGTTGCCAAGTTAGTATCGAGATACGCCAAGTGCAAGGATCGGCCAGAGCACATAGAGCTGCGAGATGCCGCGGTTTCAACCATCGGCAACCCGTGGCTTCGCAGAACCAATTGGGATTCTCAAGTCGTCAAAATAGGAGGCAGTCCTGATGATATGGCCCGTGAAATGATCAACGGCTGGCTCAAACGGCGACTGATCAAAGACTTTTTCGAACTCCTCAGCGTCGATGGGGCCGGCGATCCACGGCGGCTCGATTACTGGCTTCGATTTGAGCCGTTTATTGAAGAAATGTGGTTTGCCATAGGGAGCGACGCCCGGAATAGACGGGACAAGGATTTCGATGATTTCAGAGCCAACGCCAAGGGACGCCTACTCGATCTAGAGGACTCGACGGCCGACAACAATGCGTTTGTAATGCGTATAGGCGAGTATTTGGCGGTCGAATTTGGCGCTACCGGCAATGCCTTTTACCTGTTCAAGTGGGATTCTTTGCCACAGACGATGATCAGCACCCTAAACTCCGGTCGCGCCCGGACAGGGATCAGCCGCCGCTGGTTGAAGGATTCAGGCAAAAGCGAGTTCAAACTCAATCACACTGACTCCGCTTCGAGAACTTGGGAACAAAAATTCGATGCTCAAATCTGCCCTCTGCTCGGCCGACGGCCCTTGGGCTCCCCCCGAAGTGCAAGTTCGGCACGCCCGCGAGCGATCCCAGTGCGACGACCGGTACCGCCGCTTCGGGTAGTCAACTCGACTCGCCCGGCCGTCGTCGCCGGCCCATCGGAAATCGAATGGAATTCATTCGTCAAGCTGAATAAGTTAGAACTGAGAGACACTCGATCGATGGGAGGCCCGCTTTGGGTTCTTGGCGAGCATATACCGCGAGTGATCGCTGAGCAACTCAACGCGTGGGGATTCCGTCCGAGCGTGCCGAAGGGCTGGTACAAGTACTTATGAATTGGACGCCATTTCCTTCGGCCCGCAAGCTGGATCAGCTGATCGCGGCCCCGTCCGCCACGATCCGTATCTCATGGAATCGAGAGGGGGTGAATTTCAAGCCCGAGCCCGAGTTCGAAGGTTGGCTTTCCTCACCTTCCCGCTTTGGGTCTGGCTCAGAACTCGCATTTCTGTTAAGCCAGCTAGAAGACGAGGGTTATGTCGAACAGGTCGAAAACCACTTGAACCTACGCTGGTCTGAGTTTTATAGGTTGTCTGGTTCACCCGATCACCGCGAAAGCCTTAATTATTTGGGTCTTCCACCAATTGAGGCGTGGCGGCCAGCGCTTGCCAGTCGAGGAACACTCACTGACCCAAACTTTTCGGTAGTAATCGGCGGATGGGTCGATGAGGATGGTCAACGGCCGATGGGCAACGTGGAGATCCTGGGCGCTGTCATCACTTCGGGCCAGCGCTCATCAATCCTTCCGGAGGGAGTATGGCGCACCCTTGAAGCCATAGCTGCGCTTCGAGACATTCCACCCGCGACGCGTGGACCCGACGCGAACCGCCGGGCATGGTCCGAGATTCGATCCTATGCGGCCCCGGCTGGCGCTGAGATGGCCGACTTTCTACGGAGGACCATCGTGCTCACGCCCGAACGCCTCAGGATCAGTATGCGTAAATGCGACGTCGCTGGCGCCAAGGTAGTCGAAATCTTGCCTGGATTCAGCGGAGCTCCTGAACGATGGCTCGAAATATTTGACCGGCTGCCCGACGTGCCGGAGCGTTATGAGATTCCCGACGGCAACGGACTGGTGCATGTCCTCCTCTCTCCTGAGGTCCGAACTGTCCTGCGAGAAGTGCGTCGAATGCCAGGGCGCCGCGTGGCCGGAGAGCGCGCCGAGGCATTCCTGCGAAACCCATTCGCAACCTTGGGCCCCGATGCATCAACAGTAATCGACGCCGAGGAGTTCGAGGCGGCCCGCGAGGCCGCCGGCATAACATTCTCCCGGTTCACCGTCCGTGTTCGGCGCGACGGGAAAGGGCCCCCTTATGACTGCGCGCTCCTTGTGCAGGGGACATTGCAGGGTGTGATCCGTTCAGATGAACTGCGCTTTGAAGGGCCCGCTGATATCGAACGATTTCTGAGCAAGCTGGAAAGCCGGATCAAGGCGGAAGCGCAATGCTGTCATTGGGAAGGGTTTGATCTTGAGATCCTGGGTGATACTGCGGACCAGGCACATATCCTGCGCGAGGCACTCATCGAGATGCGGGAGCCCCAAAGATTCGATGCATCGGAGATATTCGATTTGTCGAAGTATTCCGAGCGAATTGAGGGGTTTGGGATCGAGAAGGCGTATTATTCCCCATTTATCGCGCGGAAGAGTGAAGATGATGGCTGGTACCCAGAAAACGTCGACTTCGGCCTCTGCTATACACCGGATGGCGGCGGCGAAACCGTGGGTGTTGTACTCGACGAGCAGTCGATAGACCAGTTTCGCGATGAGGTTCGTAAGGCCCAGGATGAGAAGCGAGAGACTTTCATTTTTCCGGGGTGCCCCAAGCCCGTTCCAGTTGAGTGGGCACAAAAAGCGCTCGAAATCTTGGGAGACGCGCGCGGAGCGGTCAGGGCGGGATCGTTTGATCCAAAAAAGTCTTCCTCGGAGAATCGAAATGAGCGCAAGGGACTGATCGTCAAAGCCAATGTCGATGCGCTCGACTACGAAGAACGCCGAGGCGCACTCAATCCATCCGGTGCTCCTCCGAGACTTCCCTCGTCAATGCTCGATGCCACGTGCCTCAAAGATCATCAGTTGGCCGGAGTGGCTTGGCTTCAACACTTGTGGCTTCTGTCCCCGTCGGCCTGCCGCGGCGCATTGCTGGCTGACGACATGGGACTAGGCAAGACCGTTCAGCTCCTTACTTTCATCGCCTCCGTGATCGAACAGGAGTCCGGAATCGACCCGTTCTTAGTGGTAGCCCCGGTGTCACTACTGGAGAGTTGGAAGGAAGAAATCCCGAAATTCTTCGCGCCTGGAACTATGGATGTGTTGACACTCTACGGCCCCACGCTTGCACAAAAGCGGGTGCCCAAGCGGGAATTGGATGAGGAACTGATCGAGGCAGGCGCGACGCGGCTATTGAGAAACGGTTGGCTTGGTTCGGCGCAGGTCGTATTGACGACGTACGAGACCTTGCGCGACCTGGAATTTTCGCTAGCCAGACAGAGATGGTCGGCGATGATCTGCGACTGTCTCTTATACACATCTCCGAGCCCACGAGACTAAGGCGAATCTCGTATGCCGTCTTCTGCTTGA
>ENA-ORBV01016379-ORBV01016379.1-microbial-mat-metagenome-genome-assembly--contig:-NODE-16379-length-10774-cov-4.142376_pt1 | contig 10774 bp, 9 predicted proteins | sample MGYA00237777_ERZ505514 | MGnify/ENA primary metagenome ERZ505514 (study PRJEB26160, sample SAMN06269048) | microbial mat metagenome | isolation source: Oligotrophic lake microbial mat | place...
TCGTTCTTCCGCTCATGCGTCTGCGGAAACGTCGCGGCGATCCTCAAGGAACGATCGGCGCCGCCATCGAGGCGTGCCAAGCCGGCCGTTAGGCCGCGAGCTTGCCTGCCAGCGCGTCCGCCAGCAATGCCCGGCTGTTGTCCAGACCGTACAGCGCGAAGAAAGATCCCATGCGCGGTCCCTGGCTCTGGCCCAGCAGCGTCTCGTAGAGCGCCTTGAACCAGTCGCGCAGCGGCTCGAACCCATGCGCCTTGCCCACGGCATAGACCTCGTTCTGGATGTCCTCGGCGGTGGCGTCGGCCGGGAGGCCGCCCAGCGCCGCCGCCATGTCGGCCAAGGCCGCCCGCTCGCGGTCGTCGGGCTGCCGGAAGCGCTTGTTGGGCTTCACGAAGTCGTCGTAGTAGGCGACGGCGAAGCGCACCAGCCGGTCGAGCAGAGGATGGGTCGCCGGCGTCGCGCCCGGCGCATACTGGCCGATGAAGCCCCACAGGATCGCCGGATCTTCCGAGTTGCTGGCGCTGACCAGGTTGAGCAGCAGGCCGAACGTCACCGGCACGTCTTCCTTCGGCGGGTTGCCGCCATGGATGTGCCAGACCGGGTTGGCGATCCTCTCCTCGGGCGATCCCTGCCGGTGATAGGCGTCTAGGAAGGTGATGTACTCGTCGACCGCCTTGGGGATCACGTCGAAATACAGCCGCTTGGCCTTGCGCGGCGACTGGAACATGTAGAGCGACAGGCTCTCGGCCGGCGCATAGCGCAGCCATTGCTCGATAGTCAGGCCGTTGCCGCGCGACTTGGAGATCTTCTCGCCGTTCTCGTCGAGGAACAGCTCAAAATTGAAGCCTTCGGGCGGTGTGCCGCCCAGCGCCTGGCAGATGCGGCTCGACAGCTTCACCGACTCGATCAGGTCCTTGCCGGCCATCTCGTAGTGCACGCCCAGCGCCACCCAGCGCATGGCCCAGTCGGCCTTCCACTGCAGCTTGCAGTGGCCGCCGGTGACCGGGACGGTGACCCGCTCGCCATTGTCCTCATAGGTGATGGTGCCGGCGGCCACGTCGCGGCCGGTGATCGGCACCTGCAGCACCTGGCCGGTGCGCGGGCACACCGGCAGGAACGGGCTGTAGGTGGCGCGGCGCTCCGCCCCCAGCGTCGGCAGGATGACGTTGATCACGGCGTCGTAGTTGCGCAGCACCTCGAGCAGCACGGCGTCGAACCGGCCGACCTTGTAGCAGGCGGTCGAGCTCATGAACTCGTACTCGAAGCCGAATTCGTCGAGGAACGCGCGCAGTCGGGCGTTGTTGTGCGCGCCGAAGCTGTCATGGGTGCCGAACGGGTCCGGCACCTGGGTCAGCGGCTTGCCCAGGTGCTTTTCCAGCATGTCCTTGTTCGGCACGTTGTCCGGCACCTTGCGCAAGCCGTCCATGTCGTCGGAAAAGCAGAACAGCCGCGCCGGCACATCGCTCAGGCGACGAAATGCCTGGCGCACCATCGTCGTGCGCACGACTTCGCCGAACGTCCCGATGTGCGGCAGTCCCGACGGGCCGTAGCCGGTCTCGAGCAGCACATAGCCCTTGGCCGGCAGTTTGCCGCCCCCCTTTGAATCCGACAGGCGGGCGACAAGCTTGCGGGCTTCTTCAAAAGGCCACGCGCGCGCGGCTTCGGCGAGGGAACGATCAATCTGGGACATGAAGCAACCAAACTAGGTGCGGCGGCCATTTGCGTCAATTGCAGGCAGAGCCCAAAGTGCCGCGCCTGCATGACCAAACGCCCCCTCCTTCTCAGCCTCGGCGGCCTGCTGGCGATGGCGGCCGGCGTCGGCATCGGCCGCTTTGTCTACACGCCGATCCTGCCGCCGATGGTCGAGGCGCTGCATCTCACCAAGTCGCAGGCCGGCCTCATCGCTTCTGCGAATTTCATCGGCTATCTCGCGGGCGCCTTGCTGGCGGCCGTCCGGCTGCCGGGCTCGCGCCGGTCCTGGTTACTGAGTTCCCTCGCGATCACTGCGATTTGCCTCGCGGCGATGGGTCTCACGTTCAGCCTGCCGCTGTTCCTGCTGCTCCGGCTGGTGGCCGGCATGGCGAGCGCTTTCGCGCTGATCTTCAGCTCCGCCCTGGTGCTCGACCGCCTGGCGAGCGCCGGTCGCGGTTCGCTGTCGGCCGTTCATTTCGCCGGCGTCGGCAGCGGCATCGCGGTGTCGGCGGCGCTGGTCGCCATATTGGTGAGCAACGGCGCCGCCTGGAGCAGCCTGTGGTTCGCCAGTGCCGCACTGGCCATCGTGGCGAGCCTTGCCGTCGCCTGGATGGTGCCGCCGGACACCGTGGTCACCGGCATTGCCTCGCCCGTTGCAAAGGCACCTGTTTCCGCAGCCTTTGTTGCGCTCATCGCCGCCTATGGGCTGTTCGGCTTCGGCTACGTCATTACCGCCACCTTCATCGTCGACATGGTGCGTGGCGCGGCCGGGATCGCCCATCTCGAACCTTACATCTGGGTCCTGTTTGGCCTCAGTGCCGCACCATCGGTCGCGCTCTGGACATGGATCGGCCGCTCCTGGGGCGTGCTGCGCACTTTCGCCGTCGCCAGCCTGGTCGAAGCCGCGGGCGTGGCGGCAAGCGCGCTCTGGCTGCACACGACCGGCGTGATCGTGGCCGCGGTTTTCGTCGGCGGCACCTTCATGGGACTGACCGCGCTCGGCCTGATCGCGGCGCGCGAGACCTCGCCTAACGGGACCGGCGGCGATCCGCGCAGCCGTATCGCCCTGATGACTGCCTCATTCAGCGCCGGCCAGATCCTGGGCCCGGTCTTCGCGGGCTATGTCTACGATGCCACCGGCAGCCTCGCGACGCCGTCCCTCGTGGCTGTCGCCGCCCTGGTGCTGGCGGCACTCCTCTCCGTCATAGCCGATGCTCAGCGCCGCGGTGCTGCCAGGGCGGCCAACGCCTCCTTGGCCGCGCGCAAGCCCGAGGCATAGGCACCGCCGACCCGCGTCGCCCACACCGGATCCGTCGCCTCGCCGGCAAAGAAGACCCGATCATGATGCGGCTGCGCCAGCACCGCGCGCTTGTCGGCATGACCGGGTCGCGCCACGGACCATGAGCCGGTGGCGAAGGGATCCTTGCCCCATTGCGTGGCGTGCGACTTGGCCACGGCGCCGCGCAGGTCGTTGCCATAGATCTCCGCCAGGGCCGACACCGCGAAAGTGACGGCGGCGCGGCTACCCTCTTCCTCGAGCGCGCGTGCGTGGTTCCCGCCCACGAAGACCAGCGCCGCCTCGCGGCCGGCCGGCCGCACGATGGTGTCGAAGGCCAGTTCCTTGCCCGTGAGGCCGGTCACGTTGCGGCCAGCCGGCGCGTCGATTACTCGGCGCGAAAACAGGAGCATCACCTTGTTGAAGGACGCCATCGGCAGCTGGGCGATCGCCTCGCGCCGGGCGGCGCTCAACTGCGGCGCGAAGCCGATTTTGCCCGTGGCCAGCACGCCGGTCGGCAGGGTGACGATGGCGGTGCGTGCCCGCATCTGGCCGGCCGTCGTTTCGATCGTGACCTGCGCGCCGGTCGAATCCACACGCACGACCCGGGCGCCGAACTTTACCGGCACCTTGGCGCCCCAGCGCGCGATCATCGCGCCCATGCCCTCGGCGATGGCGTATTGCGGCTCCGCCTCGGGCTGGCGGGTGAAATCGCGCGCCGACAGGTCGCCATTCTCGACGCCCTGCTCCAGCGGCCCGACCATCGCATAGGCCAGGCGCTCCAGCGGATCCTGCGGCACCAGCAGCGGGCCAACCGCCACATCAGGCTGCTTCTTCAGTGCTTCGGCGATCCTGCGCGTGGCGGCGTGGGCGATCTTCTCGAAACGCTCGTAGTCCTCCTTCGAGAGTTCCTTGCCCGCGACGTACAGGGCCTGCTCGGAGCGGTCGAGGATCGCCTTGGCCGCCGCCTCGCGCACGATCGCCATGGCCGGGTTGATCTTGCCGGCTTCGATCCATTGCGCGCCATGGTCGAAGGGAAAGCCGAAGGTCGTGCTGTCAGTGAAGGCACGGCCGCCGATACGCTCACGGGCCTCGATCACCTGCACGCTCTTGCCAGCCGCCATCAAGGCGCGCGCCGCGGTGAGGCCGGCCACGCCGGCGCCGATGATCGCCACGTCCGGATCCGCGGCCTGCGCCGGCGGGACGAACGCCAGCCCGAGCGGCGACATCAAGAGACTCCGGCGAAGCAAGGTCATTGACAGCCATTGTATGCTATCGAAATCGAAATGGCGTCTTCCCTTCCAATCTGGCCGGCCCTGATCGCGACGGCGCGCGGCGCCTTGTGGCGCGCGCCTGATGGCAGCGTCCAGCGCGTGTCGGCCTCGGATGCCGGCTTGCGCGCCGCCGGCAATCGGCCGCTGGTCTGCCACGCGCCCGCGGTCGCGGCGCGGCTCGGCCTCGACGACCTGCCAGCGCGCGACCTGCTGGAGCTCTACGCCTTCGTGCGCCCGGCGACCTTCTGCCTGCCGACGCCGCGCGGCCTCTGCGAGGCGCTTGACCTGCCGGTCCCGCAAACACCCGAAGAAGAAGTAACGAGCCTGGCGGAGGCCGCCCGCGTGTTGCTCGACGAACTGGACGACATGGCGGCACTGGCTTCACCCGACCTGAAGGACACCGCACTTGCCATGGCGCGCGGCCAGTGGGCGTGGGGCGACGCCGTGCTGACGGCGCTTGGCCTCGAACAGGCGGCCAAGAAGCCGCGACCCGGCGCCGGGCTCGATGTCTGGCGCACCTTGCCGCAATGGGAGGAGCCGCCGCCGGCGCCACCGCCGGGATCGGCGCCGGTCGAGTCGCGCGAGGCGCGGCTCAGGCTCGCCCAGATGATTTCGGCCGGCCCCAACATGGCCGAGGCGCGGCCGACCCAGAGCGACTATGCCTCCGCTGCCGCCCAGGCCTTCGCGCCGCGCGAGGCGGAGGACCAACCCAACGTCGTGCTCGTGGAAGCCGGCACCGGCGTCGGCAAGACCCTGGGCTACGTGGCGGCCGCCTCGTTGTGGGCGGAGAAGAACGGCGCGCCGGTGTGGATCGCCACCTACACCCGCAACCTGCAGCGCCAGATCGACAACGAGCTTGACCGTCTGCACCGCGATTCGGCCGAGAAGCGCCGCCGCGTGGTGATCCGCAAGGGCCGCGAGAACTATCTCTGCCTGTTGAATTTCCAGGAGGCGGTGCAACGCAGCGGACTTCAACCCGAGAATGCCGTCGGCCTCGGCCTGCTCGCGCGCTGGGCGCTGGCCAGCCGCGACGGCGACATGATCGGCGGCGATCTGCCCGCCTGGTTGCTCGACCTGGTCGGCCGCAGCCGCGTCACGCGCCTCGCCGACCGGCGCGGCGAGTGCATCTATTCGGCCTGCGAGCACTACCGGAAGTGCTTCGTCGAACGCACGATCCGCCGCGCCCGCCAGGCCGATATCGTGATCGCCAACCATGCGCTGGTGATGATCCAGGCGGCGATGGGCGGGCTCGACGATGCGACGCGGCCGCTGCGCTACGTATTCGACGAGGGCCATCACCTGTTCGACGCCGCCGATGGCGCCTTCGGGGCGCATCTGAGCGGCGTCGAAGCCTCCGACCTCCGGCGCTGGCTGCTGGGCGCCGAAGGCCGGCGCGGCAGCCGCGCCCGCGGGCTGGAGCGGCGCGTCAGCGACCTCTTGAGCGAGGACACCGAGGCGCTGAGCGCGCTGAAGCGGCTGCTCGATCTGGCGCAGCGCCTGCCCGGCACCAACTGGCAGACGCGGCTGGCCGACGGCACGGTGCTGGGTCCGGCCGAGGAATTTTTGGCCCTGGTGCGCCTGCAAGTCCGCGCCCGTTCGGCCGGCACCGACCAGGGTTTTGGCCAGGAATGCGACGTACGGCCGCTCAATCCCGGTCTTATCGAAGCCGCAGACCAACTCGCCCAGTCACTCGAGCAGATGCTGGTGCCGGTGCGCCGCCTGCGCCAGGCGCTGCGGGCCAAGCTCGAAGCCGAGGCGGAGCAGCTCGATTCGGGCCAGCGCGGCCGCATCGAGGGCGTGGCACGCTCGCTCACCAACCGCTGCGAGGTCACCCTCGAAGCCTGGCGCGCCATGCTGCGTGGCCTGCACAACGACCCCGACTCCGCCTTCGTCGACTGGTTCGCGGTCGAGCGCAGCCAGCAGCGCGAGGTCGACGTCGGCATGTACCGCCACTATCTCGATCCCACCGAGCCGTTCGTGAACTCGGTGATCCGGCCGTCGCACGGCGCGGTCATCACCTCGGCCACCTTGCGCGATTCGCTGGGCGTGCCGGTTGCCGCCAATGACGAGGCGCCGGACCTGAACGCCGACTGGGCGGTGGCCGAGGCGCGCACCGGCACCAAGCACCTGCTGCGCCCGGCGATGCGGGCCTCGATGGCCTCGCCGTTCGACTATGCCCACGCCACCAAGGTGCTGATCGTGAAGGACGTGAAGCGCGACGACTCCGACCAGGTGGCGGCGGCCTATCGCGAGCTGTTCCTCGCGTCAGGCGGTGGCGCCTTGGGCCTCTTCACCGCCATCGGCAGATTGCGCGCCGTGCACCAGCGCATCGCGCCGGTGCTCGAAGAGGCGGGCCTGCCACTTTACGCCCAGCACGTGGGCGGCATGGATGCGGCGACACTAGTCGACATCTTCCGAGCCGAGGAACATTCCTGCCTGCTCGGCACCGATGCGGTGCGCGACGGTGTCGACGTGCCGGGACGTTCGCTGCGGCTGATCGTGTTCGACCGCGTGCCCTGGCCACGGCCCGACATCCTCCATCGCGCCCGCAAGGCTGCGTGGAAGGCGGCCGGAGCCGGCGCCACCGCCTACGACGATATGCTGGCGCGGCTTCGCCTCAAACAAGCCTATGGCCGGCTGATCCGCCGTGGCGACGACCGCGGCGTGTTCGTGATGCTGGACTCGCGCCTGCCGACGCGACTGCTCGGCGCCTTCCCGCCGGGAGTTGAAATCGAGCGCGTGGGGCTGGCAGAAGCGGTGACGAAAGTGCGGGAGTTTCTGGAAACGGCAGGAGAGGTTTGATGGCAAAGCAGGTGCAAGGCATTCCCGCCGACAGCGTCGGCATACAAGTGCCGGCAGGGCGGATCGCCATCGGACGCGGCCGCTGGCAGACCGTGCTGGTGGCCCGCGACAAGCCGATGGTCTATCGCCTGCACGCGACCAACAGCCTGGCCGTCGAGGTCGATGGGGCAGCACGCACGATCCGCGTAGAAGCCGGCGCCTCGCTCGACGTGCTGGCCAAGCGCATCCGGGTCCGGGCCGCGGGCGCCGCGAACACCGCGCACGGCTGGTACGTGCTGATTTCTTAAACGACCTACCAGTCGTCGCTGACGGCTTTCTTCACCTCGTCGTAGAGCAGCCGGTTGCCGGCTTCGGTGAAATGGACGTCGCCGGGGATGAAATATTTGCCAATCGCGACGTCGGCCGGCTCACGGAAGAACGGTGCGAAACCATCGACGAAGCGCACGCCGCGCGCCGCCGCCCAGCCCTGCCAGTGCCGGACCTGCAGGCTGTCGCGATCACCCACAGCGACATTGTCCGGCCAGGGATAGACCACCAGGGTCACGCGGCATTTCCAGTCGCGGCAGATATCGACGATGCGCTCGAGATTGCCGCCCGCCACTTCCAGGCCGCGGCGGCCCCAGCTTTCGAGCAGCACCGGATCGAACGCCCAGCGCGCGCGGGGGCGGTCGAACGACATCTGCTGGTTGAAGGAGGAGGCGACGGAAAGGTCGTGAACAAGATGAACGACCGCGAAGTTGTTGACGAAAAAGCGTCCCACATCGTCCCACGGGATCGAAAAACCCGCCGGTCGGACGTGGGCGGCGGCGCCCTCGCCTGACGCGCGATAGACGTTGGCGTCGTCATCGATGTCCGACAAATCGAGGAAGACGAAGATCTCGGCCGGCGTCACCCCGAGCCGCTGGGCCGCGGCGCGGATCTTCTGGTGATAGATCGCCGGACTGTAGGACGCAACGCCGAGATTGTAGACCGCCTTGCCCTGCTTCCCGGCATCGCAGGCCATCAGCCCGACGAAACTCTGCTCGTAGCTCGAACCCAGCGCCTCGGTGAAGGAATCGCCGACAACAAAGATCGCCTCCCGGCCCTTCTCCGGCTCGCCCGGCGCGCAGGTGCCGGTCCGGAAGCCGAAGCGGTCGGTCTTCCACGGATAGCGGACCCTGCCCCACAGGCGTGTGATCTCCCGATCGGGGACGAGATCGTGATGATGCGCGGCCGGTCGATAGACTCCGGGCCGCGCCGCCTCGGCCCAGGATTTCTTCATGTCCGCGAACAGCGTCGCGGTCACAATGAAATCCAGCGCCAGGGTGATCACCACGATGGCGAGCGCCTGGCCGACAAATCGCAGAACAGATTTCAAGACACGATCCTTGTTGGTCGGCCGGCGCCCGCGGATGGTACGGTCCGGCCTCTGAGGAGGAAACGACAATGAAGCTGGGCCTCTCCATCGGCTATTCCCGTGCCGCCCTCGATATCCCGGTGAAGCTCGTGCAGCGCGCCGAGGAGCTGGGCTACGATTCGGTGTGGACGGCGGAGGCCTATGGCTCCGACGCGGTGACACCGCTCGCCTTCCTCGCCGCCCACACCAAAAGGATAAAACTCGGCACCGGCATCATGCAGCTCGCGGCCCGCACGCCCGCCAACGCCGCCATGTCGGCGGCGACCGTCGATGCCATGGCCGGCGGCGGCCGCTTCATCGCCGGCATCGGCGTCTCCGGTCCGCAGATCGTCGAGGGCTGGTACGGCCAGCCCTGGGGCAAGCCCTACTGGCGCATGCGCGACTATGTGGCGATCATGCGCAAGATCTTCAAACGCGAAGGCCCCGTCAGCCACGAGGGCCGCGAAATCTCGCTGCCCTACACCGGCCCCGGCGCCATGGGCATCGGCAAGCCGCTGAAATCCATCCTGCACATGAACCCCGACCTGCCGATCTATCTCGCCACCGGCAACGAGGCGACGGTGAAGCTGACGGCCGAGATCGCCGACGGCTGGCTGCCCATGGGATTCATGCCCGGCACCATGGACGAGTACCGGCCGTGGCTGGAAGAAGGCTTCCGCCGCGCCGGCAACGGCAAGAGCTTCAAGGACTTCGCCATCGCCGCCAACGTCCATGTCGAGGTCGACGACGACGTGAAGGGCGCGCTCGCCAAACTGAAACCCGAGATCGCACTCTATGTCGGCGGCATGGGCCACAAGACCAAGAACTTCCACAACGACATCATGGTGCGCCGCGGCTTCGGCGATGCCGCCAAGCGAATCCAGGAACTCTACCTCGCCGGCCACAAGGACGAGGCCGTCGCCACGGTGCCGGACGAATGGGTCGACATGAAATCGCTGGTCGGCCCGCCCGCCCGCATCCGCGAGCGCTACCGCGCCTGGGAGGATTGCGGCGCGGATACGCTGAACGTGCGGTCACGCCAGCCCGAGGCGATCGAGGTCATGGCCAAGGCGGCAAGACTCAACTGATTGCTGGGCGGACGCTACCGCGGCGCAAACTTGTAGCGAAAAGTACAACTCGGCGCGCCCTGCATGATCGTCTGGGCGCGCTCGAGGCTCACCTCGCCCGCACCCGTCGCTGCGATGTCGAAATCGGCGGCGCAGATCAGCAGTGCGCCCAGCTCGGGTTCGCCCAGCTCGCGGAAGAACTCGGCGAAGCGGCAGCGCGTCACGTCGATGTCGAGCACTTCCTTGTCCTGACGCAGAACCTCGACCTCGACTTCCCGCCCGGAGACCTCGCCCCAGACGCTCTGGATGGCCGCCCACTTGCGCCGCGGGCTGCCCTCGATGCCTTCACCGATGGCGGCGAACAACTGCTTCGACCAGTCGCGCAGGGCTTGCGTCACGATCGCGTCGGCCTTGTCCTTGCCCAGTTCGGCCCGCAACGCGCGCACCACCGGCACCAGGACCTGGGCTTGCATCCGCGTCTTGTCGAGAAGCGATACCTCGGGATCAACAAGGTATCCGTCGATCACACTCGCCATCCTTTTTCTCCAGCCTCAGTAGCCCGCGGCGCGGTCGACGATCTCCTTAAGCGGCTTGCCGTCGAGGAAGCGGCCGAGGTTCTCCACGAACAGCCGCGCCACGAACTTGTCGCGTTGCGGATGCGGTCCGCCAATGTGCGGCAGCACGACGATGCCCTCGGCCTTCCAGAACGGATGATCGGACGGCAGCGGCTCCTGGCGGAAGACGTCGAGCACGGCGCCGGCGATCTTCTTGTCTTTTGCCGCCGCGATCAGGTCGGCGTCGACGATCGTGTGGCCGCGGCCGAAGTTGATCAGCCAGGCCGAGGGCTTCATCGCCGCCAATCGCTCGGCGTTGATGAAATTGTCGGTCTCCTTCGTGGCCGGCAGCAGCAGCAGCACGAAGTCGGACTGGGCCAGCACCTCGTTGGTGCGCTCGGCCGGAAACACCTGGGCAACGTTGGCCATCTCGCCCGGCCGGCGCTTGGTGCCGATCACGCGCATGCCGAAGGCCGCGGCGAGTCGCGCCACCTCCTGGCCGATGACGCCGAGACCGAGGATGCCCAGCGTCTTGCCATGCACGTCCCGGCCGAGCATCTGGTTATGGTTCACTTCGCTCCACTGTGAATCGCGGGCCAGCCGCAGCCCTTGACCGAACCGCCGGCCGGCCATGATCACCAAACCCATCGCGCAGTCGGCGACCGAGGCGTCGAGCATCCAGACCCTCAAACGCGACCCCGAGCGCGTAGCGAGAAACCGCGCGGCGCCTTCGATCG
>ENA-ORBV01016380-ORBV01016380.1-microbial-mat-metagenome-genome-assembly--contig:-NODE-16380-length-10773-cov-5.226907_pt1 | contig 10773 bp, 12 predicted proteins | sample MGYA00237777_ERZ505514 | MGnify/ENA primary metagenome ERZ505514 (study PRJEB26160, sample SAMN06269048) | microbial mat metagenome | isolation source: Oligotrophic lake microbial mat | place...
TTTGATGCCAACCATCATCCGGCTCCTCCACTTCATCCCAATTACTGGATTTGGGAGCCACCTCCTTCGTTACCTACTTATCCAAAATTTGCCTACCCTGCTGCTTTTGCAATCTTTCTAACAGAATGCGTCAAAGTGCAATTGTGGTTCTACAACATGTTGCTCAAGGGTTCCGGTATCCTATGGTCCTCCTGGTCCTTTCAAAACTCCAAGACAATCCTACCTCAAACACCAACTGATTGTGCTCTCCGAGATTCCTTTCAAAAGGAACCAGATCCTCCTCCTCTTGTCTGGTCCCGTAAGTCCCGTCAGCGCCCTCTTATTGGAAAGCACCATCGCCTTCTAGCGGTCCTTGCCATCATCAATTCTTCCATCTCGGCAAGCTCCAATGCTTTCGAGCTGTGCTCTACAAGGGAGTCATTCAATAAGCTTCAACGCTTCCGCTCTTATCAAGGTGAACTCCAAACCAACAAGCTCTCATCCGTCAATCGAGCCATGGTACAACAGCACCTTCGGAATTCAACCGATCTCTTCCGCAAAGCCACCGGCGACCACCCTCATGTCTTCAGCGCCATTATTGATAGTGGCTGCACTCATTCGACCACCAATAGCTTCAATGATGTGGTCCCGGAATCCATTCGCAAACTAAGCAAACCTCTGAATGTGGGTGGAGTCGGCGGCGACATCCTTGTTGAATGCGTTGGCAGATCAAATTGGGAAACATTCGACGACTTCAGAAATCTTTTCCCCTTTAATGATGACGTGTTCATAAATGAAGATCTCTCCTGCAAGCTTCTCAGTCCACCATCCTTCTTGGCTCATCACAAAAATGGGACCAAGACCTGCAGACTGGAAGATCACTTCCAAATTTACCGAAATCTATCCAAATGGCATTTGAATGGAAAGAAGATACTCACTCTTGGATATGATCAAAGCTTCCTCCCTCGCATCACTCTCTTCTCTCAAGGGCAAGCTGTTTCCACTCTCAAGGCTCTCACTTCAAATTTGAACCCTTCCAATCATAACTTGTCAGCTCTTCAGAAAGTATGGCTCAGATGGCACTTCAAACTGGGTCATCTTGGATTTGCTCATGTTGCCAAGCTGGCAAGATGATCCTTCCTTGATTGGCAGGCCTTGGGCCTTTTCCAAGCCAAAGACGTCGATCAACCCAAATGTCTCGCATGTCAATATGGTAAGCAGACACACAAGCCGGATCCCACTACCACTACTGTCAAGAATCAAGAGCACATTGGGTCCCTCAAAGCAGGAAAGCTATCACCTGGCGACACCATCTTTTGTGATCAACTCGAATCCAGAGTAAGAGGAAGACTCTTCCATACCGCTGGACGAGAGCCAGACGACGATCGCTTCTGTTGAGCCATGGCATTTTGTGACGCAGCCTCCGGTTTGATCCATGTTGAATTCCAAGTTACCTTCAACGCCTCGGATTCAATAGCAGCAATGGAAGGATTTGAACGAGATGCCTTGCACAAGGGAATCAATGTTCAATCCTATCATGCCGACAATGGTATCTTCAAAAGCAAGAGATTCTTTCAAGAAGTCCTCCAAAATGCCAGAGCTATTTGGTACAGTGGAGTTGGCGCAAAATGGCAAAATGGAGTCGCTGAAGGCGCCATGTCTATTGTCTCATCTCGAGCCAGAACTTCCATGATTCACTCTGCCTTACACTGGCCCGAAGTAGAAGATCCTTCCCTATGGCCCTTGGCTGTCCAACATGCTGTGTATCTTTACAACCATGCTCCCAACAAGGACTCCGGCATAACTCCTATCGAAGTCTACACTCGCACTATCAATGATTGCCAAGCTCTTCGCAATGCCCATCCCTGGGGATGTCCCGTGTATGTTCTTGAAAGCCGGCTTAGCACTTCCGCTGGAGCTAAAATTCCTCGGTGGGCCCCTCAATCTTGCAGAGCCCAATATGTTGGTGTTTCTCCAGTGCATGCAGAAACCATTGGCCTTGTTCGAAACCTGGCATCAGGATACATCAGCCCGCAATGGCATCTCGTTTATGATGACTGGTGTGAGACAGTACACTCACCTGCTGATCAAGAGCCTGGAGAATGGGGACATCTCTGCACCTTCAACAGATATGAAACCCACTTCGATGAAGGACAAGCCCCTATGCTAGCTGATGAATGGCTCACACCTCCTGAACAGGAAGCTAACAAGACTCGTCAGAGACTTGCTGGCATGCGACAGGAACGGCACCGCACATGGCAGAACTCATTAGACAAAGATTCGCGAGAAGACTTCACTTTCCAGAATCCTCCTCCTATTGATTTAACTCCTCCTCCTGACCCAACGGGTCCCATCCGTCATTCTCCTACTCCTCAGGTTGCCCCACTACATTCATCTTGGACAAGAGATGACCATTCTACTACACTTCCATCATCTTCAACTCCGGTATCCTCTCCTCGCCGATCTTCCCGCCACAAGGCACCCATTACAAGGCTTGTCCCAAAATTCACAGGTAAGAGCTACTCTAATCTTTCGTCTCTCTTGTTTACTGTGGTCGCCCTTGCCAAAGGTACAACCCCTCAATCTGCGGCCATGCTTCAGGCCCAAGTACTTGGTTATGATCCAGCCACCGGATTACAAGAATGGCTTCCTCCTGGAATAAATCAATCGCCAATGGCTCTCAAGGCAAAAGCTAAATCTGATCCAGATTTGCCCACTTTAAAAGAATCCCTCACTGGACCATACTCCGAAGACTTCTGGGCTGCCATGGACTAAGTGATCAACAGCCTAGAAAACAAGGGTACTTGGGAAGTTGTCTTGAGAAGCAGCATCCCCCTTGGAACCAAGGCAATGCCTGGTACATGGGTGCAGTGAATTAAACGCCTAGCCTCTCGAGAACTCAGCAAGTTCAAATCCAGATGGTGCTGTTACAGGGATCTTCAAGCCTATGAAGGAGTTCTATACAGTCCTCTAGTTGGATGACCCACGGTTTGGACAGGACTGCCCATGGCTGCCACACATGGATGGAAATCAAGACAAGTTGACTTCACGCTAGCGTTCTGCCAAAGCCCTCAGCCTGCAGACAATCCTCTTTATATGGAACTGCCACAGTACTACCGGCCCGCTGGGCATGAAGGGAAAGATGTAGTCCTTAGAATGTGCAAAAGCATCTGCGGTCAAGTGGACTCTCCAAAGTTGTTCTACGAGCATCTCTCTTGCGGTATGACCCAATTAGGATTTCAACCCTCCCAATCTGACCCGTGCCTCGTCCTTCATCAAACTGAAAAGATCATGGTCCTTGATTATTGTGATGATCAGATTTGGCTATGCCCTGACAACGATTTGATAGAGTCTTACGTCCTAAAATTGAAGAACCTTGGCTATGACTTAGAACTTGAATCACAAGGCGACATCTACAGCTTCCTTGGGATTGAATTCGACACTGTTGGCGACCACATTCACCTCTCGCAGAAGGGCCTAATCGACAAGGTCATCACCTACACTGGTATGGGGAACGCAGAAGGCAAAGACACTCCCGCAGCAACTAACCCTCTTGGATCAGATAAAGGCGGTGAAGCCTTCTCTGAAGAATGGAATTATCCGGCGGCTGTGGGAATGCTGTTATACCTTTCATCCAACACTCGTCCTGACATTCAGTTTGCAGTTCATCAAGTTTGTCAATTCAGCCATTCTCCTCGAAAATCTCATGGACAAGCCATAAAGCGCATCATCTGCTACTTGATCAACACTCCTACACAGGGCCTTCTGTTCGAACCAAAACCGGAAGAAGGGCTCGACTGTTACGTTGACGCAGGATTCTGTGGACTTCATGGTTACGAAGACGAACAAGACCCAGTATCTGTCAAATCCGTCCCAAACTGGATTTGTTCTAACTCTCTTCGGATGCCCCGTCTTATGGCAAAGCAACCTTCAAACCGACATTACTCTGTCATCTACCGCGGCTGAGTATGTCGCCTTCAGCATGGCAATGCGAGAATTGCTTCCCTTAAGAGTCCTCCTAAAGGAAATGAGTGACAAGGTGAACCTACCACTCATTGCCCAAAGTCTTGTTCGTTCCACTGCATTTGAAGATAACATGGGGGTTATGTCACTAGTCAATCTTCCCAAAATGTCCACACGCAACAATAATTTATCCCTTAAATACCATTTCTTCAGATCAGAAATCGGTGAAGCCAAAGGAATTGTTGCCAAATACATCAGGACTGAGGAACAAAAGGCGGATATCTTTACCAAGGGTCTTCCTACCAAGCAATTCCAGGTCATTCGGAAGCTTGTCATGGGTTGGTAACTCCCATTAACACTTGTTCTTTCATCCGTTCTCTATGTTCATGTTTCGGCATGTCCTTCATCCGCCCATTCTATGGACGCACCAATGTCACGCTTGTCCTGCCAGTCAACAGTGCGTGCAGCGCGACTTCGGTGCGCACATCTACACCCTTCCTACTATGTGATCAGGACCGGCTCGCCTGGCTCGCAATGCTAGTATTTATGTCGAAGACACTCCAATCTACGAGCCTTCCATTCACCTCAACTCCGGGCCGGCCCATCACGCCACGTTGATTCCTACCACATCCTATGACTGATATGCTACAACTACTTCAACTGACGCCATCCACTGGGCCAGTCCCGCTCCACTAAAAATCAATCTCACTTCCTCACTATTTATATGTAAAGTCATCACTCGTCGATACAAATCTACCGGTCCATTCCCATGATGGCCCACTCTGTCAATGTGAATCTTCCACAATCTGTTATCTATCGACACACTCTCCAATCCTACATCATTTTGCTCTACATCTCATCAATCGATCATCTCATAACTTGGAGCATTCGACCGTTGTTGTTGCTCTATTTGTTTCTTTCATCTCTTCTTGTTTTTCGTTTCAGATTCCAATTGAATTAATCTCTTGACCATGGACCCCAATCTCAATCGCATTCCAAACCTCAACGCTGGACAGCTCCCTCAGGCGCGACTTCTCAACCATGCCAATCAGTTGACGATTCAGAACAAGCGTGGTGTCGTTCGCACTCGCGTGATGGCCTATTTTACCAAGGAACTCCTCTCTGCAGCTTGCCAGACTCCTGATTGTCGCATTCGTCTTTCCGACCGTACTCTTTGCAAGGCTGCCCGTGCAACTTGGCTGTGGTGTCGCCGCTACTGTTGTTATGAAGAACACAATGTCAAGCGCCCCGCAATGCTCTCGTGGCTCCGCGTTCACATGCGGGTCTTGTACCCTGGAGTGTTTGACGATGCCGCTGTGGCCCGCATTACAGTACTGATCCCTCCATGAAAGGACATTAAGATGGGGATGGTGACTCTTGTCTGCAAGGGAGTGTGACGGTATTTTGGTGGGCCAGTCTCGAGTCACTAGCAGGAGAGTCTTATGAAACTGGGCCTCACATTTTGTCTTATTTTGACAACTTTAGTGGGCCAGTTGACTCTTTTGGTTACGATAGACACATTAGGCTAGCTATCTTTAGGCTAGTCTATTAGTGTAATTATTTCAATCTAATCTAAGCTCAGTTATTCTCGAAACAGTAGTTTGCTTTAATATTATCGCAGTTGGCGGGCAGATTCTTCGGGAGTCAGCCATTCATGATTGAGAGGTGGCACTTGTGCATCATCATCAAATAGGGTCTGGAAGTGTTGAAACACTGTGATGTCTTCCCAGCATGGAGGGGTCTGATCTGGGTCCGGGTTGTTGGTTACTGTTTCAAACCATTCATCGATGACAAGGTGAAACTGTGGGGTGATGTGGCCAGAGTGCGGCAGTTTTTGACAAGGCTAAGGGTTTCAGCGTGGTCTGGTGAAGTTCCCATGAATTGCCCGCGGCAAGATCGTGGCTGCCACTTTGGTATTTTCCCTCCACTTTCAGTTAATCGAGGCTCAAGAACGTAGACTGGCGACCCCCAGACATGGGCATTACGGAGAGCCTGATAATTTGAAAGCGCACCAGTGAACGTTTCGATGGGGGCAATGCCACTTTCTCGATTGGGTGTGTTGTTGTAGAGGTGCACAGCGTATGAAATGGCCATCGGCCATAGGGATTCATTGTATTTGTCGGGCCAATGCAGTGAGTAATGGATCATCATGGTGCAAGCGCAAGTGACAGCAATCTTGATAGCATTTTCCGCAATGCCATTTTGCCAGTGTGCTCTGGTTGTGCTGAATTTTATCGATTGCCCTTGCGCATGGAGTTCGTTCAGAAAGTCTGAGGCCTTGAACACACCATTGTTATCAGAGTGATAGTTGCGGATGTTTGTTCCGTGATCAGGGGACATGCGCTCAAAGGAAACTTTTGATTGGATGGTTTCATTGGCAGTGAACATGACCTGGTGCTCTATGTGTAGCAGTCCCGAAGCCGTGCCACAAAAGATGGTGCTGCCTTTGAATCTATCGACTTGGTGTTCTCGGCCTGACAAAGTAAATGGGCATCCTTTGGTTCTGGATTCAAGTTGGTCCATGAACATGAGGTCTCCGGGGGATAATTGGCCCCGTTTGAGCAAACCCGAGGCAAGTGTGTTGCACTTGATATGGATAGTTCCGGACGGCTTGCGTGATTGCTTTCCAAACTGACATGCTGCGCAAAACGGTGGATGTTGGAACATGTCACGGGTAAGACTGAGTGCTGCTTTGTTGAGGAATCCTCCTAGCCCAAGTTGTTGCACAAGGTAGAACCCAGGGTGTCCTAGCTTTTGGTGCCACTGTAGCCAGATCCGTTTGAGTGGTGATATGTTCTGGTTGGTTTCAGCCATTACATTCCCATTGAGTGCTTGGAGCATGTGTTCAGTGGTGCCAGCCTTGAATAGAGTCATCCTAGGGAGGAAGGAGCGGTCATAGTCCATTGTGATTAGCTTTCTGCCATGCATGTGCCATTCCGATCTGTTTCCGTAGACTGGGAAGTGGTCATCAATGTTTTGGGTGCCACTTAAGAAAGATTGGGGACTGAACAGACGGCATGGAAGAGAGGGAGCGAGTAGTGCCCGTGTTTTGAACACTGCTTTGTTGCCCTCCAGATCCAAAGTTTCCCAGGTGAGCATACCTTCGTACTGGACTTCTATTCCACCCGCAATCCCACCAAGTTGTTTTGGTTCTGGGAGCTTTTGGAGGGTTCCGACATCGAAGTCGGATGAGTCATTGGTGCAAGTTACAGAACTGCCTGAGTCCACAATCGCATAGAGAACTTTGGTTCGTTGTTGTGCAAGGGTAGAGAATAGCTCTGCATTGTTGACTATGGTCCGAAGAATGTCACTTCAGGGGGCTTCTGGAAGACTAACTGTGCTGAGCATTCCTCTGTAGTCACGATGATGACGCAGCTGGTTCCTCTGATCCGTTTTGGACTGTAGCGTTAGGGATGATCCCATTGCGCTTTATCCGGCAATCATGGCAAACACCGTAAGCAAGGCTCACTTGTGACGAGAGTGAACTGATCGTTTGACGGGGTGCTGGCTTTGTTTGGATTTGACTGGCTGTATGAAGCTGTCATCGTCAAACAGGATGCCTCGAAGAGCGGTGCGTAGGCGGTCTAGGTGAGTGCTGATTGAAATGCTTCGGATTTGATTCCTCATTGCCCAGGTGATGCCTTTTGCATGTAGGAGCCGATTGTAGAAAGTCATGAGCAGCATCACGGTGGACATGATCATGAGCACTGCAAGGTAGGCAAAGGGAGGTGTTGGCGGTTGGTATTGTGGTGTGGGGGACAAGTCGTCATAATAGGAGAATACGTAGGCGTAGTTGATGGAGGGTGCAATCAAGTGGCTTGCTTCGTCCGTGTGCGGAATTGTTGGTTTGTCAATAGGGTGGCTGGGTAAACTCTGGTAGGTCGTAGCAGGTGAAGAAGGGGAAGAGAATTGATGGCAGAATGTCCTTGTGAGGGTGGCGATAAACAGGTAGGAGTGAATTAAAATCCCTGCCCGCCACATTCTTTTGACGGTGCCCATGTGATAGCTAGTGCATCATGGTAGTCGTCGTCATCGCTAGAAGTGTGACAGAGACCAGCAAAGGGAGTGCTGTGGTCAGCGCCATGAAGTTGTAGTTGGCTGAGAGCTGTGTTCAAAGTCTGAGGAGTGACTGGCGGACGTGATTCTGCCTGAGATTTGAGAATAGCTTGCGCGGCGAGAAGAATTGTGGCGTTGGCTTGTTCATCATTCCCTTTCCCTCCAGAAGCTTGGGTAGAATTTGTCTGGTTGGACCCTCCATTCTTGGAGTTGTGAGTCATGGTGTGATGCATGGAAGGGCCTTTCTTGGTCATGCGATGACATTTCTTGCAGCATTCGCCTACAACTTCCCCTTTCTCGTTGCGTACGCAGATGTAGTCTGTGTCAGAGATGTTGCTCGGAAGCTGGAACTCGCTGATAAGCTTGTTCACGCAACAAGACTCTTCACCCGATAAGCCACGTTGGTTGGGATGGAAGCTGTTCGTGGATGATGTGGTAGAGGAGCTGGTTGATGAGGTGGATGGGGTTCCCGATCCCTTGCAGTCATGCGCAAAGTGATTCAAGCCACCACAACGACGACACGTGATCGGTCCGCGATCAGTTTGCTGAAGGGGCTGGCGTTCGAGAAATGCTTGTAATGCGGCCGCAAGAGCATCGATTTGAGTGGTAGGAGTAAGGACGCAGTACATGGCCTGGTGATTGGAGTTGGCACCCTTTGCAAGAGCCGGCCCATAGACACTTAAGTCGATGGCACTCGTCCGCAATTGACGCAGCTGTGTAAGGACTTGTTCGGGGGTAGTGATGGATCCAGGCTTGTTGGCTTCACGAAGCATTTGCTTGGCTTCAAGGCAAATTCCTTCATCAGTTGCTTCGGTCAGTCCACGTCGGACAAGCTGGGTGAGATCTTCTGGCTCGTTGCCTTGGCACTTGGTGCGAATTACTTCGCGTTTGGCGAGGGCTTGAGTAGTGAAGGCTTGTGCATTTTCGCCAGGAATAGTGCGAAGCGACATGGATTTCAACTCGTGACAGAGAGTGCGGACCACTTCGCTGGAGCTTGTCTCGCAGTTGGAAATGATGCACCATCGCACTCGGGGTCCGACTCTGTTGGTGATGGGGACGTATCGTTTTTCTTCATGAGTGCTGTGCAGGAGTTGAGGAGAGCATCTCCACTCCATTCCTTATTAGTTTCATCATAATCACAGGGAGGGCATCAGATGTAGGTTACGTTGTTGCTAATCCCCTTGACTACGCCAATGTCAAGATCTTCGCACCATTCGTCAATAAGTTGATCGGTTAATTTTCTGAATTCTCTGAACATGTTGATGGTTTTGGCGTCGCAGGTATGAATGTGGAACACTCTTTCAGTACCGGTAGTGATGGAGTAGGATTCAAACTCAAGTAGGCAATCGTAGAGACCAATCTTGCTTTGTTGAAGAGGCAAAGCAAAATGATGGGTCGGCAGATCCTTGAGACCGGCTTTGCATACAATTTCGATCTTGTTGATTGTGGATAGGGCTTTGGCCCTGTCAGAGAATGAATATTTGCAGTAGCAGCATCCACTCTTGGGTTTGGTTCCGGCATTTCCTTTGCCGTATCCCATCCATCCTCAATTCTTGTCAGTTCCTCCAATGCGAGAGGTTGTTACGGCAGGTGGTGGAGGAAGTGCTTTTGCCAGCCAACTGAAGAGCCTTGACGATGGCCGTGAGGTGACTGACCGACACCGTGCATGAAGTAGATGCTTCTGGGTGGGTTCTCTGTCCTGATCCTGGCGTCGATGGAGCGGGAGAACCGATCTGGTTTGCTCCTATCATTGTTGCTGTTGTTGTTCGTTATTCGCTGTCGGTTGATTCAGGGAATTGCACTTGAGGAATGCTGTTGTTGTTGTAGATCATCTCGATCTTTTCTTTCTGTTGTTATTGTTAACTCGTAGATCGTCCCGATCTAGTACGACTATTTCTAGATGATTAATTACTTGTCGATAAAAGGACCGAGGGCCAGCTAACATGCAAAGTAAGTGATGTTTTATTAGATTGGTGAGTAGTTAAGCCATTAGCAATGACAGAACACAACAGTTCTGGATTTCTCTAATTTTGTGATGGATCAACTGTCATAAAGTGGGTCAGCCATAGAACATAGACACATGTAGATATGGGTATGCAGGCAGGCTCAGAGGTGGTTCATGCATAGGGGATGCGCATGGCTGACTTCATTCATACAATGCTTTCCAGCTTTTGCTAGTTGATTCGGATTTGTCAATGATGCTGGCTGGAGTGTGGCATGATATGCTTTGTTTCTGCACTGTTAAACTCATACACATAAATCCAAAAAAGTTTAGTATGGTCCAAATTTTCTTGATAGAATGACCATCCATCTAAGAACAAAACTGGTTGCGTAACATTGACATTGACATCTAAATGTGTGGGTATCATTTTAAGCGATAACAATGTGACTCGGAGCATGACCCATAAATCTCATTCACAGTTCGTAACTGCTCAACCATAGGAGTTTGGTACTGCTTTGGTCGTGCTTTGATCGTGCCAAAGCATGTGGTATTAATGATAAAGATAAAACATACCGGTTTAGCTAGTAGGGGTCATTCATGTGTTTACTGTGTTGTGTTACCGAAGGTCACATTTTGCCTTCAATACTGCTATTACCATCACAGAATTTTGAGTACTAGTTTGAGGAAGGTTGTGCGGAAGACTCGTAGAAACACGTAGAGTTGTACCAGCAAATTCACACCTTTTTCGCTGAAAGCCCCCCGTGCCCAACCACGCATGTCTAAACCCTAATGACATCAACTATACAACTAAGTGAGTTACAATATGTCAATAC
>ENA-ORBV01016383-ORBV01016383.1-microbial-mat-metagenome-genome-assembly--contig:-NODE-16383-length-10772-cov-5.664797_pt1 | contig 10772 bp, 3 predicted proteins | sample MGYA00237777_ERZ505514 | MGnify/ENA primary metagenome ERZ505514 (study PRJEB26160, sample SAMN06269048) | microbial mat metagenome | isolation source: Oligotrophic lake microbial mat | place...
CGCCGCTAAAGAACAGGGTGAACACGATCATCAGCGTAATCGGCAACTTCCACATCACATCTTCATTTGATTTTTTTCATGGATTGATCCATTCGAAGACAGAAAACGACAACAATAGAAAACAACATTCCAAACGAAAACACAAGAAGAAGGCCTTCTGAGAGTTTGTACAGGAGGGGTATTCTATTATGATCTTCAATCCAATACAACCCCACATGCTGCCACTGATACTGCTACTGATCGGTGGTACCTTTTGGCTGGAACGAACGACAACGTCGTTGGTGGTGCAAGCATTTTCACCGATCATTCATCCCCGTACAACTGGTGGTAGTACATGTAGCAATAGCCATGCCGATGCGTTGTCCCGCCACAACATTTTTAGTAGTACAGCTCTCAGATCGACGCCAGGAAGGCGACGGCGACGGCCTGTACAACCCGATGGCAATTTTTACAATGACGACGACGACGACTATGAACCAAGAGAGGCTCCACCATTTGCTTCTTCCCGACCGAGATCCTCGTCTCGAAAAGTTGACTACTATGACGAGGAGAAGGAAGACGACGACTACATGTACCGCGACAACGATGATGATGATGATGCTTACGACCCTTATGCTACAGGCTCTCAGAAGAAAACAAAAAAGAAGCGAGACTATTATGATGACGATGGTTATTATTACGATGACGAGAATGACGAGGAGGACTATGACGACAATCCATCATCCAATAATTCTGTCATGGCTCCACCACCCAGAATTGAATGGGAAGAAGTCCAAGTTCCCAATCTTCGAACCTCCAGAGACGATGACTCCTCCTCCTATAGTACAGCTTACGTCTTGCTTCCTCCCTCGCCACCTTCTATGCATCCCAAACCATCGGCGGTATTGCATTTTGTCGGAGGGACCATGTTTGGAAGTGCTCCCAAAACCTTTTATCGACCCTTGTTGGAAGATATTGTCACGCATACCCAATGTGCCATTGTGGTCACGCCGCTGCCCATCATTACGCCCTTGAATGTACGACAAACGCTGGGACCTTTGCATCATGTCCAAATGGCCAAGAAATTACAACATCAATTTCAATACGCCTTTCGACAAGTATTGGAAGATGAATATGGAGGAGCCGAGGCCATGGAGAATGTTCCCATTGCGGGTCTGGGACATTCGTTGGGATCGCGTCTTTTAGTCGTATTGGCAACCTTGATGAAGGACAACCACAACAATAATGAAGATGACGACGACAACGATGCATTCGACGATCGAGGCCGACAGCGACGACGCCGTCCAACCAATATCGATTATCAATACAAGTCCATGATTCTTATTAGTTTTACTAATTTTGGTGCTTCCGCTGGAATCCCAGGCATTACTTCCTTGTTGAAACAACGTCGTCAAATCGAAGAACGAAATCAAAACCGACGCCAGAGGACTCGGCGACGAGAAAAACCAAAAGAAGAACCAGTTCCTCGTAGCCGTCGTCGAAACAATCGAGATTGGTATGATGATGATGATGATGACGATGACGACGATATTGATCTCTTGGAGGACTTTTCCGAGTTGTGGTCCTCCTTCAGAGGCATCTTTCAAGATCAAACCGATCGTGTCAAGACCAAACTCACACCAATAGCAGAAGATCTCGAATTCTATCCGACACCGCGTCAATTGTGGAAAGCTTTGGAAGGCGACGAAGAACGAAAAAGTAAATATAAAGTACCACAAACTTTATTAATACAATTTGATCGCGATGATGTCGATCAAAGTGCGAAATTGGCAACCGTCTTGGTATCCAACAATAATGTAAAAACTCCAACAACAACAACAACAAGTTCTGTCAATGGTAATAGTACGAGTACTACTCGTGAACCGGTGCCTACCATGACCACGAAGACCGATTTGAAGTTTGCCCGATTACGAGGAACACATTTGACTCCCGTTACAACCACATCTTCCCAAATCGATAATGACGCCTTGTTTTCAGACGATGCCGGTATTATGTTACGCGAATGGTCCAAAAAATCCACCAAGGCAGCCTGGAATGCCATCCAGGGACGCATAGTGGGGGGCGGAAAAACGGAAGGAGGCAACTTGTCTCAAGACGAAGCTCTGCGGGATTTGCGACAAACCATTACACGCTACATTGCCGACATTGTGACAAAATAGAATAAAACTAGAAACACAATTTCAAAAATTGAGGGAATGCAATATTAATTCTCCTGGTGCGCAACAAAGTTGGTCTTCTTCTCTCCAAGACAGCACATGGGCCCACCAAGTCTACCATTTTCCTTTGATTCAGGAAATTTGATGATGTGCATGCCAGATGAAATTTCAAAAAGCTGAGCTCCAGCGATGCTAATCCCGACCATAGCCTACATACCAGCCAAAACTACTAGTATGTCATCTCTTGGGCACAACTCTCTAAAACTCTTTCGTTGACTGCCTATTCGGCGGCCAAACAGCTTTAATTTTCCGAGGATTTGGCGCTTCCAGGAAGGCAGATGTCACAGCATAGCGCACCTTATGCGTCTGCACGGAATAGCTCTCGTCCACCACTGGAGTGACATTTACACCATTGGAAAAACCAATCCTTCCTTCGCTGGCGAAGAAGTAATCTTGACGAACTTCAAGCAAAGCTTTGTTCGGCCAATAGTTTTGAAACAGATAGTATACATCCGTGTAGGAATTCCCAAAGCCGAGGACTCCGCTACAATGTGATCACCGGCGCCATCCGCAGCTCCGGGTGGAGGAGCGTCATCGTCTCTGTCATCTTCGGACCTAGACACAAGAGCAAACGCATTTTCGTGGCGGACGCCAACAAGGATCAAACCATGACCACCTATGTCCATGTCTCCATCTGGAATCCCAGCGAAACTCATTCGTTCCAAATCTTGAATTTCATGGAACAGATGCTTCATTTCCACCAAGGCGGGACCGTACTTTTTGGGCTTGTTAGTCTTATAAGTCTCTTCATCAAAAGCCTCTTGCATGATCTTTAATGCATTTTCAAACGAATCGTCTCCTTCCCCTTGGATGACGTGCTGTTAGAGCAATGGTCCGCCATACGTGTTGCGTATGTACTTGGACAAATGGATCATCCGGGGTGTGTCCGGATCTTGTTGAGGGTCCTGCCACAATTGCAGGTACCAAAGTAAAAAGATTGAACACCTTGCCAGTGACAGCTTCCCCAGCGCTGCTCGTGGCGAAACCACTGCATGTTCCCATGATTCGGATCCTTGAGCACATTATACGTTTTCTCGTCGTTTTCTCGGTCAAACTTGCTGAGGTGCTTCGTACTAAAGGCACTCAACCAGCATTCGCTGCCCTCAGGAGGTGAGGTTGCCGTTGTATCACCTTCCGATTTATACACAGCGGCGAAGCGCTGGCCAATGCCACTCTTTTCATCCACTCGACGCCAGGCTGTTTTGGCACTCCACAACCCTTCCTCTGCGATGATCGCCAGATCCAGGTCTTTTCCAATGGCGTATGCCAGCTTAGTGTAAGTCTCAGGTGCCAGTAAGCAAGGGGGTATCTTGATCCACTTTTGCATTCTTGCTTCCACGGTGACAATGGTCATCTCCACGATCCTCCCATGGTTGTTTGGTGAGCTAGGCACCCCGGGTTCATTTTCGAAGAGACTTCGCAATTTCTGTTTCTGTTTCACCTTTCCCGGCCTCCTGAATCGATCATAGCGAGACACACTAGGAGGAGGAGTATTAGTAGTATTTTGTAGGGTTGATGCTTCCTCGTTACTTGCCAGCAACTTTGGAGAGGAAAGACTTGTGCGAAACGGGTTCCAGCCAGAGGCATGCGGAGTTTCAGGGGTTCGTGCTTCCACTTCTTCTGGTGACATCGAGCGGGTAGTTGCCACAAGCGTCGACGTAGTCTCTTCATCATCGCTCTTCTGGCAGAGCACAGGCAACAGTCTTCTGTCGACAGCAAGTTGGTTCCCCTCCATGGTCAATTGATCGGCAACAGGTGCTGTAGGTTTGTGGGTTGTCGTGCGGCGGTAAGCTTGATTTATCATTATTTCCGAGGCACGCCGGTGAACATGTCCTTCGCTGGGTTTCGTGTGCGGCCCAAAATATCACCGAGATCTCGGAGGTATCCTTCACCCTATCAATTGTTTTCTGTCACCGCCGCTCGAGCACGTAAGAAATTTCGAACGAGGGCGAAGGCACAACACACCACAAACACGGTCCCCAAGCAAGGAGGCGACCATGGCCTCCCAGTAATTAAATGACCTCTTTCCAATTAATAGGCCCACCTAAAGCAACTCAACCGAGGAAACGCTACTACTAGCTAGACACACCTTCCACTAGATAGTAGACCGCAGCCATGTCGTCCATGCCACCAGATGAACAACCTCAGCATTATGCCTTGGTGTCTTCCTCGGATCCTTTGGAATTGCCAATCCAAGACGAGAAGGCTTTTGCGGCTGGTACCACTACGACTCCAACAGCAACAGCTTCCGCCGAAGCGTCAAGATCCTCCACACAAGACGCTTTGGTATCCTTGTATCAATCGTATGCTGAACGATTTCCCAATCCTCGCTTGATTGAAGAATACCAAGAACGTGATCAACTCCTTCAAGCTACATCCGCGGCACATTCAGCACACGCTCAATCCAAACGACAAAAGGGAGGAGGTGGTTTCTTTGGATTTTTGTTTGGTAGTAGTGGCGAGGATGAAAGACAACCAAACTTGCACGACCTCAACAAGAACAACGATAGTAATCGAAACGACGAAGAAAAGGATTTTTTGGTGTACACGGAAGTGGAGGACAATTTGGATGCCGATGCCGATGATAATTACCTGTGTGGAACGAATCATTCCCTGGATCGTACCTGTATTCCACAAGATGCTCACAGCATGGCACGATTCGTGTTGGCTTCCACGCGCACCCGAAAAGAACGACCGCATGTCGTACGAACTTCACCGCAGTTGCCATCGCCTAGCACATTTTGCATTGTTGGCTTGGGAATGATTGCCGAGTGGAATCAGTCGCCTCCACCTGCGAATAATGGCGACGAAATCAATCACGACAACAACAACAACAGCGACTTGAATATGCAATCCAATTGGTCGCTGACATCGGATCATGAGGATTTAGTACATTATGCGTCCACCAGGGACTTTGATTTGTCGTTGGTACGAGCCGTGGCGTTAGGACCCAATTTCTTAATAGTGTCCTGGGGGTTTCAAGATGGCATTGCGGTCTTGTACCGACGAATAGTTCTCATGGACAAGAACAACAATAGGAGCCGAATTTCCTGGGAGGCTGTCGTCTTTCTAGGACCCAGCAAGGCCGTTCAGGAGCATTCCTTTGATTTGTTTGCCGACGACGATACTAACACTTCCAGCAGCAATCAAGATTCTGGATCCGACCTATTGCGGATCACCGACATGGTACCTCTGGTAGTGGCCACTCACATGGGACCAGCTGTAGCCATGGCCATTTCGCGCCTGGGAGGATACATGGAAGTCTTTCCCTTGCCGGGCTCTTTGTGGTTCGGTCCTCCCCTGGACGCATCCCGACACAAGCCCCGGAATTCCCATGCCGCCAACAACAAGCGAAAACGTGGACGAAATGCTGCTGCTCCACACTATGCCAAGGCGTATTTGGTAAATATTGCTTCCGAAAAGGCTCCTATCGACATTATGGCGCTCTCCACCATGGATTACCATTTAGATATTTTGTGCTTGGAAGCTATACGAACCCGTGTCACTATGGATACCGTCTGGGATCGGGAGCTTTACGGAAATGCCCCGCCTCCTGCCGAATATATATTGGTCGCCTCGGGAACATTAAATGGACACGAGATTCTGACCTTCTGGGCCGTGACCTTTCTATTTGCCGAAGGAGAGCCACCACGAGATGGAAGCGCCGGATTTACGTTACAAGCGAACTTGCAAGAAGCACTCGATGTCATGGAAATGGGAGCGGATCTAAGTATTTTTGTAAACCGGGCCATTATGAATCAGTGGAGGCATCCACGTAAAGTGTCCCTTAAAGAACAACCGCCGCCGCCACCCCCACCCCCTGAGAATGGCGAAGAAGAAGAAGAAGGAGATTTTTCTCAGCGTGGCGATGATGCCTTCCATAAATCATCTCTCGAGGACGATGATAATCAAGCACCCTCGACCTCGGTCTACGATCGTGTCACTACAATAACCATGTCGGCGCCTATTGTTTCCATCCAGGCTATTGTCGTCCCCATTACGGGTGAAGATGGAAACCCCGCTTCGGTAGTTATGCTGTCGCTATTGGATTGGAATGGAAGTGTCACTGTGATGGACTGTTCTCTTTTGGAAAGGATGATTTCTCATAGTCTGTCGAAAGAGGAGTACAAAGCCATTCTTGAGGCGGATATGGGGGCAGCTGGCGATGACGCTGCTCCTCCCGAGCCGATTGCGTTGGTCAAAACAGTTGTCGATAGATCACGCATGATGCAATGGATGAAGAGTGGCATCAGAGGTCTGACACTTATACAACAATGCGTCAGTGTTCAATGGCTTTCCCGTCCGGAAGACCCTACCGACCCCTGGTTGATTCTGTTGACGTCGCCGACGACCTCTTCGGGTAGCAGACGACATCGTAGCCGAGCTATGATCTTGTCTCGTCTCCTGATGCTCGATGAAGCGACAATGCCAGAACCTTTCATCCAAACTGTGCCCTTCCCCACCTCACAGGCTACCCTGCAGGGCAGTGTTGGTGGGATAATAGGCGACGGAGGCGCACCACCCTCCTCAAGTCTCCTAAAAATCGTGTTCCCTCACAAAAAGAAACCCCAAAAGCTATGCGTCTGCTTCCTGCAACCTCTGCAACCCAGGGAAATTATTCTTGCTTTAGCGCGCGACGGAAAATATGAAAAAGCGATTGAATCAGCAGGGCAGCTAAGCTCGGAAGAACAGCAACAGGCGTCAGGAATTTTGGAGGAGTGTCGACAAAAGCTTTGGGAACGGACGCTTGACTTGCGTTGGTTTAAACAAGTCACGGACGTTGCTTACATTATTGAACAAGCTTTGTCACTTTTCGAAAACGATGCTGACGAACCAGCCGAGCTTCAACCCGAAAATGATAGAGAAGAAGGCGTGCACTACGGGCTGATGAAAATTATGGACATGGGCAAATGCCGAGAAATTTGCCTTTTGGCTCTCCAGCGGACAACCAAACTTCGACTAGCGTCGGCGTTAGCTGTGGGACACGGCACGGAAGAAGCAAGAGACAAATTGCAAGGCATGGTAGTTAGCATGGGGACTTTCCAGCTGCTATGTCAGGTTCTCAGTACAGAAGCCACGATGGAAAAATACCGAAAGAATTATCAGATGGCCAGTGTTGTTGATTTGGCAAAGTCGTTTGCCCCCGCGGGGGACGTTGCGGCCCTGTCAATTTTATTCTTTCGGCATGGCAGAGAGCTCCATCCACACAAACTGGAGATCTTGAATCTCTTGCCATTGACTGTGACTCCACGTAATTATTGCCATTTGCTACCCTTAATTCCACCAGAGCAACATGAGAACAATGACAAAATTGGTTTCTTCATCACGGATATTCCTCCATGCGATGGCGAGTGTCTTCAGCACATATCCCAGCTTCCATCATTCCTTCGCGATGAATTGGATGTTAGAGTTGTTCTAGATTTCAAGGACGAGAAAATGGTCTTGGAGCGAACGATGAGATCGGCACCGATGTGTTTCCAACATAAAGAGTTGCAACCTTTTTATCTGGCGAGAGCCCTGGGCATGCAGCGTTTTGCTGGAAATCTGAACCATCTTGCAGATTTCTGCGCCGTCGGACTGCTAGCCATGGGGAAGAACGTTGCTGTCATGGATACCGAGGCAGCGTGGGCCGTCTTGGGGGGAGAAGGCCATACTCTCCATAAACTATTTTGCACAAGGGGCTGCGCACTTGCACTGGAACGTATGCTGGAAGAAGCGGTTGTGGATGCTCCGCTGGTTGAGGGCGAAGATGGCTTGGTCGACTTGTCGCCTTTCGCCACTATCACTCCTCTAGATTTACAGTCTATGAATCTGGTTGACGTTGTCAAGATGGTTTTAGGGGGACAAGACGACAGTGCGACTATCTCTGAGATCTACAATCAGCACCTCATTCCACTTCTCAAGTACCTACCAGTTGATCACCAGAACAGCCAGCTGGACCAAGCCATCTATGACTTCTGTGTTGGGCTCATCCAAACAAGCGAAGTTGTTTTTGGTTTGTCTGAAGAGAGCATGGAAAGCACAGGAACGGGCATGGTTTTGGAAGATCGGGAGGATAGTTTGTTAAGTGCTTTGAAAACGTGTGCAGCAATAGCACGGGGGAGCCGAACCTCCATTAGGAAAGCCGACCGAATCATTGCCAACAAACGGATTCTTCTTGGTCTTGTTCTTGCCGTCATAAAAGAAGTGTCGCAACGGTGCCAGCATGTGAAGACGCCAAGGAATGTTTGCACTGCAGTTGTCGGAATGATGTGGGAAATGTATGAATGCCTGCCATCCTCTGTATCTGCGAACGACAAGGAAGCAAACGACTATGCCGATCTTATGAATAGAGCTGATATACTCTACAAAGACTTGGTTGGTCTTGACATTTTATCTCAGTGGCCAGAAGCATCGGAGCAGGCCTTTTCCTTTGTCGCAAAGAGAAGCCAGTCTCTCGACGACGAAGACGCCAACCAGCGGTTGCTAGTAGCGGGCCAGGACGCTTTGGCAAGCCTTTGCCGTTCCTTTTGCTCCCACGCGAAAGTTCAAAAAGGCACTGTCGGTTTGTCAAGTCTTCTACGGCACCTCACTTCGGACATTCAGCAATTCTTTGAAATTTGCTACGACAGCGACGAGTCCTTCGTACCCGTCCTTGCAACCACGTTATCGTCGGAGCTCATATCACCTCTGTCTAGCCAAGCCGAGTTCGACCTCGTGGCTCAACTTCTGAACAGCATTGACGAGGCTTGGTGGGATCCCGAGCACGAAGCACACCTAGTAAGGTCTTACGTGGAAGCCGTTGTGTTTTCGGACGGAAAGGACCGAACTGGTAGGCCCAGCCCCACGGGTAACCACTCTCTACAGGCGGCAATAGCATGCCAGGATGCTTTGGGACCGGTCTTTCCGGATCTCCAAAAGGGTTTTCAGCTATCGAGGCGATATCTAGATGCTGCACATTTTATCAACAGTGTGCTTTTCAGTGAATTGAGCGTGCCCAAGGAAATAAAACCCAACGACTTAAGAGGGGACCTTCCTCTGGACGTTATTGAATCGATCCTAAGAGCAATACCAAGGGCCATTGTCGTTAGGTGCAAGGAGTGGGGAGACGAAGCAATGGCTGCTCACGCCAACAAAGCTCTTCGTGATGAGCATGAGAATGCCGCTATGTCACCTGATCAAGCTGATGCAAAGAATCTACCTCCATTGCCAGGCGGAGCTGTATTTTACTTGGCGGGTATCCTTGGCCTGGACGATGCAGCATCAGTTCTTGTTGTCAAGAGCAGAGTGGTTCACTATGGTGTTGCATCAGGCCTCTACGGTGCTTCCGCAGCTGTCTGCCGTTCAATTTTACATGATGAGGATGCCTTTGGAAACGATGCTGATTCAGTAGCACGAATCACGGCGGTGGCGGAAGTAGTTAGCCAAGAACGCTTTGTTGACCTAGCTACCAAGAAAGAGCTCTGCCTAGGGGCACTTTGCAGGTTCCACACATCTACCTCGATCCACAATTGCAAGCCACTTGACGCAATCATTGCGACGCACAAGATGCTCGAACTCCAAATGAGGAAAGCGCAACTGGAAAGCGAGAGACAGCAGATTCTGAACATACCTCCACCGTCGGATTCGATCGGGTCTCTTTTCAAAGACACATGGAACCAATATAAGGTCAATATCTACGACCTGTTTGCTACCCTGCAGATCCATTCTGCAAGTGGGGTTGTCGATGATTCTCTCTTGAATGCGCTTAGCAGGTATGTTTTCTTTAGCTGCATTTTTCGAAGCTCCCGACCCCGGACTGAAGAAGCAGGAAAGCTAGAGAGAGCTACTGTAAACGAGCTCCTTGTCATCGGGGCAGCCTTGATGCTGCACATCCAAAAAGAACAAGCCTTTTCTATGCCCGCGATTCAAGAGCTCCGTCAGATTCTTGAAAAGCAAATCATGGCAGTCATTAATCAACACCCCAAGGCATTTGACGATCCTTTCCTTGTTGCAAATGAGGATATCGTTCGGCAACTGATCGGCCGAGGATTCCCCGAAATGGCTGCGCGATGGTCGGCGCTGGCAACTAAGAATGCTGGCGTCCCGGAAGCCTTGCAATTTGGAATAGCGAATGCGCAGAACCCAAGAATGAATGATCCCATCGTTCAAGTTGCTTCCCCACAAAGGGTGTTCCTGGAGAAGCCGTCCATTCAGCAAGTTCTGAATACTTTTGCGTTCACGGGACAGTTCTTGTCAGGTACAAAAACGGCGGACATGTGGGTACGTAAGCGTTCAGCGTTGCATTCGGATACCCCACCCGGAACCACAGTGGACAAAGCCGATCCGGGGGCAACGAATATGAACGAAGAAAAGGCACCAATAGCAGCTCCAGTCCCTGTTCCTGTTCACCCAACAGGGCCAGCCGCTTCGGTTCTGCCCAAGCATGTAACTGTTCCTGCACTGGCCCCAGCACCTGTCCCACCCGTGGCACAGAAAGTTACACAGCCCCCTCCTGCTCCTGCCCCAGCAAACCTTTCGGTACAGAAAGTTACCCAGCCACCACCTGTTCCTGCACGGGCCCCAGCACCTGTCCCA
>ENA-ORBV01016384-ORBV01016384.1-microbial-mat-metagenome-genome-assembly--contig:-NODE-16384-length-10772-cov-3.611407_pt1 | contig 10772 bp, 11 predicted proteins | sample MGYA00237777_ERZ505514 | MGnify/ENA primary metagenome ERZ505514 (study PRJEB26160, sample SAMN06269048) | microbial mat metagenome | isolation source: Oligotrophic lake microbial mat | place...
GAGCATCGGCGCGACCGGCGCCACCGAGCCATCGTCCACGACAATGACTTCGAACTGCGTGGCGGGGAGTGTCTGACTGTTGAGGTTGTCCAGGAGCCTGCGCAACAACGAGGCGCGGTTGCGACTGGCAATGACGACGGAGATTCTGGGGTGCATGTGATTACGCCTTTCCACTCGCGAGCACACGCAGTAACGGTGACGTGGTCCGCGCCTGGCGCTGAATAATGCGTGCGGGAATGCCGACGGCCACACAGCCGGCCGGCACGTCACTGAGCACCACGGCGTTGGCGCCAATCACGGCACCGGCGCCGACGTGCACCGGTCCGAGTACCCGGGCGCCCGCCCCGATTTCCACGTCATCGCCAATCGTCGGGTAGCCGTTGTCGCTGGCCGTGCCGACGGTGTTGTTGCCCAGGAAGCGGACGCGATGCCCGACAGAGGACGTGCCGCCAACGACGGTACCGAGCGAGTGGATGAAGTACACGCCGTTGCCGAGTGCGACGTGGTCACCAATTTCCAGGCCGCCGAAGATCATCTGCAGCGTGCGGAGCACACGATTGATGACCGGAATGTGCCAGCGCACACAGGAGCGCCGGAGTCGGGTGAACAGCAGCAGATAAAACGCGTCGGTGCGCATCATCCGCAGGGCTTGCCGGGTGCCGTCGCCAATACGCGCTGCCGCGCCCATCTGTCGTGCGTCCGTCCAGAATTGCCAGTTCACTTCAGTTCTCCTTCACGAGTCGTACGAATCCAGGTGTCGTCGGTGGGACGCAGACCGCGCCAGGCGATCAGCGATTTGGTGATGGCGTAGGCGGGCACCGTGCGGAGCGCCGCCAGGAATGCGCGGCCGCGACCGGCGACCACCGCGGCGCGCCCGGCATGAATGGCGAGGGCGCACAGTGCCAGCAGGCTGGCAAGCAGCGACACGGCCGCGGTGCCCATCCACAGGCTCAGGCCGGTTGCGAGGATGGCGCCGAGGACCGCCATCACGAGGAGCGCGGACAGGGGCGGCAGCAGCAGGTCGGCCGCCAGGTCGGCAAGCATCAGACTGGGCCGCCGGACAGCGCCGACAATCAGCGCGGGGGCCATGCGGCGGGCGAGGGCCGCGCGACCACCGATCCAGCGTTCGCGCTGAATCGCCACCACCTCGGCGCGTTCGGGCATCTCGCCGAACACGCGTGCTTCGCCTGCAAAGGCCACGCGGACGTCATGCAGCCCCAGCAACACACCGAACTCCAAATCCTCGGTGCGTGAAAACGCGGTGTGGGGAACCTGGCGCAGCAGGTCGCGGCGGAAGGCCATGCCGTTGCCCCGCAGCCCACACGACAACCCAAGACGTTCGCGCGCACCGGATCGAATCAGGTGGAATGCCGCAAACGCGACTTCTGTAATCACGGCCGTGGCTGAGTCACTGATGGGCCGTGGCAGATACGCCACCTGCACCGCGTGTGCGCCGCCGGCGATGTGGGTCGTGACCGCGCGCAGCAGGTTGGCGGAGACCACGGTGTCTGCATCAACCACCACCAGGACATCCCAGGTCGGCACCACTTCGTCGAGCAATTGGTTGATGGCATATTGGAGCGCCCAGCCCTTGCCACGCCGATTCGGCTCCTGCCGGATGATGACGTCGGCGCCGTGTGCGGCAGCCACCGCGGCGGTGTCGTCCGAGCAATTGTCGGCAATCACCACCACCCGGAATGCCGAGGCCCGATAGTCGAGCGCCTGAAGACTGGTGATGGTGCTGCCGATCCCCGCCCCTTCGTTGTGCGCCGGGACCAGGATGCAGCAGCGCACATCCGTCGCACCCTGCTCCCTGACTGCCGGCCGCCGCCACACCAGCGTCAACACCAGCAAATACACCGCGCCGGCCAGCACAGGCGCCAGCAGCACAGTCAGCATCAGATCAATTGCGGTCATCACGCCAGTTCTCCCGTACGTTGTTGCGCGGTATACATGGCGCCTGTCGCGCCCATCAAGCTGGTCACCACCAGAATGCCCATCCAGCTCTGCAAGCCCATATCGCCCCAGGCCTGCACCATCAGCGACAGAATCGCGGCCACGGTGGCGAAGGCGACGATGCGGTCGACCGGCGTGGTGCTGGCGCGATGGACAGCGATCGCGACCAGAACACCAACTGGGAACACGGCCCACACTGCGGCGAATCCGAGCCACCCGGCAATCGAGAGCAGCCACAACACGCTGTTGTGGGCGATGAACCGATACTGGGCAAACACCGAATCGATGCGATAGGCCTGCACCACTTCGTTGTATTCATGACCAAATCCCGAACCCAGAATCGGGTGCGCCTTGAGGGTCTGGATGAGGTTGTAGTTTTCAATGTCGCGCGTTTGGCTCGAGACGTCTTCACTCGACGACATGCCCCGCAGTGTGGCGACCGGTCCGAAGATGGCCGCGCTCGAATGCCATCCGATCGCGACATAGAGAATGCCGACCGGGACCATCACCAGCAGGCTGCGCTTGAGGCGCCGTCTCAGCATCGGGGGACCAAGCAGCACGAGCGTCAGACCGCCACCCGCCAACGCGACCAGCGCAAGGCGACGGTCGTTGACGAGCAGGCCCCAGACCAGGACCGGCTGGAGCAAGACATTCATCACGACGTGACCGATCGACAGGCGCTCCACCAATGCCGCCAGACCAATCAGCATCGCGACCACCGACAGAATGGCGTCCGAGTGGGTCATCGCGTACTCGATCTCCAGACCGCGCGGTTTGGCAATCACGTTCACAAAGTAGATGCCGAGCAGGCACCGCACCCACGCGACCACCATCACGATACGGAGCAAGGCGACACGCGCGCCCGTCGTCTTGAGTGCGTGGCCGAACAACACGCCGAGCAAGGGCAGCCAGAACAGCTGGCGAATCTGCCAGAGTGAATTGCGGAAGTCACCGCCGCGCGCGAGGCCGTACACTTCCAACCACACCATCGCCGCGAAGTAGACGGCAAACGCCACCTTCATCGGGTTGGGCACCGCGCCAAGGTTGGTCGGATCGTCCAGGCGATCGCCGAGGAGTTTGCGGACGACCAGCAGCAGCAGCAATCCACCGGTCAGCAACTCGAGCGCCGAGACGCGCAACGCATCGATACCTGTATGTCGGTGCAGATTTTCATAGAGCAGGCTGCCGAGGGCCGACAACGGCGACTGCCAGAGACCGGCGTAGGGACGTTCGCCGGGGTTGTCCACCAGCAACGCGACACCAAGCAGCAGCAGCGCCGACACCTGCATCCGTGCGGCCAGCAGCGCGGCGACTGCGGCGATGGCGATCAGCGGCACCAGCGCCACCAGCCCGGCGCCAAGCATCACCAGGCCCAATGCGGCGGCGGTCGCAGGCCAGATCAGCCAGGACGCCGGCACGATGCGGCCGTAGGTGGTGGCGTTCACGCGCGCCACTCCGCAAACAGCGCGCGCATCACACCCGCACCAAGTCCGGCCAGCAGCGCCCCCATGACAATCAGCACCACGTTGGGGCCGTCGGCCTTGCGGGGCACGCGCGCGGGTGAGACCACCGTGTAGCGATACCCAAATGACGCTCGCGCGGTCTCCAGTTCAATGCGTGTGTTCTGCAGTCGTCCGAGCAGGTCCTGATAGGTCTCAATCGAACTCTCGAACAGCGACCGCGCGTAGAGGGTGGCATCCGACGGTTCATCCTTGGCGGCAGGGGTGAAAGACACCGACTGAGGCATGGCCGCGGCGACCGGTGTCTCCGTGGGATCCAGTTCGTCCATGCGCCCCCCGTGCGCCACGTAGTCGGCCGACAGACGCTGCGCCTCGGCCTGGGCTTGGCGCACAGCGTCCGGCGTGCCTTTCACCTGCGCCAGTTGCCGCTGCAGGGCCACCACATCGGGATGCCGTTCGGTCTCGCGTGTGCGGATATCGGCGAGCCGCACTTCCAGGTCGCGCACCTGGGCCGCGTGCTCGGTCTGCAGCGCACTGACGGTATTGAGCACGGCCACCAGCGCCATTCGCGGCACCCGCAGCGGATCGACCGTCGCCACCGCGCGGGTGACCACAGCAGGAGCCATCGCCCGATGGACCGGTTGCGTCTGCTGCGCCAGGTTCACCGCCGCTAGGTGCTGCTCGACTTCCGCACGGGCGCTCGCGGCCGACTGCTCGAGAATCGCCTGGGTATCGATGATGGCCTGTACGTCCACCTTGCGCCGGGCCTCGAGGAAGGCATCCACCGCACCGTCCACCACATCCACCACCGTCTGCGGGTCGGTCCATTGCGACCAGAACCGGATGACCTCGTCTTCCACCGTGACGGTGATCCGTTTCGACAACACATCCACCAGGGCCTCGGCCCGATCGGCCTCGGTCGGCTCGCCAAACAGGCGCGCCATCAGACGGTCCTTCGTGCGCAGCAGCAGCGGGCGTTCACGTTGCCATCTCGCCAGCAAATCCTGTTGCGTGATCAGGGCCAGCAACGACTGCCGATCGCGCACCAGCTCGGCGGCCGACTGTGTGAGGTTGTCTGCGCCCGATGGCACTGAGCGTTTGGGTGAGGCCAGTGCTGGCATGATGTAGGTCTTGCGCACGAGTACCCGGGTGGCGGTCGAATAGGTCCGCGGCGTCAACGCCGCCGTGGTCACACCCGCGATGACGAACACCACGGTGATGACGGCAATCGACACCCATCGACGACGGATGCCGTGGAGCGCGCGGACGCCGAGCGTGAGCCAGGCCTCGCGGCTTCCCAGGTCCATCAGTGCGTCAGCCGCCGCCACGATCAGGCTCCCGCCGCGGTGCGTTGACGCCACAACAACTCACGCACGGTGGAGGTCACCGTCTGCCGGTTGAGCGGCTTCGAGATGAACGCATCGGCGCCGGCCTGCGAGGCGGCGGCGCGGTCCTGCGGAAACGGACGGGCGGACACGATGATCACCGGGATGTGCCTGGTCGCCGGCGTCGCCCGGAGGCGGCTGCAGACTTCGAAGCCCGACACGGTTGGCAACATGAGGTCCAGACAGATGATGTCCGGCTGCTGTTCACGCGCCATGGCCAGACCATGTTCACCGTCGTTTGCGGTCGAGACCACCAGACCTTGCTGGCGCAACATCGCACTCAGCGAGAGGCGGATCTCGGGAGAGTCGTCAATGATGAGAGCGTTCAGTGGAAACATGTTATTGATGTCCTGTTAAGAAAGCCGCGGATACACAAAGAGGAGGAGACACACATACACCGCGATGCAGACGAGTGTGGCCTTGAGCACCACCACGTGACTCACGCGGCCCGGCCGACGGATCAACCAGACGGGAATCGCGAAGGTCGCGACGAGCACGGAGAGCAACACGATCGGTTTCACACCACGCTCTAGTGCAGCTTCCGTGCCGCTTCGATGGCTGCGGGTTTGGCCCCGTAAACACTGGCGCATTCGTGCGGACCCACGGCGTCTGTCTCACCTGTCTCAGAGTGAAACAGGGTGCTGCGCCATCGTGAGACAGTCTCTCGGCGCGCGGTAGAAGACCCGGACAAATGCGCGAATTCCCCTCTCGAATGAGTTGGCGGCGCGTTTGCAGTAGGGGCGGTCGTGATGACTTCCCGCTTCTCGATTGGCTCCGTCCCCTTTGATAACACCACGGTCTCGTACGTGCTCGAGACGATCACGCGTCTGATCGTCAGTCGGCGCGGCGGCTTCATCGTCACCCCCAACATTGATCACATCGTGATAGCGCACCGTGACGTGCGGCTGCGCGATGTCTATCGGCGCGCGCGACTCTCATTGCCTGATGGCCAGCCCGTGGTGTGGATGGCTCGCCTGCTGGGCGCCGGTGCGGTGCCGAAGATCTCCGGCTCGGATTTGATTGAGCCGTTGATGGCCCATGCCGCCGAACACGCACACCCCGTCTTTCTGTTCGGCGCATCGCCCGAGTCGTCCGCGGAAGCGGCTCGTCGACTGGAGCAGCGATACCCGCGGCTTCGCATCGTCGGGCGCGACACATCGCTGTTGTCGAGTCACGACACCACCGCGCCGGAAGACTCCCCCGTGGTTCAGGCGATCCGCGCCTCCGGTGCCCACATCGTGGTGGTCGCCATGGGTGCACCGAAGCAGGAGCTGTGGATGGCCCGTCATGCCGACGCCCTGCGACCCGCCGTACTGCTGGGCCTGGGCGCCTCACTCGACTTCGTGGCGGGCACGGTCACACGCGCCCCCAGGTGGCTCTCCAACGCCGGCCTCGAGTGGTTGTACCGCCTGGCGCAGGAACCCCGCCGACTGGCGTATCGCTACCTCGTCCGCGACCTCTCGATCGTGCCGATCCTGGCACGCGACCTCGTTCACAGAAAGGGATAGACCAGAGGCACCATGTCACGACCACACCCAGACGTCCTTCTGATTGGCTGCGGCCCCCGGGCCCGCGCGACCGCCGCCGACCTGTCATCACGGCACCACATTGCAGGGGCCTTCTCCCTCTCGCGCGAAGCGGTCCTTCCGGACCTCGGAGTGCCGCACCTGGGCAAGGCCGAGTCGCTCGACGACTACCTCCAGATGAATCCGGTCGACGAGGTTTACATCTCCGCCGACGTACGTCGGCATCACGCCACCCTGCAGAACGTGGTGGCGACCTGCGAGCGCCTGGGCATTCCGTTCGCGGTACCGGCGCATGTCTTCCAGCTGGGCCGCGCGCTGCCGCGCGATCGCCACAGTGTGCGTGACGGATACGTGCACTACGTGCTGACGGTCTCGCATCCGGTGCAGGACGCCATCAAACGGGCCACCGATGTGACGCTGGCACTGCTCGCGCTCGTCGCACTGTTGCCGTTGCTGCTGTCGGTCGCGCTGGCGATTCGTCTCACATCCCGCGGACCTGTCTTCTTCAAACAGGTGCGCGTGGGCCTCCGCGGCCGGTACTTCCAGATGGTCAAGTTCCGCTCGATGGTCGTGGATGCCGAACGTCTGATGGCGACACTGAAGAAGGACAACGAACAAACCGGCCCGGTTTTCAAGATGGCGCATGATCCCCGCACCACCCGCATCGGCCGCTTCATTCGCAAACACAGCATCGACGAGTTGCCGCAACTGCTGAACATCCTCAGCGGGGATATGTCGATCGTCGGTCCGCGCCCTCCAGTTCCGAGCGAAGTGGCGCACTATCTGCCGTGGCAGCGGCGCCGCCTGTCCGTGCGGCCGGGACTCACCTGCTTCTGGCAGGTGCAAGGCCGCAACAACATCGGCTTCGACGAGTGGATGTACCTCGACATGCAATACGTCGATCAGCAGTCCCTGATCACCGACCTGCGTCTGGTGGCCCAAACCATTCCGGTGGTCGTCACCGGCCGGGGAGCCAGTTAACGTGTCCCTCAAGCTGATGTTCTCCGTCCTGACCGCCAAGGCCAAACGCGATTCGGCCGAGAGTCTCCGCCACCGCATCTCCAAAGGCGCGCGATATCTCGCGGAGCTGCTGACGGCGAAGTACTACCTGCGCATGGTCACCGTCGTCGGCGCCCATGCGCGCACGCTGGCGCGCCCACGCATCATCAACCTGGGTCGAATCGAGATGGGGCGTCACATCCTCATTCGGAGCATTCTCGTCCCGGTAGAAATCGGCACGGGCCGTCGCGGCCTCCTGCGTATCGGCGACGGCGTCCGGATCAACTACGGCGCGTCCATTTATGCCGACCGCGCCATCACGATTGGCAATCGCGTGCGCATCGGCCCCTACACCTCAATTGCCGACACCGACTTCCACGACCCGTATGACCACAGCGTGGTGCCCGAGGGTTCGGCCGTGGTGATTGAAGACGACGTGTGGCTCGGCGCGCGGTGCACGGTGCTCAAGGGGGTGCGCATCGGGCGTGGCGCGGTGGTGGCCACCGGCGCCATCGTCACGAAAGACGTGCCGGCCTTCACGGTGGTGGCCGGGGTGCCGGCCACACACATCCGCGCGCTGGATCCGTCCCGCTTCGTGCAGGAGTCATACGCATGAGCGCGATCGCTGTCTCGACTGCAGACGCCCCCGAGTTGTCGGAACCACTCCGCGCGGCCAGGAATGCGCTCGCGCTCGGCACGGCCCTGGCGGTCACCAGCGCCATTGCGATGGCGGTTCGACTGTTGGTGCCCCGTGTCCTGGGTCCAGCCGCATTCGGGGAACTCCGGCTGGCTGAGAGTTTCGCGGAAATGGTGTTTGTCATTCTGACGTTCGGCGTCGACATGCAGTTGCGACGCGAAGCGGCAGTGGATCCCTCACGCGCCAAGCGATACCTGATGGGACTCGCGGTCTGGCGCATCAGCATTGGTGCGGTCGTCATCACGAGTCTCCTCGCGATCCTCCGCGCCACCGGTGCGGGCACCGGCGTCATCACCGTGTTTGTGCTGCTGGCGATCGGCCAGCTCCTGCTCGTGCTGAACAACTCATGGGCCGCCTATGAACACGCGGCCGGCGACGTCAGGTGGCTGGCGCGCACCAACTTCGGCGTCAAGTTGTTGTGGGCCGGCGCGATGCTCGCCGCCCTTGGCGGGTTGCGGTCCGGCCTTGGTGTCGCGCTGGCCGGCCTGGTCGTCGAAGCAATCCGCTGCGGCTGGCTGACGACGCGGGCGATTCGACATCACGGGCTGGGTCTGCGACCTGATGTGCGGCTGGCGGGTACGGCCATCCTGACGAGCCTGCCGTTTTTTGTGCATCTGCTGGCCTACAGCCTCTACGCCCGCCTGGGTGTGGGGTGGCTTGGAGCGATCAGCACAGATCTCGAGGTCGGACTCTTCGGCGCCGCCTCCACATTTGCAGGGATTGCGCTGATCGGCATGCCACTGCTCTCGTGGGTGCTGGTGCCGTCGGCCGCCAGAGCTGCGGCCCAGTCGCCCGCGCATATGGACACGCTGGTTGCTGGCGCACTTCGGGCGTCACTGCTGGTCGCGGTGCCCATCGTGCTGGTCTTCGCCGGTGCGGCGGCACCGCTGTTGTCGCTGGTGTTTGGTCCGGACTACGCGCCAGCCGCTCCGGCATTACGAGTGCTCGCGCCGACATTTGGACTCGCGTACGTGTCGACCGTCTGCGCCATCGCGCTATTGCAGCAGGGCCGTGTCTGGACCGTCGCCAGCATCTCCATCGCCGGGCTCGCCCTGACGGTGGCTCTGGACGCGGTATTGATTCCGTGGGGTATGGCGTCGCTCGGTGACGCCGGCGGCGCGCAGGGCGCGGCGTGGGCCACGCTCGTGACGGAAGTGCTGGTGACGGTGGTGCTGGCCGCGTGTTCGCCCCGGTCGTGGCAGAACGTGCAGCTGGTGCGAACCGTCGGCGCGCTGGCCGCCGGTATCGTGGCGGCCATGCTGATGCCGTCACCCGTCTGGTCGGCGATCGCGGGTGTGTGTTGTGTGGTGGCACTCGGGGGCGTCCGACGCGACGACCTGACGTTTGTGCTGCAGGTGTTGCGCCCGAAGGCGCCCGTTCCCTCGTCATCGGAGTTGTCATGAATATGTTGTCTCGTCTTGTTATCGCTGTCATCGCGGTGACGTTGTCGGCCTCCGCCCTTCGTGCCCAGAGCGCACCTGTGCGTGAGGAATTCGTGATCGGCCCCAGTGATGTCCTCGAGGTGTCGTACTGGAAAGACAAGGACCATTCGGCCGAAGTGACCGTTCGGCCCGATGGCTTCATTTCGCTGCCGCTGATCAACGACGTGCAGGCCGGCGGACTCACCCCGGCGGTGCTGGCCGAACACATTCGGGCAAAAGCCGCTGAGTTCCTGCAGTCGCCCACCGTCACCGTGTTCGTGAAGCAGATCAACAGCCGGAAGGTGTTCATCACGGGTGAGGTCGGCAAGCCGGGTGCCTATGCGCTGACCGGCCCCACCACCGTGCTTCAGTTGATTGCCATGGCCGGCGGGTTGTCGGACTTCGCGGACCGCGAACACATCACCGTGGTCAGGGCGACCGATGGAGGTGCGCAACACGTCATCGTGAACTACAAAAAACTGGCGCGGCTGCGGGATCTGTCGCGGAACATCGTGTTGCTGCCGGGCGACACGGTGGTGGTGCGGTAGGTGGCGCGATCGCAGCGCTTCGCCGTCACGGGTCTGTGCGTCGCACTGCTTGGAGGCGTCATGGCGCGTCCGGCCGCGGCACGGCCCCAGGAGCAACGGACGCCGGTGGTGTCGGTGCAACTGTTTGAAGCCGTCGATCACGAACAGCAGGAGGCCGCGTCGTACACGGGGCTCACAGTCAACGCGCGCCGGACGTTTGTCACCCCACGTGCCTCGGCCGGTCTCTCCGGTGGCAGCCGCGTGCGCCGGTATCCCTCAGGCGGCGGCGTGGTCACTGACGCGCAGTTGCTGGAGACTCGCGTGCGCTTCACGCTCTCGCCGCGCACCTCGGTGACCGCAAGCCAGCGGGTCTCGTGGATTCCCACGCTCAACGCACCACCCGCCAGCACGGCCGGCGTTATCGCCGGCCTCACCACGAGTTCGGCCGCGGGCGTCAGTCGGTTGTGGAGTCGACGCACCGTCGTCACGGTGAACTACAGGTTCGACCGGGTGTCCTTCGCTGGTGAACGTCGCATCGCGACGGACCAGGGCGTGGCTGCATCGATCAGTCGAACGACCCGCCGTAATCTGACATGGCATCTGGCACTCGATGCATCCCGCGGCCTGACGACGTCGGCGATCAGCACCAGCGCGTTGCGCACACAGGCGGCAAGCGTGCAGGTGTCGTATGCGCGCGCCTCCGCACCGGACACCACGCTGACACTGCGCCTGACGCCGGCCCTCACCCACCTGCGGCAGGTGGCCAATGGCGGGGACACGACCAAGCGCGCAGCACTGGTC
>ENA-ORBV01016392-ORBV01016392.1-microbial-mat-metagenome-genome-assembly--contig:-NODE-16392-length-10768-cov-5.837246_pt1 | contig 10768 bp, 8 predicted proteins | sample MGYA00237777_ERZ505514 | MGnify/ENA primary metagenome ERZ505514 (study PRJEB26160, sample SAMN06269048) | microbial mat metagenome | isolation source: Oligotrophic lake microbial mat | place...
AAGATATCCAAGACTGTGAATCCTGGCAGCATTGGAGGTGCAACGAACAATGCTTCGTGCGTCAAGACCGCCAACGCTACTAGCAGTACTACTACTATTAGCGGTAGCAAAAAACCCAAGTCCTTGGCGGCCAAATTACGACAAGACATTGAAAACATCAAGCGCGCCCGAATCTTGGAACAACAAAAGAAACAATTGCGCAAGGAACAAAAAGCTCTCGAAAAACAGAGACGAGAGCAAGAACGATTGCAAAAAATCGAGGATGAAAAACGACGAAAACAACAAGAACAAGATGACGCACGACGGCGTCTTCTCGAGGCAGAACAAGAAAAACTGCGACTAGAACGACAAAAGATAGAAGAGGAGCGACAAAAAAAGTTGGAAGAAGAACGCCAGAAACAGCTCTTGTTGCGACAGCAAGAAGAACTGAGAGTGCGTCAAGAACAGCAAAGAAAACAGCAAGAACAGTTGGAACGGGAACGTCTCTTGCTCCAACAAATGCGACAGCAGATGCAGCGGCAACAACAACAACAAATTCCCTATGGGGGGTCTTACTATCCACATCAACAGTGGTATCATCCACAACAACCACCAGCACCGGCAGCAACGCCATCGTACAGCCATAACCATTACCATTATTCACCGCCACAGACCCAAGGAGCTTGGCAACAGAGTTATCCACACAATCTTTCTGTCGAGCCTCCTGCAGCTGCCCATCCATCGGATGGCGTTTCCCAGCCGCAGACTATCTCGCCAGGGGTACTCCAAGCGCAGGCGTCACAAAAAACGGATATTTCAGAATCGTACACGCATATGGGCTCTGCCACTCCACAACATCAAACACTTTCAGAACCAGCCAAACCAGTCGAAAATAATTCTGAGAAGCCTGCATTGCAAGCAGTTTCGTCTTCACCAGATTGTTTGGTCAATACGAGCGTCGGAAATGCCGTGGTGTCGCAAGTAGATCCAAAGGACAGAGTGAACTCAGCCACTATCAACCAAGTGTCGCTTGTCACACCAGCTTTATCTCGAACATGCAATGCGGAAAAAGAGCAACTTTTCGCAGACAAGGAGGAATTGAAGGAGGATAAAATGGAAATAGAAGCCTTGAATTCTTGGTCTCAAGTAGCACCGCCCCAGTCTGCCAATCAGGGATCGACGGAACAGTACATCACTCCTCATAAAGCCTCGTCACAACCTGGATTGTATTCCATCTCATCGCTACCACAAGGAGCACCAGGATTGGAAAACTCGGTTTCACCTGTGGACAGTGATTTCTCGGGGATGGTAAAACCGGCCGATTCAGTTCAAAGTTCATCCATTGATCCTCAATCCTATCATGCTCAACCAAAAGAGGAACCAAAAGAGAAGGTATTCAACTCGGCAGACCAAACTTGCACTCTTCCGCCTGTTCCATCCGTCAAGCACCACAACTTCGTTCATCTTCCAATGAGCGGATTTCCTATTGCACCGACTCCTCAAGCGGCTCCACCTGCCCAAATTACAAACAACGCTACCAATGGTCAAGCTGGGAAGTCGTACGCACTGGCGTATGCGGCGAGTAGAGCTGCGGGATACAGTCATGAGGAATCGGTCTTTATGGCTCACAAACTTGCACCACTAGCAAGTGCATCCAGCGCGGCGGACACTATGAATCACTTTCAGATGCTCATAGCTTCCGTTGCACAGGGACCCAATGAGGGGAGTCTGGACCGCATGAACACTGGAAATTCGTGTTATCCACCATATTCAGGACATTGTTATGGTCAATCTCTGCATCAGGCTCCGTCTAGTGGTGCCGAAGGAATGCCTTGTCCACCATCTTGGCAACAACCTCTATCATCACAATCTTATCTGATTCCATCTCCCTACGCCTCCAGCGGGGTTTTCCCGCAGTCATCAGGAGTGCCATACTATCACGGATACTATACACCTCTCGCTCACTCTCGGGTCACCGCGGTTCCTCGACCTAAAATCAGTCGTCCGAGGCAGCCCAAGCCACCCGTCGTCGAGCGATTAGCTCTGAGCCCAGTTGAGTTTCCATCTCCCTATGCGCTTACACACGTCGTGCACATTCAGCAATTTGTAATTGTCAAAAAAAAAGGCGAAAACTTTGGACTTTCATTTGTGGAAAGCAAGAAAAGCGTTCTGGTGGATCCCGATTGGCTATGGGAATACGAGAAGAGGTTGAAGAAAGGAACCGCTACCGAAGCGACATCGCCTCCAAGTAAGACCATTACAGATGTGCAGGCAAATATCAAGATAGAGCAACGGTCGAGTGGGGAAGCCAAAACGGACAATATTCCTTCGGAGGCTGGAAAAGTAGAAGCAACGGCAAAACAAGCAGAGAGCTCAGATGGGCAGACAAACATCAAGGTAGAGGAAAGTTTGAGTGGCGAAGCCAAAACGAATAATATTCCTTCGGATGCTGAAAAAGTAGAAGCAACAGCAGAACGAGAAGAGAGCAAAGGTGCGCAGACAAACATCAAGGTAGAGGAAAGCTTGATTGTAGAAGCCAGAAAGGATAGCCCTTTGGAGGCTGGAATAGTAGACGTAACGGCAATACAAGAAGAAAGCAAGCCGCCGCTCCCCACAACGGCAAACTCAGTAATCGCTGGGACGATCAAACCACTTTTGACACCAAATGCCCCTTCTGATATTGAGTTGATGTCGGCATCAAATATGGGCGAGTTGAAAATCGAAAAGCTCAGAAAGAAGAGGAGAAAGCGACACTCTTTTGCTGTCTTGGCCGTTATGGACGCGGAAACACAAAACAAGCGCTTACCAAGCAATATGCACCTGGTGCCCGGCGATATTGTGCTGTCCATCAACGGCCAACACGTAGGAGGGTATGAGTTCAGAGAAGCATGCACATTTTTTGCAAAGGGCTGTACCGAAAAGGAAGAAGATGGAGTTAAAACTGTTCGCTGCACGCTAACAATTGCACGGAAAAAGCCAGAACCTAAACCCGTGTATTGTTTGCCGTCTCACATCAGTACTCCAAGTACACAGCAACTGCCAACTGCGGTTGTAAATCAGTCGCTCAGTACTGTTGGAAAGCCCATTTCTGGGGCTGACGTAAAGGAGTATGTAAGCTGTGTGATGAAAGCTTTGGTCGATCCGACGCGGGCGCTTGGTAGTACGCTGCCTGACGAGCTGATTCGGAAGTTCGTCTCGTTGTCGCCGCGCCTTGTTGGCAGGGAGTTCGCTCTCAATCAGCTATGGAACACGATTGCCTTGGCTAGCGAAAGGAAAATGGCCAGCGCTGCTGAGACTTTTTGGGCGGCGAAATGGGACAAGGAGCCAGAGGACGTACGTAAAGCCGTTTCATGCGCGTTCCTTACAGATGCAAAGAGAGCAACGATGCGTTCGGCTCCACGTCCCAGCAAAGGATGCAAATGCGGTAGCGAGGGGCATGAATATGTGACAGACAAATCTTGCCCGCTTTACAGTGATCTTCGGGCTCTGGCCACAGGGGACACTGATAGCCCTCAAAGTGTCAGAAGGAAGGCCAAAAAGGGAGACGGACGCACTCTGAATGTAGTCGAAACTGCCTTTAAAGAGCGCATCGTCAAGCTCCAATCGGAACAAAAATTAGAAGAGGAAGAAGCGGCATTTGTCGACGAGATGGAGGTGCTGCAAGTCAAGGAGTTGAAAAAGGCCGTCTTTGCTCCGAGTGTCACTGTAATGGTGTTGTCGGCGGTTGCTGATTTGCAAGACGAGTTTCCCACCATAGATGCCGAAGAGCCTGTGCCCATTGCTACTGATGCTGACCCCCTTGACGTCGAGGAAGACCAAGGAGACGAGGAGGGAGACGATGATGATGACGACGACGATGTTCCGCTGTCAGCACTAGGCAAGCGTGAAGCAGATTCATCGCAGGACCAAAACAAGAAGCAGAAGGTCTCAGAGCAGATTAGTGAAAAATTTCTTGCTAGGCTATTGAGACTCACATCAGAAAGGTGGGGTCATCTTTATCGGGAATACGACCACCCCGAGTACGCATGGTAAGTTGTGCAAACAGTATATTTGTCTGGCAATTAGTACATGGATCCTCACCCTGACATTTTCTTCGCAGGCGTTGGGAGGTTTATCACGGCCACACTGAAAGCGAAGGGTGCAAATGGGAAGCTAGCGCGACTAACCCGCGCAAGCCTGGAGCCTTCGCACTAGAAAATGTCAGGTTTGCGCTAGATGACGACTTCATGAAGGCTCTAGATCAGAAAGAGTTGAAGAAGGAACCAGCCCAAGAAAACCCTACCGAATTGAAGCACGAACAAGCTGCATTGTGGTACCTGTTGTCTCCTGCCTGCACCGGAGTATTCGACGAGCTACTAGCTCTGCTTCGCTTAGGAATCGTATCAATCAAAGGTTCAATTCCTCGGCTCACGAAGGATTGGTATGAGAGAGTCAATTTGCATTTTCTCAGCGAAATGCACGAGTGCTGGAGTCCTCATGTTGACAAGTCCGGGAAGTACTTGGTCAACCAAAAGATCCGCCGCAAACTCAGCAAAGAGTGGGTTATTGTAGAAGATGGGTGGGCGTCGAGGGACGACCCAGATGATGTTATCTTTGACTTCGACAGTTGGGATGAATGGAGAGAAAGCTTTTTCCAGAAACAAGAGGATCAGTCAAATAAAAAACACGGTATTCATCGATTTGGATTGGAAGATTTTGGTGTTTAATAATTTTAAGAGAATAACCTAAGAGCGACTCGAGCAGGCTACTACTTAGACATCCAAAAGTGGTTTCGCCAAGAATTCTTCGTAAGATCCACCAAAAAGCCTTAAAATATCCCTTCGTATTTCGCCTCTCGTTGGCGTCCAGCCCGAAGCATTAAGCTTTGCATACTCCTCCGCCAAAACCTTAGCAATCACTGAGCGTGAATGAGGCCACTTGTAGAGTAGCTGGTCAAGAACACGAGCATCACTATGCTGTACAGTAAAAGCCGTCCCCAGCATTTCTATGCGCATTAACGTGATTTCACGGATAATACTTGGATTGTTGCAGAACCACCTGTGGCAATGTGTGGACAAAATATTAGAATCATGATACAAAAAAAGAAGAGACTGCAACGAAAGAGAACGGTGTCAGGTACATACCAGCAACCATAGATGTGGAGGTTTCGAAATTTGGACGCTAGAACTGCCGCTTCATGTTGATTGTTTCTAGAAAGAAAGGTTGCCAAAAAGAGAACTTTTGGGAAACGAGTACAGAGGCGGCCCAGGACTCCAGCATCGGCGAAGGCCACAACTCCGTCGCCAGCAGCTTGTAGTTTGGGGTTAACACCACGATGTGCCCCTATTTTGAGAGCAACAGGTAGATTGCGCTCTTCGCAAACCTTCATGAGCACTTCACTTAAGAAATCACTGTTTTCGTCCAGCACAGTTGCAGCTTCATCTTCTGCGCCATCACAGTTGACAACGCATTCAGCACTGCCGCTTGCTTGATCGGCAAATGCACCGGGTTGTTTCATGGCATCTTCATTGACACCTGTTTTCTTGACCCCGGCTAAGGATCCTTCCCTTAGTACAAAATCGTGGGGCGTTGATGCCATCATGTATTCCGGTTTCATAGTATCACACCAATCCCTCAGGTATTGCCTCGCTCCTTCGAGGTTTTCATCGTACCCGGAAGATCTAAGCGCTTTTTCTACCGTAGCACGATCGCCTGCTAGTAAAGGGTCCACACGTAAAGCAGACCTGTACCGAGCAGAATAATCCTTCCTCTCCGGCCTCCAGTACTTTGCCTCGTTCGTGTCAAACGGTATATTGGTCATGATAGCATATTGCACCCCAGCTTTGGCATAAACCAGCTCGCTAAATTCGTCCGTTCCTTCCAAACCTCTATCTCGAAATGAATTGTAAAACTTACGAACGGCATCAAGGTCCCTTGCTGCAACTTGGTCAGATAGTCCAAGTGCTACAAGAGTTGTGATGACTCCACGACAAGCTTCTGATACAGGTGATCTATCAATGAAGAGAGCTTGCCACACAATGTCTGCTTGGGCATTTTTGTTCATTGCGTAAAAGTCGTCAGGTGTCATGGATGCCGGCGCGGTCATGAAGTACTCCGCCACGAGGTAATGCTGTAGCGTAGTAAGGAAAAAGGAGGTGAGGTGATCTCAATTAAGAACGCTAAAACAGATACTTCAAACCCAGATGTCAGCCGGAGTTGGTCGTACTTACGTAGGTCAAAAGCTCGTCAATGCCCCACAAACAAAGGGGCCCATGGGACGGAGGCAATAGGTGCGTGTGAAGGTCTACGACAAGCGCCGACGAAACTTCGGACACTACCGCAGAGTCGGCATCTTCTGCTGTGACCGGTGCTTTCAACAACTGGCTGGAGAGAGGGATTGGATTTGCCCGGTAAAAGAGAGGCCGGCCTGCAGCCAGATCGGCACCATCCACCAAGGCGGCGATTTCCGTAGCCATGCCTTTGGGTTCATAGGGACCACTCGCTTCGCTCATTTCCTCCAACATTTCGACGAGTGAATCACCGGCTACCATGCGCGCATACAAGGTTGCGACAGCCTTGACAAACACTTCAAAATCAGGTTTCTTTGCCACTTGGCCAAGGCTTCCGCCATCTGCTGCTAGAAGGTACAATCGGATGCCTTTGTAATAGGCGCCTGGCTGACGGGGAGAAGAAGCAATGCCGGCAAGTATCTCACTCAATGCAACTGGCGCATCTCCTTCTTCCAAAACCACGTTACAGGCACATCGAAACTCATACCATCCCTCCTTCAAATTGTGACTGAGGCCATCCGCATAGGACACGGTACCTGAGTCCTCTGCATTTTTGTCGATTGTTGCCGTACGATCCGCTCCTGCCAGCCATCCCGTACACACAGCACCACTATTTTTGGACGGGTCGTTGGATCTGGGTGTCAACCATCGCATCAAAACAGCAAAGGCATACGCCATGGTCACAGTCAATGGCTTCCCCGACTGCAACAAATCCAACACGGTGGGTCCCATACGGATACCGCCCTTGGCTGCGCCATTTTGAGTAATAAAAAAGCAGGAAAGCCCAAAATGGGGATGCGTCAATCGTGGTCGCCAATCATCATAGGCGGCTTGCGATTCGGGACAATGACTTCCAAAACCTGGAAAACTGGATGGTTTGATTTGATGTTCGACCAGAGAATCCAAATAGGACATGAACAATTTAGCGGTCAGCGTCGTGTCTTCGTCTTTTTTCTCAGAGTCGCCGTCCATCGTCGCTGTCGTTAGTGCCACTGCCAGAGCATCCGTATTGGTCCAGGATACCAACGACATGACATGGGCAATGGCCGTGTGCGTGGCATTGGCGACCCGCAATTTCAAGGCAATATCCCCCTGGATTTGCAGGGGATCGTTTCGAATGACCAATCCATAATGACTCTTCATGCTTTCATTGTCAAATTCGGGTGGCATGTCCTTGCTGGGATCACAAATCACCAGTGCTTTGGCGGGGGTGGGTTCACATTTGGGAACCATACCATTGGAACCATCTCGTTGAGATGTAATCCGATCGACCATGGTGTTGAAAAAGACCACCTGGTCGGTCAAAAAATCAACCATGCCACTGTCGCTGTCAGTATTGTCGTTGTCAGCTGCTGCTCTGGTCATCATGTGTTGACGTAGAATATCTCCATTGTTGGGGACATTATCCATATTGATGACACACAACTTCTTATTGGGTGTATCGGGCGGTTGCCAAATTCCTTTGCCGAGGTTTAACTGAACAGTTTTCAACAAATCATAAAGATCCAACATGACTTGTGTGTCGGCCGATGCCAATCCTGCTTCCGTCACTCCAAGACCCAAAATATTGAGACTGTCCTCCGAATAATGAGGATCGAATTGAGGGCCGAACTTAAGGGAAACATATAACATAATAAAATAACACAACACAACATGATATGACGTACCGTTTCATTTTGGATAACAATTCTTCTTGAACGGCCTGTTTATGCGTATCAGTACCCCACGAAAAGGCACCAAAGCATTTGACATACACGGTTTCCGTTTCACCTGACTGTAAGACAGTATCAATGGGATATTCGGGTCCCATGGCTGGATTACTGTCGGTATCGGCCATGAAATCGATAAAATTGGTACCTCGAGTTTGAATGATGGCAGGCTTGCACACTTTGGAAGCCACCAAAGGTGGGACGAGCACGGAACGTAAAAACCGCCCCGTTCCAATACAGAGACAGTTCACATCCTCCACGTGATCCGGCGAAGAAACAGCCGTTTTCTTGGTGGGAGGCGGCAACCAAAACGTCTTTGTCGTTGACATGATGGAATATATATCTTCTTGTTTGGATGGTAGGATAAAGAGAATAAAGTTAACTAAATATACTACACCAAATCGATCTGTAACCCGTTGAGTTGGTTGTCTAGCTAGTAGATCCGGCAGACATGCAATGGAAAGATGTCAACCAAATGAATAGTCCTTGTGTTGTCATGTTCATGCCGGCCGAGTGTATGACGAGTAATGAATCAGCAGTGCAGCAGTTAACGTTGTCACTTGTCAGGCTTCAAGATCGTTGGGGCTTCGCAAAAAAATCCGAAACGTGAAAAATGACGCACAGAGGTTCGCTATTTCGACGTTTTTTTATACTCGTGACTCAAACAGCTTCCGATCGGTAAATGTTTCCTTGTCTTTTGCCCACGAAGAAAAAAGAAAGAAAAAGAAAAAGAATCAATCACCGGGTGGCTTCTAGCTGTTACAGCCGTTATTTTAATGCCGTTAGCCTCGATCCTGGAATGTTGCTGTGAGAAAACTACTGTTTGCGATTTGTTTAGTGCCGTCAACATTGTTTGTGCAGCACTTTCTTGATGCCTTTGTTTGTTGTCTCTCCAGCAGCGCTTTGGTAGTCTAACAGCAAAGCCGACAATGTCGGCTGCAGCCATTCAGATGTTGATGCTCAAAGTGCCAACAAGATGCAGCAGAACAATCCCTACAAGAGGAGGATTAAACAAACTAAAATAAAGCCACAAGCCCCTCGCAATGTCCGGCACGGAGCAGCACAAGAGCGGTTTGTCGTGGCTGCGCGCAAAGCCACAGACGATGATGCACAGTGTTTTAAACACCACAATTGGCAGGAGTTGAGACATGGGTCGTTCGCGCACACTGGGTTAACCACCAAACTCACTGTCGATCATTTCTATGTTAAGCCATTGGCTGCGTGGGTTCCACATTTGTTGATCCCGGGCTGTGTTCCTTCATGCTGTCGCTGCCTTAGAAAAACTAGCGTGGATTTGTCAAAATGTCATTGGGTTGAAAATCCCAAAACAATGCATGGTGTTAGCAGTCACCGTTATTTGGATGCCATGTGCTGTCACTGTTGCACATGTGGTTGTGATTTTTTGGGTTGGCATCCAGAGACTCTAAAGCAAGATGCGAGTGAAACAGCTGGGGTCATGAATTTCGGAATGAGCAAAGGTTTTGCGGTGGATCATGACTTGCACAGCTACATTGTTGCCCACACTTCTGACTCTACAGCATCCATTCACCAACGACACAAGCACATGGTTGCTGATGAGTGGACAAAGAAGGCAACACTGCACCACAGGTCTGTGCTTTCCAAACGGTTGAAGACGACAAAAAGCAACTGTGTTGATGGAACGAATCAACAAACTCTGGATTCCATTGTCCGAGTCGAGGATTTTGCGCCCCAGGAAAAGAAAATGAGGATGTTGCAGCATGACATGGTTCGTCTGGACCGTGATCTCAGATCAGCGGAGTCCAGAGCTAACGGCGACGCAAGGTTCAAAGACATTTTTGACCGCAAAAAGAATCGAAACCTTGCACGTCTTCCCTTTCGTGGAATGGGTCGTGAAAAGTGCACTTTGTTGACAGAGAGAGGCATCAATTCTGCTCGGGAGCTGCTTGAGCATGATGGGACGGACCCAGCAATAAAGGCGTCTTGGATTGAAATTGTCGGAAACCATTTTGAGCATTTAAGCACTGAGGTTCACCTTCTGAAGGAAAGAAAGCGTCGTCTCCAACTCGAGCTTGATTTAGAGAGCTTGACACCCTCTGGCAGCGTTGATGATGACGAGGACAACAACAACAACACGGCTACAACTGCAGCAACAACAGAAGTCGCACCGGAGCCTTTCTCCAATCTTACCGACCCACTTGCCTACAATGCGCGAACTGTGTCAAAAGCAACAATCGAGCGAATTAAGTGCACGGACTACCACGAACGGAAGGCCATTCAGATTGCCAAAATGAGATCGATTCCTGCTGTGGCATGGAAAATAGATTTCGCCTACAAGCTAGCACCAAAAATCAAAGTGCACACTGGCCGTGGAAAACCATTTTCCCCATGCAAGAGCATAGTGTCAATGTTTAACGAGGACTCTTTGTGTGTCTTTTGGAAGGCGTGCCCGGGTTCGGAGGGCATCGACATCATGGCTGACGATCTGCGTCGGCTTCACAAAAGGAACAGCCTTATTGGTGGTGATGTGAAAGCAGTTTGGGTCGACAACTGCTGCAACAGCCGAAAGAAACTCGAAGCGATTGTGCCGGGTGTCTTAGTGAAACAAGATTGCTTTCATTGGGGAGCTAGATGGGACACTTGCATGTGCGATCTGAAGTCGGAGAAGACTGTTGCATTCAGGTCACTTATGCGAAGAGCCTTGTTCGTTGTAGAAAATTCTGAATGCAACAGAGCGCGTGATCTTCTCATTTCGAACTGTCTCTTATACACATCTGACGCTGCCGACGAATAGAGAGGTGTAGATCTCGGTGGTAGCCGTATCATTAAAAA
>ENA-ORBV01016393-ORBV01016393.1-microbial-mat-metagenome-genome-assembly--contig:-NODE-16393-length-10768-cov-5.018520_pt1 | contig 10768 bp, 10 predicted proteins | sample MGYA00237777_ERZ505514 | MGnify/ENA primary metagenome ERZ505514 (study PRJEB26160, sample SAMN06269048) | microbial mat metagenome | isolation source: Oligotrophic lake microbial mat | place...
GCGTAAGATTTTTCTTCTACCAAATCCGAGCCCAAGCGCAGATTCATTTCTTTTTTCAGCCGCGCGCGGTCGTCGTTGATGACATACACCGCACGCGCCAATTCGATGAATTCAGCATCGAACAAAGCGTGTGATTCCTTGACGCGTATGCGGTCTTCGATGTCCCACAACTGGCTATTCACGGCGCGCAAAGCGTTCCACAAATCTTCGATGCTCGGCCCGCGCGAAGCCGCATCAGCTTGCCAGGTTTCCAGCAGGACCCGCAGTTCTTTTTCGACGTTGGCGAGTTTCACGGCATCGCCAATTCGTTGCGCCTTGATCTCCAGAATGCTGATTTTGTCGATCAACTCGCCGTAAGAAACAGGTACGCGCAGTTGCGTCATCGTAAGGCTCCAAATTGAGTGCGCGGATAATACCGGGGTTATGATGTTGGCAATCACCCGTTAAGGGAATGGGAATGGGAACGGGACAAGAATATCGCTCAATAGCATCGCCGTTCCCGCGCCCGCGCTCAGCCGCCGCGATCCTTTTCCAGTTTCGGATCGGCAGTTGGCACTGGCGGCAGCGGAGCCACTAAGCCGTTATCAGCCTTCGCTTTGTCCTGCGCTTTTTGTTTAGCTTTAGCATCTGCTTGGTCTTTTGCAAGTGCCTCTGAGCCATCGCGTGCGCTGCGCAACGTGGCTTGGCGATCGGCTTCATCGCGCTCTTCATCGCGACATTGCTTGCGATTGTCAGCCTGTTCCTGCACTTCAGCACTCTTCAAGGTGCCACGCTCGGCGACCAAACCACTGATTTGTTGGCGCACCGCCGCTTCGCGGGTCGCATCTGCCGCCGTCTCGCTGGCTGCCGACATGCGCGCTTCCAACACAGTGATTTCAGCAGCAAGTCGATCAAAGGATTCCGCATAACGCTGGGTGACCGCCTTGGTTCTGGCCTCACAGCGGCGTCGTACCTCGTTCATTTTGGCAAACTCGCCTTGCTCGGCTACCGACCCGCCGGAGCCGGTTTTCATCGATCTAGAGACATCCACCGTCTGCACGCTGTTGGGGTCTTGCGCACACGGGCGCTGCGAAAACACCACGGTGCCGCGTTCGTCGGTGCACTTGTAGACGGTCTGCGCACTCGCGCTTGCGCAGCACAACAAAACCATCAAAAACAGGGCGCTGCGCATCATTCTAGAAACCTCTGCCAGGCGATATCAGCTTCAGCCGCTACGCTACCGCAATTTGCCAGCTCCGTCTGGAATCGAAGCTACCGTCTTCAGTCAGCGGTTAACGCTGCGGGCAGGCGCGCCTTCTGATGGTCAGCGAATCCGGGCGCCAGTTGACGCGCCAATTTAAGCTAGCAGCCTGTCGGACTTAAAATTCCCCATATTTTCCCAATCTGTGCGATAAATATTATTATAATCAGTTAGTTATGGTGGTGCAGCCAGTGAGTCGCTTCCGGCCGATAGATCGAGATACTGACTGGATGCTGCCGCCTTCGGTGCAGGATTGGGTGCCTGAGGCGCACTTGGCGCGTTACGTCGCCGCGGTGGTCGAGCGTTTGGACCTTTCTCAGATCGAATATGCGTATGCGGGTCGTGGCAGCGCGGCGTACCACCCTGCGTGCTTGCTCAGTTTGCTGATCTACGGCTATGCCACCGGCACGTTCTCCAGCCGCAAGATCGAAAACGCCACCTACGACTCTTTGGCGTTTCGTTATCTCGCTTGCAATCTGCATCCTGATCACGACACCTTGGCCACATTTCGACGCCGTTTCGGCGCGCAATTCGAATCGGCCGCCAGACCGGGGGAATGGTTGTTCCATTCCAACGAGTTGCAACGCAGCCATGTGCAGCCACAACCGTGCAATCTGCCCCGTTGCGTACTCACCACTCACCCAATGGGTGAACGAGCGAAATTGCTGAAAAGCCAACAGAATCATCGTGCTATGGGTATTAGGAAGCGGTCAACTGAGGTTTCTAGGATGATGGAGCTTCAAATGAACCTGGGTCGGCAAGGGTATCTATGATCGGGCCAAGACGCGCTGCTGCGGGCGTGCAAAATGTTGCCTTGCCCTTTGCCGTCTGCCCAGCAAAAACCTTCAATGGTGGACCGAACGGGGCGATAGTTCCGGGAAGGAGTGTCGTTGAGCATTGCCGGATCGTGGGTGAGGTTGCCAGAGCACTGATCTCCCGCTTTCTACCGTTCCTCGCCGAGCAGTTGTTCCCGTCGGGCTCCGAGTTTGTCGCTGCATGCCACGACATTGGCAAGGTGAGTCCATGCTTCGTCGAGAAGTTGCGACGGGCTTGCGAAGACGGCATTCCTGGAATTGGCGCGTTGGCCTGCGGTGATCCTCAGCGCGAGAAGCAATGGGGCGGCCATGCCGGCGTTAGTCAGGTGACGGCCAAGGCGCTCGGAGTGCCGCCTTACGTCGCAGAAATTCTTGGCCAGCATCATGGCTTCTCGCCACCCGTCGCCGGCAAGAGGGCAGACGACGAGATCTTCGGAGGCGCGGACTGGCAGCGCGAGCGGGTCCTGCTCGTTGACGAGTTGAAGGCACAACTCGGTAGCGACTGGCCGCAGGTCACTTCAGTGGCTCAGGCCAGAGTTCTTGCCGGACTAGCATCCGTGTCCGACTGGATCGGATCAGGTAAGTTCTTCGAGGATCCACACGCACCGTGGCACGGCATGATCGAGCGGGCTCTGGACGAGGCAGGCTTTATTGCACCGGACTATCAGCTAGGCCTGACCTTCAACGAGGTGTTCGGCTTTTCCCCACACCCGGTCCAGCGGGAATTGATCGACGCCGTGGTAGCGCCTGGACTTTACGTGCTTGAAGCGCCTATGGGGGTGGGCAAGACAGAGGCGGCCTTGTTCGCGGCCTACCAAATGCTCGCGCGCGGGCAAGCGAGTGGCATCTATTTCGCGTTGCCTACCCAGTTGACCTCGAACAAGATCCACGAGCGTTTCAACCTTTTCCTGCAAGGCAACCAGACGCATGGCCTAACGGGAATCCTTGGCTCCGAATGCAAGCATCGCTCCCTGTTGCTGCACAGCAAAGCATGGTTGCTGGATACCGAGATGGGCGAAGAAGGAAAACCCGGCGGCGCTTGGTTCAACCAATCCAAGCGAGGGCTGCTGGCACCGTTTGCCGTGGGCACCATCGACCAGGCACTGATGGCCGCCATGAACGTTAAGCACGGTTTCGTTCGTGCATTCGGTCTTGCCGGTAAGGTTGTGATCCTGGACGAGGTGCACAGCTACGACGCGTTTACCGGCACCCTTCTGGACGCTCTGATCGATCTGCTTCGAAGCCTGAGTTGTACGGTCATCATTCTGAGTGCCACGCTCAGCCTCGCTCGAAGACAGCAGTGGCTAGGACTGGGATTATGGAAGGACGACTATCCGTTGATCTCGTCCGCACCCAGCCAACAGCCAGTCCGTGAACTGGAAGTAAAACCAGAAAAAGGCAATGACCTAAGCATCCATCTGACCGGACAGCAGGACCTAGCGATCAACGAAGCATTAGAACGTGCAAGCCAAGGCCAGCAAGTGCTCTGGATTGAAAACACCGTGGTGGAGGCGCAGGAGCGTTACCTTGATCTGGCAGCCAGAGCAAGCGAACTGGGAATCGCATGTGGTCTGTTGCATTCGCGCTTTATCGTCGACGATCGCCAGACCATCGAAACACGCTGGGTGAGCCTTTTCGGCAAGCCGGGTTGGCCGCGGCGTGCCGCGCAGGGTCGTATTCTGGTCGGTACGCAGGTGCTTGAGCAGTCACTGGATATCGACGCCGATTTTCTGGTCAGCCGCTTCGCGCCCACCGACATGTTGCTGCAGCGAATCGGGCGCCTGTGGCGCCATGCAGAAACACCTCGTGCGGCCGCCGCGTTGTGTGAGGCTTGGGTTCTTGCCCCTGACCTGGATGTCGCGATTGAGTCTCCGGAGGCTGCCTTTGGCCGTACGGCCTTCGTCTACAGCCCATATGTGCTGTGCCGCAGCTTGGAAGTGTGGCAAAGCCGCCATGAGCTATCGCTGCCACAGGCCATTCGCCCCTTGATCGAACAGACCTACGCGAAGCGTAAAGAAGAGGGCTCAATGGCGCAGTGGCTTCGTCAACTTGATGAGGGAACGCCGCGTCGCAAAGGACGCAACGCGCTCTCGCAGTTGGCCAGGGTGACGTTGGCGCAAGACGGCAACACCCTGCCGGAAAGCAAGGCTCAAACTCGCTACAGCGAGACGGACAGCCATGAAGTTCTGCTGCTGCGGGGGCTATCGTATGACTCCAAGGGCAAGGTCAGTAGGCTGACCTTGCTCGACGGCGGATCAGCAATTTTGCCATGGCAACGCTTCGCATTAAGTAAGCCGAAGTGGCGACAACTGACGGCGATCTTGATGCGTCAGATTGTGCCGGTGCATGCGCGCGACGCGCCCTTGGCCTTGTCCAAGGACACCTTAAGGAAGTTCGGCTTTCAGCATTGCTTTTACCTTGGACGCGACGATTGGGAAGACGACGAATGCCTGCTGCGTGTCGCACTGGTCGATGATGCAGGGTCGCTAAAAGGGCTTGAGGGCATGCATGTCCACGACCGCTATGAACTGACGTATCGCGATGATTTGGGTTTTCGGTTGATCAAGAACTGAGGGGCACAACATGGAGAATCGCTTCAATCTAGTCGATGAGCCCTGGATTCCAGTGGCTGATGTCGGCCGGGTCAGCCTGCGAGAAGTCTTCGCCAATCCGAACAACCGCAGTCTTGGCGGCAATCCGGTGCAGAAGATCGCGGTGTTGAAGCTGCTTTTGGCGATTGCGCAGGCGGCGGAAACACCGGACGACGAGGCAGCATGGAAAGCACTCGGTGCTGACGGCCTTGCCCGCAGTTGCCTTGCCTATCTTGAGCAATGGCACGACCGCTTCTATCTATACGGCGAGCGCCCCTTTCTGCAGATGTCTGCCGTCAAAAAGGCGAAGGAGCAAAGCTACGGTGCCGTGCTACCAGAGGTTTCCACCGGAAATACCACCGTCCTCACTCAGATTCAGGTGGAGCGGCAGCTTGACGATGCGGACAAATCGCTGTTGTTGGTGAGCCTCATGGCTTTTGCGCTCGGGGGAAAGAAAACAGACAACAGCGCCGTGCTTTCCCCTGGCTATCAGGGTAAATGCAACAAAGAGGGGAAGCCTTCCACGAGCAAGCCCGGGCCTGCGGTTGCGCATATGGGTCTGCTGCACAGCTTCCTGCTCGGAGCCGACATTCAGGCTACGCTTTGGCTGAATCTGCTGACCGCGCGCCAGATAAAAGACCGCAATCTCTTCCCGCTAGGCGTGGGTATTGCACCTTGGCAACAGATGCCTGATGGCGAAGATTGCGCCGTGGCGCGGGCACTCAAACAGTCGCTGATGGGACGCCTAGTCCCACTTTGCCGCTTTTGCTTGCTCGTCGATAGCGGCTTGCACTATTCGGAAGGGCTATCACACAGCGGCTACAAGGACGGCGTGGCCGACCCTTCCGTGGCGGTCAACTATTCCGGCAAAGAGCCTAAGGCTCTGTGGGTCGATCCGGAAAAGCGTCCCTGGCGTGAATTGACTGCCTTGCTGGGTTTCTTCGAACAAAGTGGTGGTCAGGGCTTTCAATCCTGGCAGATTCACGCGGGGCTAGATCGAGCGAGGAACTCGTTTGAATCATTTGCCATCTGGTCGGGCGGCCTCCGTGTCAGCAGCAATGCCGGCGAGCAGTACGCGTCGGGAAGCGACGACTTCGTCGAGTCTCTTGTTTGGCTCCAAAGTGGCTATCTTGGCAAAGATTGGTTCGCGCAGCTCAAAACCGAGATGTCGGCTCTCGATGATCTCGCAAAGCACCTTTATGGCCGAGTCATCGGGTTCCTCAAGGAGCAAAAGGTGGACGGTGCCAAACTGGCCGGTCAGGCCACTCACCTGTTCTGGCAACTCTGCGAGCGCGACTTTCAGACATTGGTCGACCACTGCCAAACAGACGACGAAAGCGTCGTGATGCGTCGCCAGCTGCGCAAGATTTTCGCCGGCTACGCGCAGCAAGCCTATGACAGATTCTGTCCGAAGGAGACCGCACGCCAGCTCGATGCCTGGGCGAAGTGCCGGCCCAATACCCACAACTATCTGCAACAGGAGGCGTGAAGAAATGGCTGGTACGCAATCCCAACAGCAACCCCGCGACAACGCCATGCCTGGTCGAGAGACGCGTTTCGTCCTGGGTGTGATCCAGCAGTGTGGCCGAGACAAAGGCCTAGCAGCCCGACTGCGCCGCGCAGACAACCCGGCTACGGAGTACCAAAGCTGGGATGTACTTGCCGGCTATGGCGTTGACCTGACAAACGAAGCAGAGCGCCTCCCGTTCGCCACTGTCGCGGCAGCCGTCGCCAGAGCCAAAACAGAGCGTGCCGGGAATCTCAGCCTCGGACGCGCCATCGCTGCGTGTTACGAGGACGGAGAGAAAAGTGACCAGGCCAAAGCGCGCCTGCGCCGCGTCCTGGCTTGTGATGATCTGGCGGAGCTCTGCCGCGTCCTGCGCCCGGTGTTCTCCCTGGTGCAGAGCAAGACCAGCCAGCCGCTCGACTACGCACGCCTACTCAAGCAGCTGCGACGGTTCCCGTTCAACGCCCAACGGATCAAGGCTCAATGGGCACAGGAGTTCTACGGACAGCAGCCGTTGGCAGATGCAGAGGACGCCGAATGAACATGATCGCCAGCGTCCTGCATCTGGATCGTCGGGCAATCAAGGCCCTGCGTATTACCGACCCCTACTCGCTACACCGGGTCGTGTACAGCCTGTTCGAAGATGTGCGAAACGAAAGTGCCAAGAGGGGCAGCCATGCCAGCGGCATCTTGTATGCCGATCATGGCGGCGAGTTCGTCAATCGAGAGCTCAACCGCAAGGTTCTGATCCTCGCAGACCGCATGCCGGCCGAGCATGTCGAGGGGCAGTACGGCCTGGTGCAGAGCAAGCCCATTCCCGAGCGCTTTCTCGACCATGCGCAGTACCGCTTCAAGATCGTCGTCAATCCGACCCAGCGCGATCAAGCGAGCGGAAAGACCCGACCAATCAAGGGCCGTGAAGCGATTGCCGCATGGTTCAGCGAGCGCGCAGCGCAAAGCTGGGGCTTTCAAGTGTCCAGTGTGCATCTGCAAGTCGATCGGGTGGAGGTGCTGCAGTTCAAGGACAAGCAGCAGCATCCAGTAACGCTCGCCCAGGCCCATCTGCACGGCCAGCTCCAGGTCACCAACCGCAATCTGTTTCAAACCAGCTTCGCCAAGGGCATCGGCCGTGGCCGTGCCTTCGGCTGCGGATTACTGCAGATCGTTCCCCTCATCGACAACGCCTCCGCCTGACCAAGGACTTTCGCCATGACCAACCTCAACACGAATACGCGCATTGAGTTCCACATCCTGCAGTCCTTCCCGGTGACATGCCTCAACCGCGACGATGTCGGCGCGCCCAAGACCGCCGTTGTTGGCGGTGTGACGCGAGCGCGGGTGAGTTCGCAGTGCTGGAAGCGTCAGGTTCGCCTTGCAATGAGGGACTACGGCGTGACCCTGGGCACGCGCACCAAGCTTATCGGTGCATTGATCGCTGCCAAGTGCGAAGAACTTGGTGCATCGCCGGAGCAAGCCTCGGCCTGTGGGCATGTTATTGAAAAGGCCTTCCTCAAGGAAAAGAAGGAGACCAACCCCAAGAACAAGAACATCGAGCAAGACAATAAAGAAGTGTCGGGCGATGAAGACTCCAACGACACGCTGCTCTACCTGAGCCCCAACGAAGTTAAAATCATCGCTCAGGCATTCAAGGACAAGGACTTTGCCCCTGGTGGAGTGATTGCGGCAAAGGATCAGAAGAAGCAGGCAGCCGAACTCGCGAAACTCATCGGCAAGCCAAACGAGGTAGTCGATGCAGTTGACATCGCATTGTTCGGCCGCATGGTGGCCAAGGCCCCAGACATGAACGTCGAAGCGGCGGCTTCATTCGCCCACGCCATTTCGACTCACAAGGTCAGTAATGAGGTGGAGTTCTTCACCGCGATGGACGACTTGCAAACCGAGCCAGGGTCAGCGCACATGGGCAGCCTGGAGTTCAACTCGGCCACTTACTATCGGTACATCAGCCTCGACCTTGGCCAGTTGACCGAGACGCTCCACGGAAACGCGTTGAAGAAGGCGGTCGAGGCCTTCGCGAAGGCGCTATTCGTCGCAGTGCCAGCCGCCAGACAAGCAACTCAGTCCGGCGCCAGTCCGTGGGAATTCGCCAGGGTTCTGGTAAGGCATGGACAACGCCTTCAAGTGCCATTCGAGAAGCCAGTCAGGGCCCAGGGTGATGGCTTTCTGCAGCCGAGCATTGCTGAGCTCAAGACCTACCTGGACAAGAAAGAAAAGCTCGCGGGCTCGCTGTTTGGCAAGGTCGCATCGTATGAATGGGGCGAGGATGAGCAGTTCAGTGTCGATGACTTGATTGCTGCATTGCAGACCCACGTTCAGTGAGGCGCACCATGACCGTAAGCGATCCCTATCTGTTGCTTTGGCTGGAGGCACCCCTTCAGGCTTGGGGGCACGATTCAAAGTTCGGCCGGCGCGACAGCCTCGACTTTCCTACCAAGTCGGGCGTTCTTGGCCTGCTGTGCAGTGCACGGGGTGCCGGCGGTGAGGAGCGGGAATGGCTCTCGGCCTGGGCCGAACTCGACATGCGCGTGATTGGCTACGTTCCGAGCGATAAACAAGGAAAGGCACTGGCACGTCAGCCCTTGCTTCGCGATTTCCAGATGGTCGGTAGCGGCTACAACGATCAGGATCCCTGGCAGGCACTGCTGATCCCCAAGACCAATGAGGGAAAGAAGGCGGTGGGTGGCGGCACCAAGATGACCTATCGCTACTACCTGCAGGACATGGCCTACGCCGTTGCTCTGCAGGCGCCGTCGGATCAGGCGGAGGCCATGAGCGAGGCATTGGCCAACCCCGTTTGGGACCTTTACCTGGGACGTAAATCCTGTGTGCCAACCGAGTTTATCTTTCAGGGCATTTTCGACACACCCGAGAACGCCCTGGAGGCGGGCGAGGCACTAGCCGTTGTGAAGAACCGCGCTTTCGCCATGCAGGTACTGCAAGGCGAGCACGCTGGCGAAGCACTGATTCTTAATGATGTCCCGCTGCAGTTCGGCGAACACAAGAAGTATCGAGATCGTCGGGTTACTGTGCAAAGCTTTCGGACCTAGTTAGACATGACTTCTGGACAGCGCCTTTTCGTCAAGGTCACCCGCGAATCACTGCCGCAGGTGAAGGACAAATACCCGTTTCTATATCTGGAACGGGGCCGGCTTGAGGTCGACGACAGCAGCGTCAAGTGGATCGATTCAACCAACAACGTAGTCCCCTTGCCAGTAGCGACGATCAATACCTTGCTGCTTGGTCCTGGCACAACCGTAACGCATGACGCCATCAAGACCGCAGTCGCAGCAAACTGTTCGGTGTGCTGGGTCGGTGAAGACACGCTGCTATTCTATGCAGCGGGTTTTCTGCCCACCGCCGACACCCGCAATTTACGCAAGCAGATGATGCTAGCGGCGAGCCCCACCGATTCACTAGATGTTGCCCGCCGCATGTTTGCCCGCCGCTTTCCCGATGCTGATCTGATCGGAAAGTCCCTGCAGGAAATGATGGGTATGGAGGGTCATCGTGTGCGCAGCCTCTACCTAAAAAAGGCTGAGGAGTACGGCGTAGGCTGGAAAGGACGCGAGTTCACACCTGGAAAGTTTGCGCTTGGTGATGTCACCAACCAAGTAATGACCTCCGCCAATGCGGCACTCTATGGGATCCTCTGTTCAGCGGTGCATGCCATGGGTTTCTCACCACATATCGGCTTCATCCATTCCGGCAGTCCACTGCCGTTTGTCTACGATTTAGCCGACTTGTACAAAGAGCCCTTGTGCATTGACCTCGCCTTTTCGTTGACTCGCGAATTGGCAGGTCGCTACGACAAGCACAAGGTCTCGGCAGCGTTCCGTCAGCGCGTGATGGATCTTGATTTGCTGGCAAAACTCTCCGATGACATTCCCTCCGTATTAGGATCGTCTAGTGCTCGTAGTCGTCGCAAATGACCTTCCGCCTGCGGTGAGGGGACGTATGAAGTTGTGGTTCATTGAGCCGCGGGCAAACGTGTTCGTTTCAGGGATAAGAGACTCCGTGGCCACAACCGTGATCGAGTACCTGTACAAGCATTGTCCAGCTGAATCAGGCCTACTTATTGCGCGATCCATTTCCCGTCCGCCAGGTTTTGAACTTGTGTCCTGTGGACCGACCAGGAAGCCAATGGTGAGCCTAGGCGGACTGCAGCTTATAGTGGAAACCCTGGTTTCTGAAAAACCCCAAGATGTAGTGGTTCAGTAGCAATTTGCACCGATATGTTGCGGTCTTCCCCACGTGCGTGGGGGTGTTTCCTACAACACGCTGGCGTACCCAATTGCCGTGCGGTCTTCCCCACGTGCGTGGGGGTGTTTCTCACTCTGGGCCAGAGTTTCAGCACTGAGGAGGGTCTTCCCCACGTGCGTGGGGGTGTTTCCAACGTATTCGCCGACAGCTCGCGCCTGGACCGGTCTTCCCCACGTGCGTGGGGGTGTTTCTTCTGTGTTGGCATCCGGCAGCAGAGTGGGTCTGTCTTCCCCACGTGCGTGGGGGTGTTTCCGCGGAGCAGTTTATTGTGTCGCTCCGCCGCGAGTCTTCCCCACGTGCGTGGGGGTGTTTCTTGATAGGCCTCTTGCAGTATTGC
>ENA-ORBV01016394-ORBV01016394.1-microbial-mat-metagenome-genome-assembly--contig:-NODE-16394-length-10768-cov-4.752970_pt1 | contig 10768 bp, 3 predicted proteins | sample MGYA00237777_ERZ505514 | MGnify/ENA primary metagenome ERZ505514 (study PRJEB26160, sample SAMN06269048) | microbial mat metagenome | isolation source: Oligotrophic lake microbial mat | place...
GTTTTTTGGTGTGCTGTAGGATTTTGTGGCCAAGTGATGGGTTTGTGATGGGCAATTGCGCGTTTGTTCACAGTCGTTTCTGCAATTTGGCAATGATAGAATGGTCGTTGGCAGTGGCATGTTTCGGTTGGACATTTTGCTTAGTTGTTGTGGGCACTTCTGTTTAACTGATCGGCCTTCTGTTGTTTTAATTAGACATTGTGTCGGACATGTGGCAGTTTTAACGGTTAATTGGGGTTACGAAAGGCCAAGTTGCGACTCATTTAGGGCCATTTGAACACATTTAAGGCCAAACACTACGCAATGTAGCAACGAAGGCCACAATGCGCTTTGCAGACGAAAGAAACATGTGTGCGTAGACAGGACCTTGGCTGCAAATGAAGATGTCATGAAAAACACATTGTTGGGGCTCATAGGAGCAGACATTGCCCTGACATTGTGTTCATTGTGTTCAATCCTTGGTGTGTGTGCAAAAGGTGTGAACATTTGTGTTTCTGCCTTGTTGTCCATGAACATTGGGGCTTGTCTTCCTGACTTTGAAGCTCAGTTTTGAACCCATTCAACTCTCTTTGAAAGATTTTTTTTTGAACTGGTTCTTGGGATGTCACCTGTTCTGATGAAGACATTTTTGAAAATGCAGTTGCAAATGAGGCCAGTTGGGGCAAGATGCAGCTTGCCCCAAGATGCATCAACAAATGATGTTGGTCAAATCATTTATTTGAAGATCCTTCTTTCAATGCAAGAGCCTTTCTTTGGCTTCAAGACATTCTTGGATGACAATTTTTCTATCATTCAGCTCACACAAAATTGAGGCATGCTGCTGAAGAAATGAACTGAAAAAAGCCAATTGTCCTTTCCTTTGATCATGATGCTGCAGAAGTGATCATGATGATGTGAGTAATCATTGCTCTTCTTTTTTCTGTTTGCTGCATGACATTTGGGGTGAACATTTTGTCATGTTTGACATCATGCACAACATTTTTTTGGAGTTGAGTTTCACACCATGTCATGACTCGCAACCTGGAACATGCAAATGTTTTGAAAAGTGGCACCATGCAAGCCAATTGCCAACACAAAATTTGAGCCCTGAAGGTGTGACCAAAACAAAACTCAACAATCTTGTTTTGATTGTGCATTTCAAATGTTCATGCCAAATGGGTCTGCATTCAATCTTTTGATGCTCAGTTGGTCTGCACATGACATGTGTCAGTGTGGGATTGATCTGCTGCACATGCAACGTTTTTTGCATGCATTGCCAAGACAGCCAGAGAAGAAACATTCATTGTTTTCCTTCACTTCACTTACAACTTCATTGTGTGCTCTGGCTAGCTAGGTAGCTAGCTACTCGCAGTAGGAGCTAGGTAGGTAGGCAGGTGCTGCAGGCAGCTAGCTAGCTGGTAACCCTGACATTGTGATGTGTCTCCACGTACCCCTCACTCGCCAGCGCGAGGCTGCGCTGGTGGTAGCCCGTAGCCATAGTATGTACGGCGTCTGCAGTACAAAAACATCCGCCTTCGCCGACTTTCGTACTTTCAACGGAAGATTGTGAGCTAGCTACTAGCTAGTAGAAAAGCCAGTTGAAGTGTTGAACCCCTATTGAACAAAGTTGTAAGTAACTCCGAAATAGCCCTTGCTGCAGCGAACGTTAACAAAAAAGTGCAACTGAGTTGGTTTTAAAACCAAACGCCCCCCCTCCGGATGACGCGACCCTTCGAGTTCTGCTGGTGGAACAAGAGATCTTCCCATTTGGCGTTGAAGAATCCGACTGTTGTAAGATGATCGGCGAAATACACTTAGAGTGATTCTCCCCCCGCCTTATCTTTTAAATTGGTGCTTGAAGGAACTATTGCTCATTCAATCACCACTTCCGGATGGGAGAAGCTTCGACAAGAGGTCACTCAGGTCAGTGACCACTGACCACTTCTCAATTAAACCGAAAGCCTCTTGGGCTTCTCTTCTCTTCATTTATCTGCAGGTTTCAGTGATAAGCATCAGGTCCACGCACGCAATAATGTAAATATGTTGGGTCTGCAAGTATATTTCTCAATCCGGAAGCCTCAATGGTCAAAGAATGCCAAAGTTTCTTTTCAGCAGGTCTGCGGCATTAGCACTTCGTCAGTAGTCAAAAAACTTGGTACTCGAGTAGCAATTGAATACTTAAGCTGCCAAATAATTTACTCCGCAATCTGCCGAAAAAAGGGTTACACTCCAGAGAATTCTTAAGGTAAACCGCTCAAATGACCCTGATGGGTTCGTAGAACAGTAGCACCCTGTAGAATCCACGGAGTACGCATGACCATCCATTCGCTGTTGCGGAGAATTTTTTCCATCCTGATATGTCGTACTCCCCGCAGCCTCCCCTTCAATCACCCATGCTTTTTCGAAATCTATTTTCATCGTTTTATATCAAATCTCCTCTGTTGTCATAAAATTCATATTTGCTGGTTTACCTTCACCACTCTTTACTTGTTTTTGCCTTTCACCCATCTACAGCAACTATTTACCACCATGACTTCTTCCTCTCCCAATTCCCCTACCAAGACCACTAACGACCAAAGGCGAGCACAACAGGAGCAAGAAAGAACGACGATGATTACTACCTTTGCTGCTCAGCAGTCTCCTCTTCCTCCTGCTACGCAAATTTTTTCATCATCATCACAACCAAGGAATGATTCTCGTGGACAATTACGGACGTTGTCTGCCATCCTTCAAGAAGCTCTCGATCTGATTGACTCCACAGAAGACGAGTTTTTTTGGTAAAGTTGGCCTTGACTTTCTCTCTTGTTGGACTTGGACATAGAAATCACGAGGCGGACGGAACACACACACGCTCAAGTCCACTGAAATTTGAAATGGCAAATGTAAAAATTTGAAGATTGTACACAAACACGCTCTGCTGCCGACAGTGTTATCATCATCCAAATTATCATGGCATACAGCTGCCTGGGACTAGCGACACGTTTTCCGTCGGGGGCGAAGGGACACAAATAATATCACTCGCTATCCATATTCCTTATGATTTAGACACTCCCGGTGGCACGAAGCAATTTTTATTATCATCATTTATAAATACCTATGCATAATAACCCAAGTAATGGCTTTATTGTTTACCCAACTAAAACCATACATTGTGTGCAATTCTCTTTCTTGTTTTCCAAACTTGAGACAGTGCTGGATACAATTTATTTAAACCCCATTGCGGAACAGAAAGGATCAAACTCTGCCATGTTTTGCAGCAACTAGTAAGCACTGATGCTACAGGGCAGAAGGAAAAAAACATCTCTCACCACAAATGCTCACTGACTGATAGAAGGTTCACAGTGAAGATCCAGCACTGCTTCAGGGAATGAGAACTGCATTGCCCACCAAAATGAAGCAAAATCCCACCGTGCAGTGTTTCTTGTCTGTGTTTCTTTCCGCTCAAGTGCAGTGCTGTGCAGCACACACATGATTCTTTTGGATTTGCAAACCGGGTTTTGGTTTGTTGGACGTGCCACATCCATGCAGTTGTAAGGGTGATCTGCAAGCATGGCAGAAATGGTTTTTCTTTGTGATTGTTAGACCTTTTGCTCCTGCTTGTTTGATAATGTCAGTGCAATGAACTTGTCTATGAATGAACAACGCTTAACTAATGCGTGAGCAAACTGTGAGCAAAAAAAGTGCATGCAATGTTTGCCATTCAGTCAAGAGTAAAACATCTTTAATGCAACACAATTGTTGAACATACAATTGCTTTGCTCACATGACTTTGTTCATAAGTGTGCAGCAGAAGTGTTCCATCTCACAATCTGTGCGATCCATTTGAAAACTGACAGTTCTGCTTGCAAATTGCACTGACTGTTTAGTCTACACACAATCACATAACCAACACCATGCATGCTTTGAATCAACTGTCCTTGGTTTGGGCTTCCAGATTGCCCTGGCTGATGCTGCATGTCACAAGTTGAAAGAGCTACACCAATGCCTGCAATTTCGGAAGAAATGTGCCAGGCAAAGAAGCCATTGCCCAACAACCACACTCAAAAACATGAAGACAAGCAATCTAGAAGATCCCCACCATAATCCTTTAAGTGAGGATGAAACTGAGTTATGAGCAGCGGATGAATGCTGCCCTGCTCACGTTTGTGCAGAACTGCTTTCGTCTTGTCATTGAACCACCATGTGACTGTCTTTCATCTCATGCACAATAATGTCAAGTCATTGGTCTATCAGTCTTAGCAAAATATTTCTAGCCAGTTGTGCATGGCAGTTTAGAAAGGGACAGAGTCATTCAAAAGTGTTAAAACAATTGTCATGTAACAAAACAAAACACAATGCAACTGGTCAATTGCTTAGAGCTAAAAAATGAAATGCTAATTTAAGGTAACAATACCAAACTAACTAGTTAATAGCTACCGCAGCATGAATGAAACTACTTGATAAGTGTTATTTCTCTAGTAGGTCTACTAGCTACCTAAATAGCTATTCACCAGCAGCATGAGGAAAGGTCTTGTGATGATACCCCGAGCAACTGTGCTACGGAGTTTTAGGAGCAACTGTGGTACCGCGTTGCCTTACCAATGAAGAAAAGAGTTCCAATGAATCCATGCAGCCATATCGAATGGCGGAGTGATTGCCCACATCTCCATATCCCTACTAGTTGTTCTTAACTTGAGTGCTACATAATATATTTTAAATCGTCTCACTATCTACATAGGATTCATTTTCAAACTTGTGCTGTTGCTAGATAGCCCAACCACCCGTCAAGGAGTTCACACGGCCAGAACAACTTGAAGATTGACATTGCTGCTGCTTTTCCTCCCTAATTTGATCGAAACAACCTTGGCAGTAAGACCCACGGCACGATACACACTGAGCACTGGCATAAATAATGGTCCCCAGGCACATGGAACAGTGATTGCTGTCACCGGGGGAAGCGCTTCCACCTTGACCAGGAAAGTGATTCACATCGCCTGGAGAAGCACTCGCGCCCTGATTAGCAAAGTGATTCACATCACCGGGAGAAGCGCTCGCACCTTCATCGGCAAAGTGGTCGTTACTGCCCACTTGAGGTGATACCAGAGTCTCACGGCCACCGTAATGACGCACTGGTTCATCGTCAGAATCTTCTTCTTCCTCCTCTTCGTCGTCGTCGCCGGATTGATCATCATCATCCTCTTCGTCACTATCGTTCCGAAGTGATTGAGTGCGACGCCGAGACCCACGCACGACACGGACTCTCCAAGTAAACCCTAAGTCGTTGAGCAGCCTCTTTTTTTCTTCGTTCATACTCTTGAGGCCTCTCTTCTCCGCTTCGTATTCCTTTCGCAATCGCTTCACAAAGTGGCCCAGAGCAGGATCCCTCTGAGGAACGTCGCAGTGACCATGTTCTGTGGAAATCCGATCACAAGGAACAAAGTGAGAACAAGCCAAATTATCAAGCCGGACATAATGCAGTGGTAGTAGTTAAGCACGTACCTTGTTTGAATCTCTTGAGCCACTCAAATCGTTCATAGAATGAAAATCGTTCCGGTAAATCTTCAAATTCGTAGATAAATTCCAACCGGTTGAGAAGATTGATTTTTTCTTGGCTCAGGCCAAACTTTTTCCCGTTGAGGGTTCGTTGATGAAGCTGACGCATTTGAGAGCACCACCGATTCAACTTCGTCTTGGCTTGATTGGTGGTTCTTGTGACCTTACTGTGACCTGCAACACAAGACAAGAAAGACATGAATGAACATGAGCGGACGAATTCTTGGAACATATAAAGGCAGACCACAACAACAACAACAACAACAATGATGATGATAGCAACGCTTCGCGTACCGTGCTCAATATAGAAAGCATGGAGTCTTCTGTATTGCTTAATCCACTTGAGGGAGATATCAATGCTCCAAATAAAACCTGCCGAATTTAACAGATCAACCTGTTGCTGCGTCAGCGTAGACACAGCGTCGGATGAGTTGTCTTCTTCGCCGACCTTTCGCTTTTTGTTGGCGATTTGAGTCGCCTTTCTGGTCCAAGATCGTTTCTTGCGGACTTTCTCGGTGGGATTAGTTTCCCGATTCTCCTTGTTGCTCGCTGTCACGGCTCTCTTTGAATTATTGGGTGTTGGGGATCGAATGAGATCGCAAACGACGGTGCAGTCGTCGTAATTATCATCTTCTTGCTCGTTGCTCGTTTCAATTTCTTCCGCCTCGTTCATTTCTTCTTCGAGTAGCTCTTCCACCAGAGCATGCCCATGCGCATCAACTCCTGCCTCGGCAAGCTCCTTGGCTGTTTGGAATTTTATGTACTCAAGTCGCTGCCGCTGAACCCAAAGGTAGAGGTTTGGATCCGATTGACTTTCAAAAATGGAATCTTCCCCCTCGTCTTCATCATCGTCTTCATCATCTGGGTCGCCAACAAGATCGGGAGGTGAAACTAAACAATCCCCAACGCGCGACTTAAATTCAAGCAATTTCAAATACATGGTATAAAACCGACTTGATTCCAGGTCATTCCAATCAAATCCTAGTCCCCTCAAAGCTGCCATTTGCGCCCGGGAAAGTGGAGGTTTGGACGCCTTTCGGTTTGGACCAAAAATGTCGGAAGCGTCAGGAGTCGGCGACTGCTTTTTCATAATATCTAGCGAACGCTGATATTGCAGCCGTTGTAGTTGTGCCCAAACACCTAATTCTACAGTGTCAGGAACTGCTGTGTCACCACGAGATCTCACATACTCCCGAAGGTCGTAGAAAGCGCTTTTCCACTCTTCGGGGGCAGTTGCAGGCGGCTCCTGGTCAGGCTGCCAGATAAAGCGGAGTTCATCCAGCAGCAGAATCTTTGCACGTTGCAATTCTCGAAGTGCTTCTTCGTCGTCCTTGTCGTCATCCCGTGTTCCGCCAGCTACATTTTCGTTCATAGCTAGAGTATCGGAAACTAGATATGAATCCATGGGGGCCCCGTCATTCACGGGAGAGATATTGGCATTCAGCGTTGCTGGATGCAATGGCGGCAACATCGGTGTTTCAGCGAGATTGCATTCAGTTTCGCTTGTTCCTGGGACTTCAAGTACAGGGGTTGCTGCAAGCTTGTTTTCGCCTACAGTGTTGCAGCCACCTTCATTGCCCAGTGGTGCTGTGGAAAGCTGTTGATCGATACCTGCCGCCGGGAACATTGGAACATCAGCTTCCCCAGTATCGCGATTCTCTTGCTGCTCTTCTGTCTTTTGGTCCAGCTGCGAACTTTGCCCCTCCCCAAGTTGACTCGCTGGTGGAGATTTTTTCAGTGAATCAACGGCAGTATCGCTGATCGCACCCTCGGGCTTTTCTTCATGTTGCTCACCCTTCAATTCCTTGCTGACTTGTTCCTGATCGCTGATCCCACCCTCTTGACCTTGCTCGGACTTTTCTTTATCTTGCTCATCCATCGATACCTTGCTGACTTGTTCTTGATTGCTGGTCGCACCCTCTTGACCTTGCTGGGACTTTTCTGTATCCAATTCCTTGCTGACTTGTTCCTGATCGCTGATCCCACCCCCTTGACCTTGCTGGGACTTTGCTGTATCTTGCTCATCCATCGATACCTTGCTGACTTGTTCCTGATCCTTTAGTTTTTCCTGTGGAGTCTTTGGTGCTGAGTCATCGCTTGATTTTTCCAGACAAGCAGGTGCTTGCTTATCGGTATCTTCTGGAGTCTTTGATGGTGAGTCGACGTTGGGATTTTCCTGAGAAGCTGGTGCTTGCTTCTCGGTGTCTGCAAGTTTCTCTTGTTCCATCAGTGGCTTGTCAGTAACTTCCTTCACCCCTGTTTCGGAATCAGCAACAGACTTTGTTGCGGCCACCGCTTCTCCCGCCAAGTGAGTTGTCACTGCTGCGGGTTTGTCGGTGCCAGCTCCCTCTCCAATCTTCTCCTTGGCGTCTTCACCTGGCTGTCCACAGCAGCTTTCGCCTTGTGTTGCCTCAGCTGCTACAGGTCTTGGGCCAGCAGGTGTTGCAATCGGGGTCCCAATCGCAATGCTAGGGCACAACTGCTTCATTTGCAACTGCATTTGGCGCAATTGTTGTTGTATCTGCTGTTGCATTTGTTGCTGAACTTTCTGGTGCAACTCTTGTGTATTCTCACTATATTGTGACAACTGCTGCTGTCGTTCTTGCTGCTGCTGAATCCGTTGTACAAGAAGCTCCCGTAGCTGTCGCTGTTCTGCTTCCTCCTGGGCAACTTGCAATTCGGTTGAATACTGCTTGTTATATTTTTCGTCTTCCCACGAACAATATTGTCGAAACATTTGTTGTTGATCATTGACCCAATGGTTCAGAGTCGTGTCGGCATTCTTCCTGTTCTTCCTGCTCTTCTTTGTATTGTGACGGATGAGCCCAGATGCCCATTTCGACGGCTGCCCATTCCAGTACAGGTTGACGCGACAAAATGCGACCTTGTCAAGCTTTTCAATCCACTCGGGTTCCCTAGCCTGCACAAAAGCCCTGGCTCGCGTGATTTTACAAACTTTTTCCTCGGATTCAGGCACTGGTGGCGGGAAGGGCAACGGAGAAAAAGGTTTCGAAGGTTTGGTCTTGGCCGGTAGGGTTGCTCTTGTATCGTATTTGGAAGCATTATATGGAACCTTGGTCGATATTTGGTTCCCGTCGTTTTCTTCTTTCAATTGAAACCCAAACGTTCCCGACCCTTTCCCGATTGGATTAATCAAATCGTGAGATTTAGGAGGAGGCGCGATAGTAGGGGCATCCCGTGGATTCGGCAAGGTGATGAGCTTTCTCCGCCCTTGTCTTCCTTTACCATTTTTTATCTTTTTGGCTTGGTAGGCAGCTTTCTCTTCCTCTGTTTTTCGAGGACGTCCTCGCTTCCGTTTGGGGGCATTTGGATCCCGGGGTGGCTTCTTGGGTCGCTCTTCACCTTTTCTTGGCCTTCCGCGTTTTCGCTTCACGGGCTGTGCTACTGGTGTTGGTGTCTGGGAGTCGGTGACTGAAGCAGCAGCATTATTGCCGCCATCAGCAGTTGTTGTAGCTACTGCTGTGGCCGTCATTGTCGGCTTCTCCTCATCCGCCTCTGGTCGTTCAGTTGCCGTGGTGGTTGTTGCTACAGTTTCTCCCGGCGCTGCATGTGGCTGCGGTGTTTCAACGGCAGGTTCCAGCTGCGCTTCTAATTCCGTTTCGGTGACTGCTGTGTCATTGTTGTTGAGTGTGAAGTTTGGCGACAAAATGTGTGCGTTGCAAGCTCCCAGTGGAGGCATGGCGGGAGTCTCTGCCGCAAGTTTATATTGCTGTATATATGCCATTCCGGGAGATTGCATTCCGCCTGGAGATTGCATGTCAGGGAGCATTGGTTGAAACATGGGAGTGATCCCCGTCGAAAAATTTGAATTCAAATTAAATGCTGGGGTTGCTCCAGTTCCTTCCTGCATGGCGCTATTCATCATGTCTGCATTGTATCCTAATGGAGTTTGACTCGGTAGCTGCGCTGCCCCTGTGTTCCCGTGCAGTGGACGCTCTGGTGATTGGTGGTTGATAGTTTCTTCTTGCTCTTCTTGAAGTTGAGGATAATGGTAACTTTCTTCATGCTCCAGCCCTGTTTGCAGTGGAACGGCAGAAGTCTGTTGATACCCTTGATCTTCTTCACCCGAGGGCGACTGCGTAGTTGGATGAGCTTGCCCATGATCTGCCACCCGATGATCATGCGCTTCACCATCACCAAGAGTATCTGGGAGCGATTGTGAGGATTCCGTTTTTACTTGCGCTGGATCTGTCATCAAGTTCATCTGTTGAGGTGCAGCGGTTGGCTTTACCATTGGATGCGACTGCGTTGTGGGAGCTTTCCCCAGATCTTCTCCTTCTGATGGCATTTGTGTTTGATGAGGAACTTCGCCCTCGTCTATCCCCTTCTCCGATGGCGGTGATCGCGTTTGAGCTGCGAGTTGACCTTGTGATGAATGTTCCTGAATTTCCGTGTATTCTTTTGCAGTGGACTTTGATTTTTGGTTTTGAGTTTGATCTTCCACTTCTTGTTGTTGGGAATTGTCTTGTTGTTCCCTTGTTGGATCCTCTTGCTCGCCTTCGTCTTGGGACTTGGAGGAGGATTCGGACTCCCGTCGAATCGGTGCGGCGGGCAACTTTCGTTTTGTTCGACCACGTATGAGTTTGGTTCGCTTGGTTCGCTTAACAACTGGTGTCTTTCGTTTTTGATGGCTTTCCAATGGCCGCTTTTCTTCCGTAACAACCATCGTGGTGGCGTTAATTTCTTTTTCGGAGGGCTCTAATGGCCACTTTTCTTCCGTAACAACAACCTTGGTGGCGGTACTTTCCTTTGCGGAGGGCTCTACCTGGGATTCCAATGAAGGGTTTTCGTCGGCAGCAGTCTTGGTAGTAGCAGCTTCCCTTCTCAGGTTTTGCTGCACTTCTTTTGTAGCCCGTTTAGCGGCGGAAGCCTTCTGTACCGTGACCCTCGTGGCAGCTGCTTTTTTTGGCTGCTTCTCCTTTGCCGTAAATTTCGTGGCATAAGCCTTTTCTTTTGACTGCTCCTCCTCTTCCATAGCCTTGGTGGCAGCTGTCTTGTTTGGCTGCTTCTCCATTTCCGGGACTTTCGTTGCTGAAGCTTTCTCTTTTGACTGTTTCTCCTCTTCCAAAACATTGGTGGCGGCTGCCTGTTTTGGCTGCTGAACCTCTGCCGAAGCTTTCGTGACATCTTTGTTTTTTGGCGGCTCCTCGTCTCCCACAACCTGGGTGACAGCTTTCTTTTGGGGCGGCGGCTTCTCTTGGTCTACGGCACCCTTGGTGGCAGCGACTTTCTTTTG
>ENA-ORBV01016395-ORBV01016395.1-microbial-mat-metagenome-genome-assembly--contig:-NODE-16395-length-10767-cov-6.236857_pt1 | contig 10767 bp, 12 predicted proteins | sample MGYA00237777_ERZ505514 | MGnify/ENA primary metagenome ERZ505514 (study PRJEB26160, sample SAMN06269048) | microbial mat metagenome | isolation source: Oligotrophic lake microbial mat | place...
ACAAAGCGTTGAGCTACGGAGCGTTCGTGGCCGGTGGCTACGCCAACGTGGCAGCCCGCGAATTCAGCCTCGCGGCCGGCTACCAGGCCCGTGCTCAGCACCATGGGGCGATGGTGTTCGCGTTGGGATATGGCGGCAGTCCGTTCACTTCTTCCGCTGATTCAGAATTCGCCGTGCGCGCGCCTGGCGGCGTGCGCTTCGTGAGCTCGCTCACGGGCGCCGGCACCGAGTTGACCCCTGGCAACGGCAGCTGGAGCAGCCTGTCGGATCGCGCGACGAAGAAAGACCTGGCGCCGGTCGACGGTGAAGCCGTGCTGAGCGCGGTGGCGCGTATGCCGATCTTCCGTTGGAGCTACATCACACAGGCCGACGGCATCCGCCATATGGGTCCCACCGCACAGGACTTCCGTGCCGCGTTCGGCCTGGGCGAGAGCGACAAGACCATCGATGTGATCGACGCCGACGGCGTCAACCTGGCGGCGGTGCAGGCGCTCGAGAAGCGCACGGCGAAGCTGCAGGAGGAGAACACCGCGTTGCGCGAGGAACTGGCGCGCGTGGGTGCGGCGCAGCGCCAGATGCTGCAGCGGCTCGAGGAGATGGAGAAGCGCCAGCGTTAGGCACGCTTGATGCATACGATTGGCTGTGGAGGCTGATGATGACTGTGCGTAAAGCGGCGGGAAAGAAGCAATCGAGCGAGGGCGAGACCGAAGCCAGGGTCGTCGCGTTGGCTGAGCAGTTGGGCTGGTTCCTGGGCACGGTCCGGGGCAAGGCTGATGGTCTGCTGGCAAGCGATGCGGTGCAGCAAGAGGTCGCCCGCATTCGCGACGGCGCCGCCGAATTGATGGAGCACGTCACCCGTGCCGGCGCGACCGCCAAGCAGAAGGCGGCCGGCGCCATCGTCACGGCGATCGACGCCGCGCCGAGCGTCGGCGCTTCGGCGCGCAAGGCCGTCGCCAGCGCCAGCACCTCGGCGAGGTGGGCGGTTGCAAGCGCGAGCACGTCAGCGAAGCAGATGGCGACCAGTGCCGGTGCGTCGGCAAAGAAGGCCGTCGTCCGCGCAAGCAAGGCCGCGCAGAAGGCCGTGAAGAGCGCCACCAAGAAGGCTCCGACGCCCCTCGTCCAGGCCGCGAAGAAGCGCAGCGGCGGCACCGTGGATGCGCCCGGCAAGCGTCACCGCAAACCGCCACCACAGGAAAAGGTCAACAAGCGGATGGGCGAACCTGTGGGTAAGCAGGTGGGGCAGAAGCAGTTCCAGCCCGGTCACGGCGCCCGCCGCGGCTAGTCGCCGTTGACGGTAGGGGCGCACTTCAGTGCGCCCTTCGCCACGGCGTGATGCGGGCACTCTCGGAGACAGCCGAGGAGATGAGCTCATGGGGCGACCAGTAAGGGTCGCCGGTTTCTCCGAGGGCTCCCGCATCGCGTCGTGCGCCGCGTGACGTATCATCCGTTCGTGAACGCAATTACAACGAAGTGGCGGCCGGCATCGGCACTGGTCTTCGGCATCGCCATCGCCATCGCCATCGTCGCCGGCGCTGTGCTGCTCGCGCAGCCCAGGCCGCCGGCGGCCGGCAGTCCGCGCTTTCCGCTGCCCAAGGAGCCGCAGGTCTACCAGACCTTCGAGCAGAAGATAAAGGTCACCGTGCTCGCGCGTGGCATCGAGCGGCCGTGGAGTCTGCTGCCGTTGCCTGACGGCGATTTTCTGATCAGCGTGCGGGCCACGGGCCAGGTGCTGGCGCTGCGGAAGACGGGGCTCGACCCCAAGCCGCTCACGGGCCTGCCGGCCATGCGCACCAGCCGCAACACCGGCATGCTCGACATGGCCATGCATCCCAAGTTCGCCGAGAACAAGTGGATCTACTTCACGTATCACAAGGCGCTGGACGAGAAGCAGTACACGCTGGCGCTTGGCCGCGGGCGTTACGAAGGCGCTGGCTTCGCGGATGTGCAGGAGCTCTACGCCGGCAACGCCGTGCAGACCGGCGGCTCGCACATCGCATTTGGTCACGACGGTTTGCTCTACATCACTGTCGGCGGCGCTGCGCCGCTCAAGGACGCGCAATCACCTGACACGATCTTCGGCAAGGTCCTCCGTCTCAAGGACGATGGGACCGTGCCCGGTGACAATCCGCTGGTCGGGAAGAGTGGACGGCCGGAGATCTTCACCATGGGGCATCGCGATCATTTCGGCCTGGCCCCGCATCCGCAGACCGGGCAGATTTTCCATACCGAGCTGGGCCCGATGGGCGGCGACAAGATCAACATCCTGACGCCGGGTGGCAACTACGGCTGGCCGACGTATGGTTACGGCCGCGAGAACAACGGCTCGCCCATGGAGCATCCCAACCGGCCGGGTATCGAGCCGGCGTGGATTACCTGGAATCCCGGTATCACGCCGTCGGGGATGATCTTCTACACCGGCGATCGCTTTCCGCAGTGGAAGGGCAACATCTTCGTGGGGAGCGTCGTCCGCGGCCGCGTGCCCGGCACTGGCGGGCTCGAGCGCGTGGTGTTCAACGAGCAGTTGTGGGAGACGCGGCGCGAGACCATCCTGCAGGAATTACATCAGCGGGTCAGGGATGTGCGGCAGGGGCCTGACGGGCTGATTTACATCCTCACCGAGGAGGATGATGGCGCCGTGATCAGGATCGAGCCGGCGCCGTAGTCTGCCCCGCCCGGCCAGCGGATCCGCTGCGAGGATGACAGGGGTTGTCAGACTGGTGGTACCGACGCCCTGATCTCCGCCAGCAGGGAAGCGGTCGCGTGCACGACTGACCAGCGATGCAGATACGCCCAATCTAGTTCGGCACCTTGCACCGCCAGGATATTGCGAATGTCGTCGCGATCCTTCGACCGATGGGCGCCGGCGGCCCACCGCAGCTTCGTGATGATCATGTCCTCTGCTGAGGCCACGAACGCCGGGTGCCCGAGTACTGTTGCCGCCTCCCGCCTCGCGAAGCGCTCCTGATCGTGTGTATCGTCGCTGAGGACAAACAGTTCGCACACGAACGGGCTGCCGGCCATCACGATCAGGTATCGCAGGGTACCGGTGACGGCCTCGAATGCCCCTTGTCGATCAAGCACAAGGCCAGGAGCGAGCGCCTGCTCGAATCGCAAGAGGGTGTCCGGCGCCAGTTGCATGACGAAGTCGGCGTCTCGGGTGGAACGGGGGATGCCGTGGAAGTTCGACGCCAGCGATCCGACGATCATGTACGCGACGGCGGCTGCATCGAAAGCGGTCAGCACCGCCACCACGGCGGAGTCCGGGGTCACGGTGTCTCGAGTGCCTTCAAGCGATCCAACTGCTCCATGACCTTGGACAGAACCGCCTGCTCATCGAGCCCCGGGTGGCGATGGCGGACGCCGTCGGCCATCAGCCGGTACGCGCGGTCGAACAAGCGCGGGCCCTCCAGGAGCTTGTCGTCGCCGCGCATGGCCCTCGCGCGTAGTATCTCTTCCCGATAGAGCGAATCGGCCAGCACGGAAAGTGACGCCATGGTGACCCCAATTCTAGCAGGTGGCGCCAAGTCAGGGTCGCTGTCGCGGCGAATCCTTAAAGAGTTGAACCCGTCTCTCATCTCGGTCTCACGCCCGCGATGTCGTCGCGAATCGCGTTCAACTGCCTGGCAATACCGGCGAGCGTCATCTCATTCGCGAGTCTAGCATCGTCCATGGGACTGCTTCAGGCTTCGCTCACGCTGTTTGATGAGACCGAGGGCGTGGCTTATCGGTATTGGCCGCTGCTTGCAGAATCTGCGGCACCTGGAAGCGGCTGACATCTCAGTTTCAGCGACCTCAGGTTGTCGCGTCATCAGGATCTCCAACCAATCCGCCGATCGGCTGGCGGCACCTCGCTTGCGTCTACGTCACCAGGGAACCAGTGCCGTTGACGTTGATTGCATGCCTGAACAGGCATAGACTGCGAGTATGGGCGGATGCGCGGCGCACAGTTCGGGCATGTTGAGGTCAAGCCCGTTCGTTGGGTTGGTAGCAGCAGAGACGACCTGAGTGCCTTCCCGACCGAGGTCAAGGGCCGGGTCGGACAGGCGATCTGGATGGCCCAGACCGGATTGAAGGCGAGGTTCGCCAAGCCGCTCAAGGGCTTTGGCGGTGCGGGTGTGCTGGAGGTCGTGGACGATTTCGATGGCGAGACCTATCGGGCGGCCTACACGGTCAGATTCGCCGATGTGATCTACGTGCTGCACGCTTTCCATAAGAAGTCCCGAAAGGGCATCGAGACGTCCAAGTCAGACGTCGATTTGATCAAGGCGCGGCTCGTGCGCGCCAGGGAGGATTACGAACAATGGCAAAGAAGTCAGACATCCGCGTGACATCCGGTTCCGGAAATGTCTTCGCCGATCTAGGGTTCGCGGAGCCGGAAGAGGAACTGGCCAAGGCTCAACTCGCCACCCGCATCCACGACATTGTCCGGGCGCGCCGTTTAACCCAACTGGCGGCCGCCACGCTGATGGGTATCGACCAGCCCAAGGTGTCGGCGTTGTTGAACGGCCGGTTGGCCAATTTCTCGAGCGGCCGTTTGATGCGGCTGCTGACGACGCTCGGCCAGGATGTCGAGATCGTGATCAAGGCCAAGCCGCGGCGCCGGCAGCGTGGACGCGTTCGCGTTGTCGAGGTTAGCGCCTGAAGGGCGATCAGATCGCCGTGGTCGTAATGGTGGCCAAGGGCAACAAGCGTTCGGACTTGCAACCACTGGCTGAACAAGTGCTCGCTGCCGTTGCGGCCATCCAGCCGGGACAGTTGGTCAGGATCGGCGGGTGACGCTCGTCCCGATTCCCCTCGACCGGATGGTGCCCCTACTTGAGCTTTTCAGGCACCGTAGCGATCTCCACGGCCAGGCTCATGTGGCGCGCGTGATGGTGCATGCCATGCGATTAGTCGAAGCCACCGGCCGGCCCGAGCATAGCGCGCGGCTGTGGGCGTCGGTGTTTCTCCACGATCTGGCCCGCACCCACGACGGCGTCTGCTATCGCCATGGCGCCGATGCAGCGCAGCGTCTCAGGGATGAGCCCGAATTGCAGCGGCGCCTGGCGGAAGCTGGGCTGAGCGAGGCGGACCATCCCGCTATCGAAGCCGCGGTCACGGCGCACTCGGCGCCGAAGGAGGTGTCGCGGGACCATGCCCACTGGCCGCTGATCGCGTTGTTGAAGGATGCGGATGGCCTGGACCGTGTGCGGCTCGGCGACCTCGACCCGCGTTACCTCAGGCATCCTGAGGCCAAGGCGCTGGTGCCGTTCGCGAAGGCGTTGTTTGATGCGACCGACGGCGTGATCGCGACCGGCCCCGCGCACTTCGAGCAACTGCTGGCGGCCGCGCAGCGGCTGTAGGTCGCGAGGTTATCGAAAAGCCGTCTTCCCCTTCGCCTTCCGCTGATGCTCCGTCATGAACGACCGGAGGACGGCGTTCATTCGCGACTGATAGCGAGGGCCTTGGGCCCTGAACCACGCGAGCACGTCTTCGTCGATGCGGACCGAAATCGCCAGCTTGCCGACTGGTTGCACGACGCCGGCATCGTCCCAGAAGCCGGCGGGCAGGTCGGCGAGTTCCGGCGGGGACGTGGCGCGGAGCTCGCGCTCCGTCACGCGGCGCAGCCGTCGAAGGTCTACGCGTCCACCGCTAGTCGGGGTCTTGCTGGGTTGCTTTGCCATAAGCCGTGCGCTCCTTCCGACAACTCAGTCGCGCCGAGATGATCCGGCGCTCGATCCAGCCCGCGGCGTCAGGCAGGTGAGCCCCGTTTGCCAGCTATTCCCCCGTCAGGATGCGTTTGAAGCGCCGACTCACGCGCGGAGACGCGAGGATCTTCTCGACCAGTTCCGCCATGTGTCCATCGGCGAGAGTCCCTTTGTATATGGCCTCGCCGCTTTCGTAGAGCGCGACGAACTGCTCTCGTTCTACTTCGAGTTCGCCGGCGTCGCCCGCGTCGAGCACTGTGTCCAAGGTGAGGAATTCGTAGGAGCCGGCCGGCAGGCGTTGCAGGTCGTTGGGGAACGGATGGCTCGCGTGCTTGGCTTTCTCTGAAGTGGTCAGGAGATAGACGATCGGATCGTCTTGCGGAGCGCCGCTGAGAATCACCGCATACTTGGCTTTGGTGCGACCAGCCAGCTTCGGGTCATCCAGCCGGTCATAGTGAGCCCACAGAAACACGACTCCGCGCCGCAGGATGACGTCGAGCGGGAGGCGCATCCCACTGTGACTCAGCGCGGCGCGGTGCTGGCGGTTGCCGAACGCAGGGCGGCGCGCCCCGCGTCTTGCAGTGCGTCGGCGAAATTGCGATCTTCCTGCTCGCACTGCGCGAGTGCCTGAATGGCCTCCGCGCCGTCAGGTGCGTCATCAAAGAAGAACTCGTATGGCAGGTTGGTGCTGCTGCCCGGTGAGCGACCCGCGTCGGCCCGCTGGTAGGCGCGATGTTGGTGCGTGAGATCAACCAGCGATCGGGCGGGCGTGCTCCCGAACTCCGAGACGATGGCGGCCAGCGTGGTGATCTCCGAATCGGAAAACACATCCAGATCGGGGGGCGTGCGGGCTCGAAGCACGGGATAGGTGTAGCTCCCGAGGAACCCCTTGTAAACCTCGAGCCTCTCGAGGGCCTTCGTTCGCTGAGGGTCGGCCACTTCGGCCGGTTCCAGAAGCCGGCTGATCAACTGGAAGCCGCTCTCCGGTACCGGCCCCAGGTCCATCGCGATGTAACGGTCGCCGGTAATGGGGCGGCCGTAGCGAAATAGGTGATCGCGATCGGCCAGATAGAGCAGCTTGACTGCCTTCAGTTTCGTCAAGTCGCGAACGCCTTGCGCCGCGAAGTACGCAAGGGCATTGATGAACTTGTCGAGGCTGAACCGAAACGTCAGAGGGTGTTGAATCGACGTCATCGCGGATACGCAGCCTGATTATCGCGCCGGGGCCAGCGACGATGCAAGCTGCTTTCGGATAAAGACTTAGAGTCCAGCATGGTGGCAATTTCTGCGATCTCCTGCAGACATTGCGCCGTTATGGCGTCGTGCTACCCGCTAGCGACCTTCGCCGCCCCGAAGAAATCCGCCGGCATGGGCTGTCTCAGCTTCCACACAAACGCAATCGGCCGTTCGCCCTTGTGCGACGCGTAGTCCACTGGTCCCAGGAACGTGTAGGGCACGGTCGCCCCGTCCTGTTTCTTCCTGGCCCTCACGAATAACAGAATCTGCCCGCCCAGCTCACCATGCTTGATGTATCGCTGACCCGTAGGCGACTGCTGACTCGTGAGCGACTGCGACTCCCAGTGGAACAGCGTTGGGGAGATGGCGTAGTCCTTATAGAGCGTGGATGGAGAGTAGTCGCGCTCCGACTTCTCGAGCGTCACGAAGAACAGGTCCGAGTTGGTCGCTTCGTCGCGATAGACCCCTTCGCGGTGTTGGTAGAACCTGCCCGGTGTGATGCGCCCGAACGCCGAGAAGATCTCCACCAGTGAGTGCCGCGCATGCACTGACAGCGGCGGCACCGGAACTGGCAACGAGGGCGCCGGAACCGGCAACGAGGGCGCCTGAACTAACACCATCGCTGTAGGGGCGTCCTTTAGGGCGCCCAGAGCAAGCGGCACCGTCAGGTGCTCAGCTCGTTCTTCCAGCAACTCCACCAACTCCTCGACGATGGCCGGATGGTCGTTGAGGATGGTGCGTGCGTCCTCCAGCGTCGCCGGGGCATTGCTGCTCCACAGCGTGTAGACCAACGCGGTGATTAGTCGTGGATCGGCGTCGCCTCCCTTTAACCACGAGCGATAGCCCTCCAGGCGCAATGGGTCGTCGATATGCAGCAGCCGCTCCAGGCTGCTGCCGGGCACCACTTCCTTCGCCACCTTGTCCAACTGCATCGTGCAGCCGGCGGGCAAGTAGGGGAACCCCTGTTCAATTCGTGCCTGTCGCGTGCAAGTTGTCTCGGCGACCGCCGGTGGCTTGCGCTATGCTCGGGGCGTGGAGAACTACCGCTTCACGGAATACTTCGAGAACGAGGTGCTTCGAAAGCGGTCGTATCTCAAGCGGGAGTGGTGCATTCGAGCGATCGAGCACCCGATTCGCGTCGAAGCTCAGGAGCAGGATCGCTTCCGTTTTTGGGCGGAGATTCCGGAACTCGAGGGGCGGTACCTTCGGGTAGTTACTTTGGCCGACCGTGTGACGATTCACAATGCATTCCCCGACAGGGGGTTCAAGCCATGAAGCTGAATTACTACGCCGACACTGATTCTCTCTACATCGACCTCTCGGAGCGCGTGAGTGTTGAAAGCCGCGAAATTTCTGAAGGCGTCGTGCTTGATTACGACGCCGCCGGTAATCTGGTGGGCATCGACATCGACCACGCGAGCACCAAGGTGCAGATGAGCACGTTGGTGGTCAATAAGCTGCCTGCCACGGTCGAGACGATCGCCGGGTAACGCGATTCCCGACCCGTAGTGCCCTCCCGACTCACATTGCCCTCCCGGCCCAGCTTCGCTAAGACTGCGGTGGACAGGCAAGGGGTGTCTTCCCGGCGGGGCACAAGCGGCTCTGACGATGCCGGGCTCAGGTCCTTCATCTCCAACTGCGCCAACGACTGGATGGACGCAAACACGTGCCGCCACTCGTCGGGCCGGTGCCCGTCCACGTAGAGCTCGCCGAAGCTCCCGTCGCGCAGCACCTGCCGGAAGGCGCTCAGGCTCTGCTTCAGGATCTCCTGCCGGTGCGCCACAAACAGCAGGCGCGGCCCGGCCATCTGCGTGCGCAGGCGCTTGAAGTCGAGGGCGGCGACGATGGTCTTGCCGGTGCCGGTGGCGGCGACCACGAGATTCTTGAAGCGGTGGTGGCGTTCGCGTTCGGCGGCGAGCTTCTCGAGAATCTCGGTCTGATGCGGCCAGGGCGTGACGTCCAGGAACATCAACGGCGCGTCCCCGCTCGCATCCGCGGCCGGCGCCAGGGCGTTGTCCAGCCGCTTGCCGTCCCGGGCCGGGTTGTAGTCCTCGTATTCCGCGCTCTGCCAGTAGCTGTCGAACGTGGCGTCGAACTTCTCCAGGATGTCGGGCGAACCGACCTGCGACAGCCGGACGTTCCACTCCACGCCGTCGATCAGCGCCGACTTCGACAGATTCGCCGAGCCGATGTAGGCGGTCGAGTATCCGGTCGCGCGCCGGAACATCCACGCCTTCGCGTGCAGACGGGTCGACTGGATGTCGTACGACACTTTCACCTGCGCTCCGATCGAGACCAGCCAGTCGAGCGCCTTGCGTTCGGTAGAGCCGGTATAGACCGTGGTGATGACGCGCAAGGGCCGCCCGGAGCGGCAATGTGAGCGGAGCTGGTCTTCGAGCACGCGGATGCCGTGCCACCGGACGAACGCGCAGAGCAGGTCGATGGAGTCGGCGGAAGGAATCTCGTGCGCCAGGGCGTGGGCCAGGGCCGGTTCGCCGCGAGCGTTGACGAGCAGGTCGGATGCGGACAGTGGAACGAGCGGTGCGGTGATTGCCTGGTCTGCCCCGAGCCCTTCCGTCCCAGGCCGGATCGCCATCAGCAGCTCCGGTGGAATCGCGACTTCATCGTCATCTGCGGCGAGCAGGTTGAGGATGCTGTTGGCGATCTCGATCTGTTTCTCGGACCGGCCATCTGCAGGAAGGTCCGCCAGCGCGCGAGCGACGACGCCCTCCACGTGCCGCGCGAGCGTGGCCGCGGCTTCTGCCTTGTCGAGTCCAACCGTGTCGGCGTGACCGTGGGTGGCCCTGAACTCGAGGACCCTGGCCTTCAGGGAGGCGGTCAGCAGTCGTTCGTAGAGGCCGAAGGGGAGGTCGTCAGGCATCTGGCGCGCGGCCAGGATACTGCAGGTGTATCGTCTGAGGGTGGTCCTCGACGTTCACGCGGCGAGATGCGTCGAGAATCTCAGTCGCCGCCAGGCCCGGCGATTCGGCCTCCGGCTAGACTGTGATCGAAATGTCAAGGAATGGCCGTCAATCCTGTGCCCGACTCTAATCGGGCCTTCAGTCGGACCTGTGAATGAGCGATCCATGGGAGGCCTTCGCGCGCGAGGCGTCGCGAACAAGGGGAGGGCGACGGCTATTGGTGCCTGTTTTGGGAGCCGGCTTCAACGCCCAGGCAGGCCGCGGTAAAGGTTGGGCAGACCTCCTCGCCGCAATCAAACGAGAGCGATCGCTTAAGCTGAAGATTCCGGCGGCCGCTGAAGTCATCGGCAACACCACTCTTGTGTGGGAAGCGATGCTGCTCGAGCTCTCACCAAACATAGGGCAACGCCCTCAGCTCGTAGAAAAGCAGTTACAACGCATTGTCGCCAAGGTCCTGGACCGGACATACTCGGTCGGCGGCATTACCAGAGAACTGTCGGCCAAGTTCCTCAGTGCTGGGTTTAGCGACGTTGTGAGCCTCAACTTCGATCGTGGGCTGCACCTGGTTGAACCGACGTGGTCACACCCGAAGACCAAAGTGTTCGACCCGGTGCGATCTTACGCGGTGTTGAGTGACGGGACCCGCGTCTGGTACCCCCACGGCGCGACCCGTAGTCCGAACAGCATCCAGCTCGGATTGCGAAAGTACGGCATCCTGATTCGAGACTTAGAGCAGGCGCGCCAGGAATACAAAGCCACCGCGAACTCGCTCAAGCAGCAAATGTTTCCCGGTAGCGCCCGCAACTTGAGCGTGCGAGAGGCGGAACGCCTTTGGTGGGCGCATCGAGACAAAGCTGTCTCTTATACACATCTCCGAGCCCACGAGACTAAGGCGAATCTCGTATGCCGTCTTCTGCTTGAAA
>ENA-ORBV01016396-ORBV01016396.1-microbial-mat-metagenome-genome-assembly--contig:-NODE-16396-length-10767-cov-5.265856_pt1 | contig 10767 bp, 13 predicted proteins | sample MGYA00237777_ERZ505514 | MGnify/ENA primary metagenome ERZ505514 (study PRJEB26160, sample SAMN06269048) | microbial mat metagenome | isolation source: Oligotrophic lake microbial mat | place...
TACGGCGACCACCGAGATCTACACCTCTCTATTCGTCGGCAGCGTCAGATGTGTATAAGAGACAGGTACTAGTAAGTAACAATAGCCAGCATGCGCACCAAATTGCTCTTTGCGTATCTTGCTCAAAGAAACTCGCCCTCTATAAGATGCCTTTGCATGTATTCTCCCCACATCCAGTAGTCAACTTTTTACGCAGTGGTTCCTACGACAGTCCTCGCAGGGTTTACAGTGACCGCAGCCTCTTCGACAGTAGTATCCATCGGGTCATGGGATTCATCGCCATCATTGTCGTCTTTGCTTTCTGTCATGATTGGATTTCCAACAAGAAGCACTTTCGGTTGCTTTGGATGCTGTGGGAGGGAATTATATTCATGTTTAGTCATTTCCTTCAAAAGAATTCATACGAATAATGCTTTACCATTTGAGTTTTTCCTTACCTTTCCTCCCACACAAACGCCTTCAGGACTCTTCCTATCAGGCTTTCCAAATGCATCCTGAAAGTCCATTGGCAAATAATCAATCAAGTTGTGGGAGAGATTCATGCGGGAAATGCCCGTCATTCCTTCCATTCCAAAAGGAACTTCTTGTAGGCGGTTGTTGTTCGCATACAAGTGCGTGATCGATGTACAATGCACTAACGAATCTGGCAATTTGGAAATTCGATTGGAGGAAATGTGCACCAGAGTCAAATGGAGCATAGTAGGACCCGGCACTCCTTCCGGTAGTGCCTCGATTTGATTGTGCCGCAAGAGCAAGGTTTTCAGGTCGGTCAAGTCCTGCAGTTCCGAGGGGATGCTAGTTAATTGATTGCGGTCCATGGCGAGGACTTGGAGTTTGGATAAGAGGCAAATGTCGGCTGGTAGGGTAGTGATTTGGTTATTCGATAACCTCAGTGATTCCAGATTTTCCAGATCCAACAAACATGGCGGAAAAGGACCTGTCAATTGACAGTCGTCTAGCAAGAGCTCTACCAAGGAAGAAGCCAATTTGCTCACTTCCTCCCCGGGCAATTTGGTGATGGGGTTCCGGCCAAGATTCAAATGTGACAGTTTTTTACAACAATCGAACACTCCAATTCCCTCGATGCTTGAGATATTAGAATCATATAGAGACAAGGTCTCAAGATGTTCCAATGCTGGCTGGAATTTTGGCTGGCATAAGATTCGAACAGATCCCTGCAATTCATGTTGACGACGCCCCAGTCTTAGATCTTTTAAGTATTTTTGCTCATCCTTCTTATCGATGGCCTCCTGGCCGTCTGCGTTGCCATGTAAAAATAAGTTTTTCTGAGTATGACCTCATAGGGTACAACGCATTCGATTATTTTAATGCATCACGTTCAAGCCTTTGGGAACACGGAACCTACCTGCCAAAATGACGGGGATCTTTCTCAAATCCTTTTTGACAAACATTTTACGCTATCGGGAAGTATTAGTAGTATGTGTGGAATACTCGAATGATCGAGTTGTATTTCAGTAAAGAATTACGAGATGATTGTGATTGTTGTGGACTTGTCGTGCAGTAGTGCCGGTCACCTTGGTGCAGTTGAGTTACAGTAGTAGCCCTGTTGTGAGAAAGTACTGTATGTGCCTGGTTTTGGTTAATTGATTGCATCGATCCGCAAAGCCATGCCAACCAATGACGGAAGCAAACAACTGGCCATGTGTGTCGTAGCCCTAATAAATAAGTTTCCAGCGCGCACACTTCTTCGTTCAACGAAGGAAACAACTCAATACAGTACGACGGATAATACAGCTATCTCGAGTAATCCTACTACGTTGTACTAGTAGCTAGATAGTAGAGTACCACTACCACGAACCAGTGGTGGGGGGCCACCTCAAGCCAATACAGTATGCACCATGGTGCCTCTACCGGCACCGTTAGAAATGATCTGTTTTGCTAACTAGTTAGAAAATCTATAGCAAATTCAAGAAGAGAGACGAGAGCGGTGTGCATCATCAATGCTTTCTTTATTTCATAATTACTCTTGCTGCTACAACGTTCAGTGCGGCATATTGGTCACCTCGTCAATCAAACCGCATACGGAGCATTTCTCATCACAAATACACTGCACAATAAAAAAGGTAAGGAAGCAACAACCTCTACCAGGTTGCTAAAAGAAGACGTGGTTTTACCATACCACCCAACGAGGCAAGCGGCTTAGTCTTCGTACATCCACTCCACATCGCACCCATCAGCTTTGGCGTAGGTCTTCAAATGCGATTTCTTCAAGCACTCGCAGAGCTCATACTCAAAGTGGGAATGCATGTCAGTACCAGAACGGTGCTTTTTGTCGAGAGCGGCAAAGAGGGGGAAATGGTTGCTTTCGAGCCAAGCGGGCTTGTCATCGTCGGGATTGAAATCTCCGTACCACCAATTGCTGGAGTAAGAATTACAACCCTGCGATACGAGTTGACATATTTGATAGATAGGAAAGATTAGCAATAAGAAACTTAAACCATAGACACCATACAGCGGCAGGCAAGACATTTACTTACCGAGCATCCCCAATAGTTGGAAGATCCCCAACTAGATCGGCGACGTTTGCTGTGTTTGCCAGTCAAACCTTCTTCCTCGTCCTCGTCGTCGGGTTCGGGGACGTCGACTGTGTCATCGGCACTAAAGGCGACCATCTTGAAACCGGCCATGTCGGCGCCGTTGAAAGCCGAGACAAAGCAGTTGGACAAAGTAGAAGCTGCGTCCTCATCAGGAACCTCACGAACGTTGCGGACCATGACTTGAGTTCCAATGTCCAAAAGTTTCTCGGAGGATTTGAAGGGGACTCCCTCAAGGCGGACGAAAGGGACCTCGAGGTCGGAGACTTCTTCCACAATGGGGCGAAGGTTAGTATGTTCGGCAGCGCCAGCAACGGAAAAAACAGAAATGATGGTAAAGAAAGAGATCTTCATGGTCAAAGTCGAAAGGTTGGTAGACAAATGAAATCAAAAAAGATTAAAATCGTTTGCGTGGGTTGGTTTGGATGCTGTTGGTTTCTCGGTTTTGAGAAATTATGAGCTTGAAATAAAACCCAAGAGAAATGGTCAATCTGAAAAAGATCGAGGATCTGTATGTTGGGGTCATTTACGTAGATGCCTGGTATTATCGTACGAGAGCGTCAGATACAGATCTCGGTGGATGGCAGTTTTCTTTGATCCGAAGTGTGACCAGAACAAAGACCAAACCCAATGCGACTCCGATTGACCATGACTCTTCAAGTTGGTCACAGATGGGATTGAAATTGAGTAGCAGCATCGTGCATTGCTACAGTGCAGAATTGGTGGCACAACTCCGCGGCCAGCAAAGAAAATGACTTGTTTTGCTCGGTCTTCGAATTCGATCTTCCGGTTCCGATCGTAACTGGGATTGAGAGACGTCGCCATTCCGTGAAATGCTGTATCGTTGCATACAGTATGCTTTGGTAAGTGTCCAAGATAGTAACAGTAGGATCGTGTTTCACCGTCTAAAAAAAGAGGGAACACAGCATCTTCGGGTCATCGTCGAAGGCGCGGTTTTTGCATTGCGATGACTGAAAAATCTTGTTCTGGGGTTTAATCGTATTTGTGACTGCCACCTCACCACAACACGGTACAGTACTGTAGTTAAATAGCGCTGTAGTTAAATAGTACTGGTGGTAAAGTTCTGTATAAGTTACACTAGTACAAAGTACTAGACTTTGAAACGTTGAGATTTATTTAGCTACACAGTTGCAGTCACATATCAAACAACAACTATCTACTCGGAGCAGTACTAGTAGTAACATACTGTACCTACGACCTCGTACGTCGTAGCAACTAAAGGTAGTAATAGTACGATTTAGCTTCTGCTACGGTAGTTACTCTAGCTAGCTGCAGATAAAGTAAATGACCCGAGCAAATATGATTCGTAAATGTGACTGGATGACCTGATCGATCTTTCTCCGGAACAGTCATCTCCTGATCTTAGGAACTTGTGGAACCCAGATACGACCGGTCATTTCCTTCGAAAGAAAGATAGCGGGCTGTTGCTTTTCGTCTCGTCGTAGATTCTGGTAAGGTTTGTACCTGGGACCGAGTTTCTGCTTTCCACATGGATTGCAAACGCGAAACATTTTCTTCCTTCACTTCATTTCTCACAAATTTGGAAATCAGTCCAAAGCAACACCAGACCAAAACCAAAATCAGATTTCTCTCTGTCACTACTTTCTTTGTTTTCATTTCCTTACCTCAAAAACAATGATGAAGTTCATGTTCTTTACCCTCACCGCCCTCCTTGCCCTTGGCAATTTCAACACCGTTGCCGCTACGTCGCTTCGTGTTGGCGCTACCGACGAGAAGGACATCAACCAGGAAGTATTGATTACCATGAAAAATATCCAGCATGACGGCGGCGACCAGTACATCAAGACGTTGGAGGAGGCCTACGTCAAAGCCTTCAACACCGTCCATTCCGCAGGACGTGTGACCATGAAAAGTTTTGATCTCAAGAAGGAGATTGATGTGCCCGAAGGCAACTCTCCCGGTGCCGACGATCTCGTCGTCGAGGGAGCCAACAAGGTCGAAGAGGTGGGAATGTATAAGACCTACCTTTGGGGTACCTTTGGTGCCTCGTGCAATGTAAGTTTACGTCGTTTTTCTTCTTACCTCCGATTGTAGTGTCCATCATCAATAGCTTACTACTATGCACTCGTATGCAGGACTGCACCAAGAACGCCAGTCACTGGGACAATGTCCCTCCCTCCTTCTTCTTCCTCAACGCGGGAACAACCAGCGACATTGAAGCAACCCTTTGCAACTTGCTCCAAAGCTCTGGTGAATCTACTTTCGCTGAAGCTAAGGATTGCCAAATCAGGTTTCTTCACAAGCCCCACGACACGACGGCTAAGGGCTCTGTTGACAAATTGGAGAAGTAAGTAGTCGGCCATTCTCTCCTTTTCAAAGTTGCCCCACTGTGTCTCGCAAGGCGTTTGGTAGGACTATACAGATTGGAAATTGAGCAACTATATATCTGTCTGTGAATCGAATTTTTGCTCCGCTTAGCGTTGAAGCACCCGTGAAATATAACCTATAGTTCAAATATCTTGAAACTCAAAAATTTATGTTTAATCTTAATTCCTAGTTCGTTCCAGTATGATGATTTCATAACTAGCTGCGTGTTGGATAGTATGCTTTGAAACGCTCCTTTTATTGCTTGGACTCCATCGAAACAAGGATTAGTAGACCTTTTTAGAGTACTAATCCCACTGACGAGGACTCACACGAACGGTCATAGACCCTTCTTGCATACCATGACCAACGATCGCTCGGCATGCTAACCGATATCGTGGCTTGTTCGCCAGCATTTGCTTTTCTGTCAAGCCGGGTTCATTTAGCAAATCCAGCCCTTCCATAACAGCAATGGCACACGTAGCGCACGTGCCCTCTACATCGCGGGCATTGAAGAGGAGAGAAGCAGTGAGAATAAAACATACAGACTCAAATCGGTAGTCTAATTCTGTCAATGTCCTAGACGTACCTGCTCCACAGTCGCCGGTCCCTTTTAGAGTATCGAATTTGAGAATGGCCAGGAAATTGAAATAAAGGAAGGGGGCATTAGAGAGAGGACGAAGTCAGAATCATTCAGCCATGTTTAGCTTCCAAAATATTCAATAAAATGCATTAGCTCTTCCTGTTTCGCAGACCTACCACCACTATCAAATCGTCTCGAGAGCGGATCATTCAATTGAATACCCTTAACCAACATGGCCCGTCTCAAATTTTCTCCACTAAAAAGTTCAATTGTCGTGGCTTCGTCTACTTGATCCGGTGGATACTCAAACGTGACAGTCACTTTAGGCTTTCGGCGGAGTCGCTTGACAGTGATTGTGAGATATTCCTCCTTCTCGGATTCTGCTGGCGGCAAACTCCCAATAGCTGCGACCGTGGCATCCCATCCCAAACACTCAGTATTAATACTGGCCACTTCTTCTGTTGTTTCTTCGACAAGCCGTTCCACGGCAATTTTGACAACGGAATCACCCGTCATGATGCCGCTATTTTCACAGGTACCTCCTTCCACGAGTCCTGAAACGATGGTAATACCCAGCCCATCTTCGCGTCCACCGGCAATTTCCAACAATTCAATGCCCAGTCCTGGCTTATTGCGTGGAATACCACGTAATTTGACCGTATCGGCAAAATGATCTCGTGTATTCTTGGCACCCAAATACACGCCTTCGGCTTGCAGCGATGATTCGGCGACCAAATTGGCCGTCCATTCTTCTGCTGCTTCTTCTAGCGGCAAATTGTAGCGGTTCATGTACTCGTCTTGCACGGGACCCGCGCCACGGTATGTTTCAGCCGCCGATGTTGGTTTCGTGGTTGCCGTCGTTGGTGTGGATTCATCTGTGATGAGTGTGGATTGTGAAAGAAATGTACTTTGCTGTGGTGCCACAAAATTGTGGATTGGATTCGGTGTGAAAGCCTTTGCAGTAGGTGTGGCAAGGACCACCAACACAGCGACGCCTACTAGACGGTTACACGCTGTAGAGAGATTCATGGTTGTTCGATACTGAAATTGTGCGTCTTTATCGGAATTTTACTTTTGTATTCTGTATCAAGAAAAATCACGACGGAAAATGCCTTCGGCTATCTTGCTTCTCTGATGGCTGACACCACATCATTGAAATATCAACGCCATGGCTAGCTAGAGCTACTAATTTCAGTCGCAAGCGTTTGTTTTGCAGCTGACTCATTTATTATTTGCAGTCGAACATGAAGTTTTTGAGTTTGTCGTCATCCGAAAAAAATGTGACACGGAGACACGATACACGTCAGAGATGTCTATGGGAACAGTGTCCGACCAAAGTAAAATTCAAATTCATGCCTGCGCCGACATCTTTGGCCTTTTATTTAGGTGGAACCGTTACCTTGGCCAATGCACATTAGCGCGAAATCTGGAGGGTTCTTTTTGGTCTGCTCAACGATGGTGTGCTGGTACAATTGTACCCTCTAATACTCGTGTCTTCGTCGTTGATACTGTAGGTGCGGCAGATAGTTATTCATTCATTGACATCTAACCCGCTGATCACCGTCACCGCTTTTGCCATCCTCTACTCCTCCTACTGACTTCCTGAATTAGATAACAATCAACACTACCAACCCCGACGAACGCCAACAATCCTAGAGTGTCAAGATCATGTTTCGGTTTTTGCCCTCCTCCAAACATCAGCAACAATCACCTCAACAACAACAACAGGATGGTGGCGATGATGCCCGTGTTCTCTCGAATGCCAAGTCGTTTGAAAGCAAACTGATTCCTCGAGGCCAGTCGCTTTTGAAAAAGGTAATTCGTCGTAGTCGATCGAGCAAGTCACTTTCCGCTTTGAAGCACTTTGGGCGCGGTACCGGTAATAACAACAAGGATGGCGATAAGAAGCATCAGGATGATCATCACTATCATGAGCCCACCACGCCGCACCAAAACCACTTTGTTGCGGTCTTTCCCACCTTGGCCACACCTCCGACGGCCTTGATCCACCACGGACATGATGATCATCCCGATACTCAAATTGTCAAGAATAATTCAGCAGAACAACACAATAATTATTCAGGCAGACATCACCAGGCTGGCAGTAGTTTGTTTTTGAAAAGCAAGAGTGGAAGCCTCTTTTCCTCGACGCCCACTGCGGATCATGTCGCCGACATTCCACATAATAATAGCCACGAGGAAGACGAAGAAGAAGAGGAAGACGTAGCCATTTTGCAGGAACGAGAAAGAATTCGACAACAACTTTTTTACGAAGAACAAGGAGTCGAAGTGACGGCACAGTTTCGGCAGACATCCACGGCTACCACGAAAGCTAGCAGTAACAATGCGTCTCGTCGATCGCCGTTCGCTCGAAAGAATCGCAACCGCAATGAACAGGAAGAAAAAAAGGAAGAGGCTGCCACAGCAACCAACATCGATTCTATTACTACTACGAATATCGCTACTCCAAACAAAAGTTACAAGGGCTACAGTAACGACGACAGCCAGATGAACAACCACTCACTCACCTACAGTCCCGCACAAACTCCCGAGACCAACGCCGATGACTATCGTAATAAGAGCGTAGATACTTCATCATCTTCCTTGGCAATGTCTTTGCCTCCCACTCCAATCCTGAACGGCTTGGAAGCGGATCCTGTTGCGCGCTTTCCAGCTGTGGCAGCGGCTGTGTGGGCGAAAGAATCACAATTCAAAACACATCTCTGCAACACCCATGATTTTTTGACAGCCACTGAGACGGAAACAGCAACAAACAACCATGTCGACTTTGCCCTATTTCCTCCTTCGGCCATGACTGGCCTTGATGATACTACTGTTGCGGCTGTGACAACTGCGAATGTCGTTTCGCCATCGCCGGAAAGACCCTTTGACGAAGCTGGAACTCGTCCCGAAGATCCCACCATCAAGGAAATTGAAAATACGACTGGTAATACAACTTCAACCGCAACGACTAGTATCGTCACGACTGACAACAACAAGAACAACAATGCAGAGGGAAAGGACGTGACACGCAAATTGTTGGATGTCTTCAATTGTGGAGAGACTCCTACAGCGACATCGCCGACGGACTTTACTGAATTCTCCTCGGGATCGACATATCATATTCAGTATTCAGCTCACCCGCAACATCAAGAAAAGGGAATCCAACAGAAAGCGTGCCGTCTAGTCGATGTCTTTTATGACAACACTTGTTGGACGTATCGAGAAGCCATTGCCACCAAACGACTTTTTTATGACGAAGTCTTTGCTCAACGATTCCTCAAGGTGAGTATTTATTTTTGTGTGCATGTAGTGTAGTAGTATTTTCTACTCGAATGTCATTATAATGTGTTTCCATCCTGTATCCTAATATTACTAGCCTCTCGTTTCTCTCGCGCGATTGGTGTTCGATTTGTGTGCTTGACAATGCAGGACATCACCGAGGAAGGGGTGAAGGTTTTATGGCACTTGCCTCCTTCTGACGAGGACCTTCAAGATGAAACCATTGTCAGCGATGAAAATGCCAATTGGTCCGGTCGCAGCGTTGTTATGAAAATCAAACCGGGAAATGCAAATGCATCCTCCGACAACAGTGCTTGCATGGAGAGGAAAAATTGGTTCAGTAGCCACGATAGAAGCAGTTCTAGCAGCGTACAGCCAAAGTTGGTCTGGACGACTTTGGGAGGAGGGATAGAAGACAAAGTGGCTCAATGTTCAGTATCACTTTTCTCCATCCAATCCATTTCGACCATGGATAACGACGACAGCCTAGGAAATATTGCCGGTGAGGAGGAAGTCTGCATCTTTGCTATTACAACCAAAGCAGGAGACGTCCAACTTTTCGAAACATCTTCGCTTCGAGAACGTGACTTGTTGGTGGCCGGATTAAAAAACGTGATTGCAAGGCTAGCATTTCATCTGATTGTAGGCGATGCCAGTGCTTCTTCGGCATTGTACTGCGAGGATCCACCTCCGGGGGAGTTGCCATCGTGCTCTGGCCCCACCAAAGATATGAATCGCATTGCACATGCCCTCATGGACTAAGTGGGATATTTAGCTCTAGAGTTGTTACGGTTTACCTATTTGATCAATCAATCGATGAAACAGCCAAGGAGTGAGTCAATGTTATTTAATATTGAAAATCTTGAAATGGTTTCTAATGGGGCAGTTATTTCTAGTTCCGCGCCTCTTGCGGCCATGGACGTTCGGGGGGCGTTCGTTATTGTTTTGGAAGTAAAGTTACATAATTTGCTGTTGTTCCCTACAGGGCAGATGCCAGCAGATACAAATATTGTACTGTAGTTTGTTTGCTGAGAAAATGTGCTTACAGCTATTCCTAAACATAAGGGCTTGGCCTGCCTGGGGATATTTTCTGCGCTGATAAAATAACAGGAGGCAATTAGGCAACCATTGGTCTAGCTAGTTCTTCATAATCGTGAATGTGGTTTGCAATTCAATAGCTAGATTGGCTGGCACACACTTCATGTTGTGCTGGTAGCACCTGTGGCATGGCTCAACAAACCCATGGAAAGAAGAGAAACAACAACTGTACCATGTTGCAGCCTCTATCTTGCCAACTGGCATGTTCTACAAATACAAAAATGTTAATTCGTTAATTAACTCAGAAATTAGTTTTGATTTAATTGTGCTACTACAGTTAGCTATGATTCCCTTCACTGACCCGCATGGTCTTCATTAGTTCATGTTTTTAGCTGGTCTTCCCATAGCTCTGACCTGTGAAGGATTCATTCTACAAAACGATTTCAAACACATTACGGCATGACAAATGTCACATCAAGCTCATTGTTTGAGCAAGGCGATGGACTTGTCTTCTGCGAGCAGCAGTCACATTCTTGAGCCAATGTTGCATGTGTCACCCACCAACCCTAATGTTGCATTCCAATTTTGCTTCCATGGAAACTACCTCATACTCAATGACTGCTGTCGTTTGAATTGTGGGGTGAAGGAGAAAAGGAGAAATAAGACCATGTGTGTAGCAGAACACATTTCAAGCAGAATTGCAACACAGGATGCGCATTTGATTTGGAGACAGATTCTTTGCATAGAAGTTCCCACTGTCTCAAATTCAATTTCCACAAGCAAAACCAAAAAGGAGGGTCAAATTGGTGTGCTGTCCTTACAGGGAAATCGAACACAGCTGGAGCCATTGTGTGGGGGGGTCAAAGGATGGAGAGTTGCTGCACATTTCGTCTGAAAAACCGATTAACCCCCATTTGCCCCACTCGGGGCGACTTGCCCTTTGCATTTAGGCTACGCGCCAAA
>ENA-ORBV01016397-ORBV01016397.1-microbial-mat-metagenome-genome-assembly--contig:-NODE-16397-length-10767-cov-4.889616_pt1 | contig 10767 bp, 7 predicted proteins | sample MGYA00237777_ERZ505514 | MGnify/ENA primary metagenome ERZ505514 (study PRJEB26160, sample SAMN06269048) | microbial mat metagenome | isolation source: Oligotrophic lake microbial mat | place...
CTACACCTCTCTATTCGTCGGCAGCGTCAGATGTGTATAAGAGACAGGAGCCGGCATTCTCGCGAATTCCGCCACGGCACTGCCCACCCTTCGATCCCGCCCGGCCCGCGTTCGCTGTCGCTTTTCCATGTGTCGCTTTTCCATTGCATGCGGACCCGCCCCGTCCCGTAATGATCCCCCCATGCCCTCGTTCGACATATCTTCCGACGTCGATATGCAGGAGATCGACAACGCGCTCAACCAGGCGAGCAAGGAGATCCTGACGCGCTTCGATTTCCGGAACAAAACGGTCGAGGCCGAACTGAACGCCAAGGAGGGCAAGATCCTGCTCACCGCCGAGGATGCACATCTGCTCAAGGGGTTGCACGACATCGTCATCAACCGGCTCGCAAAGCGTGAGGTCGATCTGCGCAATGTCGATCGTGGAACGCCCGCCATTTCCTCGGTCGGCCATGCCCGCCAGGAACTGACACTCAAACGCGGCCTGGACGGGGACAAGGCCAAGGAGATCATCCAGGCGGTGAAAGCCGGTCCGTTCAAAGTCCAGTGCGCGCTTCAGGACCGGCAGATCCGCGTCACGGGAAAAAAACGGGACGAACTGCAGGAGGTCATCGCCTTCCTGCGCGGACGCGATTTCGGCGTCGGGCTCGGCTTCGGAAACTTTCGCGAATGACGACGCCACAGGGCCGCGTCATCGTCACGGGAGCCGCGGGAAAGCTCGGACGCGCGGTGATCGAGAGTCTTCAGGCGGCGGGCCACGCCGTGACGGGGATCGATCTTCGCATTCCCGACGAGTCGCCCGTACCGATCCGCGTCGGCAGCCTGCTCGACCGCGAGGCCGCCTACGACCTGCTCGAAGGCGGCAACACCCTGGTGCACCTGGCCAATCATCCGAACTTCTCGCTCGGCGACGCGCAGCGGGTGTTCAACGAGAATGTGGCAATGGACATGAACGTGTTCCAAGCCGCGCTGGAACTCGGTTTCCGAAAGATCGTCTTTTCCAGCAGCATCCAGGTGTTCTCCGGCGAGGGAGATCGCGGGAGATCCGCCGGTTTCGACCTGCCCTACTTGCCGGCCGACAGCGATTACCCCCCCCGGCCGGGCAACCCCTACGCGCTCAGCAAACAGGCGGGTGAGGTGTTGCTGCAATATTTCGCCGAGCGCGGGATCGAGGAAGCGATCGCGGTCCGGTTCCCCTATCTCGTGTCCCCGGAGGATGCGCAGGAGCGCCTGACCCGTCCGCATCGCGGCCACGGACGCCGGAACGAACTCCATTCATTTCTCCTGCTGCCCGACGCGGGCTCGCTGGTGCGGTGCCTGCTGTCGGCGACGCTGCCGGGGTTCCGCACCTATTTTGTCGCCGCCCGGGCGAACTTTCGGGGCGCGACCGTGGCCGAGTTGGTCGCCTCGGACTATCCCGGAGTGCCCGTTCGCGGGAATCCCGCCGAGTGGCAGGGCCTCACGGACCTGCGGCGGGTGACTGATGAAACCGGCTGGGAACCCTCCTGCTGATCGGGGGTTCGCGCGTTTCGACTGGCGCCGCGTTTCGACTGGCGCCTCCGCGCTTCTGTGCTTTGCTACCGCTCCAAACCAACTCCAGATCCATGAGATCCATGAAACACTCCATTCATTCCTTCGCCCCAGCCATCGTCAGCGCCGGTCTGCTCCTCCTCGCCCGGCCCACCCATGCGGCCGATTATTATTTCAGCCATTACAGCGGCGAAGCCGGGGCGGTCGGGCGGTTTAGCGTCGAGGGCAACCCGCCGAAGCTCGGTTCACTGCGCGACATCGGTGAGGACAAGGAAGCGTTCCGGCTCACCCGCCTGCGAATGGGCCCGGGTGGACGCCTCTTCGGCATGAATGAGTCGAATGACGCCCCGTGGGTGCTGGCGTTTGATCCCGCGACCAAGTCGGCCAATCCCAAGCGAATCGTGCTGGGCGACCGGCCGACCGAACTGCGCGTGGCCGGCAAATTCCTGCTCACCACCGGCCACCGGGGAATGCTCCATCTGATCGATCCGGCCACCGACACCGTCGCCGCGACCTGGACGCCACCCGCCGGAATCGGACGCGTCACCGATTTTGCCGCGCTGCCGGATGGGTCGGCGGTGATCGGGATCGCCCGCCAGGATTCCACCACGGGAAATGTGAAGGGGCACCGGGTGATGGTGTTCGACCTGCCGTCGCTCAAACTCCGCCACGACCTCCAACTCCCCCGCAATCAGGCCGGCCTCCACTTCAAGCCCGACGGCAAGGACAGCGGCCCCGGCCCATTGTTCGTGCTCCTCTCCCCCGCCACCAACACGATTCTCATCGGGCTCAACGCCTACGGGGCCGTCCAACTCGCCGACCTCGACGGCGTGCTGAAGGGCGAATGGCGGAACTCGACCGTCCTTCCCACATCCGCCGACGGCGCCTGGGGAACATCGTTCCCGTCGGTCGGCACCACCTTCACGGCGGGAGGCCGCGACTACGCCCTCATCGGCAACGGCTCCGTGGAAGGAGGGTCGGTGCTCGTTGATCTCGCCGCGAGAAAAATCACGCAACAGCTCGCGACCGGTCCGCGGTCGCTCAATCTGCCGGTGCACCAACCCGGGAGCAAACGCATCGTGGCGCTCAGCACGGGCGTCGAATACACGCGCGGCGACATCGGCATCAACGACAAGCACGTCGAACCGTCGCACTTCTTTGTGATCGACCTTGCCCCCCTCGAAACCGGCGGCCAGGCAGCCGTGAAACGCATCACCCTTCCGGAGTTCATCTACGAGGGAACCCCGGTGGACCCGGCCAATGACGACCTTTGGGTGATCGCGGTGCGCAATCCCCAGACCGCCGCGCTCTCGCTCGTGCTGTTCGACGTGGCGCAGGAAAAAGAGCTCGGACGTCGCACCTCGCCGGGAGTGGTGCGGAATTTCGTCCCCGCATCGTAACCGGGCGGGAGCCGCCTCTCCCCCATCGCATCGCGCGCCGACCGACGCGATCCGGCCCGCCCGATCCGCCGGTTGTCGCTTGCTGAATCGGCAGCTCCGCACTGGGTGAATCACGCCCGCCACTCAACCGGTGGATCGGCCGCTCCGCGGACGATTCCGGCGCGCCGCCTCTTGCGCACGCCGGTCTTCCCCCTGCCCGACAAACCATCGCACTCGGAGCATCTGACGGAATGCGGGCGAGGCCGCCGTGATCGCAAACCGGCAACCCGAAAATCAGGTGGCGGGTGCCTGGGGTCTGGGCGGTGAGGGATTCGAACCCCCGACCAACGGTGTGTAAAACCGACGCTCTACCACTGAGCTAACCGCCCGAAACTCTTTGCCCCTGGCACGTTTGTATCCAGTCCTGAAGGCATGGAAGTTTGTCATTCTCACCCGCGTTTGTCACCTCCCGCATCGGGAGCCCTGGAATGGCCGGTCGTCGGGCCGCACGGCGCCTCAACTCCGTTCCATCGGAAGGCCTTGATGCCGGGCGTCTTGCAGAACGGTCACAAAGAGGAAGTGCAGTCCGGTTTCTCAGGGTGCTTCGGCGAACACCTGCGCCGGGAACAACGCCCGCTCCGCAATGCTGCCGGACTTCCAGTTGCCCCGTGTCGCCAGGATTTCCTCAACGCAGGTCTCGAAGGCGCGTTCGGTGGTTTGCCTCATGGTTGCGGCCCGAGGATGAACCGCGCCCGCTCGTGACGCAGCATCTCAAATGGGGTCATACACTTCACCCCAAGTCCAATGCTGGCGTTGGGGATCTTTATCTTCTTCGTGGAGGCCGAGGCGATTGTTCCTTGAAGGTCGCCTGCTTCGGGAAACCCAGCATCCGAAAGGCATCATTGTAGAGGGTTCGGCCTTCCAGTGTGCTCGTCACCAGCGCCGCCGCGAAGCGTTTGCTCACCCGCGCGGCTTGCGTCAGATAGAAGTTGCCGCCGCTTCCGCGCGGTATCGCGAGCAGCCTCTCCACTTCCGCATGATATGCATTCCAGAACTCCTGGCGCGTCATTCCGCCGGCGTCATGGATGCGGCGCAGGATGACCAGGGTGCTGACCTTGAAACGCCTGGCCAACCGGCTGACTTCATCTGGCAGGCTGGCCGCCCCATCGTATTCCTGCCTCATTACGTCGAGTGGCACGAGCAGTTCAACCGCAACCTGATTGCACCATCGCTCCACGTCTTGATCCGGCACGAGCACCGGTTGACCGGCGTATAGGTCGCCTTCGCAAAAGCCTCGACCTGGAACTGTAGCGCTGCTCCCCCACCCCGGGGCCCTACTCTTCGACCGTGACGCGATAGAACTGAGCCGGGGCATCACCCATCGGAACGCTGCGGGTCATCGAACCCGCCGCGCCGGGGAGGTTGATGTGCGGAGCCACATCCGTCCAATTCCCGGACAGATTCGGCGCCGACTGGAGGGTGTAATGAGCCGCTGGAACGCTCTCCCACGTCAGATCGAGCACGTTGCCGTGCCGGTTGGCATCGGTGATGCGAAAGGGGTTCCGAATCGTATAGGTATAGGTGGTCATCGGCCCCAGGTTCACGATGGAACTCGCAGGGCTGAGCTTAATCACCACGGTTCTGGTTCTAGGAATACCCGTCGGGAGAATCCTAAGGGCGATCGTTTGCGGGGTCGGCGCGTAGCCCCCGTAGAAGGTCATGCGCCCGCCTGCCATTTTGTAATCCACGCCGTACTCCGCGGTGCTGCCCGGGTCGACCCAGTAATGCACCGCCTGGTTGGCCACCCACGAACTGGAGCCCGGTGGAGGCGTGAGCATCACCGGAATAAATACTGTGCCGACGCTGTCGGTGCTGCTCGCACCGGACGATGCGAACCCGACCTCCGGCATTTTCCCGGGGATGTTGACGAACAGATGCATGAGATTGTAGTTGTCCACCACCCGATACGGGTTGGGCGAGTACCCGGTGATCGTGAAGCTTGCATTGGCCGGCGTGGGCGTCCAAGGCAGCGATGCCCCATCGGGCACTGTCAACTGCCATCCCCCCGCGGTCACATTGGCGGTCTGATTTCCGAGGGCAACCGTCAGGTTTCCATCCGTCGCGGGATCATAGCCTCGCCCCGCCACATAGACCTGTCCGGAAAGGGTTCGGTTGGACCGAATGCGTGTGAAGTTAAAGTTCGTCCGGCTCGAAGTGGTGACCGTGATCGCCCCATTGGCAGAAGAAGTGCAGTTGAACGAGTACCCCTGGCACAAGACGTTCAGATAGTAGGTGTGATTCCCGATCGGCGGCACCTGGACGACGAATTTTCCGTCCGCGGCGGTCTCGCTCGATCCCGCAAAAGCGGCTGCCCCGTATTGGACGGGATTGCTCGCGCCCTGCTTATAGTTATTGACGACGGCGCCCTGAAGCGGGTTGCCGTTTTCGTCACGAACCACCCCGCTGATGGTGAAGTTTGCCGGGGTGCCGCCCGTCACGGTGACGTTGGCCGAGGCGATCCGGATGTGGCCCTTCATGTCGCTGACGGTGCATCGGAGCGGGTGCGTGCCGTTGCGCGTCCACGCATGACTGCCCTGCGTGGAGAAGCGCGCATCCGACTGGGTGTTGCCCGCCGCGGCTCCGCCGATGGCATCCGGATCGTCGAACTCCCAGTAGTAGGCCAGCGTGTCGCCGTCGGGATCGAACGCTGTGACAGTGAAGACCTGCACGACGCCGGCGCTGATCGTTGCATTGGCCGGCGAGATCGTTGCGGTCGGCGCACTGTTGGCGGCGAACGGACCAAAGTTCGCGACCACATCGAGTGACTCGGGTGTGGTGCCGGCCTTTCGGATCGGCGTTACGTGCAGGTCGGCCTCGTGGTCGGAGTAGGTGCGACCGATCGCAAGCGGTGCATCAAACATCGTGGCGTAGACATTTCCCGGGAACCCACGACTCCCGGGGGTCGTGTCGATCAACGTGGTGTGCCCGCTGGTTGCTTCAAAGGGATCTCCGCCAAACCGAACCTCCAGCCCGCTCTGCGACCAGAGGGACCCGGCGCCCGTGATGGCCTGACGGAAGCTGAACCAATACGTCCGGCCGGCATCGCGCGCGACCCGCATCGCATAGAAGTTACCCGGCTCGACGATGCCCTGGTCGAAGGCGTGGACGCGATAGGTTCCCGAGACGGCGGGATCCTGGATGAAGGAGTCAGGCAGCCAACCCATCAGATGCTTCCAGAAAACGTTTGCATCGTGATCGAGCGGCATCGGGACGGGCGCGGTGTCCTTCCATCCCATCAGGTCGAACACGTCGGCATAGGTGTCGGTGAAGTAGCTCCCGCTCGCGACCGGCACGTAGCCGCTTGCCCGCGAGATGCCGTTGCCGTGCTGGCAGCCGAGATTATGGCAGAACTCGTGCGAGAGGGCCTTGAATGTGGTGCCAAAGACACCTTTGCCGAACGGCCGCCCGGATGCCTGCACTCCCTGCGTGGGAACCCATCCGACCGCGATGACGTCGAGATCGTAGTTGTCGGTGTCGTACAGTGCAGGGTTGCCGGCGGCCACTCCCACCGCACGCGCTTTCGCGCGAACGTCGTCCGCCAGCGAGCCGGGTTCCGACCAGTTGGCCAACTTCGTCCCCCCGCTGTTGCCGTAGTTGGCGGTGTAGACCGCCCAGCTCACCCCCATGTCGATTTCCGGAAGCACCGTGAATTCCATGCTGCACAGGCCGTATGACTGGTGCTGGAAGAATTCGTCGATCCTCGTGGTCTCGGTGCCGTTCACGATGTTGCCCCAGCCGGAATACTTCCCGCTGGGACTCGGGGCATCGGACGGGCCCGCAACATCCGTGAACCGAACCGGAATAATCAGAACCTTCTTGAGGCCGATGGTCCACGTGGCCTTCACCGGTGCGGCTTCCATCGGGAGACCGGCCAATCCAGCCAGCAGGCCGAGACTCAGGCAGAATTGGCGGGTGCCTTGGAATGCCGAGGGGCGGACGCGCAACCGCGCCGTGGGAGGATCCGGCACCGAGCATGTGGGATGGAGGCTCACGGGACTTGGCGGGGGGAGATCCCCGATCCATCAGTGTATTTACAATGTAGATGCACCCAAGTCAACCCTATCTGCGCACGATTTGCAGAACCCCCGCTCCATCGGAAACCCGGCGATCTCTGGCTTCCCATCCTGCCAGGCCGCCATTCCAAGGGTGCTCCATCCGCGCCCGTTCCCCGGCCAACCGCGGACCGCGGCAGTCCAGAACCCCCCGGGACTCAGAAACTCGGCGGTCCGGCTGAGGGTCAGCGCGGCAAGCGTGAGGGCGCACACGGTGAGCGGCACCCAGCCGGGAACCCCCAGCCAGCCGGAGGCCCGCTACGGATCCAGAGTGATCTCAAGCCGGAGAAAGGCGCCCGGACCGAGGGTATCGATGGGTGCCTCCGCACGGACCGTGACGGTCTCGGTGCCGTCGCCGTTGACCACGGCGCTGCCCTCGGGCTCCACGAATGCATCGCCGGTTTGCCACGAGTTGGGCTGGAGCGAGGTCGACAGCCCCACGCGATAGGTGAGGTCGTCCACCTGGTAATCCACCCCGGTCTTGCCGATGCCGCCGGTGCGCTGCCGGTAGCGAATCGCCAGATGGGGTTGGCCCGCAACCACAACGGTCGTGTCCGCGGGCATCACCGCGGCATCGGGCAGGAGGGGGTTTCCGTTCACGGCGTATTCGAGGGTGTTGTTCAAGGCATCGTGGTCCGGATTGGCCTCCGGGGCTCCCCGGGGATCGGCGGGAGGGAAGTGGGTGGAGCGCCATCCGGCATAGGTGGGCAGCGCAGCGGTCGGCGTGACAGCGGCATAGCCAAGCCCGTCGTACCAGGTGCGTCGTGTGCCGCCCGAACTGCCTACCGCGTCGTCAATGAAAACGTCTACCGACTGTCCGGCGACCACCTGCACGCGTCCGAGGTAGGCGCGGTACAGGGCGACGGTTGTATCGGAAATCGTGATGGGACCGTCAAAATGGACCAGTTCTGCCTGCTGTGAGAACGCGGCTCGAGACACCTGCATGTCATCGAGTGACAGGCCTGCGCGGATGCGCCAGTCTTCACTGGGGTTGGCCCAGAAGAAGGCGAAGACGTCATGGGTGCCCTCGCTGAGGCCAGTGAGCGTGGTTTTGAGCGTCGGCGCGTCTTCGATATCGAGTTCGCCGGAAGCCAGTACGCTGCCGCCGTTGCCAACGCCGCTGCGCCAGTGCCAGAGTCCGTCAGCGGCACCCTTGTTGGCGCTGGGCCCGGTAACGCTGAGAGGGAGGCCATCCGCGCGCGTGGTGTTGGCCATGGATGCATCGACGTAGTGCACGAGCCCAACGGACTCCACGTTTTGATCGACGATTCCGACCACGGCGAAGTCGTAAGACTGCGAAGTCGTCATCGTGCCGCGGAACCAAGTGAGCGCCGTGCTGCTGGCATCCCAGGAAGCGATGGTGGGCCGCAGGTTGTCCACGGTGGAGTTCTTTGTCAGGGCGGTCCAGGCCCAGGTCTGACCGCCGTTGCCCGTGATGCCTTTGTAGATCTCGTGTTTGGCGAGGGCCGTGTTGGTGGCGGGATCGACGGAGGTCGACATGTAGAGGGTGTTGGGGTCGTTGGGATGGATGGCGACCAGCCCGGTGTAATCCTGCTCGCTGTTGTAGAGTTTGGCGCCGGCCTTGGCGAGGTAGTTTACCTGCCACTGACTGCCGTCAAAGCGGGCGTAGAAGAAGCGGTGATCATTTTCGTTGTCGTTCGCCCGGCCGTTAAAGACGGTGTAGGGCTTGCCGGTGGCATCGACGTGCAGATCCATGGTCCAGAAACGTTTCATGCTGACGCCCGCGAAAGTCGTATTGGCGGCCACGACCAGGGTGAGATCTTCCTGCTTCAGCGTCGGCGAGGAGAAGATGTCGCCGTCGACCAGCGTGCCGTCGGACTTGTACATTTTTCCGTTCTGGATATATCCGGCGTAGATGCTGGTGTTGTAATCGCGCGGGTGGTGCTCGGTCCCGACGAACCAGATTTTGTCAACGTTATTGGACGCATACTTGAAGTAGCCATTGTTGTACGAGCCGTTCAGTTGCGGTCGTTGCAGCAGCGGGCCGGCGTAGGACCACGTCGCGCCCTGGTCGGTCGAGGTCAACATGCTGGGGTCTTTGTTCACGGCGCGCACGAAGTTGTAGGTGCGATTCTCGGCCGACAGATGGAACAGGTTGGTATAAGCTGAGTTGGTGGTGAATCCGCTGGCGGCGGTGTTCCAGTTGAATGTCTGCTCGGAGCCCCAGGCCGAGCTGTCATGCGCGTTCGTCGAGATGCGAAACCGGGAATAGGAGTCGAGCGCTGGGCCGGCATTGTGCGTGGTGTATCCAACCAGATAGCGGCCATCAGGTCGGATCATCAGGGCCGGCGCGTTGTGATCATCGTCCTGGAGCTGATTGGCCAGCGTGAAGCGTTTGCGGGTGCGGGTTGTCAGGTCGAACGTGGTAAGTTCCACATCGCCGCTTCGGCTTGCGCCTCCGGTGCCGGCGCCGTTTGCGACTGAGCCAATCAGCATTTTTCCGCTCGTGGAATCGATGATGACACGTTCATCCTGAAACCAGCAGAAGGCACCATTGTCGTTGTAAAGGATGAGATTTCCCGCGACCTGATCGGCGGCGGCGGCTTCCTTACTGATGCTGGCACCAGCCACGATTGAGATGAGTGCGCACAAGTAAACTCGTCGCGGCATGGAAGACATCTGGATTCCTTCGGCGAGGCATCAACATTCGGGCTGTCACAGGCGGCAACGGCGCTGAGTCCGGCGCGTTGCCGCATTCACCGCCGTGAAGTGCGAGCCGCTCACTTCCTCCGACGCGCCAGCAGGGCCAGGCCGCCAAGAGCGAGAAGGCCGATCGAGGTGGGTTCAGGAATGCCCTGGACATAGAAGAGCAGGTCTGGCGTTCCGCCTCCCGCGGTGAAATTCGTTCCGTCGGTCGATTCCACTTGAAGTCCGCTGGTGTAGCCGTCCGAGTCAAAATTGAGGGCGAGGTTAACGAATTTATTCGTTGCCGAAGGATTGTCGAAACTCAATTGGAACCCATATTGCCCGGCGGCCAGAAACGTGTTGTCGATGTCAAACTTTATAAAGTCCGACGACGCCAGGGTTAGGGGCAGGGTCGCGGTAAAGGTATTGACGGTGCTGTCGGGGGTGAAATCGGTGGTATTGGTGTAGTTCGAGAGGGTCAGCGTGACGCTCGCCCCCGACGCATCGGCTCCAACCGCGCTGGTCTGAGCGCTGACACGGACGTAGATGCTGTCGATGGTGGTTGACGACGTTAGGTTGAATGTTTGACCGAGGTCGCGGCGCGTTCCGCTGTTGCGCCACTGGCGTTGTCCCTGATCCGTTCCGTTGGCAGTTGTTTGGGAGGCCACGATATTGCCCGTGGGCGCGGTCGCTCCGAAATCGGTGATGATGGTGGCCGCGTTAACGGCGGACGCTGAGAGAGCGAGGCAGGCGCCGAGCACGGTGAGAGAGCGGCAGAGGGTCGAATTCATGTCTCGAAGATTAACCCCGGGCGGATCCATTACCATTATCAAACTGCGACCTGGCATTGCATAAATGCGGCGACTGGCCCACGGTCGCACAGCATGCATCCCCCCAAATGCACCCGAACCATCCTGATGAGCGTTGCCAGCGATTATTCCTATGGACGGGGACTCCAGCTCGGCGTGATCCGCTACGCTCGCAGCCTCGGCTAGGCGTGCAGCAAGCCCAGGGAGCGAACGCATGTCCCGCCCCGGTCTGCTCACTGGTAACGGCCTGGCCTCGCATCAAACCCGCGTCGCCCTGGCATCTGGTCGCAT
>ENA-ORBV01016398-ORBV01016398.1-microbial-mat-metagenome-genome-assembly--contig:-NODE-16398-length-10766-cov-12.318926_pt1 | contig 10766 bp, 8 predicted proteins | sample MGYA00237777_ERZ505514 | MGnify/ENA primary metagenome ERZ505514 (study PRJEB26160, sample SAMN06269048) | microbial mat metagenome | isolation source: Oligotrophic lake microbial mat | place...
GCGTTATTATCGTTGATAATGAGTGGTACCGAACCGGTACTCAAAGTGCCGTTTGACCGTTGGAATCGCGCCTTAAAATGAGTCACAAAAAATGACGGACGCCATGAAATGAAGGGCAATGTGTGCGACTTAGTTAAGCATTTTCTTGTCAGCAAAATTCCATCTGCAGCATGTTAGCTGTTGAATGTTTTTAGGTGGCTAACTATTAGGACTACTATAATAATTGGCCGATGTATCGACGGCAGTCTGTTTATGAATATGGGAATATTGATTGAAGTTATGGTATGATCCCATGGGCTATCAAGGACCAACTGTTGTGTCCAGTATGAAACCTGATGCGAAACTATACATTCTTGATTTCCTCTTGCAGAGTCGCTACTAACGCGGCCGAAGCTTTCGTAGGCCCACCACCACATCCCAGCAAGCCAAAGGTTAGATTCTGAAGTAAAACACCCGATATGGATGGGTCGCCGGGGTAATCTACCCACACGGTCAAGTTGTAAGCCTGATCAAACCCTTTGGCTTTACGTGTCTCCAAATCATTTGCATCAATTTTCATCCATTCCTCAAGCTCTTTCATATTGGCAATGGCGGCCTCAGCGTCGTAGTGCTTCTCCAGCGCTTTGCTATAGTCAAGATCAGGCTTGTAGTTACGACCCATGTTGCCAGCATTCCTGTTTGTTTTGGAGCAAGGAAAGATGAATTAGAACCGATTTGTTTTCAAAACCAGCTCAGGACACGGTAAGAAATGCACTTACATTTTTTTCAGGTTCTCCTCGAATGACAGCTTGGTGTTCCATCCTGTGCTAGCAAGATTCTTGTGCCGAGCAGAACAAAAATCGTACATTCCAAAAGATTTCATCAGGTTGTAAATCCACAGGACGTGGCCAATGGCTACTCCATGTGTCGGCTCTTCCTCGCAATTGGGGATGTTCAACAATCCCTTTTCTTTCCATTCCTTTCCGAGTTCTGTTTCCATTTTTTGATTGACACGTTCTACGGCGGCTTGTAGTTGCGCATCGATATCTGGCTTTGTAAACATGCGGGCCGCAGAAAGAGCGTCCTCAATATCCGCTGGACAATGGAAGCCAACCGTTTCGGTGTGATGGCCCACTTCCTTCCAACCGGACAACATGGCAAAGTCAATAGGGGTCATCTTTGGCCCCAGTGTTCGTGCCAGAGTCTTACTGGGGCGGTACACCATACCACCCTTGTCCAATGGAGAGATCAAGAAGACCCCCATGTCGAGCTCCAATGCTCTCTTTACTGCATAATGGTTACCATGACCACCCTGCCCGTCTGGGGTGCCTTCTCCGTGGTAAGATCCCAGAAAGTGAGCATGAATATTGATATAGTCGAACTTTTTGGAATTGATCACTTCCAGAATATTATTGGCGGGACCGTGGGTTGAAAAACCAATGTGCTTGATCTTTCCTTGTCGTTGATATTCCAATACGGCTGCCATACACGAGTCCTCTCCATCATCTAAAACCCATTTTACTTGAGCTTTGTTCGACACCAGATGAAAGGCGAATAAATCGATATGACCCAATTTCTCACAGTTTTTCCAGGATGCCTCCAAAGCCTTTTCAAAATCCTTGCGGTTGGCAGTGGGGAGAACTTTGGTCTGAAAGATAAAATCTTCACGTTTGATCTCTCCTTGCTCCATGAGTGTATGCAGTGCCTCGGCAAACTGATATTCCGATGTTCCGTACATGCGTGCCGTCTCAAAGTGGTTGATACCCGACTTTAAGCAAAGACGAACCGCATTCATCAAGTTTTCCTGGCACGGACTGTTCAGCACTCGGGAGCGCGATGGGGATAGCGGCAGATTGTCGGGCAACCATGTGTGTTGAATGCGCATACCACCGCACGTTACAATAGGCATTTGCAGTTCCGTCTTTCCAAACCTGACACGGGGGCACTTGAAATCGGAGGATAAAATGGTGGCCCGTTCGGACAAGTCTTCGGCGATTTCGAGGAGTTCCTTTTCTTCTAGTCCCTCGGAGTGCCAAAAATCCAACTGCCTCACAACCTTGACGAGAGAATCGCCCGACGTAAATTTATCGACATATTTGCCAATAATTTCTTTTACTTTGGGTCCTAGGGTTGCATCTTTGAGGATTGTTGGAATGTCGTCAGTACTGTTGTGAAATTTGGGAAGAAGCAAATACAAAAAATGACGTGGGTGAGTGCGCTCCATTCAGATTTATCCCATCGATGGATTTACTCGTCGCATTTCTGACGCTGGATCTACTGTACCTTTTCTTGCCCATGTTTATGCTTTTTGAGAGTATAAATGCGGATCCAGCTGCTAAAGATAGCTGTTGTGGTGGCTGGTAATGTTTCCCTATTCATACAGTAGTATTGTGTAACTGTATTCTCTCGTCGGCGGAGGCGGCATCTCAACAGTCTGACATCGCTTGCATTGCAAGAAACATACCCAGCCCAATTGATATCTGGACGGTACTAGTAGTAACATCTGGTTGAAAATTACAGGGACTGACGTCACTATCTATATAGACGCACGCTGTTTCATAATTTTGATTAGACGCACATACAACCTGACCGAATTCGCAGTTCTACTTCCTACTCTACTAGTTAGCTAGCTAGCTACATTGTACTAGCTAGTGGTAGTAGCGATGAAACTATTAGGTACGAGTACCCAGGTAAACTAGTTAGCTAAGTCTAACTACTAGCTAGATAGAGTCTATCTGCCGATCTGGCTATTAGTGTTACTCTTGGGTGTGTCGTTGGATAGTGTTGTGGTACGCATTGTCCTAATTGTTGTCCTTTCTGTCGTCCGAGGACAGAACAACTGAACTGAACGTAATGCACTCTCCGCCGTCGGTGCCACTGCCAGTGGCAGCCACTTTTTCAAGTTGACAAAGCAACAGCTGCATTCGTTCGCCTTGCGCGGCCCCTCTACCACTGTCGGTCTCGCTTTTGCCAGGGATGATCGACGATCGACGGAACACATCTAGAGGTTCTATCAGCGGGCTCCAATAGTTTTCAGTTCAGTTCAGTTCAGTTCGCCGCTTCCTTCGGTCACGGTTGCTTCCAGCCTGCCGGCCGTCATCATATCTTCCGACCACCCTTATCACTGCTTCAGGGTGGGTTTAATGTATGTGCTGGTCTTCTATTTCTCTACTGTCTATCTAGCTAGAGTAGCTACTAGCTAGTAGTGGTGATGACACCTTGCTTGCTTGATGAAGGACAGTGCTACTACCGGTAATTAGTAGATGAATCTATTGGCCAACAGAACATGAATCTATTATCTTCGAACTCTGGCAACGAAAAAAACGAAGTACTAGTACACCCACCTGGCCACGACAACGAGAATAAGTACGTACACCTGGTGAGGAAATATCCAAGTGCCCAATTGGATCTGGGATCTTCCAAATTATTGCAATTGCACCGTCTCTCCTGTCACTAATCAGAGTCCTGTACGTTATATGTAATTATTCTTGAGTTCTTATCGATGTCGCAAAAAGCGTGTCAAGTCGCGAATTCCTCTCTCCAGCGCTCGTTCTGGATTTTGGTTTTCTGTCGAAGCGCCTTCATTTCTACGCAAAATCATTAGTAGATTAGAAATGAAACAGCGTACGTACAGGCGCCTTCTCGCAAGCTAGGAAGCACGAATGATGTTGGAGGTCGCAAATGTTACTGATCCCTATTTCCCAGCAATCCGAATATCCGATCCAATAGTGTACTAAACTCTACTCTGAGCTCTCCCACCGCGATTCATTGATAGCATTGTCGAAGTTCTTATTCGGGGCTTCGTTGTCTCATTATTTGGATTTTATTACCACAGAAATTGCATCGATGCCTGAAGCTTTTGATTCCGGGTGAGACTTGCAACTCGCACCCACAGACTTCCTAAAAAAGGCAGCAAATCTTGTTGATCTGCTTCTTTTGTTATCTTTCGTTATCTTGTCTTACCATAAATTTTGGAGCTAAGCACATCCTCGATTGATTCCAAATACCTTTTCGATAAGATATCTCCATTAACATCCTTCCATAATTATCATCATGTCGGATAACTGCAATAGCAAAGAACTTCCCGCCAAGGCCCTCTCGGCACAGTTGGATCTGCCCCACTCGGTGGCCGATCCTACACTGGTAGCCTACAGGTCGTTGGGCATTGGTTGCTTTGGAGTCATGATGCGGTTTGCCGGCATGCCTCTCGAGAAGATTGCGCTGTTTATGAACTCGAGTCAGGTTTCTGGCAAGGGCCAACTGGCCCAAGCGGCGAGATTGACCTTTCGAGAAGGTGCCTTTGCTCCCTATCGAGTGGTCGGACCATCTAGTTGTGTGGCATGGTTCTTGCAATACAGTGTCATGGGCTTTGCCTTTCAGCTAGTGGATCATGGCCTATCCAGCATGATGGGTGTGCCCGTGACTCCTTATGGCAATGACCTCTTTACGCCTGCAGCAAGTGAAGCCCAACAAGGCAGCACCCAAGACAACGGTCAGGATTCCATGAATTTTCGTATGCGAGCTGCCTTCAAGACCATGATCGCGCCTGTGCTAGCAGCCTCGTTGGAGACCAAGGTTAGCAACCGAGCCGAGGTCCAGCGTTTCTTTGGCAAGCAACAGTTTGCCGCCATTGAATCCAATTTGTTGGCACGAGCCAACTACCCAGCTCTTGCTCGCCATGCCGGTCCAGCCTTTTTCCCATCCCTCATGAGGAACACCATCATGTGCCAGACTACCTTTGTCTTGACACCCATTACCTACAAGCTCTATTTTCCTCAAGAACAAAAGTCGAGGTCGACGCTCTTTTGGTACGGACTGTCCATGGACATTTTTGTGGGCAATGTTGCCGCCATTACACAGCAAGCCTTGTGGGGACGTTCTTTGGACATGTTGAACCAGACAGGTCGCATCGATTATGCCTCGGTCATCAAGGGAGGTCTCCAGAAGGAAGGCATGGCCGCATTCTTTACTGTGCCCAAGTGGTCCAGTCGAGTCACGATGAATGCTCCGGCACAAGGCGTCCTTCCGTGGTTCTACAACGAAGTACTCCCCATGGGAGAGAGAACTGTCTTGACGGCTGTGAAGGACTACGTTTATGATCCCTTCTGGAATGAAGCGGGAAAGGATCGTACTCCGGCCATCCCAGAAGCTGTTGTCTTGGAGGACTGGAGATAAAGAGGAAGCATCCATGGAACTTGTCCGTTTCAAAACTTCCGTCTCACTCCGCCCAAAACCAATGCCAAACACAGCTTTCTGCTTTGTATCTTTGTATTTTTGTTTGCTACGCGCTACTACATGATCTGCATATATTATTACCTACGTGACAAGAGTATTCCTGCATATATTCATATAAACTTGGGGGCTACTGCATGATGATTTTTCATCGAATTTATCCAGCCCTGCCGACTTTCTATCCTTCATTTTGATTCCGCTCGCTACTAGCTAGCCCTATTTACTGTATAACAGCTATGAAAATCTAAAGTATCACAACTTTTGTAGCCCATATCATTTCTCAAAAGGGCTAGCACAACTAGATCCAATCTTGAAGCGCTGGCATTGCTGGAGAAGTCTAAACTGCAACCAACGCAGGCCACTTTCTACAGTCCCGATGCCAGCATATTGTACATTCATCCGCCATTGCCAGCCAGGTACAAGTAGCAACTAGTTGGCTGACCTGAGCAAATCGCAATCCTTGTCGCTGACCAGTCGCCGTGCTTGCCCCTTGCAACTTAGTGCAGCGAACCGCACGAGGTTTTTTTTATACTTGCAATGCTCGCATTTTCGTAGTTCCCATTGTCCTTTCGCCACATCATCATAACCAATGTCAGAATTCTAGGCTGGTGTTCGAGTTCATTTTTGTCGATCTGTTCCTTGTGACTTGAAAATAAATTACATTGTGAGGCGAACCTCGACAATGACTTGGGAGGCTGAAATGAGAATGGTGGGCCCATACTGATGCCGTTGTTGTGTCGGAATTTTAATTGCCGGTAGTTTTGTAAACTATTTCGGAATGTGCAAGTTCGCCCGGTGCATTCGGTACTCAATGACGTGTCCTCAGTCTTGCGTGGCTGCAAACAACGCGCGACAACGGCGCGATGATTCATTCATGGCAACTGATTTTATTGATTCTTCACGTGCACATCCGGTTGTGATCAACCACACTATGTATGGGCACCCGTTCCCATAAAGATAGACAATGAAATTGAATAATACGCTGCTTTTGCTTCTAGGCATAGTAGCCACAGCTTCTGTGGCTACTGCCTTTGTTCCAAAAGGAAGCAGATTTTCGGCGGTTGGTAGATCGAGATGCACGGTGAAGTCTTCGGTTGAAACAACCGAGGCATGTGGTTGTGGCGATGTCATTCTGGGCGGCAATCCATCCGACCGTGCCAAAAAAGTAAACGTTCGACAAACTCTGAGCCAGCAATCTGTTTATAATGCAGTGGGGCAGCAGGTTGGTATGGGTGATTTGTTGCAAGAAGGGACCAGCGATGTGTCGATTGCAGTATTTCTTCGATCGCTTGGGTGACCTTTGTGTCAAGAGTACATCGTTCAGTGGAGTAAGAGGATCGATGAACTCGAAGCGGCTGGTGTCCGGCTGGTCATGGTCTCTATTGGGAGTCCTGAAAACTGTACGTCTTCTTGAAAAGCGGAGCTGAAATGAACAGGATGAATGTGAATATCTACACTCAACATCTCTTCGATTCCTTCTGTTTTGTCAGGTTTGAAATTGATTAATCATCTCGAAATTCCAAACGGGCAGAAATATCTTTTCGTAGGTACGACTGGAGCAAGTATAATTTTGTTTGTCGTTTTGGGGTCTGGTTTTAAAAAGTGGACAACAATTTACATATCCTTTTTTTATTTTGTCATTGCCGAACAGACCCGGACAATACAATTTACGACGAACTGGATCTTAATCGTGGCGTAAAAGAGACTTTCTTTTCGATTAGCACACCTTTTGCATTCCTTGATCGACTACAGAAAAAAGATGGTTTGAAAGAGCTGGGGGGAGTACTGGCAAAGTGGAATAAAGGTATGAAGCATGCGCTTATTTCGTGATGTACTTTATGTAGTGGTGGCTCAAACATGTATATTTTCCTTTTTTCTTCGCTTGTCTGCTCCAAACTGCAGCCTTCTTTGTTCCTCCCAAACAAGAGCAAGCATTCCTTCAGGGCGGAACCTTTGTATTTGACGGGTCGCAAACTTTGTTTGCTCATTATGACGAATCGACGGCTGCACATGCATCCCTCGAGCAAGTCTTTGACTTGGCCATGAAAAAGGCGGCTGCCAATTAGTTATCGAAACGCAACGAATGTACAATATAATCTTTCTTGCTATCATGCTGTATTACTTGATTCTCGAGAACCGTGAATGACGTCCTCCAACATGCAGCAACTTCACGTTTCAACTGTTGGATGGCTGACAAACGATGCCATGAGGAACAAGCAATACAAATAATGATAGTCTTTGATCGGCAATTGGATGCCTTTCATCATGTCTATGTGTTACCTTAACGACTCATCTTTCATGCAGTTGCTCTAATCTAGCTAGCTTACTACATTATGGATAGCTACTCCAGCAGTAGAAATTTAGGGCTACCGCTCACTCACTCATCGAAAAAACGTTTCATTCTTACTTAGAACCAATGTGCGTACCGTGATGCTTAAGGCGCACACAGTCTCTATAGGTCATTGGTTGCAATCCTACCGACGCCTACTAGTAGCACGCACACTCCAGTCTCGCCTATAAGATAACGTCTAAGTTGGGCTGAACCCTGGAAGCATGTTACGGAAATTTGAGCTTTGAGCCCTGACACATCATCTAAGCTGTCACTAGTTTTTGAGCCCTGGAGCACTGCATCATCTAAACCAATTTTAATTGCATTCAAAGTCGCTGATCCGACATTTCGTGATGCGACGGCCACCCCGCATTGTTGTGGTGTGTCCTAGTTCTTCCGTCTCTTCTTCCAGTGGCTCCTCTTCTTCTTCAGGTTGCTCCACCTCCTCACCATCCTCAGCCTCCTCCACGACATCAGGATCGCTGGTGTCCTCGTCTTCCAAGTTGATTGCTTCGTCGTCAGGTGTGATGCCTTCCTCCTGCTCTTCTGGAGTCACTGTGACTGTCGGGGTCTCTGGACTCTTGTCCTCCTCAGGCACGCTGATGAGCTCCGGAATGTGGATTGGCAAGTGGTGGTCGCTCAGTCCCTGGGGCCTGATCTTTTCGTCATCGCTGCCGTCAAGGGTCAAAAGCACTCCAGTCCGCTCAAAGCACCCAACTCGCATGTCATCCATTTTCAAGCACTCAGTCATGGCGTCAGCAACAATGTTAGAAATCAAAATGCGTCGCTCCGGGGCGCTCATTCCTTCTTCCCACTTGGCAAGATTGGTGGCCTCGATGAGCCACTCGTCCAGCTTCCGCCCCACAGAGCACCTCAGGGACCTTCCAAAAGCAGCATCCAGAGGTTGGATGGACTGAGTGCACTGGGCTGGAAAGTGTCTCAAGAGGGTCACACCATCTTTGGCGAACGCTGATTTGACGTCAGGATTGACATGAGCGCTCAGATTGTCGCATGTCAACAGAACTTTTGTGCCTTTGCCCCATCTCTGGCAGATGTGATCATTGAAGCGGCTGGCGCTTTCTAGCATCACTGCGCTGTCCATCCACGCATTGGGCTGAAAGAACATCTTCACAGCTGGGTTCCATGCATTCCGCTCTGCAAGAGTGAACCTGGTCCCATGCATCACCTTTCCGCGGCAAATCAACTCAACGTAGCCATCAGCAAGGGCTCCTCTCCCAGCATTGATGTGGATGTGCATGGTGAACTGGCGCTTCCGCAAGCCATCCAACTGAGCTGCAATGTGAATGTCGTTGTCATCCATGATTGTGTAGGTGTTGTCCTGACCAACTGCAAAAGGCAGGGGCACTTGATCCGTGTTGCAACGCAAGTGGGGTTGAAAGCGTCCCCACTTCTTGTCAAAGTCCTTGCATGGTTCATCTTTGTAGATGGGCAGCACCTCGCAACGCATTTCGCTGTGCCACGCCTTCAGCCTGGGAAGATCATTGTTAGTTGAGTTCTTCTTGCCAGACTTGCGCTTTCTAAACTTAAGATTCATTCGCTTCTTGCAAAGCTTCTGTTGATGACAGAGTTGGTTCTTTTGGCTTTTTGAATTGCAAGTTTACATCCAATGAAGGACTTTCGCGCTGTGATGCCCACACAGGTTGCACTACAAAACCAACTGTCTGAACAGCCCCATCTTCCTGGGGGCTTGACTTGAAGACCATTGCAGACAAGGGACTTATCCTTATCTTGCGGAATTATGCTTACCATGGCCTCAATCGGACACCACATTCAGCTGGAAAAATCGAATCGCATATGAACAAAGCATGCGACACATCTATGAAGGTCGGTAGTAGACAAGTCATCAAGACTGTCGACGGATGCTGTGTTCCTATCAACGTCATTCAAGGACTTCCACACATGCAAATGGAACCAAATGCAGCCGAAGAGTTTGACACATTACCTCACATCATGCTAACCCAAGGTGGAGAATGGGATCCTACAGCACTAGATCACATACTCACTGAGGATCCTGATTGGGTCAGCAAGGCAAAGCGCAAAGAAGATCAAGAGCATGATTCTCCCTTTGACAATAGGGGAGAGTGTAAACACAGAGAGCCCGTCAGAGCTGGTGTTCCAATTGATAACCCAACTGGACCTCCAACCGAAGATCCTGATGACATTGAAGTCAACCTCCACAGCGGCGACATCGAAGTCAACTTTCATGCAGACGATGCTACCAGAGAAGTACACCAAACATATCAGGAAGTTTCTAACCTCAACAAGATGTTTGTTTATGAGGGCGAAGGCATGCCTGATGGTGAAGTTGAGATGGTTGAAGAAGAAGAAAACGAGACGAAAGAAGACATTGAGGCAAATGCTCCTCCAGTGGAAACCAAGCCGAAACCTGTTGACTGCTCTAAGCATTGGAGACAATTCCTACATGCACCAGTCGAGAAGATCAAAAGGACATTCGCTGCTACGACTCAGAATGCAGCTTCAGTTGCACATGGACCCAAAGCAAACCAAACTCTTAAGTCTCCAAATCCGGCACTCAACATCCGAAGAAAGGAAGCAGTAGCAACAGACTCTGTCTTGCTGATGCACCAGCGGTCGACACACCTGGATGTGCCGGTGCACAAACATTTGTTTGACGAAGCTCACTGCTCACAGACTGTCATGGGTTCTGTTCTGTAAGTGAATTTCCTAACACCTTGCTGGACAACATCAGAGAAAGGGGAGCGATGGACACGCTGACATCCGACCATGCCAACTGTGAGATGTTGGCAAGAGTTAAGGATATCCTACGAGCGCTAATGATCGGACATTGGAAGAGTGAACCATGCTATCAGCACCAAAACTTTGCTGAACATAGATGGGGCCATGTCAAGGCAAACCTTGAATGGCTTATGTCATTCCTTGATGTCGACCCAGACTGCTGGTTACTTGCTCTCAACTGCGTGTGCAGCGTGATGAACTTGACCGCAGAAAAGATCCTTGGTTGGCGCACACCTCAAGAGGTAGCAACCAGTGAGACACCTGACATTTGCATCCCATTGTTCTTTGTGTTTTGGGATATCGTGCATTGTGCTCGCCACGCAAACAAGCAACCAGGTTCACAGAAGGGTCAAGAAATTCGAGGACGATTTGTCGGTTTTGCCTGGGATGTCGGTCACAAGTTGACATTCCTTGTTCTTACTGATGACACTCGAAAAGTTATCAAGCG
>ENA-ORBV01016399-ORBV01016399.1-microbial-mat-metagenome-genome-assembly--contig:-NODE-16399-length-10766-cov-3.647582_pt1 | contig 10766 bp, 8 predicted proteins | sample MGYA00237777_ERZ505514 | MGnify/ENA primary metagenome ERZ505514 (study PRJEB26160, sample SAMN06269048) | microbial mat metagenome | isolation source: Oligotrophic lake microbial mat | place...
TACACCTCTCTATTCGTCGGCAGCGTCAGATGTGTATAAGAGACAGACACAGAGAACGATCGCGATCCGAAGGCGACCGCTCCAAGCGGCGTTGATCGTAAGCCACGAACTGGCGAAACCAACCGAAACGGCGACAATGAAGAAGACGCGCGTGGCCGCGAGAATCTCGGCGATCAGGTCGTCGGCGCGCGTTTTGGTGCGCGAAGAAAATGCCCTGACCCGAGAGACGGCCACTCGGCGCACGACTAACAGAACCAGCACGGCGAGCGCGGCGATGCCGAGGGCAGTACCCCACGCGGCGAAGGTATTACCGGCGAGCGTTGTATTTAATAGCATCTCTTGTGGTACACCGGCCTACCACTCGCGTTCACCCGCGCACATAACCGCGACAGCCGAAAGTGCAACATTGCGCCAGTGATCAGCGCAGCGCCGGCTATCGTGATGGCGGTCGCTCGTACGACGAGATGATGGAGTCCCATGGTGCCGCGCTACGGGCCTGGTTGTAACCGATCTGCTCGAGTCGCAGCATCCACGCTTTGTCGAACAACTTCCTCGCACCGGGCTCCATGGCGAGCGAGGCATGCGGCTGCGCGATACGCACCTGCATGGTGAGACCGGGCACGTCGGCGGACACCGCGCGTGCAAGCTCTTGCAGACGGATCAGCGCGGCTGGTTGAGCGGCCCAGAAAAGCAGTTCCGTACTGCGCGAGCTCATGTTGCCGCGGCTCGACGGCTTGTTGAGCATGAGGGGTGCGTGTGTAAAGATGTTCATCAGCACCCACACACGCACCGTGACGTTGCCCTGCAAGCCAGCCGCGCGCAGTCGTGTCGCAAGTTCACGATAATCGTCGAGCGACAAGAGCGGCAACACATTTGAGATGATGCCGCCATCGCTGTGCACATGCCCATCGACGATGCGCGGTGGAAAGATGCCGGGGATCGCCGTGGCTGTGTACAGGAGCAGGCGCGCCCGCTCCAACGTCGCCGTGTCCGCGTGGATGGCGGCTCGCATGTCCCACACCCGACCGATGCCAAGGTCCATATCGGTGGTGGCCAACAAAAGCTGCCGGTCCTGTTTGAACTCACTCTCCAGCTGGGCGCGCATCGTCTGATTCATCATCGTCGCGATGGATCGCTCGTATCGGTTGGTGTTCACGAGACCGCCGGTGCGACGAAACAGGAACCACCAATCGAAACTCGGGGCAATGCGATCGGCCGCCGAGCGATAGAGCGCGGTAATGGTGTCGATCGCATCGGGCGTGCCGAGCAGTGCAAACGGCGACTGCAGCGCTCCCGTGCTGATACCGCTGACGAGATCGAATCGGGGCATCGGGGCATCGGGGCGTGAGGCCCAGCCGCGCATGTAGCCCACGCCGAACGCACCGTGCTGACCGCCCCCCGACAGCAGGAGTATGTCGAGCGTGCGATCGGTGCGTGTCTGAGCGCGCCGCACGAGACGCGTGAGCACGGAATCGCGGACCACGTGCTGTTCCGCGCGAGCGCGCACGGCTTCGGCCCGTAGCGAGGCAATATCTCCCGGCGGACGAGCGATCGCCGCGCAACCGGTGGCGCACAGCAGCAGGGCGCTGTGAACGGTGGCGCGTCGGAACAACTGCGTGTGACGAGTCACGGACAAGTGGTCACCACGGGTTGAGTCGGTAACCCTCAGCCTGCAGCACCGACATCGCGGTCATGGCCGAGAGAGCAAGTTGCACGCCGGGAATGACTTTGTCGTACGGGACGTCACGTCCCATGGAGGTTTGCCCGCAGAGCACAATACGCACGCCCGCATCGAGCAACTCCCGGATCAGCGGTCCGCTGGGGTTGTCGGTTCCGTATCGGGCGCGAAACGTGGCGTCGTCGAGCAGGTCTTTGCCGGCGGTGCCATGCACGACGGCGGCGAGCTGCACGCGCTCACGCGGCACGCCGGCCCGGGCGTGCATGTTGAGAAATCGCGCCATCGAGTTCAGCTGCTCGTTCGGGGCCAGTTGAACATTCGGTGCGGCCGAGCCCGCCGCCGGGATCTCCACGCCGCGTGCGATTTCGAAGACCACCTTGTACTCGTGATCTGCCGGCGCCTGAAAGCCTGGATTGGGCACGTCGAACACGGCGCCGCCGGACTTGATCACCGGACCGGTGGAGGGTTGTGCGCCGAGAGCGGTGAGCGGAGCCGCGAACAGCAGCAGCGCGTGACGGGAAATTTTACGCATGATGAGACCGTGTGAGCGAAGCGAGATGGCGCGATGCCGACCGCCGGGGAAGTGGATGCAGAACGTTTTACCCATGCTCATGGCTCGCATAGGATCTCGAGACCAGAAAGGCCGCGATCACGGCTTTGTCAGTGAACAGCTCCAGTCGACCGGCCATGGACGCGATACGAATGAGACAGCCCGTGCCGACCGGTGAGGCGATGACGATCGCGTCGTGCGTGATGCACACGGCTTCAGCGTCAGCGGGCACATCGGCCGGCATTCCGATCTGTTGCACTACGGCTTCGATGCGCGACGCATCAATCCGGTCGTCCGTGCTCTCGACGGCTGTGGTCGAAAGCCACGCGGCGCCGGTGAACAACACGACGTCGTTGCCGCCGAGTCCGAGGTCTGACGTCTCGAAGAGCACGGCGTCGGCGATGTCGTCGTGCGCGTTGTCGTCCGTGATGGCGTCAGCCACCAGACAGGTCGCGGCGAATCCGGGTTCAATGTCGTGTAGCTCCACAGTGAACCGCACGGCAGTACCGTCGGCGAGGCGGACCGTGACACTGCGTTCGGACGCTTGCACATCGCGCCACGCACCACGCAAGCGACGGAATACTTCGATGCTGTCGCTGTCGGCCTGAAAGCGATATTCACGCATGTGATGCCCTCGTGCGATTCGAAAACGCGTGCGTGCGGCGATCAAGGATCATGGCCATGCGGGAATCCGGCCGGGAGTCCACGGTGCGCCGGCACGTTCTGCGCGCTCCTCCAGCGACCTCAGATCCACTTCGATGATGGTGCGCAACCTCGCGAGCAGCGGCGGGAAATCACGCGCGACGATGTCATACTGCTGACGGTGCGTACCCGTGGGCGCATTCTGTGTGCTCCAGTGACCGCTGATCACATCATTCAAACGGCCCACCAGTCCCTGTGCGACGGGCTCATTCAGGCGAGACGGCAGATTGTCGCCGCTCAACGCGACGCGCAGCGAGTCGAGACGACGCTCGATGGCTTTCGCCTCGCGCTGCAGCGAATCGGACGGCACGAGCGTCTGCTGCAGTGCGGATTGCAATGCACCCACGCGCGTGGTGGTTTCGCCGAGTAACGACACCGTCCCCTGCACGACGCGCTGCAGGCGTGCAGTGGCCAGCCGGAACTCGCGTACTTGCGGAGAGGTTGCCACCGTGGCGGTGAGGCTGGCAGGCGGCTGCGCCGCGAACGTGTACGAGCCGTACTCGCGCACACTGCCGTCGGGGCGACGTACGGCAAGGCGTACCGTGTAGGTGCCGGGGGTGACGAGCGGTCCGCGTCCACCGCCGCGCGCGCTGGCGTCGGTCGCGCCGCCCGTGACGGTGGTGATCGGTGAGAGCCCGGAGTAGCGCAAATCCCACGTCACGCGATGCAGGCCAGCCGTGGCCGGTCCATCGAGCCGGCGGACAACGAGTCCGTCGCTATCGGTGATCGTGAGAATGGCGCTGGCCGTTCCTTCCAGTGCTTCGGCGCGCAGTGCCTCAAGGGTTGGTTGCGGCACGTCAGCGCCTCGGCGCGCGGCCGCCTGTTCACGCTGCGTGCGCGCCTGTCGCAACGAGCGCGGCGCGGCGTTGAGAAGGTATGTAAGCGTGGCACCCGTAGACGGATTCGGCGTGCTGAAATGTGAATCGCCCCAGGCCCCGGCATTGCTCGAGCGCATTGGCTGATACATCGCCACGCGTGTGACCGGAAGCAGCGTTCCATCGGCGCGCAGCAGCTCAGGATTCTGCACCAGCAGACGCAGCGGCGCGAGGTCGTCAAGAATGTAGAAGCCGCGGCCGAAGGTGGCGACGACCAGGTCGTCATCACGTGCGTGAATGGCCAGATCACGCATCTGGATGGTTGGCAATCCACCGCGCAGGCGCGTCCATGCTCCGCCACCGATGGTGCTCACGAAGAGTGCGAACTCCGTGCCGGCGAAGAGCAGTTTGGGCTCCTTGGGATCTTCGACAAAACCATACACCGAGCCTCGCGGCGGGAGGTTCGCACTGATGTTCGTCCACGTGCGTCCGCGATCGCTCGTCTTCACGATGTAGGGCTTGAAGTCGCCGGAGCGATGGTTGTTGAACACCGCGTACGCGACGTTCGCGTCGTGCTGTGACGCGAACACGCGCTGTACGTAGGTCGTATCCGGGACACCGGGGAACTTTGCAATCTTCCGCCATGTCGCACCACCATCTTCGGTGACCTGCACGAGGCCATCGTCGGTGCCCACGTAGATGAGTCCTTCCTGTTTCGGCGACTCGCTGATTGCGAGAATCGTGCCGTAGTACGATGTGCTGGCCCACTTCCCGATCGCATCAGAGCCCCACACGCGTCCCATCATCTTGAGCTGATTGCGATCGATCGCCTGCGTGAGATCACCGCTGACCGCGCGCCACGAATCACCGCGGTCGTCCGAACGCCACAGCGTCTGCGACCCCACGTACAAGCGCGATGGGTTATGCGGCGAAATGAGTATCGGCGTGTCCCAGTACCAGCGCGACGCCGGTTGATCAGGGGCCGGCTGCGGCCTGATGGAAATGTTCTCACCCGTGCGCCGGTCGTGTCGCACCATGCCGCCGTTCTGCGATTCGGCGTAGACGATGTTCGGATCGGTCGGATCGATCTGCGCACGGAATCCGTCGCCGCCGACAATCGTTCGCCAGTCGGAGTTCTCGATGCCCGATGCACTGGTGGTACGTGACGGACCGCCCACCGTGTTGTTGTCCTGCGTGCCGCCGTACACGTTGTAGAACGGTTCGGCATTGTCGAGCGCCACGGTGTAAAACTGTGTGAGTGGCAGGTTGCCGAACCAGCGCCAATTTGTGCCGCGATCGTACGATTCGTACAACCCACCGTCCGAACCGATCATGATGTGTTCCGTGTTGCCGGGATCAATCCAGACCGCGTGATCGTCCACGTGCTTGTTGCGCGCCGGCACCTGTCGCCACGTGCGTCCCGCGTCTTCACTCACCGACGTATTCGTTTCCACGAGATAGATCCGGTCGACGTTCTTCGGATCCGGGAAAATCTCGAGGTAGAACAGGCCGAGTCCCGCCTGCGAACTCATGCGTTCCCAGCTCGCCCCGGAGTTGGTGGACCGGTAGAACCCCCCGCTCGAACCGCTCGCTTCGATGACGGCATACACCACATCCGGATCGGCCGGTGAGATCGCGAGGCCGATACGACCGAGATCGCCGCTCGGCAATCCCGTGCGAATGCGTGTCCAGGTGGCGCCACCGTCGGTGCTGCGATGCAGTCCACTCGCGGGACCGCCGTGAATTTGTCCCCAGACTCGGCGCTGTCGCTGGAAGGTGGACGCAATGAGCACGTCAGGATTGCGCGGATCCATCTGCACGTCGTTCACGCCGACCCATTCGCCACCGCCGAGTACGCGGCTCCACGTTGTGCCGCCGTCGGTGGTCTTGTAGAGCCCGCGATCTCCGCCGCCGGACCAGAGCGGTCCGATTGCCGCCACGAACACCACATCGCTGTTGCGCGGATCGATCACGATGCGCCCGATGTGTTCGCTGTTCTTCAGACCGACATTCGTGAACGTGCGTCCGTCATCAATCGATTTGTACAGACCGTCGCCGTACGCGACGGAGCGTAAGGAGTTGTTCTCGCCCGAGCCCACCCAGAGTGTGCTCGGTACTCTGGGATCGATCGTGATCGCGCCGATGGAGAACGAGTTCTGCGTATCGAAGATTGGTGCGAACGTGACGCCGGCGTTCTCGGTCTTCCAGAGGCCGCCCGATGCGGTCGCGACATACCACGTGCCCGCCTTGCGTGGATGAATCGCCAGATCGCTGATGCGACCGGAGGTGCTGCCCGGTCCGATGCTGCGGAAGCGCAGGCCATCGAGCGGTAAACGACCGGCGGTGGAGTCGGCGCCGGCCGTGTCGCGGGCGGGGGTAGTGCTGCTATCTGAGCGCGCTTGGGCGCCTGCGGTGGAACCGAGCAGCGCCACCATCAGGGCGGCGCTGGGAGAGCGTAGCAGAGCAGACATGTCGGTGAGAGAGGGTGAAATGTTCACCCTTGCAAACTACGCGGAGGACCGACGGCTGTTGAGCGCTCGAGTCGGCCCTGCGCGTGCGGGACGGTGCGGCTAGAGCGACCAGCCGGTGCGATACTCGCGCGTCAGGAAAGGATTGAGCGCGTCCTGGTTGGTGAAGCGCATCGACCCCGCGTCGTACAAGGCCTTCTTCCCTTGTCCGAGTCGCAGCGCGACCGTGCCCACGAGCATGGTTTCATTGAGCGCGGCCGCGTACGAGAACGGTGAACTCGCCTGTCCCTCGCCCATGCAGGCCGACACCCAGTTCATCTCGTGCGCGACCGCGATTCGTGGCAACGAGACAGGAACGGCCTCGGCCGCGGTCGCGACGGTCTCGGGATACACCGTGGGTTTGTTGCCGTACGTCTCGTACGTGAGGATGCCGCGTGAGCCGATGAACACGCCGCCGCCGCCATCACCGAGCGGCAACGACACATCGTCCGGCAGCAAGTCAGGCCGAGGGGGCATCAGCCCGCCGTCGTACCAGTAGAGCTTGACGGCGGGCCGGCTGCCCACGGCGGGAAACTCGTACTCCACCTGCGTGGCCAGCGGATACGACGCCGGATTTTCGGCTCCGCCGCCCCACGGTGACGTCGCGCTGGACACGCTTGTGGGCTGTGTGAGTTCGAGCGCCCAGTAGGCCTGATCCACCAGATGCGCGCCCATGTCGCCGAGGGCACCAACACCAAAGTCCACCCACCCACGCCACGCGAACGGGTGGTAGGCCGGGTGATACGGAATGAGGGGCGCCGGTCCGCAATACAAATCCCAATCCAGGCCCGGCGGCGGTGACTGCGGGTTCTCGGCCATCGCGCGCAGCACCGCGACATCGACCGTGCGCGCGTTCCACTGCGGCGGGCGCGCGGGATCGGGCGGACGCACGGCCGGCACAGGAGACCCCGGACGCGGAATGCCCTGCGCCCAATAACGCACGGGCCGATCAGTCCAGATGTGCACGCTCGAAATCGTGCCGAGCACGCCGGAGCGCACGATCTCCACGACGCGACGCGTGCCCTCCATGGAGTGACCTTGGTTCCCCATTTGCGTGGTCACTTTCGACGACGCGGCGAGCCTGGCCAGATGGCGCGACTCATGTACGGAGAAGGCGAGCGGCTTCTGCACATACACATGCCGGCCGAGTTGCATCGCCGCGCTGGCTTGAATCGCGTGCAAGTGATCGGGTGTCGCAATCATCACCGCATCGATGTCCTTGCGCTCCTCGAGCATCTTGCGATAATCGGTGTACTTGGCGGCTTTTTTGTACGCCGCCTGCAGTTTGAGCGCCTCGTCGGACACTTTGCCATCGCGCGGTCGCAGACGTCCTTCGAGCGAACGCTCGACGTACGCAAAGTCCACATCGCACACGGCGACGATGTTGTGTCCGAGCACCTGGGACATGTTGCTCATGCCCATGCCACCGATGCCGATGCAGGCGATGTTCAGCGTCGCGCTGGGTGCCCGCGCGAGTACGCTCGCCGGAGCACCGGCGATGAGATGGCGGGGCAGCACCATGGCGCCCAGACCGAGGGCAGCCGCATGCCCGAGGAAATCGCGGCGGGAGGAGGGAGTCTTCATGCCCACGACGCTACGGCGCGGGGCCGGTGGCGTCAATGCGGCGCGTGTGTGATTACTGGCGGACGAACCGGGCCGCGTCGCGCGGTCCCTGACTCCAGATCAGCGTGTCTTCGTGAACCCGGAGGGCGCCTCCGGTTGCGATCAGGGCGAGGAACCCACCTTCGACATCCATCGAGCCGTCGCAGAACATCTTCGTGCCGACGGCCGTGCCGCCGACGAGCGTGGTACCGCGCATCACCGCTGGTGCGCTGAAGCAATTGCATCCGCTGTTGCCGACGAGCTGTCCATCGCTTCTGCGCCACGCAAGGACCGCTTTGGTATCGGCTGGGATGCGCAGGGTCGTCGAGTCACTTGCCAACGCGACCAGCCGCCACGGACCGGCCGCGATTCGATCCTGCGTTCGCAGTGCGGCGCATCCGTCCTCCGCATCGATGTGGTCCATCGAATCCACTACGAGCGACAGCGTGGTGCCGTCGCCCTCCATGGCCGGTCGGTCGGCGAGGTGCGCCTTGAGACGCACGACGACGGGTTTGCCAGCCTTGCCCGTCTTGAGATACGCGGCTTCGAGTGCGGGGTAGTCGGCGCTCATATCGACCGGAAACTGCAGACCACTGCCGCACTCGACGAGCACGGCTGCGTCGGCCATGTACGTGAAGGCACCGACCAGACGGGCGGGATGCGTGATGACCACGGGTGCGACGGTTCCGGAGAGCTGATAGTTACGCTTGGAGTTGATCGGTTGCCCGTCCATGTCCAGCATGCGGAGGCTACCGTCAGGTTCGACGGCGAAACGCGCCGGTGCGCCGGACGCGCCGCTTAGTCGAAGTCGCGTGGCGGAATCGATGTGAGTCCAGCGGCCGATGTCGGTAAAGATCGTGTCACCCGCACCTTTCGTCTTGAGATAAATCCCTTCGCTGCGAAAGGTCCCGTCCGGGTACAGCGTGACCGTGGTGCGAATCGCCTCGCAATCGGCGCAGGGGATGTCGCCCACCCAGCTGGCGGCGCTCTCGAGCGCCGCCAGGTTGCGAATCGGGACGACGCCGACCGCGGCGTTATCGCTCTGGGACGCCTCGCCGCCGGATTCCGAACTGCCGCACGCGGCGAACAGGGTGATGAGCAGCAGGGGTGCGTATGACCGGGCACACCGCATGAAGTCCTCCGTCAGAAAAAGGGGAGCGTAGACTTTCGTCACGCGCTGAAGATACAGCGTCTCAGTAAGTGGGTGGGGGTGCCGATACTGTGGGCAATGCCTGCCTCCGCCTCTCAACGCCCATCCGCCGCCACGACGGTTGCTCACAGCGTTGCCCACCCGACCGACGAACTCACCCGAGCAGGAACTCCGGCTGAGCCTTCGGGCTCTGACTCGGGTCGGCTCCTTGGACACGCGTTGCTCGCGTATCTGGTCGTCACTACGCTCCTGATCACCTGGGCGCCCTTTCGGTTTGAGTCGAAGCCGCTGCACGGACTCACGAGCGTGTGGACGTGGTCGGATCTGCTTCTCAATGTCGTGATGTTCCTGCCGCTCGGTTTCCTGGCGCAGTCCTCTCGTGTGCGGCAGCGCGCGGTTGCGTGGTGGGTGATCGGTTTGTTCGGCGCCCTGCTGAGCGCGATGATTGAAGTGGGTCAGCTGTTCATTGCCGAACGCTACACGTCGTTGCTGGACGTGCTGACGAACGGATTGGGCGCGGCGCTCGGCGCGCGCGCATTTGACGCGGTTCGGCCACGAGTGTACCTCGGCCGCGGTGCGATATCTGCGCTGGCGCTGGAGCTTCCGCTGACCGGACTCGTGATGCTGCTCATCCCGCTCTTGTGGGTATCCGGGTTTGCCAGCGTCGGTACCGAGCGAACCTGGCTTCTCCTGCTCATTTCGACGTTTGGTGGGGCGATCTTGGGCGCGGTCCATGGTGCCTATCTGCACCGTAGCGGTCGTGTGTCACGGCCCGTGCTGCTCGCTGCCGTGGCGATCTGGTTCCTCGTGGCGGCGCTGCCCGGAGCCGCCACGCGTCCCGATGTGCTCATAGCCGGCGCGACGCTCGCGATTGGCGGCGCGTGGTTGCGCAGCGTGGCGACCGCACGCGCCCGCGACCGCGACGGCGACCAGCGCGTTGAACTGCCAACGCTGCGGCTGGTGTTGCCAGTGTTCGCCGCGTACTTCGCACTGGCCTCACTGTGGCCGCTGGACACGGTGGACGGTGTATGGCGTGGTGGCTGGGCGCTCTCTCCGGCAGGAGCCGGGCTCTCTCGCACGATGCTCATGCAGGTGCTCGAATATCTCGCCGGCTTCACGCTGGTCGGTTACATCACGGCGGAGTTCCATGGACGATCCAACGAATCATATCGCGTGATGCCTCGTCGAGTACTGCGCTCCAGTGTGGTGCTCGTGCTCCTGCTGGAGTGCGCACGCGGCTGGAACACGATGACCGGCGCAAGTCTGTCGGTGTCCATCCTTGCGGTGCTCGCCGGGCTCTTCGGTGGCTGGCTCTACCACCTGCAGCGAGATCATGTGCGCACGCTGCTGGCGCGGCCTGTCGCGCGATTGCACGTGGTGCGCGACGGGGCGTCGGTCATCGAATGATGCAGGGCAACCGACCGTCGACCTGGCGACCGCAGCCGGCACGGTTTGCTCACTCTGATGTGTACGCCTTAGTGAGCTGCCACCTGCCCGCGTTGCACGTGAACACCAGATCCGCCACGCGCGCTTCCCGCCCGAGGGGGTCGAAGGCGTCTGCCGGTGGGGAGGCATGCCGCGCGATGAACTCTCGCAGCGTCTCAGGCTCCATGCGCAGTCCCGCATCCTGCTCGAGCAGTTGCTCCCAGAGTGGCGGGAATGACTCGGCGGCGTGTTGGAGTACGGGATCACCATCCATCTGTCCCCGCGTCGAGAGCGGAAATCGAACGCTCTGCTGCACGGCACTGACGTTTCCCTGCAT
>ENA-ORBV01016400-ORBV01016400.1-microbial-mat-metagenome-genome-assembly--contig:-NODE-16400-length-10765-cov-31.399420_pt1 | contig 10765 bp, 7 predicted proteins | sample MGYA00237777_ERZ505514 | MGnify/ENA primary metagenome ERZ505514 (study PRJEB26160, sample SAMN06269048) | microbial mat metagenome | isolation source: Oligotrophic lake microbial mat | place...
GACAGGTACCCCCCCGCCTTCCCCAGCCATCCGCCAGAACCAAGATATCCCTGCAGTTCGGCCTCGGTTATCCGTTTGAACGACACCCGGCTTTCCACGACCCTGCATGCTTCGCGGCTATCCGGGCCAATGACGACGACAGCGGTCATCACGTCGTGAGCACGACCCGAGAGCATGCTCAGACAGGCGTTCGCCTGTTCTCGCGTTTCCGCCTTGGGCAAGATACGACGGCCGACGGCGACGACAGTATCGGCGGCCAGGACGAAAGCGGCGGGATTAGACGACCTCCCGGCGCGCGCTTTGGACAGGGCGAGGCGCACGACCAGCTGCCGCGGACGTTCGTCTCGCCGGGGCGTTTCATCGATGTCGGTTGGATGAATGCTGTCGGGCGCCAGGCCGATCTGCGCCAGCAGGTCTAGCCGGCGGGGGCTGGCGCTTGCCAGCACCAGAAGGTGGAGGCCGTTCACTTGAAGCGGTACGTGATGCGCCCCTTCGTAAGGTCATAGGGCGTCATCTCGACAAGCACCTTGTCGCCCGTGAGGACACGAATGCGGTTCTTGCGCATCTTTCCAGCCGTATGGGCGATGATCTCGTGCTCGTTCGCCAGCTTCACCCGGAACGTGGCATTGGGCAGCAGCTCAACGATCGTGCCTTCAAACTCGATCAGTTCTTCCTTCGCCATGCACTCCTCTTTCCCCGCGCCTTTGCGGGAGCGACCCTATATACGCATTCGGAACGTCCCGTCGACTCAGCCGCGGGAATGCAGCGCGCAGACCAGCGTAAACAGACGCCGGGCGGTGTCGAAATCCACATCGACCTTGTCGCTGAGACGCTGAGTCAGCAGCTCCGATCCTTCGTTGTGAAGGCCGCGTCGGCCCATATCGATCGCTTCTATGTGCGCCGTTGTGGCGTTCCGGATGGCCTCATAATAGCTTTCACAGACCATGAAGTAGTCTTTGATGACGCGACGCAGAGCCGTCAGCGAGAGGATGAATCGCCTGACGTGCTGGCCATTGGATTCCGAGACATCAAACACAAGCCTGTTGTCGGCGAGGGATAGGACAAGCGCGTAGGGGCCGCCCACGTGATCGACCACGGCGAAGCGGTTGTCTTCGATCAGGTCGAAGATTGCGATCTTGCGCTCGTGCTCAGCATCCGGGCCGGCAGGGGCAAGGCTTTTCTCGTCGAGTTCAATCGAGGAGATGCGCTGGTTGCCGCTCATCGACCCTCCCTTCGGATCGAAATTGACCGGCCATGAGCGGGCAGGCCTTCGCAAGCGGCAAGAGCTTCGGCTGCATCCGCAAGCGCCCTGAAACCTGCTTCCGGAATGCGCTGCACCGATGTTCGTTTCATGAAATCCAGAACCGAAAGTCCCGAGCCGAAACGAGCGGCGCCCGAGGTCGGCAGCACGTGATTGGATCCGGTGACGTAATCGCCAAGCGCCTCGGGCGCCCAGCGGCCGAGGAAGATGGCTCCAGCATGCCGAATGTGGTTCGCGATGGCGTCAGGAGCGGATGTGGCGATCTCGACATGCTCGGGTGCGATTTCGTTGACAATGCTCGCAGCCTCCTCAAGTGGCGCCCTCACAACCGCCGCAAAATCGCGCCAGGCAATTCGCGCGACACTTGAGTTCGGCAGGTTATCAAGCTGCCTTGCGGCGGCCTCTTCGACCCACCTGGCGAAAGCGGCATCGTTCGTGATCAGGATCGATTGAGCCAGCGGGTCGTGCTCGGCTTGTGACAGCAGATCGGCCGCTATCCACTCGGCATTGTTCAAGCCGTCCGCGACAACGGTGATTTCCGAGGGCCCGGCGATTGTATCGATGCCGACGTCGCCAAAAACGACCCGTTTGGCGGCCGCAACGTAGGCGTTTCCTGGCCCCACGATCTTGTCCACCGGCTTGAGCGCCCCTGCGCCATAGGCCAGAGCGGCGACTGCTTGCGCGCCGCCGATGGGATAGAATTCACTCACGCCAGCGCGCATCGCAGCATAGGCGACTGCCGGATCTAGCGTACCGCCCGGGACCGGCGAAGTCATTGCCAGTCGACCGACACCCGCAATTTTGGCGGGGATGGCGTTCATGAGGACGGAACTCGGATAGCTTGCCCTGCCTCCCGGAACGTAAAGCCCGACTGCGTCGATTGGGCTCCACCTCCAGCCAAGCTCCAGCCCCGCCGGGTCTGTAAAGCTGTAATCTGCGGGGCGCTGCCGGGCGTGATACGCCTCAATCCGGGTCGCCGCGAAATCCAGGGCGTTCTGGATGTCTGCGGGGCATTTTTTTGCTGCCTTGGCCAAATCCATGCCGGCGGCCGAAAGCGTCTCCGGATCGAGGTCGAGCCCGTCAAACTTTGCCGTGTATTCGTGGACAGCGACGCCGCCTCGCGCCCGTACATCCGCAACAATCCTCGCCGCCGCTTCGAAGACGGTCGGCGAGCTTGCGGCCCGTCGCAAGTCCAGGAACTCTCTGAACACAGCCTTGAAACATGGGTCATCCGAATTGAACCAACGCATCGTCATGCCGACGCTCCATGGTCGGGCTTCCTGCGCGTGGGCCAGTGCTGGCCCGTGTCGAGAAGCGTTACGTCGATGCATTCGACGTCCAGCCGGATTCGGCCTCCTTCCGCGAATACCAGCTGGACGATACCGCCCGGGGGATCCGCCGCCGCCGTGAACCGGACATCGAGCAAGGCGAGGACGGTGTCTGCCCGGCGCGGCAGCGCGGAGGACTGAACTGTCTCTACGCCCGAAAACACCAGCACCGCCCGCGAGCGGAAATAGGGCGCCCTGCTGCCAGCCACCTCCCACCGGAACCGGTTCATTGCGATGACAAGCCCCCGTGCCCTGGCGTCGAACCGGATTTCGCTGGGCCGCACCAACGCGTCCTGAACCGCCGAAGCTATGACGCTGAGGCTCTCGGCGTCGTCCGCAAGCAGCTTGAGAACATGCGGCACAATTCCCGAAGCGATGACCTCCTTAATAGGCGGATGCATTTCAACCGACAAGATCTTGCGGAGGGCGACTATGGCTTGGTGGTCCTGGTCGGTGTCGCACGTCGCAAAGCTATCCTTCGTCGCGACAGAAACTTGTTTCACTGCATTGCACAGTTGCTCTATCGCAGACATGGTGCACCTGTCTCGCTGCGGTGGCAATACCAGGAGAAGCAAGAGTGCGAGTGAGCAAAAGGTCTCAAACACAACCAGCCTGAGCAACACGATACGGAGTCGTGTAGTCGGACGACCCGGACCTGCCTGCTGCGGACCGACGACTGTTGGATGGACCTTTGTATGGAAAGTCTGAATAACGCCGAGCTCGGTTCAACACTCCCACCCAGACTTATCTTTCACAGAACCCAACGCCCGGGTAGTATACCCATTCAGTAGAGACCTTCTCCCCATCTCCCCGGTCATTAAGCAGTAACCAGCCTCGATAGAGCAAGCACCCCTCACTCGCAATCATCCGAAGCATCTCGTGCAGTCAAGGAGCTCTAAGCTCAAGCCCCCACTGATCACACGACTCAGAACCCGTAGTCCTGAAACAAATTCGTGGCCCACCCTCCCTCGCTTGCAGGAAAGCACCGTACTCCCACCAGTTCCCTGACACTGGCAGTACCATGGCAAAGCTCACGCAAAGTCTCCCCTTGCGTCTCCCGCTATTGCCATCTCACCTCCGTCGCTCACGCCTCGCCAACACCTGATCACACAGCTTGGCAAGCCCAGGAGAAGATCTTCAATTCAGTGCACGCAGCGTAAGCCATACAAGCTGGTCAGTCAACTGCGCCTCGCGTCTTACGTTACTGCGCCAGCCTCCAGTATGTGCTCACCAACGTTTCAGCACTCCTCGTCATCTCCGCACTCAGCCCACCTCACTTGCGCATACACTCACTTGGCACCGAGCCGACATCAGCATTCGTGCTGAAAACCTCGCATACAGAGAGCATAGCAGCGATACAGCTCGCCTCTGCTCATGCACATGCGCACTCACCACGCACCCACCACTCCGCGCCTTGGAACGTCTGTAGCCACCGTCGTAGACAGCCTTGCGAGCACAACGGGTTACCTCCTACCCGTCATGGAAACTCCCATTGAAGGCATCCATTGTCCCCTACCTTGAAGCAGACGAAACTGCGAATTTGTTGGATGGACCTTTGTATGGAAAGTCTGAATTGACCGAGTATACCCGAGTAAAAGCCGAACTGACTGAAGACTTTACTTTCGGGTATTAGTCGACAAATTCGCAGTTTCGATGGACCCGAAGGCACCGAAGATTACGCAGTATGACCCGGCGAATCCGGCCCGCTGGCTGGAGGAGGCGTCCATGGACATCCAGGATGCGGGGTGGGCGTCGTTTGTGACGCCTCCCGCACCCGCGGGTGCGGCGAATGCGCAGAACGGCGCGCCCCTCGTGGGGCGTGGCGCCCGCCGCCGAGGCCAACAAGGGCCGGCCGCTGGAGCCGCAGCGGCAGTCCTCCTAACTGCTCGAGCCTACATCGAGGCGCAGCAGGGGGACGCGGAGAAGACCCGACTCCGCAAGGAGCATCAGCAGTGCATCGTGGCCATGGCCACAGCTGTGGGCCGCGAGTTTCGTCGCCTGATCCCCCCGGCCGATGCTGATGACGCTGCTCTGTTCTGGGACTTCGTCGAAGCCAAGTGCCGACTCACTGACGAGGTGCGCCGGCGCAAGGCACTGGAGGACCTAGCAAAGGGGCCCAAGGTGGGGCTGGGTGGCGTCGCGTGGGAGGCCTACGTGGGCGAGCTCGAGCGCGCCCACAAGGAGGCACTGGCTTCGCAGGCGCAGGACGACCTCATGACTGCGGCCATGATGGCCAGTTTGGCCGACTACCCCAAGATGGCGGAGATCATGCAGAAGGCGCTTCTGCAGAAGCCCGCTGCGACTCTGTCCGCCGCCTGTGTGCTTGCGCAGGTCAAGGCACTGAACGCCACTGAGGCGCAGCGCCTTGTGGACCAGGTCGGTGAGTCAGCGCACGCGGCGGCGGTGGCATCGGAGACCGCCGCGCTGGCGGCGAATGAGCACAAGGACGGTGGCGGCGGCGGCGCGCGACGCGGTGGCAGCGGCGGCAACGGCGGCGGCGGCGCGGGCAAGGGCGGCGGCGGCGGCGGCGGCGGTATCAAGGGCGTCAAGGGTGGCAGCGGCGGCAAGCGTGGCGGCGGCCACAAGGGCGCCAAGGGCAGTGGCCGCGGCGGCGGTGGCACCACATGCTACCTGTGCTCCCAAAAGGGGCACATCCGCCCCGAGTGCCCCCTCAACGCGCAGGTGAACGCCATGATCCTGCGTCAGTTTGGTGCCTCCCGCGAGGGAGGGGGCTCCGGTCAAGCAGCGGCGGGAGCGGCGGTGGCGCATGAGGTGAACGAGGAGGAGAGGTACGATGCTGAGGCTTTGCCTGCAATGCATGTATCGTCTCATTCACTCACACCTCATGTGCTCCCTCCGTTTTCCACTCATGCAGCGACCAGCAGCTCGAGTAAGGGCTTAGCCCGTAACTCCACCAATACAGACAAAGTACCGATTCTCGATTCGGGCGCATCGGCGCATATGTTCGCATGCGAATCGGACTTCACCGCCCTCGACAAGAGCGCGGCCAGCACCGCACGCAAGGTGAAGGTGGCCGACGGGCGGACGCTCAAGGTCGCCGGAATCGGGGCGATTCGGCTCTCCATCGTGCCACCGCTCGAGCTCCAGGGCGTTCTCTTCGTCCCCGAGCTTCGGGCGAACCTGCTGTCAGTGAGCAGACTCGCGCAAGATGGCGTCGGTGTTCTGTTTAGGGCCGACGGGGCGTCGCTGGTACACCAGAACCACGCCACGCTCCTCGCGCACATGCACGATGGGCTGTACCGCCTGGGGGCTCGGCCCTTAGCGATCCCGAATCCCTCGGTTGCAGGGAGTGTCGAGCGCGCTCTGCGCGCAAGCGCGGTACACTCGCGCGAGGCAACCAGCCACGAGATCCAGCTGCTGCACCGCCGGGTGGGCCACATCGGCCTGCCAGCCCTGCGTGCGGCCTACGAAAGCGGCGCGGTGGAAGGGTTCCCCGCGGGTATAGCCCTCGAGGGCTTTGGAGGAGCCGATGAGATCTGCGTCGGCTGTATTGCGGGCAAGCACCATCGCGAAGCAGTACCAAAGGAGGCGCACCCAGCCGAGCACGCACTGCACATCGTCCATATCGACCTCTGTGGTCCGTTCCCCGTGGCATCCATCGTGCACGGCTACCGCTACTTCATGGTGGCGGTAGACGGCTACAGTCGGTACGTCTACATCGCCGGCCTCGTGAACAAGGACGCTGCGAGCGTCGCCAAAGCGTTCGAACGGTTCCAGCAGGCCATGCAGACGCAGGTGGGCCGCAGCATCAGATGCGTACGCACGGACAACGGTGCCGAGTTCCTCGGGGAATTCACCGAACTCCTGCGGAAGACGTCCATCGTACATGACCGTACTGCACCGTACACGCCGGCGCAGAATGGCATGGCCGAGCGCATGAACCAAGCCATCCAGCATGGCATCATCAGCATGCTGGAGGACCAGAAGCTACCACAAGAACTGTGGTGGGAGGCAGCAAGCACCTGGGTGATGGCGCGCAACCGCGTCAAGATCATCAAGGTCAAGCGCAACGGCAAGGCAGTAAGGACAACCCCGTACACGTACATCTACTCGCGTGCATCGGACATCTCCATGTTCCGGGTCTTCGGGTCCGCGTGCTACCCGCTGATCCCGGCTGAGACGCGCTCCAAGGGAGTATCGCACACCACTAGTGCCCCATGCTACTATCTCGGTCCCCAACCGAACACAAAGGGTCATCGACTGTGGAGTCCCTCCGAAAATCGCATTATCGTTGCTGAGTCGGTGCAGTTCATGGAGAATGGACAGATGACAGCCATGCCGCTGCAGGTCTCGATGCAAGCCAATCGGGACATTGTTATCGGGCCGAGTCGGCAAGTCGCACAGCCGGCTGGAGCAAGCACAGTTGCACAGAGATTCAACGCCGCCCTCAACAAGCCACCGGCAGTGGCCCCAGTACTCGCGTGGGCACCACGGGCGCTGGCACCTGGAATCGGGCCGGCGCTCGGACCGCAACTGGTCCAGGCACCCGCCGCACCGGCCAGTGCGCTGGCACCAGCATCGCTGCCACCCGCGGCGGTGAGTCTGCCTATCGCGACTGCGCCAGCTGTAGTCGCACCAGCTGCCCTGCAGGTGCCCAAGACCAAGCCGACGGCGACCCGGCAGCCGAGAGCGGTCATGAAGTGGGTACAGATGCCACGCACCAAGAAGCCGACACCGATCGTGACGTACAATCGTTTCACACCGCTGAGCCAAGACGGAGACGCACCCGCAACGGAAACACAAGCGGCGGGCCTCGGAAGCGGTGGGAGCAAGACACAGACGAACCGAGACGGAAACGTACCCGAGGCGGGGACACCAGCTGCGGGCATCGGAAGCGGTGGGAGTAAGAGACCCGCTGCCCCGCCGACGACAAGGCACCCCCATTTCACGCGCTCGAAGGACTGGTCCGCGGCCCCTGCCCCGGGACCCATCGACGCGGCGCACCCGATCGCAGCAATGAAGGCGTCAGCCCCCACGGTGGAGACAGAGCCCGACGGAAAAGATGATGTCGGGGAGCGTTTTCCACCTGGACTGAAGGAGGAGGAAGACAGCGAAGTCATCGACATGAAGGATGCGCGAGACGATAAGGAATGGCAGGCGGCCATCAAGCGCGAGGTGGACGGACACATCGAGCGCGGCACATTCGAGTTTATGGAACACGATGAGCGCAAGAACATCATACCTGGGATGTGGATATTGACAAGGAAGCGCGATGAGAACAAGACGAAGAAGGCACGGTTCGTGGCAAAAGGGTTCAGACAACGATACGGGCGAGATTTCAAAGAGACGTACGCGCCCACCTCATCATATGATGGCGTCCGACTCTTCTGCGCCATCAGCGCCACACGGGGACACCACCTCCACCACGTGGATGTGTGCCAAGCATTCCTTAATGCTCACCTGCAAGAAGAGGTGTACATGCATCCGCCTGAGTTCTTCCCCATTCCTGAGGCGCTACAAGGCAAGCGCGTCATGGTCCGTGTATGGCGAGCGCTATACGGGCTGCGACAAGCCCCTCGTGCATGGTACCACGAGATCAAACGCACACTGCAGGCAATGGGATTCAATCCCACAGCGGCCGACGAAACCATCTACGTGAAGGACAAGGAAACGGACAACAAGGAAATCGGTCCGACGTTCATCCTGCTCTACGTAGATGACCTGCTCATCTCCTGCTCATCTCCTGAGACACTAAAACGCATCAAGAAGGCCCTGCTGAAGCGGTACAAGATCAAGGACAATGGAGAAGTGAGATGCTTTCTCGGAATCAAGATCATACGAGACTGGCAACGCAAGAAGATCTTCTTGAGCCAGCCCACCCACGTGGATCGAGTCATCGCCACCAGCGGCGTGGAGAACGAGTATCCAGTCGCAGTGCCACTGCTACAGAGCGTCAAGCTCACCCAAGAGGGAAATCGCGTCAAGAAGGGTGAACTGTCAGCAGATAACAAGACTCTGTATCGTTCCCTGCTTGGACAGCTACTGCACCTGTCTCGATGCACGCGTCCAGACATAGCGCTGGCAGTGGGCAGGTTTGCCCGCTACAACCAAGATCCAGCTCCTGATCATCTCGAAGGCCTCACGGGAGTAGTCAGGTACCTGAAAGGGTCGAAGGGTCTTGTATTGACTCTGGGTGAAGCCAGGACTGACAAGCGCATCGATCTCGTTGGCTACTCAGATGCCGACCTGGCAGCTGAGCCGGACCAGAGGCGCTCCACAACTGGATACGCTTTCCAAGCGTTTGGTGGACTCATCTCATGGAAAAGCAAGCTACAACAGACGGTTGCAACTTCGACCACTGAGAGTGAGTACCAGGGGATCACAACCGCAGCAAAGGAGTCGCAATATCTGCGTCAAGTGCTTGAGGGAATTGGCCTCCCTGTACAGGGTCCCACCGCACTGTGGGGGGACAACCAGGCAGCGATCGCCCTCGTGAAGAACCCAGGACATCGGGATCGCACAAAACACTTTGCTACGGCACTGAGATACGTCCAGCAGTTGCAGGAGCGTGGGCTCATCGATGTCAACTTCGTTCCGTCTGCGCTGATGATCGCAGACATCTTCACCAAGCCCCTGCCCAGGCCTAAGTTTGAGGCGGACAGGGCCAGGCTTGGTCTGATTTGCTTGGATGGTGATTGTTTATCAGAGATGGCCTAACTGAACACAAGGTGGGAGTGACCGAGTATACCCGAGTAAAAGCCGAACTGACTGAAGACTTTACTTTCGGGTATTAGTCGACACGTCTGTCTGTCTGTCCGTCACGCTTTCAAACACAAACGCGAACTCCAGCTCGAACACACATCACACGTGGCGCACGCACCGCGGTTCGTTGCAACGCAAGTACGTGGAATCTGAATTTGCCCATGTGCGCGCTGCTCTCACTGCAATTGTCCTCAATTCGCGCGACTAACGACGTCGCCGCACAACGGCCCTCACAGACGCACTTTCGCTTGCAACCATGTGCTGCATGCTGCTGCATCGCAACAACTGCGCGTCAACAACTCATTGAGCTTGATGCTGATGATATCGTGTATGATACTTTGCTCACGCGTTACGACTCGATGGGCACGGGTTTGCGTCACAGACTGCTCGCGATGTCACTGACCTCGACCTGGAACCAGGTCGCTCGCCGCTGCGCCCGCGGACGCGCCGCACGGAATCGGAGCGCAGAAACTGCATGGCTGCATTCAAGATGCTATTGTCAATATGGGAATGCCCGCTGACACCGCGAATCGCGTGAACTTGCTGCTGATGGACTGCCAACGTGACTGAGGCGTCGCTGACTCGCTGCACTGCAAGCACGCGGCGGAGCCGCGGGGGGGGGGCCTGCAGGGGGATCCGTTGGTCGCATCACAGCTACTGATATGCGGCGTGGCTCTCTCTGTGCCGCGGCTGCCAACATCGCGTCACCTCGGTCTGCCTCTGCAATGGGGGAACGATCGTTGCCCTGAGCCCTCTGCAAGCCCCCGGCGGCGGAGCCGCGGGCGGGCAGCAGGGGTTGAGGAGGGCAAGGAAGAATCCTGGGTTGCTCGAAGTGGTGAGCACGATGAAGCATGCTGGGCGATCGGGCTCGAGCCGCATTGGCAATTCCGTGAGAGGACCGACCCAGGGCGGGTGCTGGTACCAAGAATAGAATTGGAGGCAGGGGGGCGACGAGGTCGCTCTTGGGGCACCTCGGCGAGCGGCGCTGCCCCCTCCCCCCCCCCGCATTTGAAGCAAGCGTAAGTGACCAGGGTTCTAGTGGCCGCGTCTACATGTCATGCACCCCTACGGAGCACTAGTTGTCCGTCATCTACAGCGCAGCTCTTTTATACTGTGCAGGCTACCTCGGTCCGACAGGGCCTGTCGGACCGGCTGTACATTTCCAGGACAGACCGATGCCGAGCGCAAAGCAGCGAAGACAAGGCGGGGCGCAGGAGAAACATGTCACCCAGTTACTAAGAATACACACAGCTCTTACATGGAGCAAGACCCCAATGCAGAAGTGTCATCCGTCAGCACAGGGGCGCAAGGAAACGGAACCAGTTCGGCGGATTCTCGGCTCGGTTGTCGGAAGCCGCGAGTGCCTGCGACGACTTTATTCGTGCGCCCTATTGTGCTAATGGGAAGGCTAGCTGCACATTTGACATGTGTATTTTGAAGCTTACGGACATGT
>ENA-ORBV01016401-ORBV01016401.1-microbial-mat-metagenome-genome-assembly--contig:-NODE-16401-length-10765-cov-5.548840_pt1 | contig 10765 bp, 8 predicted proteins | sample MGYA00237777_ERZ505514 | MGnify/ENA primary metagenome ERZ505514 (study PRJEB26160, sample SAMN06269048) | microbial mat metagenome | isolation source: Oligotrophic lake microbial mat | place...
GGCTGGAGAAATGGTCAAACCATCGCGTGGATGGGTGCGAGTTCGCTGCGAAGAAGATCGCGATCAGAGTTCAGAAGCCGCATCCCCGTGGTCGCCTTCGACCGCACCGCGGCCGAACGTTTCGGCGAACTCCGCGCCGCCGTCCGCGACCGCCGCCGCGATGCGCTCGACCGCCTGATTGCCGCGCATGCGGACAGGCTGGACGCGACGCTGGTGACCAACAACGAAGCCGATTTTAACGACTTCCCCGGGCTGAAGATTGAAAACTGGACACGCGAGAGCGGACCCACGACGATCTCCGTGCGTTCCAGACGCCGTTCGTGACGCCGCGGCGTAGGTGCCTCTTGCGCCCGCGAAATCGCGCTTACTTTGGCAACTCCTTAATGAGACCGTTTCACCACTGACAGCGACGATCGCTAGCACTGCGACCAATCCTGTCGCGGTGACGAGACAGCCTGCTTCAATCCAGGGCTTCGCCTAAAGCGCATGACGACACGCTTTGCTTCTGCGCAGCCTCCGCACAAAGCGCATAGTGCCTGTCTGGCAAAAACGGTCGCGCCTAAGCGCGCCTGTCACCGAATCGGAGCCCCGTCATCGCGATGGACACTCTTGACTGCAACAACTGTTCGGGGATCTCAATCGGCGCCATGGGAAACCAACGGCACGCGGAACGGACTTCGGCAAATTGGGCGATAGACACCCACCTCTGCCATTTGTATGCGATGACAAGCCGTACTTTCGTCCGGTTCACGCTGGGCACGATGCTTGCCCTGTCGATCACCGCGCACTCCCAGGACATCCCCGCTCCGGAAGCTTCCAGTATCTCGTTCGGGAGCATTGTCAGGGTGCTGCCCAACGGAAACTTCCTAGTCACCGATCCAGCCTTTTCGCCGTTGGACGGGCCATCCAATGTAGGCGCGGTGTATCTCTACCGCCCGAATCGCACGCTGATCAGCCGCGTAATCGGAAGTAGAACTTCGGACCGCGTGGGCAAAGGGCGGATCTTGGTGCTGCCGAATAGCAACGTGGTGGTTCAGAGCGAGGATTGGGACAATGGCACCGCCAGCAACGCCGGCGCCATCACGTTCATAAACGGTACCACCGGCCTAACGGGCACAGTTAATGCGCTGAATTCGCTGGTGGGTACAACGACCAACGATTTGTTGGGGCAGCGCGGTTTGATTCTGCTTGCCAATGACAATTATGTCGTCGTGAGTCCGGCTTGGGACAATGCCTCCATTGCTGACGTGGGAGCCGTGACTTGGGGCAGCGGGTCGCAGGGAGTCATCGGTCCCGTAACAGCTCAGAACTCACTGGTCGGCGCCACTACCAGTGATTTTCAAGGTATGTCGGTTCAAAGCGTCGTCGCGCTCACCCATGGCAACTACGTGGTCAGTGCCAGCGCCTGGGACAAGGGCGCCATGGCAGATGTCGGCGCGGTGACGTGGGGCAACGGTACGTCTGGCACTGTCGGCGTCATGAGCGCCGGCAACTCGATGATCGGCGCGACTGCAGGCGACTTGATCGGCAGCCGGGGCGTCAATGGCAACGAAGGTCTCCCCGTCGCACTCAGCAATGGGAACTACGCGATTGCCAGCATCAATTGGGACAACGGCGCTTCCACGAACGCCGGCGCAGTCACTTGGTGTGATGGCTCGAACGTGACGGTGGGCGTCGTCGGCACTAGCAACTCGTTGGTGGGCTCAACGACCAATGACCGTGTCGGCCAATTCTTAGTGGCTCTCGGCAACGGAAACTACGTTACTGCGAGCGGCGGCTGGGACGGCGTATTCGTAAACGCCGGTGCGGTGACGTGGCGCAATGGCGGCGGTTCGTTCCCTGCGGTGGTGTCGTCGTCAAACTCAGTCGTCGGAGTGACAACTAACAACTCTGTTGACACTGTAACGCCGCTCACCAATGGCAACTACGTGATTCGTGCAAGTGGAATTGATGCCGCATCTATCGCAGCATCCATGGGTGCTGCTGTCTGGGTGGACGGGTCAGCGGGCGCGTCGGGACCCATAACCGCACATCCCGCCATCGTGGGCAGCACGGCTGGTGACAACATTGGCCAAGTCGTATATCCCCTTACGAACGGCAACTACGTGACCTGCAGCCAAACATGGAGCAACGGCGCCTTCGCGAATGCTGGCGCCGCAACCTGGGGCAACGGCGTGACCGGTACATCTGCAGTCGTGTCGGCAGTCAACTCAGTGGTCGGCACGAAATCAGAGGATCGTGTCTGCAACTTCTACCTAGCTGCGCTAACTAACGGCCACTATGTCATTACCAGCTACCGTTGGGACAATGGCGGCCTCATCGACGCCGGTGCGGTGACTTGGGGAAATGGCAACGGCGGCACTGTTGGCGCGGTTTCACCCAGTAATTCTTTGGTAGGCGCATCTCTCGATGACCAAGCTGGTTACACGCAAGGGGTAATCCCACTCAGCGACGGCAATTACGCAGTGGTGAGCCCATCTTGGGATAATGGAAGCATTGTCGACGCCGGCGCGGTGACTTGGCGAAACGGCAGCACAACTACCTCAGGTGTGATTTCGGCTGCCAATTCTCTGGTTGGCACTAGCTTAAACGACCGCGTCGGAATTCCTGGCGTAGAAGCCTTGCCCGGAGGTCGCTACTTTGTTGTTAGTACCTCTTGGGATGATGGCATCACAGTCGACGCGCGCGCTGCAACGCTCGGTGCGCCCGGCGGATCCAGCGTTGGTCCACTGACGCCAGTCAACAGTATTAGCGGAGTTATCTGGAGATCACCGTCATCAATGGGTATCGATTGGGACCCCGCGCGTGAACGTCTCGCCGTCGGTCACGGTTCGGCAGTTTCATTCATTTCTTACGAGTCACTGACATTTGACGGATTCGAGTAGCCGATTGAACGACTACTTCCCTTCGTCTTGCAATAACGATTCGATTTTCGGACAGACACGTGCCAAACCGCTTCTCGCATTGAAGTCCAGCCATGTACTTGGCCTTCGATAGTCGAGCCGAGGTGCTCATCGTCTGTCCTCAACGCGTCGCGGGATTAGTGGCCGGACCGGCGGTGAAGGCCTTCAGAGTCGCGCTCAGTTTCCAGCCTTCTCCGAGCTGTAGCCAGTCCTTCTGCGTCGAGTTGCTTTCGGCCCTTGTGCGTCGCGTTGATCTGCAGGGCCGATCAATGGTTGATACGCTGGTCACTCGCGTGACTCTCATCGCGACCGAATAGGATGAGGCAAGATTAAAGTCACTACAGGATTCGGTCAAAAAAAGCGAACACTCCGGGAGTCAAAAGATGATCAAGCAAAAAGCCGTCAAACTGGTAATTAATGTTGAAAAAAAACACAGCCACGGTGCGCTCATTTCAAGATTGATGAAAGGCGCTACGAATTTAGAGTGCTCTGTCGCGTTCGCGAAAATATCCGGACTCGGCGCGATCCTGCCGGGTCTCAAGAAGGGCTTGGCCACCGGGATGACGGCGCGAATTGTGGTTGGGCTCGACTTTTATTTGACGGATCCGGGGCTGTTGAGGGACACTCTTGAAGCTTGCTGAGCAATTCAAGAAGCTCCAGTTCTACGTAAGCGATTCTGAATACACCTTTCATCCCAAGATCTATGCAGTATCCGGTAAGAGCGGCAATACCGTATTGATCGGATCGGCAAACTTGACTGACGGCGGGATGTTGAGCAACCACGAGGCGTCTGCCCAGATCGACGATCCGGACCGCAAGCTCATGAACGCTGTTACCAAGCACGTGGATCAACTGGTCGCGGACAAAGAAGTAATCAAATTGACGCGCTCCATGCTCGGCGATTACGAGCGTCTGCACAACATAAACAAGATGCAGCAAAACCTCGCCAAACGGCGTTTCAATCGTTTGGCCAAGGCGCCGAGAGCAGTTCTTGAGACTCTGCAGGACTTCCTTGTCGAAATGAAGCGCGATTCCTCGCCTCTCGGTTTTGATTCGCAAAAGATCGCGAGAAATAACAACTTACGGGGGGCTGCCGTTGAGATGGCCAAGCTCGCAGAAGCTAAGGCTATAACTTCCGAAACTTTTCTGAAGCACTATGAGGATATTATAAAGTACTTCCATTCGGGCGGCATGCCTCGGGGGAAGGGGATCATTGCAGAAAAGGCTGGAGAGTTTCAGTTTGCCTTGCGAGAGATTTTGCAGGCAAAGGCGGAAACTCCCGAAGAAGCGTATCAAATACTTCTGGACAGGTTTCAAGAAATACCGAGGGCTGGAGTCAATGTGCTTACCGAGATACTCCATGCGATAGATCACAACAAATTCGCCGTGATGAATCAGAATGCGGTGTCCGGGCTCAGGTTGGCGAATTTCACCGGTTACCCGAAAAAGCCTCTAAAGAAAACTGTAAGTGCCGCAAAGTATGCCGCATTTTTCCGCGATGCCGCGAAAGTTCGCGATGAATTGGGGCTTGCCGACTTTACCGAGATGGATGCGCTTTTCGATTATGCATATCGGTGAAGCGTCGCCGACGTCGTCTTCGCTTCACATCGCATGCCGAGCAGGCGACAGAGGCGCAGAACCCGCCCGCCTGTGCTATCACCCCTTGGCCTTTCCACAAACGCCTGAATCAAGAAAATGCTCGCGTCCAGCGGATCATCGCCGAGCTTTCCCATAGCGAGCCTCGCCCTGGAGGCCTTCGGCATGAAGTTCTCGGGCGGCGGGGCTCACGCCAGCCGCACGATGATGCTGGCGGAGTTGGAGATTGTGTTGGCCGCGGTGCCGCTCGGCTCCGATGCGCTTGCCTACCGGGAAGCCATCGTCGACCGGAACGCCCTGGGCAAGCCCACGGACAGCACACGGCTGAAGTCGCTACGGCACTTGCGGGAGCTGTATGCGCTGGATGAGGCGGTCCCCATCTTTGGGCTCCTGCGCAAGCTTCATGCGGTCGACCAAGGTCAGAGCTTGCCTTTGCTGGCATTGCAAGTGGCCTGGTCGCGCGACCAGTTGCTGCGCGCTACGACGCAGCCTGTTTTGGACGCATTGGTAGGTGAGTGCGTCGCTCGCGCCAGGCTGGAGGACGTGTTTGAGGCCGCGTTTCCGGATCAGTACTCCCCGGCGAGTAGCAAGACGGCAACCCAGAATGCGGCGTCCACCTGGACTCAGGCCGGGTATTTCGCGGGCCATGCCAAAAAGATCCGCCAGGAACTCAAGCCTTCCCTCGTGGCCCTGACGATGGCCCTGTTCCTCGGCAATGTCGCTGGCTATCACGGCGCCGCGGTCTTCTCCAGTCCCTGGTGCGCGCTGTTGGATTTGAGCGCGGATCGTGCCAAAGCCATGGCCCAGGATGCGCATCGCGCCGGACTGCTGAACTTGCGCGCGGTAGGTGAGGTGGTTGAGATTGGTTTCCCGCTGTTTGCCAAATTCCAGACTCTAGGAGCCTGTCGGACTTGAAGAATCGAAGCGAAAATCTGACTGGGCGAAGACAGATTTCGTCGATTTTGAAGGGCAATAGCTCTTCTATTGCGCGAGAAAGCGGCGGAATATGGATCGTTCAGGCGGATTTGCAGCTGATTTCCTGCAAGTCTGACAGGCTCCTATGCCCATGAGCGCCATCGACCGACTTCTCTCCAACTACGCGCGGCAAGTTGGCCTGCCCTGGGCAGTCCACACGGCCGGCATGCAGCGCGTCTGGTTTGCGGTGTATCCGCCGGCCGAAGAGCGCCGCGTTCGCGCACGTCTCTCGCAGTTTGAGGAGCTAACGCTGAAAGCGCATCACGGCTGGAGCACGGTGGATCTGACCCGCCTGCTCCCGGAGTGGCTGGCTCAACACGAGTATCGCGACGCCATCTTTGCGGAACCCGAGCATTTCAGCGCCAACAGCGAACTTGAAGACCTTGCCGTCGAGCGGGTGCGCCAAGCCTGTGCCGCCGACGATGCCGATGCTGCCAGCGTAGTTGCGGTCACCGGACTAGCCACGTTATTCGACTTCTTGCGTGTCTCCAGCTTGGTCAGCCGGGTCGAGGACAGCGTGCGCGGGCGTCTCCTCATCCTGTTTCCGGGCGAATACGCCGGCAACGTGTATCGATTCATGGACGCGCGCGATGGCTTCAACTACATGGCCGTCCCAATCACTTCAGCCGAGAGTTTCATCAGCCCATGAGCAATCGCGACCTCTATTTCCGTGACCCGCTCACGCTGGAACTGCTCAACAACGGTGTCTCCAAAGTCTCTGAAATTGGACGCGACGAAGGCCAGATCAGGACGCTGCGTTTCGAGCTGCAGACCTTTGTCTGCGACGGCGAGTACGCCAAGGGAATGGAGCGGATTCTGAAGGCTTACCTCGGCAGTCTGGGCAAGGCTGAGCAGATGGCCGTATGGGTCAGTGGCTTCTTTGGCAGCGGCAAATCGCACCTGGTCAAAGTGCTGCGTTATCTGTGGGAAGACTACCGATTCGCGGATGGCGCCACCGCGCGCTCACTGGTGACCTTGCCGTCTGAGATCAGCGATCTGCTGACTGAACTGAGCAACCGCAGCCGGCCCCTGGGCGGACTTCGCGCCGCGGCCGGAACGCTCGGCGCCGGCTCGATGGACAACGTCCGCCTCGCGTTTATCCAACTCGTGCTTCGGGCTGCGGGCCTGCCGGAGAATCTCGCGCAAGCCCGTTTCATCCTCTGGCTGCGCTCGTCTGGACTGGAGGCAAGAGTAAATGCCGCGCTCGAATCCCAAAAGCGGACGCTGACGCGTGAGGTCCTCAGTCTCAAGCTCTCGGTCCCGCTCGCCGAGGCGCTGGTCGCTGCCGAACCCAAGTACGCAAACGCCGCCAACGCCCAGGCCGCCATCCGTGACCAGTTCAAGGACAATAATTCTCCAACGGTCCAGGACGCGCTCGATCTGGTCAAGCAGATCTTCGGCAGCGAAGGGCAGTTGCCCTGCACCTTGCTGGTGGTCGACGAGATCCAGCAATTCATCGGCGAGAAGATCCAGCGCGCGAATGACGTACAAGAGATCGCCGAGCACTGCTGCACGGATCTTGGCAGCCGACTGTTGATCGTGGGCACGGGTCAATCGGCGTTGAACACCACGCCCAGCCTGCAGCGATTGCAGGCACGCTTTTTCGTGCGCGTGCAATTGACCGACACCGATGTCGAGAGTGTCATTCGCAAGACCGTGCTGCGCAAGAAGCCGGAGCAGGAAGCGGCGATTACCCAGTGCATGGATGGCAATCAGGGCGAACTGGCCCGCCACTTGCAAAACACGCGCATCGCGGCGACTCACGCCGACGAAAAGTACTTCGCCGCGGACTATCCGCTGCTGCCGACGCGTCGACGCTTCTGGGAAAGGGTGCTGCGCAATACCGACCACTCCGGCACCAAGGCGCAACTGCGCTCGCAACTGCAGATCGTATTTGAGGCGACGCGTCAGACCGCGGCAGCAGCGGTCGGTACCGTGGTGCCGGCCGACTTCATCTATGACCAGATTTCGACGGATCTCATCAACTCCGGTGAGCTCGAGCGCGAATACGACGAGATCATTCGCAAACAGCGCGACGGCACTGCAGATGGCGCATTGCGCTCCAGCTTGTGCGCGCTGATCTTCCTGATCGGCAAGCTGCCGCGCTCGCCGGGTGCAGACGATGGCGTCCGCGCCAACGCGGAAACCCTGGTTGACCTGTTGGTCAGCGATCTGAGGTCAGATCGACCGCGGTTGGAGCAGCAAGTACCAAAGCTGCTCAAACAGCTCGTCGAAGCCGGCCAGTTGATGGCGGTCGAAAGTGAGTTCCGCCTGCAAACGCGCGAAGGCGCGCGCTGGACGCACGACTTCAGCAGACGCCGGACCGCCGCGTTGGGCGATGACCAGCGCGTCAATTCCAAACGCGCGGAACTCCTGCGTGATGGCTGCAAACAGGCCCTCAAACCGGTGTCGCTGCAGCAGGGTAACTCACGCCAGCCGCGCAAGCTCGGCCTGCAGCATTCATCCAGCCGACCGGCCAGCAGCAGCGACGAAGTCACGCTGTGGATGCGTGATGGCTGGAGCGATGACGAGAAATCCGTGCTCAACGACGCCCGGGCGGCCGGGGTCGACAGTCCGCTGCTGTTCGGCTATCTGCCGCGCCTACACCATGAGGAGCTCAAGCAGGCCATCGCCTCGCAGATTGCCGCGCAAGAGACCTTGGATGCGCATGGTCCGGCCACCACGCCCGAGGCCATCGAGGCGCGCAAGGCGGTCGAGACGCACCTGGAGGTCGCCAGGCATCGCATCCGCGAACTGCTGGGCCACATCATCGGTGGCGCCAAGGTATATCTCGGCGGCGGGCAGCAGGCCAACGGCATCGAGCTGGCCGAAAAGGTGCAGGATTCGGCCGACAGCGCCCTGGTCAGGCTGTTTCCGCAGTTCTCGGAGGCCGATCACGGCAACTGGGGGCAGGTGGTCACCCGCGCCCGCGGTGGCGATGTCGGCGCACTGGGCAACGTCACTTATGCCGGCAATCCCACCCAGCATCCGGTCTGCCGTCGGGTACTTGAACAGATCGGCGCGGGCAAGAAGGGCAAGGATCTGCGCGACTATTTTCGGGCGGCGCCGTTCGGCTGGCCGCAGGACGCAATCGATGGCGCCCTGTTTGTGATGTTGGTCGCCGGCAATTTGCGCGCTACCGTCAACGGCCAACCCGCCCAGGCCCAGACCTTGCCGCAGAACCAGGTCGGTGTCGCCAGCTTCTATGTCGATGTGCCGCCGCTCGACGTGGGCCAGCGACTGGATCTCAAGGCGCTGTTTCAGAAGGCCGGAATCACCACCCAGAACGGCAAGGAATCGGAAGCGGCGGGCGAGTTCTTGAAGAAGCTGCTGGCGCAGGCGGAGTCCGCCGGTGGCGAGGCGCCGCGGCCAGCCTCACCCAACACGCAAGACGTGCGCGCCCTGCAGACACACAGCGGCAACGCGCAACTGCTCAAGCTTCACCAGGCAAAGGACGATCTCGCCAGCACGCTTGCCGCGTGGAAGAAGAGTTCCGACGCCATTGCCAAGCGCTGGCCCGCGTGGGAACGGCTGCTCGATATTCACAACTTCGCCGCTGGCTTGCCGCAAGCCGATGCCTGCACAAAGTCCATCGCCGCCATCACCAGCGGGCGCCTGCTGCTGGCCGAGCCTGATCCAGTACCCGAACTGAGCAAACAGCTCACCACGGCCCTGCGTTCGGAGCTGGGCCGTTTGCAGGATGAGCTGGCTGCCGCATTCAGAGACGGTGAAAGCAAACTTGCGGCGTCCCAGGTCTGGAACGGTCGCACCGACGACCAGCGCGCAGCCATCGCAACCAGCAGCCAACTGGCACCGCCGCCCAAAGCCGCCATCGGCAGCGAGAACGAGATTCTCGACGCCCTGCGTGCGCGCACGCTGCCCGACCGCCGCAATCTGCTCGATGCCGTTCCGCAGCGTTTCGCGCGCGCGCTGGAAGAAGCCGGCAAGCTGGCGACGCCAGAGGCGGTGCGTGTGCTGTTGCCCGGCGCTGTCATCAAGTCGGCTACGGAGCTGGACCATTGGCTCGCCGGTGTGCGGCGGCAGGTGGAAGACAAACTTAAGGATGGGCCGGTGATTCTGTGAGTGCCATGTACTCGCTACGCCCAAGCTATCTGAACACGCTCTCCATGCCCCCGCGCGTGGCAGGCGTTTTGCGGCGCTTGGGCGAGCATATGGGGCGGCAAGAGCTTTACCGCAAGCAGGCCCCCGAAATGTTGGAGAACCTTCGCCGCGTGGCCCTTATCGAGAGTACGGAATCCTCGAATCGACTTGAAGGCATCGTTGCCGATAACCAGAAACGTCTTCGCGCTCTGGTTAACGAGCGATCACAGCCCGAAAACCGTACCGAAGGTGAAATCGCCGGCTACCGCGATGTTCTCGACACCATCCACCAGAACTTCCTTTGCATCCACCCGTTTTCCGACGGCAATGGCCGCATGGCCAGGCTGCTCACCTTGCTCGCCCTCTATCACCAAGGCTACGAGGTCGGCCGCTACATCAGCCTCGAACGGGTCATCGAGAAAACCAAGGAGTCCTACTACGACACTCTCTTGCTTTCCTCGCAGGGCTGGCACGAAGGGAAGCATAATGTTTGGCCCTGGACCGAATATTTCCTCGGCACATTGCTCGCCGCCTCTGCCGAGTTCGAAATGCGCTTCAGTCGTATTAGCTCGGGACGTGGCAGCAAGACCGACACCGTAAAAAACGCCATCTCAGCCTTTGTAGGCGACTTCACTCTGCACGAACTTGAAAACGCCTGCCCACTGGTGAGCCGCGACATGATTCGTCGGGTGCTGGCGGATCTGAAAAAGGCGACGCAAGTCGAGTGTCTCGGTCGCGGCCCCGCTGCGAAATGGCGAAAGAAGAGGTAAGCCTGCCAAAAAGGATGTAACAACAGGCTGGTTATTACCCTATTTAATTCATCCTTACCTCATTGAACTCTCTCATGCCTCCTTCGCACCTCCCTCCCCAATGAGCAACTTGCCCACCGCTCTGCGTCGCCAGTTGGAAAGCGCCATCAAGCAGGCGCGCAAGATCGCCGAGGCTGGGGCACGACATGCGCTTGAAGCACTCGCGGTACACGAGCCCGATCCCTACCTGCACATGATGTTGTCAGACCGCATTCTGCGGCGACAACTGCAAGCACAAGCCAGGCAACTGGGCGATGGCGAAAGCCTGATCAAGCGCGGTGCCTACGAAATCAAGCATCTCGTCGAAAAGCTGGCTTACGACCAGTGGCACCGGCTGCTGTTCGCCCGCTACCTGCTGGAGAACAACCTGCTCATCTCGCC
>ENA-ORBV01016402-ORBV01016402.1-microbial-mat-metagenome-genome-assembly--contig:-NODE-16402-length-10765-cov-3.335891_pt1 | contig 10765 bp, 7 predicted proteins | sample MGYA00237777_ERZ505514 | MGnify/ENA primary metagenome ERZ505514 (study PRJEB26160, sample SAMN06269048) | microbial mat metagenome | isolation source: Oligotrophic lake microbial mat | place...
TCGTCGGCAGCGTCAGATGTGTATAAGAGACAGCCGCGATGTTGGATTCCGCGCCCGCCAACGGCAGTCTCACACTGCGTGATGACGGTGGATTCACGTACACGCGCGCCACCGGGTTCACCGGAGATGTGACCTTCACGTACCATGCAAGTGATGGTGAGGCGTCGTCGCCCGTTGTCACCGCGACGATCCGGGTGCGCGCGGACAACGCGCCGCCGGTTGGCGTGCCGGACAGCTTTGGCATGGATGAAGACCGGACGCTGACGGGCGGCGTGCTGGCGAACGACACGGATGCGGACGGTGATTCGCTGCGCGCCCGCCTGGTGACGGGCCCGGCAATGGGGACGCTCTTGTTTGGCGAGACCGGCCTCTTCACGTACGTGCCCGCACCGGACGCGGCGGGCATGGAGGCCTTCACGTACGTCGTCACGGACGGGCTCGACACCTCCGCGCCGGTGCAGGTCAGCATCACGGTGCGGGGCCGCCTGGACATCCTGCACGTGACACCGCGCGCCAATGCGGTGGGTGTGGAACCGTCCGCCGCCATTGAGCTGGTGATGGATGCGCCCGCCGCGCTGATGTCCGTGAACGCGGGTGTGGTTCTGCACGGCTCGTTCAGCGGGCGTGTTGCGGTGACGCCTTCAGTCAATGGTAACACGCTGCGCGTCAGGCCCACGGTGCCGCTGTCACCGGGTGAGCAGGTGCAGGTCAGCATCTCCACCGCGCTCATGGATACATCCGGCCAGAGTCTGCCGCGCTCGACGGTGTTCGAATACCGCGTGCAGGTTCCCGCGGGCAGCCCGGTGTTCACGCGCGGTAGCTCAGGGCCTGTGGTGCCGGGCATGACCTGGGCGGGCGGCACGCTGGGTGACGTAGACGAAGACGGTGACCTGGACGCCGTGCTGTACGCGCGCGATGGCGCCAACCCGCAGGGCGGAGCGCGCATCCTCCGCAACAACGGCGCTGGCGTGATGACGGACCTTGGCCTGTTGCCGGGCAGCTCCGAGCAGGTGTTGCCCAGGTTCTATGACGTGGACAACGACGGCGATCTTGACCTGGTTGCCGCGAACGACGGAATCCAGATCAACGATGGCATGGGTGGCTTCACCGCGGGCGCGCAAATCAGCCTTGGGACCGGAGACCTTGGGGACATCAGCACGGCAATGGCAGACCTGGATGGCGACGGAGACCAGGATGCGGTCATGCAATTGATCGACAGCGCCTCGCAGTTCCACTTCACCGTCCTGCTCAATGACGGCGCGGGCACGTTCACGGACACCAACGCGGAGCTGCAGACCGGTGGCTGGCCGGACTTCCAGGTGTCCATTGCGGACCTGGATGACGACGGGGACCTGGACATTGTGGCCAGCCAGTCCGGCGGCAACATGTTCAGTTACTTCATCAACGATGGCCACGCGGCCTTCACCGAGCAACCGAGCGGCATCTACGGCTCGTCGCCGCAGTTCGGCGATCTCGACGGGGACGGTGACGTAGACCTCTTTGTGACGGACATGGCGGACGGCTCCGGCAACAACGGTGACCAGGTGTTCATGAACGACGGCCTTGGACGCTTCACGCGCTCCGGTCCCACGCTGGTGAGTGATGCGAGCAATGCGCTCACGCTGCTTGCAGACCTCAATGGCGATGGAGCACTGGATGCGCTGGTGGGCAACAGCAACACGTACCCATCGCGGATTCGCCTGAACGACGGGCGGGGCGGAATGGCCAGCGTCACCACGCCATTTGGCATGCTCGACCTCCGGACCCGTCCCGCGCTGGGCGACCTTGACGGAGACGGTGATCTAGACATGCTTGCGGTGCATCCCTTCAACGGCGGGGGGAGCACCACGGACAACGCGTTCTGGGCGGCGCTTGCCAGCGGCTCCCGCACGGACATGGATGATGGGCGCCTGGTCTGCCAGTTCCAGTTTGATGCGGACTGGGGCAACTGGGAGCGGCATCCGGCGGGAGAAGAAATGGTATTTCTTATTTCTGGCGCGGCGGATTTTGTCCTGGAGGTGGACGGCAGCGAGCAGGCACACACGCTGCGTGCACCGGGTGATTTTGTGCTGGTCCCACCGGGTGTGTGGCACACCGCGCGCACCGCCACACCCACCACCATTCTGCTGGTGACGCCGGGCGCCGGCACAGAACACCGTCCCGCGCGCGGTTGATCAACGCGCCCGCTGCTGCTGCAACTTCTCCAGGAACGCGGCGGCAAGCTGGCGCACCTCACCACCAATGTGGCGGTTGGCGGCAAGAAAGCGCACCTGCTCATGCGCAATGAAGGGCAGGTACTGGCGCGCAATGTGCGCGGGTGTCTTGGGGTTCTGCAGCAACGCCAGCCGGGTGGCTTCCTGACGGAAGAAGCGCCGGTTCTTGGCCAGCTCCACCAGCACCGCGCGGTGGATGCTGACAATCCGCAGGTAGCGCGTGATGTCTTCCATGCGGAACAGGTGGGGCAGGGTTTCCCTTGCCACGCGCTCATTGGCGTGGGCCACAAAGAAGGCAAGGAAGTGTCCTTCCCGGGCCAGACGCCGCTGGATGGGCAGCGGAATGTCCACCATCTGCTGTGGAGGCAGGGTCTCCGTCACACCGCCGGCACTGAACGCGCCCAGGGCCTCCACGTACGTCTCTTCGGACGGCACCGGCACCCCCATGACAGACGCGCGTGTGCGCAACGTGCGGTCCAGGTTGAGCAACGGCTCAAACACCACGTCCTCATGAAAACACGGGATGCTGAAAAAGTGTTGCAATAAAAGAAACGCGTCCGGCAGGTCTTCCGGGTGGGAGAGCGAATCCAGGTTCTCACGCACGCACAGGAAGAAGACACGCAGGTATTCCGGTGAGGCTTCCCGCTGCATGCGTTCAAAGATCTCCCGCTGCAGCATGACGGGTGTGCGCGGATGGACAATCACCGCCCAGAAGTCCTGGCCGTCCATCCGGCGCAGCGCCTCCGCGCGCACCCGTGACGAGGGGTGGAGCAGCAGGCAACGCCACAACACGCGCTCCACGTCTGCGCCCAGCGCGCGCGCCTCCTGCTCCACCAGCGCCTGGGGATCACCATCTTCCAGGCGCGGATCACCAAAGATGCGGGCCATCAACGAGAACGGTGCGCTGGCTTCAATCCGCACCAGCGAGGTGATCAGTGGCAGCAGCCGCAACGGGCGGTGCACCGGGTAGGTCTCCAGCAAGAGCAGGGTGTCCGCATGACGCCACAGTCCGCGCAGCAGCGCTTCACACAAGGCATCCGGTTGCGCGGCACCCCTGGCCAGGTACGCCATCACGGAATCAAGCTGCGCGCTCAGCGCGGCCTCCAGCGCTTCTGCACTGTCCAATAAATCCTTGGCGCACAGGCGGTGCGCCAGCACCCGCAGGAGCTCCTCAGCGTCAGAACCCACGTCACGGAACGGCACCGGACGCAGCCGGGAGGCCGAGCTGGCACGCACCGCCTGCTGGCTTCCCAGCGTGTCCGTCATGGTCATCAGCGCGGGATGCAGCCGGGCCCACAGTGCGCTCAGGTAGTCCACGTAGTCCCCCGCGCCGCGGGGTTGGGAATGGAGCTGGTTCAACGCGTGCGCCGCGCGTGAAGTGCCATTTTCAAGCTGCTGCACGTCGTCAGCGGCAAGCTGTGCAAGTCCGCCTGCGGGTTGGGTGGCCATGCTGCGGCGCAGGAGCTGCACCGCGCTGTCCACCACCAGCATGCGGTCCCGCGTGTGTCCATAGTGCAGCTCCACCTCCGCGCCGGCATCAAACGCCTCCAGCGCATCTGCAAGCTGCATCACCGCATCCGCACGCTGCTTCAGCAACCCCGCTACCCCAAGTGACGTTGTGCTGCCTTGCACCTGCAACGCCTGCCGGAGCGCATCTGAAATCTCCAGCACACTGTGTGGGCGGTCCGCCGGATGCAGTGAAAAGGAACGCTGTAGACACTCTTCCAGGACGGTGGGGACATCCACGCCCAGGCCTTTGAGTGCGGGCCGCTCACCGGAGAGCTTGGCGGCAATCACCTCATCATCATCCCCCTCAAACGGGAGCTGGCCGCCCAGCATGCGGAAGAGCAGCGTGGCAATGGCGTAGACGTCCGTCTGACGGGAGATGCGGCCACCGGTGATCTGTTCCGGCGCCATGAAGGGCAGCGTGCCCACCATAAATCCCGCCTCCGTGATGGCTTCCTCCTGTGAGGAAATGGTGCGCGGTGACCCCGGCACCTTGGACGTGCGCAGTGACACCGTGCCGGCAACACTCTGGCGCACGTGCATGAGCTCATCCAGGAACTCCCGGTCACCCGCTTCCTGGGACGGCAGCAGGTCCATGCGCTGCGCACGTTCCTCAGTCTTCCTGCGCAAGGCCTCCGGGCTCAACTCCACAAACTTGGCAATGCCAAAATCCACCACTTTGATGACGTCATGGCCATCCCGCAGGCGCTCCAGAAACACGTTGGACGGCTTGATGTCCCGGTGCACCACGCCCACCTGGTGCGCTTCTTCCACGGCGTCACAGAGGGGACTGATGATCCGTTCGGTGTCTTCCAGGGTGAGGCGCGTCTTGCGCTGCAGCACGTCTTCCAGCGTCTCACCGCGCAGGAACTCCATGACCAGGTACGGGACACTGGCCGGACCACGGTCCTCAACGCCAAAGTCCATCACCAACACCGCGTTGGGATGTTTGATCTGGCCAAGAATCTGCGCTTCCCGGTGGAACCGCGCGTGCGCCACCTGCAGCTCATCTTTACGAGGCTGCATCAGCTTGATGGCCACCGTGGAGCCAAGCTGCAGGTGGGTTGCCCGGAACACCACGCCCATGGCGCCGCTGGCCAGGCGTTGCTCCAGAAGGTAACGCTCACTGAGGACGCGTGCTCCAGCAAAAGGTGTGACCATTGCGCCGCCGTCATACGCGCAGAAGTCAAACCCTTCATCAAAGCAGGCGCCGCAGGTCTGGCAGATGTCCATGCAACAGGTCTCCAGCGGCGGGAGAATCAGCGGGCGCCCATCATGGACTGTGCCCCGCGTGGGAGAAAGCCCCCATTCAGGTTCATGTAGGCCCGGCCAAAGGGTGCAGCTCTGCCAACGCGGCCTTGAGAGCATCCAGTTGCGCACGGGAGTGATCTACCGTGACGCAGATCCGCAGCTGCGCGCGTCCCCGGGGCACCACCGGAAAGAACGCCACGGACGCAAACAGGCCGCGCTCCAGGAGCTTCTCACCCAGCTCAATGGCCGCGGTCTCACCGCCCACCAGGTGCATGTGGATGGGGCTCAGGATCTCGTCTTCAACTGCGGCGCCGCGGAAGTGCCGCACGTTGTCCCACAGCGTCTGCTGCAGTGCCTTGACGGTGCCGTTGCGGTGCAGTTCCAGCGCGGCCAGCGCGGCGCCAACAATGGAAAAATCCAGCGGGCCGCTGAACGCGTACGTCTGTCCAAAGGAACGGATGAGCGTTTCCTGCGCCGCTGCCGGAACCACAATTCCGCCGCCGTTACAGCCAAAACCCTTGGCAAGTGAGAACGTCAATAACAGGTTGGGCGGAAATCCCTGCAGACGGGAGAGGGCGTATCCCTGGCCCTGGTCTCCAAAGATGGACGTGCCGTGCGCGTCATCAATATAGAGCCAGAAGTCCAACTCACGTGAGAGTGCAGCCACCTTCTCCACGGGGAGGTTGCCACCCATGGAGTACACGCCGTCCGCAATAAACGCCGGTGTCAGCCCGTGCACATGCGCATCTTTGACCTGCGTGACCAGCTCATCCAGCGCGTTGTGGCCAATGGTGACAACGTCTGCTTCCTGCATCAACAACGGCTTCAGGTACTGCATGGACGCGTGCGCAAACCGGTCAAAAATGAGCCGCATCTTGCGTCCACCCACCAGCGCGCCACTGGCCAGCAGCGGCAACGCGGACATGTGCGCGCTGGTCACTGAAGGAAACGTGATGGCACGGCCACCAAACAATGCTCCCAGCTCCTCTTCCAGCACCCGGTTGGGGTCAATGGTGAAGCGGGACCGCGCACAACAGAAGTGAACACCCCAGTCCTGCACCGCGCGCTGGGCGGCCGCAATGACGTCAGGACGCGTGTCCAGGCCCAGGTAGGAGCAATTCACAAACTCCACCACGCGGCGGCCGTCCGGGAGAACAACAGTCTTACCCTTACGGTCCTGGATGTTCACCTGCATGAGCTGGGATTTCACGGCGCGCTCATAGTTGGGCGCGGACTCTCCCAGCATGCTCCAGGTGTTGCGCGGGGATGCCATGCTTCACTCCACCACAAACGGTTGAAACGGGATGGGGTCTACCGCCACCAGGCGCAGCTCGCTGGTGCAGACACCGCCAGCGGGTGAGGGCAGCCAGCACTGGTCCGGTGTGGGCAGCATTTCTGAGACGGTCATGCTGGGCTCGCCCTTGGCCATGCGGCACATCAGTTCCACCAGCGCCACATTCTCCAGGTCCACAAAACACGGCTTCACTTCTGAGGGGACCTTGATGAACACAAAGCGTGGAAGCTGGTGAGCAACCGCCCAGTGCCGTGCACGTACAAAGCGCTCGCGCGCATCTTCCAGCGCTGAGAAGTCCAGATCCGCCATGCTCCACCGCCGCCGCGCCATGACAACGTCATCAATGGTAATACGTTGTCCAGAGGATGGAAACGGACTGAACGCCACCGCCGCGCGTGTCTTGAGCGGCCGCTCCATCACCTGCATGACGTCCCAGCTCTGGCCTTGCGGGCCATCCACACGGAGCTGACCGCCGTTGAAGCGGATCCGGAGTTGGGACATCTGCACCACCTGGGACCGGGGCCGCCAGGAGGGAACATCCGGTACCGTCTCCATGTGGATGTCATCCACCGCCAGCCGCGAGTCATGTGACGAGCGCGCAAAGTTGTCCACGGCAACCGGCGCAATGCCGGGGCCAATGTCTGCAGCGTACGCGTCCTGCAACTGCGCCACATCCGGGTGCTGCATGCTTGCGGAGAGTGTGGAGAACACGCAGAGGCCAGCGTGCAGCTCACCCAGCAGCAACGCAAAATTCCCCCGGCCAACCTCCGCCACTGAGGGTGAACACACCATCACATCCGGACAATGGTGCCGCGCGGAAGGCCAGCCGGGGTGTGGCGCGGCGAACAGGGAGCTGACGCGGGCACGCAGGTCTTCACTGCGCACCTGGGTTGCGCCGTCCAGCACAGATGCCCAGCGGGCCTGCAACCCACGCGTGGCCTCCGCAAACATGGGCGGTGTGAAGTCCGCCAGGTACGGGCCAACCGCGTGCCAGAAGCGGGTGAAATCAACGTCGCCACCAAAATTGCGGACGGTCTTGGCAAAGAGCTGGAAACATTGCCTGCCAATCTGGTGGGTGAACCAGCGCGCGGAGGCCAGCACCAGGGCCAGCGGTGCAGCCAGGCGCTCACGGATGACGGGGCCTACGGACAGATCAACATCACGGACGCAGTCCTCATAGAGAAGCGCTCTTCCCGCGTAGGTCTGTCCTTCATTGCGGCTGGCCGCACTTCCTGTGATGGAAGTGAAACACTCTTCAAGCGCGGCAATTCTGGTGCCCAGCTCCGGAGTACCCGCAGCTTGGGAAACCGCATCACGCGCACCCACCAGGTCTGCCAGGCATTCCTGCGCGGAGGCCCGAACGTCGTCGTCACCTAGCGAATCAAAGGCGGCCTGGAGGCGGTGCTCCGGGAAAGCCTCTGCGGCAACATCAAAGCCCCACCAGACCCAGCCGCGGTCCGCGTAGCTTGCCAGCGCCTCATAGATGTCATCCGCGTCCTGCCCAAATGCGCGTGCAAAGTGGTCTGCCAGCGCCCATGCCGGTTGCTCACCGTTGCACGCTGAAAGCAGCGCTTCTTCCTTGGGGGAGATGCGCTCCCCACCATCCGCCGCACGCGTCCCGGCCACACCAAACAACTTGCCGTCCTGGACGCGGAGTGCCGGAGCCATCCGCGGTGCAATGAAGATGCGGGCTTGCGGTGCGGCATCAAACACACGAGCCAGGGTACGGATGGCCCACGGCTCAAAGTACGTGGTGCGTTTTCTCACCAGGGAGTTCCCGACGACACACTGGAGCGCGCCTTCATCCACCATGCGGCCCCAGCCAATGGGACCAAAGAACCCAATGGTGTCATTTTTGGTGCAATACCTTTGCAGGTAGCTCACCACGGTGAGCTGCTTTCTCCTTGTGCGCGCGTCAGCGGCGTCAGGAGATGCGCGTAGCAACGAATCCAATCCATCCGTCACCGCCTTGCGGTTCTGCCAGGTGACCGCCTCCCGGAAAAGCGAGTCTGACGCCACCGCGCGGATCTCCTGCCGCACATGCACCTGTGCCGCGTCCCATTCCAGGCCCGGTGTGGCCAGCTTCAGGATTCTCTGGAGCGGAAATCCCGCACCGCGCACCTGGAACCAGCGCCAGAGCTGCCAGCCATCACGGAGCCCGGCGTGGCCGCCCATCACACGGAGTACACAATGGTCATGCCCATATCAGGCGGTGGCGGTGAGAGGATGAGACCCTGCGCATCCGGTGCGTAGCGTGCAATGGCGCCGCGGTATTCTCCGTCAATGATAAAAGGTGATACTTCAACGCGAACGTCTACCCAGTGGATGGTCTTCCCGTCCGTGCTGATGGGCATGCGGGTGCGTGGCAACGGGACGTATTCCTGGATGATGTAGTCCTGGCCGCGCAGCGCATCATCCAGAACCTTGTTCCATTCCCGCCCACCCGCCTTGCAGCCAATGACCGTGTGTTTGCCGTCAAAGGCGCGCTTGAGCACATAGGCCGCCTGGTTGTGACGGTACTCCGCCGCGTGTTCTCTTGAGGGGAATGCGGTGGACGCCAGGTCAAAATGGAACCCGGATTCACTGGTCTGAGGCCACTGCTGCGTCTCCTGCATCAGCGGCATGGTCCCCTTGTCCATCAGCAGCGAAGCCAGCGGCTTGATGAGCGGGACATTCCCCACGCGTGTGCCGCGCACGTGCTTGAGGGATCCGGTGAGGAGCTCCGGCTCATCCATGAAGGACGTGCCAATGGTGATCAGCATGACCGCATCCAGTGGCCTGCCGCCGTCCTTCACCCGCGCAATTCCGTCGTCACCAACCACCATCTGGTCTTCATGCAGCAGCACGGTGTCAATCCCCTGCTCCTGCAACATGCGCTGCGCAAAATAGACCTGCTGGATGACGCGCTCTTCCCAGCCCAGGATCACGCCGTGTTCATGGTGATGCGCCAACAGCGCCACCAGGTGCCGTTCACGTCCCTTGGGAAGGCGCTTCTTCAGCATGTCTACAGTGGCGGGAAACGGGCGGCGGATGTCCTTGGCGGCGTTCCAGCCCAGCGCCTTCATCACCGGTGACGTGGAAAAAAGGTCATACAGCGTCTCGCTGTACGCGTTGCTGACCAGTGTCCCGTTGCCAAAATTGATCTCCGTGAGGAGATACCCGTTGTCCAACAGGAAGCCGTCCGGGCGCACAACGGCCAGGAAGTCCGGGCTCTGCAGCCCACTTTTCACGTCCAGGTGATCCAGCAGATCCCGCCGCACGGGCACCGCCGCGGCCAACGCGTCCGGGTCATCACAAAGCTCCAGCAGCGTCCTGCGGGCGGCGTCAAAGCGCTGGTGGATGGCGCGGCCAACAAAGTCCATGACGGCGGCGGGAACCAGCAACGGGCGCAGCGGCCAGCCCGCCGTGGGCAGCACGGTCAGCTTGGATTGCGCAAAGTGCTCACGCACGGACTGCGCGTGTTCCAACGCGGCCTTCTGGTGCGTGCGCAGCGCGTCATCCCACGCCGCCACGCGCTCCGTGTCCTCGGGGATGGTGCCAACGCCGGGTTCCATGGGTCAGGTCTTGGGCGGCCGGCGGGGCAGTTCCACCTTGGCGCCGGTGCGCCAGGCTGCGGCTTTGATGGCGCCGGCAGGGGCCTTTCCCGTGGTGGCCAGCGGAATGGCTGCGGCTACGTCACCCAGGAATCTGCGCGCGTGGTCCGCGCCGGCGCCGGTGGCGGAACCCGTCTTCAGCTCCTCCTGCACGGAAGCCTGGAACGCGCGCAGCAGCTCCACGTTGAGAGGCCGGGACGCATAGAACCCATCCATGGCTTTCTGCACCTGGTCCGGCGTGGCCCCGGCGGGAATGCCTGCGGCAACGGCAAATTCCTCCATCACTTTCTGCAACGGCTCCGGCCACGGATTGGGGAGGGACTCACCCAGGCCCATGATGACCAGCGGGAGAAAAGCGCGGACATCCTCGTCAGAAAAAGTGTAAGCGCCGTCCGGTTTGCGGCGTTCAAACACGTGCAGCAGACGGTCTGCCTGGGCCAGGGTCTCACGGGATGGGGATGCCACAGTGTCTCCAGCGGGGAATTGAGGGACTCAAAACACCACGAGGGAGGCCGCGTCATCCGCAACCTCCCTCGTCAAGATGCTGTGCCTGGGGCGGTGCGTCAGGCCACGGGGCCCTGGCTGGGCCGCGCGTGAACCGTGGACTGGGCCAGAACGCCCGCGGCGTGTCCCAATCCGCCCGCCAGGTTGCGCAGTGCGCCGCTGCTGACGCCCAGTGTGGCGCGGGCATCAAAGGTTCCGCGCGCGGCATTCAACGCCGTGGCGCCCTGGCCGGCGGTGGTGGCCTGCGTGCCTTCTGCCTGGGTGGTGCGGTTGACGTTGGACCTGCCGGTGACCTGGACCATGGGGCGCTCCAAAAGGTGATCCCGCCACGAAATGCGCGGGTGACGCACAGACCCCTGTCTCTTATACACATCTGACGCTGCCGACGAATAGAGAGGTGTAGA
>ENA-ORBV01016403-ORBV01016403.1-microbial-mat-metagenome-genome-assembly--contig:-NODE-16403-length-10764-cov-4.514831_pt1 | contig 10764 bp, 6 predicted proteins | sample MGYA00237777_ERZ505514 | MGnify/ENA primary metagenome ERZ505514 (study PRJEB26160, sample SAMN06269048) | microbial mat metagenome | isolation source: Oligotrophic lake microbial mat | place...
TTCAAGCAGAAGACGGCATACGAGATTCGCCTTAGTCTCGTGGGCTCGGAGATGTGTATAAGAGACAGGTACTGCGCGGTCCAATAGTTCGGGAGCGCGTCGAACCACACGTACGTGGTCTGCGTCTCGCCGTCGGAGAGGGGGCGCGGGAAGGGGACGCCCCAGTCGAAGCGCGCGCGGCTCGCCGAGATATCCTCGAGCCCTTCGTCGAGCAGTGCGAGGATCTCGTTGCGGCGCGACTCGGGCTGGAGGAAGTGCGGCTGGTCGCGCAGCAACTGCGTCAGCGGCGCGGTGTAGCGTGAGAGCCGGAAGAACCAGTTGCGCTCGGTGATCTCCTCGAGTGTGCGCGTCGGATGCAGTGCGCACTTCTCATCGACGATATCCGCGGGCTGCTTGAAGCTCTCGCAGCCCACGCAGTAGCGCCCCGTGTAGGAGCGTTCGTAGAAGTCGTCGGGATTCGTCGCGAAGATCTGCTCGAGCAACCGCGTCACGGCCGCATGATGCGCGGCGTGCGAGGTGCGCATGAACTGATCGTGTGAGATGTCGAGGCGCGTCCACATGGCACTGAAGTGCGCGGCGATTCGGTCGACGAAGGCCTGCGGCGCGAGTCCTGCCTTCTCGGCGGTCTGCGCGACCTTCTGGCCATGCTCGTCCATGCCGATCAGGAACCAGACGTCGTCGCCGAGTTGGCGGCGGAAACGGCAGATGGCATCCGCGCCGATCTTTTCGAAGGCGTGCCCGAGGTGGGGCTCACCGTTCGCGTAATCGATTGCGGTGGTGAGGTAGAAGCGCGCCATCGTCAGCGCTGCGCAGGGGGTGTGCTGCCACCACCGTTGGCACCACCACTGTTGCCGCCGGAATTGCCACCGGTAGTGCCACCATCGCTTCCGGCATCAGTGCCACGACCGCGCCGGCCTCCGCGCCGACCGCGGCGCCGGCGTTTGCGATGCTCGGCGTCCGCCGCGCTCTCGGGACCCGAGGGCGCGCTTGATGCTTCGTCTTCACCGTCGGTGACCCCGTCGTTGGCCCCGTCGCTGACCCCGTCGTTGACCCCGTCGCTGGTGGTCTCCTCGGCCGCATCGACGGCCGCGGTGCGGTCTGGAGTCGGAACCGCGCGACGCGCAATGAGCAACTCGTCAGGATGCGGTGTCGGGTCGTGCGCCTGATGTCGCTCCGAGTGATGTGCTTCTTCGGCGTGCGCGTCGTCCGACTCATGGTCGTGCGAATCGTCTTCGTGCGCGTCACGGCCCTCGGGCGATCCTGCCGCGCGCTTGAGCGCGACCAGTGTGCCGCCGGCCGACGCATCAGTCTCCACCGGCACGATCCCGGGCGCTGTCTCCTTCCGCAGATCAGCGAGGGGGATCGTGCGGTACTCTCCCTCGGCCGTGCGCAACGTCACGAGGTCACGGAAGATGTCATTGCTGACGATCTTCTCTTCGCCAACGGTGGTCGTGATGATCTTTCCTTCCTTCGGGAAGCGCTTCCGCTGCTGCACGTAGAACTCGTGCTCGTGCCGCAGGCAACACATCAGGCGCCCGCAGGTGCCGGAGATCTGCGCGGGATTGAGCGTCGAGAGGCGCTGGTCCTTTGCGGTGCTCGACTTCACGGGCCGCAGTTCGGGGAGCCACGATGCCGAACAGAACTGACGCCCGCAGCGCCCGATCCCGTCGAGGCGACGCGCTTCGTCGCGCACGCCGATGTGCCACATGTGTACACGCGTGGAGAAGCGCTTCTCCAACCGCCGCACGAGCTCGCGAAAGTCCACGCGCTCTTCGGCCGTGAAGAAGATCGTCAGCTTGCGACGATCCCACTGCCACTCGGTATCGGAGATCTTGAGGTCGAGCTTGAGCTCACGCGAGAACTCAATCGCCGCCTTGCGGACGGCGTGCTCGTCGGCACGGAGGCGCACGGCGCGATCGACTTCCGGTGGGGTCGCGACGCGCACCATCTGCGGGAGCTGCTCCGGCGACGCCTTGCCGTGCGCCGTCCCGGCTTTGCGCTTGTCGGCCAACTCGCCGGTGCTGTGCACGCGGCCGAGATCCTCACCGCGATCGACCGTGACAATCACCGCCGACTTCATGGCCGGCGGATTCTCCCCGCTCCACTGGAAGAAGATGCGCCGATTGCCCTTGAACTCGACCTCGACCAGATGCGTTGCGACCGCGGTGTCCGTCACTCGGTGAATGCACCCATCTTGAGGAACTTCTCGCGGCGGCGACGGACGAGCTTATCGGGCTTGAGGCCCTTGAGCTCGTCGATGATGCGCAGCAACGCGTCGTGCACGGACTTGGCCGTGGCCTCGTGGTTCGCATGCGCCCCACCCGGCGGCTCGGGGATGATCTCATCCACGATCTTCAGGCCAATGAGATCGTCGGCCGTGATCTTGAGCGAGGTCGCGGCCTTCTCACGCATCTCGATGCTCTTGCCATCCTTCCAGAGAATCGCGGCGCAGCCCTCGACCGTGATCACCGAATAGACGGAGTTCTGCATCATCAGGATGCGGTCGGCGACGCCAAGGGCGAGCGCACCACCGGAGCCGCCTTCGCCGATCACCAGCGCGACGATCGGCACCGTGAGCGTGCTCATCTCAAGCAAGTTGCGGGCAATCGCCTCCGACTGGCCGCGCTCCTCGGCGCCGAGTCCCGCCCACGCCCCTGGCGTGTCGATCATCGTGATGACCGGCACCTGGAACTTCTCGGCGAGCTTCATCAAACGCAGCGCCTTCCGGTAGCCCTCGGGGTGAGGCATGCCGAAGTTGCGGTGCAGGTTCTCCTTGGTGTCGCGACCACGCTGATGGCCAATCACCATCACCGTCTCGCCGTCGAGTCGGGCCCAGCCGCCGACGATCGAGGGATCGTCCCGGAAGGCACGATCGCCATGCAACTCGATGAAGTCGGTGAAGGCGAGACGAAGGTAGTCGAGCGTGAACGGACGACGCGCCGAGCGCGCGACCTGCACCCGCTGGAGGGGCGTCAGGTTCTTGTAGATATCGGCGCGCAGCTCCCCGAGCTTGGCCTGGAGCGGCGCGATCTGCTGATCGACGTCGAGCTTCTGCTCTTCGGCGACCTTGCGGGCATCCTCGATCTGCTTTTCCAGCTCAGCGAGGGGCTTTTCGAATTCCAATGCAGAGGTGCCCATCTCAATCAGCTCCCGCGAACAAGGCGCACGCGCTCGGCGCCCAACAGGGAGCGGAGCTCCAAGAGGGCGGGGCCGGCGGTGGACAACTTGAGGGAACTCGACCGCAACCGGGCCGGGCTCCCATCTGGACCCTTCCAACGTAGCTCCAACGGGGCCGAACCGGGATGGGCGACGGCCACGGCCCGGACGTCCCGCATGACGTCAGCGGGGAGGGGGGAGTCGGCGTCCAGCTCCAAAGAGATGGCGAACTGCCCGTTGGCGCGGAGTTCGGCCAACCGGGTGATGGTTTCTACAATGAAGGTCGGGGTGTCGGAGTCCTGGTCTCGGCGGGAGTAGCCGCCCTTGATCAGGACCGGAACATCTGTTTGGACCCGGTCGCCGATGGAAGCCCAGGCCTCAGGGAACACCAGCAGCTCGGCCGACCCAGCGAAGTCCTCGACCGTCAGGCGGGCAAACTCGCTCCCCGACTTTTTGGAGATCTGCCGCTTGATGGAGGTCACCACCCCGGCAATGGTCATCGGCTCGGGCGACCAGGCGCCGAGCTTGGCGACCGTGGCGGTGGCCAAAAGCTCGCACTCCGCGCGGAAGGGCTCGAGGGGGTGTCCAGAGATATAGAAGCCGAGGATCGCTTTTTCCTGCGTCAGCCGCTCGCTCTCCGAATACTCGCGGACATTCGGGAGGGTCGGCAGCATCGGGGCGGCATCGGGGGCCTGCGGGTCGCCGCCGAGCTCCCCAAAGAGCGAGCCTTGGCCGGTGGCGATCTCGGCCTGTGCGAGTGAGGCGTGCTGCATCGCGCCATCGAGGGCGGCGAGGAACTGCGCCCGATGCCCCTGAAGGGAGTCGAGCGCGCCGGCGTGAATGAGCGCTTCGAAGACACGCTTATTGCAGACGCGGAGGTCCACCCGCTCGCAGAAGTCGTACAGGGTGGCAAAGGGCTTCTCGAGGCGCGCCGTGATGATGCTCTGCGCCGCGGTGTGTCCGACGTTGCGAATGGCGCCCAAGCCGAAGCGAATGCGCGTGTCGCCCACCACGGTGAACTTCCAGCCCGACTCGTTCACGTCTGGCGGAAGGATCTCGAGGTTCAGGTCGCGCGATTCATTGATGTACTTCACTACTGAATCGGTGTCGCCGATGGCCGCCGAGAGCACGGCGGCCATGAACTCCGGGCCGTAGTGGGTCTTGAGGTAGGCGGTGTGGTACGAGAGGATCGAGTACGCGACCGAGTGCGACTTGTTGAAGCCGTAGCGGCCGAAGGTCTCGAGCTGCGCGGAGATGTCCTCGATCACCTTGGGCGGGAATCCCTTGGCGATGGCCTTCTCGGAGAACTTTCCGAGTTCTTGCTTGATGAGTTCGACGTCCTTCTTTCCCACGGCCTTTCGCAGCACATCGGCTTCGGCGAGCGAGATGCCCGCGAGCCGCTGCGCGATACGCATCACCTGTTCCTGATAGGTGATGACGCCGTAGGTGGGGGCGAGGATCTCCTCGAGCTCGGGGAGCTGATACTTGACGGGCTCTTCGCCCTTCTTGCGGCGCTGATAGACCTTGTGCATGCCGGCGTCGAGCGGGCCGGGACGCATGAGGGCGTTGGAGGCGACGAGGTCGTCGAAGCAATCGGCGCGCATGCCACGCACCATGTCGGTGGCGAGCGGCGATTCGAACTGGAAGACGCCGGCGGTGCGGCCCGCGCGGAGCTGACGGTAAGTGGCTTCGTCGTCGAGCGAGAGGGCATCGAGGTCGATCTCCACCCCGCGCCGTTCCTTGATCGCCTTCACCGCATCCGAGAGAATGGTCAGCGTCGTGAGGCCGAGGAAGTCCATCTTGAGCATCCCGGCCTTCTCGAGCCCATTCATGTCGTACTGCGTGACCACCACGCGCTCGTCACCGTCGGCGCCGGAGCCCTTGGAATCCGCGGTGCAGATGGGGACGTAGTCGTCGAGCGGTCCCGGCGCGATCACAATACCGGCGGCATGCACCCCCGCGTGACGCGAGAGCCCTTCGAGCGCGATCGCGAAATCGAAGAGCTGCGCGTGGCGGTCGTCCTGCTGGTAGAGCTTCCGGACTTCGGGGACCTGCTTGATGGCATCGCGCACCGAGAGCGAGTAGTTCGGCGCGTTGGGAATCAGCTTGGCGATCGCGTCCGTCTCTGCGGGGGAGAAGGCGAGCACGCGCCCGACGTCCTTGATGCAGGCGCGCGACTTGAGTGTCCCGAAGGTGATGATCTGTCCAACGGAATCACGTCCGTACTTGGCGCGGACGTACTCAATGACCTCGCCGCGTCGTTCTTCGCAGAAGTCGACGTCGATGTCGGGCATCGAGACGCGTTCCGGATTCAGGAAGCGTTCGAAGAGCAGGTCGAACTTGAGCGGGCAGACATTCGTGATGCCGGTGGCGTAGGCGACGAGTGAGCCCGCTGCCGAGCCGCGTCCCGGGCCGACCGGGATCCCCCTGTCACGCGCCGCTTGAATGAAATCGGCGGTGATCAGAAAGTAGCCCGCGTACCCCGTCTTGGTGATGACGCCGAGCTCGTAGTCGAGCCGTTCCTGCACTTCCTGCGGGAGAGGATCGCCGTAGCGCTTCTTCGCCCCCTCTGTTGACAGCTTCACGAGGTACGCGTTCTCGCTCGTCACCCCGTCGGGAAGCGGGAACGAGGGGACATAATATTTCTTCTCGAACTGCACGTCCACCGCATCGGCGATCGCGAGCGTATTCTCGAGGACGTCGGTGCGCCCCTTGAAGTACGAGGCAATCTCTGGCGCGCTCTTGAAGTAGAGCCCGCGGTCGTAGCGTATGCGGTCGGGGTCGAGCCGGTCCTTCTTGAGGCCGATGCACAGCAGCACGTCGTGCGCCGCGTGATCTTCGGCCTTCAGGAAGTGCGCATCGTTGGTGGCGACGACGGGCAACGACATCTCCTTCGCGAGGCGGAAGATCTGGTCGTTGAGCTTCTGCTGCTCACCCGCTTCATGCGCCTGCACTTCGAGGTAATAGCGATCCTTGAACAGCTCGGCGTACCACGCGGCCGCGGCCATCGCCTCGGTGTAGCGGTCCCCAAGGAGATGCTGCGCGACCTCGCCGGCCATGCAGGCCGAGGAGACGATCAGCCCCTCGCTGTGGCGCGCGAGGAGTTCGCGGTCGAGGCGCGGCTTGCCGTAAAAGCCCTCGGTGTAGCCGAGCGAGGTGAGCTTGACGAGATTGCGGTAGCCCACGAGGTCGCGGGCGAGCAGCACGAGATGGAAGTAGTTCTTTTCGCCCGGGGCGGCGCGTCCACGTTGCCGGCGGTCCCCTGGGGCGACATAGGCTTCCATCCCGAGAATCGGCTTGATCTTGGCTTTGGACGCCTTCTCCTGGAACTCCCAGGCGGCGTGCATGTTGCCGTGATCGGTGATGGCGAGGGCGGGCTGCTCGAATTCCTGGGCCCGACGGATCAGGTCGTCGACCCGGTTCGCTCCGTCGAGGAGCGAGTACTCGGAATGGCAGTGGAGATGGACGAAGGACATCGGGTCGTAAAGATAGCGTTTCCGGAGGCACCGAGATGGCGGTTCGGCATGCGAGATCAGGGAGGAAATGGCTGCGCTGGGGCTTGACGGCTCTCGGGGCGGTCCTTCTTGTGGGCGTCCTGTTGCTCGCGCTGACGCCGCTGGGTCGGTATCTCGCGCGGGCGTGATGGGAGGAAGGGAAGATCCTCTGGGCGCGCCGACCCATTGCTGAGGTCGCGGCGGACGCGGCGACCTCTCCCGTGTTGCGCGGGCGGATGCAGTTGGTGCTGGAGGCGCGGGCGTTCGCCGAGGATTCGCTGGGGCTGCCCGCGGGCGAGACCTTCACGCAATACACGCAGCTGGAGCGCGATACGCTGGTGCTCGTGCTGTCGGGCGCGGCGTCCGATGCGCTCGAGCCGGTGCTGTGGCGCTTCCCTGTGGTGGGGCGCCTGCCGTACAAGGGCTACTTCCGGCTTGAGGATGCGCTGGCCGCGGAGGCGAAGCTCGCGGCGGACGGGTTCGATACCTATTTGCGTCCGGCCTCGGCGTTCTCGACGCTCGGATGGTTCAATGATCCGTTGCTCTCGACCACGGCGGCGCAGGACTCGGTGGATCTGGTGAGCACCGTGATTCATGAGCTGACGCATAACCGGTACTTCGCGAAGGGGGACGCGACGTTCAATGAGAGCTTCGCGAACTTCGTGGGGGGGCGAGGGGCGGAGCGGTTCTTTGAGGCGCGCGGGGATTCGGCGCTGGCTCGGCAGGCGGCGGCGCGTTGGGCGGATGATCGGCGGCTGGCGGCGTTCTGGCTGCGGCTCTATACGTCGCTGGATTCAACGTTCGGCGCGCACTCTGGCGATTCGTCACGGTTGCTTCGTGTGGCGTTGCGCGACAGCATCTATCGCGGCGCGCGCGCGACACTGGTGCGCGATGTCGCGCCGCAACTGCAAAGTTTGTCGCCAGTGTACGCGGAGCGAGTCAAGCTGGACAATGCCGCGCTATTGGCGCGGCGCGTGTACATGAGCGACCTCGAGCGATTCGAGCGCGCCCTCGAGGCGGCGGGCGGAGAACTGAACCGAGCCATCTCGGCGTTGATTGCCGAGCATTCGCGGGGGCGGCAGTGACGGTTCGATGACCATCACCGTTGCTACGGCCTCGGCGGCGCGAAGCGGTTCTTGAGCAACGCTCTGAGATCGACCTCGGGAGCCTTCACTGGCGTATCGGGGTCGATCGCCGCATTGGGGACCGTCTCCAGTGTCACGCGCTGGAATGCGCGCCGCACCCCGCGGTCAAGAAAGCGCGAGAGCTGATCCATCGAATAATCCGCGCCGCGCCGCGTGTCGTACACATTGAGCGGATAGCTCACCGCGAGATGATTCCGCGCGCGGGTCATCGCTACGTACATCAGGCGGCGCTCCTCTTCGATCTCGTCATCGCTGCCAAGGGCGCGCGCCATCGGGAAGTAGCCATCCACGGCCCAGATCACGAAGACGGCATCCCACTCGCGTCCCTTGGAGCTATGCGCAGTGGAGAGCACCAGCGTGTCGTCCTCGGCGTCGCTGCCGAAGCCGAGGTCACTGGTGGAGGAGGGAGGCTCGAGGGCGAGCGCGGAGAGGAAGGTCGCGCGGTCGGGATAGCCGCCAGCGATCGTCTGCAGCTGCTCGAGATCGCTCAGTCGCGGGTCCACGCGGTCGTAGCGCTCGCGCAGGATGTCGTCGTACATCGCACGCACGCGAATGATCTCGTACGCGACGCGCGATTCGTCGCCGCCGGAGCGGGTGCGGAGATCCGCGAGGAGGCGCACCAGCGCCGCGTGTGCGTCCTTGGCGCGTGGCGGAGGCGTGAAGCGTCCGATCGACTCGTGCGACCAAGCGAGATCCGCCATCGACTGCACGGCATTGCGCGCCGTGACCTCGCCGATGCCTGGCATGAGGAGCAGCAAGCGATACCAACTCACTTCGTCGCGCGGATTCTCCAGCACGCGCAGGAAGGCGAGCACATCCTTCACGTGCGCCGCTTCGAGAAACTTGATGCCGCCCCATTTGTCGAAGGGGATGTTGCGTGCCGTGAGTTCGATTTCGAGGTCCGCGCTCATGTAGCCCGCGCGGAAGAGCACCGCCATCTCGCGCAGCGGGATGCCTTCCTCGTGCAGCTCGAGGATGCGGTCCACCACGAAACGTGTCTGCTGATTCTCGTCCTGCGCCGTCACGAGCCAGGGCTTCTCGCCGCCGGTGCGCTTGGAGTAGAGCTCCTTCGAGAAGCGCTCCTCGGCGCGCGAGATCAACAAGTTCGTAGCGTCGAGGATTGGCTGCGTGGAGCGATAGTTCTCCTCGAGCGTGACTGTTCTGGCGCCGTGGTACTCGCGCGGAAAGTCGAGGATGTTGCGAATGGTCGCGCCGCGGAAGGCGTAGATGCTCTGCGCATCGTCGCCCACCACCGTGATGTTGCGGTGCATGCGGCACATCCCCTTCAGGATGCGCGCCTGCAGCACGTTGGTGTCCTGGTACTCATCGACGAGGATGTGATCGTAGAGTCCCGCGACCCTATCGGCGACGGCGGGGACGGCCTCGAGCATCAGCGCCCAGTAGAGCAGGAGATCGTCGTAGTCGAGCAGCCCGCGGTCCTGCTTGCGGGCGGTGAAGTCCGCGAAGACGCGGGCGAAGTCGTCCTCGAACTCCACAAAGCGCGGATACTCCTCGCGCAGAATCGCGCCCACGGGGATATCGGTATTCACGTGGCGCGAATAGACGTGGTGCAGTGACTCCTTCTTGGGGAAGCGCTTGGTCTTGTCGCCGAGTCCGAGGGCAGCGCGCGAGATCTGCATGAGATCTTCGGAGTCGCCTTGGTCGAGAATCGTGAAGTCGCCGGGGAGCCCGACCTCGGGACCGAAGCGCCGCAGCAGCCGATGCGCGGTGCCGTGGAAGGTGCCGCCGTGCACCCCGCGGCTCGTTTGCCCCACCAGCTTCTCGGCGCGCGCGAGCATCTCCTGCGCGGAGCGGCGCGTGAAGGTGAGGAGGAGAATGCGTTGTGGCGGGACGCCGCGTTCGATCAGGTGCGCGACGCGGTAGACCAGGGTGCGCGTCTTGCCGGTGCCGGCGCCGGCGACGATGAGCAGGGGGCCGTCGGGGTGCGTGGCCGCTTTGTGCTGCGCCTCGTTGAGCTCCGCGGCGAAGTCGACCGTGCGCTTGGGTTCGACGGTCCGCGCGCGGGGCGGGTAGAGGCGGGGATCGCTGCTCATGGGACCCTGAATATATCCCGAAGCTGGGCGGGGATGACATTGCCGCGCGCTTTGGAGCGTCCTGCGTGAAGTTGCTCCTCGACACACGGGTCTTGCTCTGGGCGGCGGGGGGCTCGAAGCGCATCAGCCCAACGTTGCGTTGGAAGTTGATGGACACGCGCCATGAGCTCTGGTCCCGCGCGGAGTCTTGGGTACTGCGACGCGGGTTGCTCGATAAAAGCGACCAAGAGTTGTCGATTTCTGGGCAGCATGCAGTGGCAGCGGCGGCGCTGCGGCACTGGGGCGGTACGAGACGCCAGTGCGCGTTGTCTATGTTATGCGATTGGGCATGCAACTCTTGCGGCCTAGCCCACGTTCGCGCGAGGAGAGCTGGGTCCGCGTATGTCGTTCAGTGATCTGAATCCAGAGTTCCTAGCGGCGCTCCCGCCCCTTGAACGGCGCGCGCTGGAGGCGGTGACCGCATACCTCGGTGGACACGGGGACGTCGCCGTCGCTGCCCGTGCGCTGCAGGAGCTCGCGGCGGAGTCCGCCGTGGGTGAGCCGCTCGGCGCCGCTCACCTGCATCTTACTGGAAGCGCCAATGGGACAAGCCCACATTCGCCGCACAGGCGATATTCCCCTCCCGGTCTGCTGCTCATTGCTCTCGGCCTGTGGTACTTCAGTGAGGGCCTCCTCGGCCCGCGCTTCGCCGTGTTCAGCGAACAGATCGGCGGCGACCTAGCTCATCGCGCGCGGCATCGCAGTCGACACCCCCACTCCGGTCAGCGCGGGGCACAATCAACGTTCAATCCGTGAAGCCACCCTCGCGCAACACGCTGACGTCACGCTCCCACCCGTTGTCGTCCGGCCCCGCCGCGTAGAGATCCGGATCGCCCATCCATCGTCCCGTGCGCTGGCGCGCCAGTTCGCCCGAGG
>ENA-ORBV01016404-ORBV01016404.1-microbial-mat-metagenome-genome-assembly--contig:-NODE-16404-length-10763-cov-6.568407_pt1 | contig 10763 bp, 9 predicted proteins | sample MGYA00237777_ERZ505514 | MGnify/ENA primary metagenome ERZ505514 (study PRJEB26160, sample SAMN06269048) | microbial mat metagenome | isolation source: Oligotrophic lake microbial mat | place...
GCCCGGGGGAGGCCGGGTCGGGGATTGCAATCGGGCTTAAGGTGCGTAGCTGACGGATAAGGAAAGCCGTTAACTTGGCGATTTCTCGCCATCGGCACAAAGCACCGCCAATCAAAGACAAGAATTCCATGGAAACCCAAATCAAAGCCGCGTTGACGGCGCTGTTGGCCGCGATCAAGGCGGGCGAAGGTCAGGGCGTCGCCGAGGAAATGGCGCGGCTGGACGGCTTTCTGGAACAGGGCCGGCTGGTGCTGCACCCTCAGTTGGTGCATTTTCTGGCCCAGCGCAGCTACGCCAAGGCGCTGATGTTTTTGGGCGGGGAGACGGATATTCCGGTCGGGGTATGTGGCGGTGGGCGAACCGGGAAGAGCGCGGGAGCCTGAGCGATGGCGCGCGGCGAAAAAATTTCTACCGATGGCGGTGGGGCGTTTGGCCAGAATCCTTTCGGAGCGCTGAGCGGGTCCGGGCTGCCTGTGGCGTCGAAGGCGGTGCTAGATCAAGCGGCCGCCGTCGCGGCGCAGAAAGCGGGCGGGGCGAAACCGGGCGAGGGTGCGAAGACGGCGCCGGAAAAGAATCGCGGGCGGGTGGAAGTGCGGCGCGAGACGGGCGGACGTGGTGGGAAGACGGTGACGACAGTCGGCGGCTTTGTCGGCATCGGGCTGCCGGAGAAGGAACAGCTCTGCAAAAAAATGCGCGGAGCCTGCGGCTGCGGCGGGACGGTGAAGGACGGCGTGATCGAGATCCAAGGCGACCAACGCGAGACGGTGGCGCGGATTTTGACCGAGGCGGGATTTCGGGCGGTGCTGGCGGGAGGGTGAGTTCAATACCAAAGTCTCGTGAGAAACGGACATAGGGTGCAGGGTGGATTCAGGCTGGAAACGCGGCGAGGGCGCCGCGTCCCCAACTTACCCAAACTAAAGTCCGAAACACTCGGGAGGTTGGTATCAGACGCAGCTTTTCAACAGATCGGCGGCGAAGCGGCGGAGCGTGGACGCCGGCGAGGGGAGCTGGGGCGAGGAATTTAAAATTCGACGGTGAAGGTCGTCACGTATTGACGGGGCTCGGTTTTACGGGGCCAAGTGTAGCTGTTGCCCTGGTCGGAGTTGAGGCCAAGCACGTTGTTAACGTTGAGCTGGAGCGTGGTGTTGTAGCGGCCGAATTTGTGGCGGTAGGAGGCGAAGGGGTTCACAAGAGTGTAGCTGCTTGTCCTCGTCGCGGGGAGCACGACGACTCCGCCCGAGGACAGCGCGGCGCGGGGCTTACCCAGCGCGTAGCGAGCGGACGTGCCGATGGCGAAGCCCTTGAAGCGGCCTGCGGTGAAGGTGTAGCGCGTGGTAATACTGGCGGTCTCGCGGCGCACCGAGCGCACGGCGCCTTCGGTGTCGTCGATGAGTTGCTGCGTGATTTGCGTGGCGTCGTCAGGGTCGAGGCCCTGCGCCCTGGCGGCCGCGCGGGCAGCCGCGAGATAGGGGCGCACAAGCGGGAAGAAGCGGCTGAATTGCACGTTGTTCATCGAGTAGGTGGCGCGCACGGTCCACTGGCGCGTAAGGTTGATCTGCGATTCGAACTCCCAGCCCTCGGTCTGCTGGTCGCGGTAGTCGCCGGTGCCGAGAAGCTGCTGGTTGGCGGGCAGCAGGTTATTGAGTTCGGTTTGCGAGCCAGTCACACCGCCGCTGATACCGAGGGCGTTGTTTTCGGAGGTGGTCTTGAAGCGCGTGACGGTGGCGCTGATGCGGTCGTCGAGCAGGTTGAAACGCAGGCTGAAGTCGTGGCCCTCGCCGGTGCGCGGGAGGCGCGGACGACCGGTGAGTTCGAAGCTCACGCTGTCGGTGAACAGCGCCGACTCGAAGTAGCCGGCGCCGAGCCCGAGCCACGGGAGCACGCGGAGGACGCCGCCATAGGACTGGTTGGTGGTGTAGGCGCGGTTGAAGGCTTCATAGGGGATGTTGTAGCCCTTGGCATCGAGAATGGGCTGGTTGTTGAGATCCACCAGTCGGGTGCCGCCAATCACGGGCACGATGATGGGGGCGCGGCTGCGATTTTGACGAAAGTAATCGCGGCTGATGCCGGCACTGGTGTGGAGGCGGCCGCTGAAGAACGAGGCGAGCGTGGTGAGGTTGCCGGAGCCGAGTGTCTGGTCGAAGCGCGTCTGTCCGGTGCCGCTGCGGAAGAAGCCGGTGACACCGGGCTGTATTCTCAATCGAAGCGCATCATCGCTATTTCCGTCGGCCATGTAACGGATGGGGTTGACGACATTGTTGGCATAGGAGGAGGCGGCGCCGGTGAGGCCGCGGCGCGCGATCTCCTCTTGGGTGAGCGCAAATGAGTAGGTGTCCTGGTAGTTTTGCTCGTGGCGGTAGTTCGCGCCGGCGATGGCGCGAAAGGTGGAGTTCCAGAACGGGAGCCGGGTGTCGTAAACGGCGGAGGTGCGCCAGCCGGTGGATTTGTTGCCGTCGGTCGTATAGGTGGGCGCGTAGGCGAGGAAGAGCTGCTCGAAGCGCGGATTGGGAATCGTGGCGCCGGGGACATTCGGATTGGGGAGCACGCGATTCACGTCGATGAACACCGCGCGGGCGTTCATACCCAGCGCGCCGGCGGAGGAGTAGGTCTGGAGACGCGTGGTGTCGTCGACCTGGCCGTTGTGCGCGATGAGGAGGCGCAGATGGTCGCCGAGTTGATGCGAGAGTTCGATATTGTAGGCGTGGAAGCCGGTGTCGTGCCGGTTGTCGGGGCCGGACCAGTCCTCGCCGTCGGGATAGACGCCGTAGGGAATCGTGGTGAGCGGGTAGCGCAGGGGATTCTGCGGATCGGCGCCGGTGGCGACGGTCGCGCCCGTGAGCAGAGTTGAAGCGCGAAACGTGGTCGTCGCGGTCGACTGCATGTCATGGAGCGTGCCGCCGATATCGAAAAAAACGCGGGTGTTGCCCGGCGCGGCGATACGGCGCATGCCGATGCCGTTGACCTGCACGCCGGGATTGTTCGGGTCGGCGTCGGCGGCATTGGTGCCGGTGCCGCGGACGTAGGCCTTGATGGCGTCGTTGAGGTGGAGCACGCCCTGATTGCTGCGCTGATGGCCGCCCTCGTAGTTCAAATCAAGGCGCGTGCGCCGGTCTTTGAACGGATCCCAGCGCAGCGCGCCCGCGAAGCCCCGGTAGTCCTTGCTCCCGCGCTGGCGGAACTGCTCGACCTCTGAGTTCAGCGCGTTGAAGCGGAGCGCAAGGAGCGGGGCGAGCGGCTGGTTGATATCTACGGAGTAGCGCTGCGTGCCGAAAGAATCCATGCGCACCGTCGCGCTCGCTTTGCGGCGAAAGGCGGCGCGCTTGGTGGAAACGTTGATGATGCCCGTGGGGTCGACGTCGCCGTAGGCGAGGCCACCCGGGCCGCGCGCGAACTCGATGCGCTCGGTGTTGTAGGTATCGGCGGGGAGGAACCAGGGGAAGCCGTCGCGCAGCTGGCGAATGGAAGGAATTCCCCGGAAGCTAATCTGGTTGCCCGAACGCGTGCCGACCGGAGCACCGACGGTGCCTTGATCGTTGAAGATATTCTCGGCGCCGACAGCGAAATCCACCGCGCCGAAGAAATCATTGATCGCGAGATCGCTCAGCAGATCGGCGGTGAAGACGGAGATGGAATTAGGGAGGTTGGCGAGTTTCTCATTGGTGCGGGTGCCGGCCATCGCGGAGGAAGCGGCGTAGCCCTTGTCGTCACCGGAGTTTACCTCGAACGGGGAGAGGACGACGGCTTCATTCTTCGTGGCCGGAGGCGCGGAAGAGGCGGATCCCGACGGAGAGGGGAGCGATTGGGCATGGAGGGAGGCAGCTACGCACAGCGCAACTGCCGCGGGAGTGAAGCGGTGGTTCATGGCTTGGGGGTAAGGTGGCGATGTCGTGCGAAGCAGGGTGAGGTCAAATTTAAAGGGAACGGGATTAACGAATTATTTTATGTCCCGGGGTAGGGCTGCAATGAATCCATCGTCGTTCCCCGGAGCCTGTCCTGCGCTTTGGAAACATAGCGATCAACAGGGTGGCGAGTTGCGACATGAACGCCTCGCTTCCGCCCTCGCCGGTTTCCATCGGCTCGCCTTCGCCGGTCTCAGGCTCCGTGCCCTCAGCCTTCAACGTGCATGACAGGCTTTAGATAAACCCGCTTTTTCCAGTGCCCCGCGCTTCCCAGCCCCGTGCATTCCACGCACCTCCGCAGGACGCATTCGGCGAGGCGGCGACGGCCGGACCGATCACAAGCGCGAGACGGGCGCTCGCGCGGGAAGCCCGGGGCCGACGGTTTGGCGGAAAAAGAGCGCTCTGCAAAAAAATGCGCGGAGCCTGCGGCTGCGGCGGGACGGTGAAAGACGGCGTGATCGGGATCCAAGGCGATCAACGCGAGACGGTGGCGCGGATTTTGACCGAGGCGGGATTCCGGGCGGTGCTGGCGGGAGGGCGAGCATCTGCCGGTTGGCGGTAGGCAGCTCGCTTGCGAGCGCTCCGGTCGTTGAGCGCTCGCAAGCGTGCGGCCTACAAAGGCGGGTGCGATGCACCGCCAACACGGAGAGTCGTGCCCTTTTCCGACGGGCGCATCTGCCGGTAGGCGGTAGGCCAGCTCGCTTGCGAGCGCTCCGGTCGCCGAGCGCTCGCAAGCGAGCGGGCCTACGGATGCAGGCGGAATCGCCGCCAACCGGCAGATGCACCGGGCGGGCGGGTGAGCGGCGCCGGCATCTTAACGCCGATTGAGTCGATGCTTCGATGCCGCAGTGCGCACGACCCTTACGCTGGATCCGGATGTCTCGGCGAAGTTGCATTCGGAGTTTGCGCGGAGCGACCGGGCGTTCAAGACCGCGGTCAACGAGGCACTGCGGCGGGGGTTGGGAGGAGCAGAGAGGCCGGCGAAGCGCACGGCCTATGCGGTGAAGCCGCTGCGGCTCGCTTTCCGGCCGGGCATCGACACGGACAAATTGAACGAGCTCGCCGACGAATTGGAGGACGCGGGGGTCGTGAAAAAATACGCCCGGTGATCATCCCGATCTCAATCTGCTCATCTATGCCCACAACGCGGCGGATGAACGGCACGCGGCGGCGCGGCGCTGGTGGGAAGGCTGTCTCAACGGTGACTAGCCGGTCGGGCTCGCGTGGGTGACGGTGCTGGGTTTGTGCGGCTGACGACGCACCGGCACGTCTTGGGCGCGCCGTTGTCGGTGGCGACGGCGGCCGGGCTCGCCGAGGAGTGGCTGGCGCAGCGGGTGGTGCGGGTGCTCGAGCCCGGACGCGACCACGCCCGGCATTGCTTCGGATTTTTGCAGAAGCCGGGCGTGGCGGGGAATCTCACCACGGACGCACATCTCGCGGCGCTGGCGCTCGATTACCAAGCGGAGCTGCACAGCACGGATACGGATTTCGCGCGGCTTCCCGGGCTGCGGTGGCGAAATCCGCTGGTAAAGACGAAACGATAGGCAGGGCGAGTGGCGGAATGAAAGCGCCTTGCGGACAAGTCGCTCCACCCGGCGCGCCTACGCGACTACGCCGCGAGGCCGGCAGCGAGGGCGAGGGCGCTTTTTGCCCGGTTCATGATGTAAAGGTGGTAACCTGGCGCACCCTGCGCGAGGAGATCGCGGATCTGGGTGAGCGCCCAGTCGAGGCCGATGATTTCGACGACCTCGGTGTTTTCGGCGGCGACTTCGAGGCGTCTCACGAGGGCGGCGGGCAACGCCGCGCCGCACATCGCCGTAAAGCGTTGGACTTGTTTCAGGGACAACACAGGCATGAGGCCGGGGACGATCGGAATAGTGATGCCGGCGGCGCGGCACTTTTCCACGAAGCGAAAATAAACGGCGTTGTCGAAGAAGAGCTGGGTCGTGACGAAGGCGGCGCCGGCATCCACCTTGCGCTTGAGGGCGTCGAGGTCGGCGTCGAGGGTCGAGGCCTCGGGGTGTTTCTCGGGATAGCCACCGACACCGAGACAGAAATCGGGGTGGCGCGACTTAAGGAGCGCGACGAGTTCGTTGGCGTAGCGGAGACCGTCGGCGGTGGCGGTGAAGGTGGTCGCGCCCTTGGGCGGGTCCCCGCGCAGGGTCATGATGTTGCGGAAACCGCCGGCGTGGATGCGGTCGGCGAGGTCGTGCAGCTCGGCGCGCGTGTGGCCCACGCAGGTGAGGTGGGGCATGACGGTGAAGCCGAGTTCCTGCTTGAGGAGGGCGCTGACCTGCGCGGTGCGCTCGCGCGTGGTGCCGCCGGCGCCATAGGTCACGGAAACGAAATCAGGCGAAATGCTGCGGAGGGCGGTGGCGGTGGCGCGGAGGGCCTCGACGCCGGCGTCGTCCTTGGGCGGAAAGAATTCGAGGGAGCGGAGCGGGCGGCCAGTGGAGAAAAGTTCGGAGATGGGACGGTCGGGTAACATAACGTATCAACACATAGGCAAGCGTTGATACGGGTAAAGGGCGGAGTTGTGTGGGCGCGGGGTTGGTGTAATGGGTCCGGCGGTGGCGATGTGCGCTGAGCGCAGGCGGCGGGCACGGAAAACCAGGAGCCGAGACGGCGGGGCGAAGGGTTTTGAGCGGAATCGCGAGCAAGCTCGCTCCTACATGGGATCAGACGGCTACTTCCCGGCGGCGGGTTCGAAGAGGTCGGCGGATTTTTGCGGGAGGCTGGTGAAGGTGAATTCGGCAACCTGAAACGCGCGTTTTTGCATCAGGGTGTTGATGACCGCGGTGGGGTCGCCGGAGGTGATCGCGACGAAGACGGGCCCGGCGGGGATGGTCTCGAATTCGGGGGCGATGGGTTTGGCGGGCTCGGCGGGTTTGCCGGTGGATTCGCTTTGGACGAGATCGGCGGCGGTCCCGAGGGCGGCGAGGCCGGCCACGGCATCGGCGACGGGGGGCTTGATTTTTTTCTCTTCGGGGGTGCGACCGAGGGCGATCTTCACGACCTTGTTGTCGAAGGTTTCGACGGTGAATTGGCGCTCGTGGGCTTTGGTCGCGACGGCTTTGGCGTCGGTGACCTCGGTGGTTTCGGAGAAGCGGAGGCCGGTGAGGGTGTTGAGTGCGGGGGCGAGGGCGTCGGCCTTTAATTTTTGTCCGTCGGGCGTCGGAGAGGCGGTCCACGGGTCTTCTTTTTTGGCGCGGGTGAAGGTGACGGGGCCGCCTTCCGCGAAGGGAATTTCGATTTTGGCGATGTCGTCGGGCTTGAGCGCGAGGAGTTCGGTGGCGGCCCAGTTTTTGGGTTCGGTGTCGAGGAAGGAGGCGAGGGTGGCGAGGTAGGCTTTGGCCTCGGAGCCGAATTTTATGAAACGGCCGGTGCCGGTCTCGGGGGTTTTGCCGAGGGTGACGGACCAGATTTCCTTGGCGGAGGAATCGAGGAGGGTGACTTGGGTATCCTTAAATTCGAGGCGGGCGATGCGCTCGGGGCTGGTCGTCACGAGGCGGGTGAGCTTGGCCTCGGAGAGTTCGCCGACAAAGCGGGCGACTTTGGGGAAGTCGGCGGGGAAATCGAAGTAGGCCGGGACGCGCCAGGCGCCGGCGGCGTCGCGCTTGAGGACGATGGACTTGCCGGCGTCGGCGAAGCGGATCTCGGCGACGCGCTCGGCGGTGGCGGCATCGAGGAGAGGTTGGCCGATGCGGGTATCGGCGGCGAGGGAGGGAGCCGGCCGGCGGGCGAAGTAGACGACGGCGGAGAGCGCGGCGAGGCCGGCGACGATGATGAGGAGGGATTTGAGTTTCATCGGAGCGGGAAGGGGCGGAATCAGGCGGCGCGTTTGCGGGAGCGGGCGAACCAGAGGCCGAAGGCGCCGATGAGGAGCGGGCCGGCGAGGAGGTTCACGATGAGGAGGCGATTCTCGAGGGCATCGATATCCTCGCGGAGGGCGCGGCGGATTTGTCGACGCTCGCCGGTCATCGCAGCCTGTTGCTTTTGGAAGTCGGCGATGGCTTTGGTGACCTCGGGCGAGGCGACGAGGCGGTTGGCTTCGCCTTTCTTGCCTTGGAGTTCGCCGAGCTTGGACTGGACCGATTGAAGGCGGGTCTCGAGGGCGCCGAGCTGTTCCTGGTATTTTTTGTTGGCCTCGATTTCCATGGCGCGGACGACCTCGAAGGGGCGGACGGAGTTGCCCTTGCCGCGGATGGAAATGAGGTCCGAGGAACCGGAGAGGAATTCGAGGGAGTTGGCGGCGAAGGCGAGGTTATCGTTGATGGGCTCGGCGGCGGTCTGGCCGAAGAAGTTCATCTTGCGGATGCTGTAATCGTCGAAGAGCCAGTCGGTGTCGGCGATTACGAATAGAGTCGAAGCGGACTTCGACTCCAGGAGCTGAGAGCTGAGAGCTGAGAGCTGAGAGACCGGAGGCGGAGGACTGGCGGGGTCGGCGGGCTTGTCGTCTTTCGGGGCGCCTTCCGGGAAGGCGGTTTTGAATTTGCCGGTGACGAGGGCGGCGATGGTTTTTTTGCCGGAGGGAACGATTTGGCGGGCGATGGCGTCGGGCTGGGCGAACTGGAGGGCCATGGCGTCGACGTCGCCGGACTGGGCGGAGGATTCGACGAGCGGGGTGAAGGTGGTGCCGGCGCCGGCTTTGGCGGCGAGGAAGCCGGGCTCGATGAAGAGCGCGGAGTTGAGTTGGGCGGTGGTGGCGGAGGTGGCGTTGAAATTGCCACGTCGGAGATTCAGCCAGACGGGATAGCGCGCGAGTTGGCCGCCCTGGGTCTGGACCTGCGTGGCGTTTTCGAGGTCGCCGACGATTTTCTGCGGGTCGTAGGCGACGCCGTAGGCGGAGAGGAGAGCGGGCAGATCGCTGGAGACGTTGGGCGTGGGACCGCCCATCATGGCCTGCTGCGGGTTGGCCTGGCGCTTGAAGTGTTGCGAGGCGGGATCGACGGCGAGGAAGACGGGCTTGCCGCCGAGGACGAACTGATCGACGGCGAACCGGAGCTTCGCCGAAAGATTTTGGGGATGGATGACCGCGAGGACGTCGAGGCCGGCGGGGAGTTCGGTGGCGGTGGGCTCGACGCGGACGATCTGGAAGGTTTTTTCCCACTCTGTCGCGACGAACTGGCCGGGCTGGGGCTGCTGGCGCATCATCATCATCATTTGCGCTTCCTGAGGGCTGGTGCCTTGGAGCGGGAGGCTGGTGAGCAGGCCGAGTTTCTTTTTGTCGATCTGCTGGACGCTGTAAACGAGCTGGGAGAGATCGTATTCGAGGAACTGTTCGCGCTGGGGATTGAGGACGGAGAGGGTTTTTTGTTGGTCGGCTTGGGTGGCGACGAGACCGAACTGGATCTGTTCGCCGGTGGTGGGGATGAGCTGGGGCGAGATGCCGGCGGCGGTGGCTTTTTCCTCGTCCGGGGTGTCGGGGCGCGGGTCGATGACGTTGAGGGTGAGTTTGCCGCGGGAGGCGCGGGCGTATTGGCGGAGCATCTCCTCGACGCGGGTGGCGTAGTTTTTGTAGGCGATGGGCAGGCCGGTGGCGGACTTCGTAAAATAGAAATCGAGCGTGAGCGGCTCCTCGATCTTGCCGAGAAGGGCCTTGGTTCCGGGGGAGAGCGTGTAGATGCGCTCGGCGGTGGCATCGAGTCGCGCCGGGAGGGACGACGCGAGGTAGTTGACGAGGACGAGGCCGACGAAGAGGAGGGCGATAGCGAGAAGTTTGCCGCTGGATTTCATCGAAGAGTCGAAGGGTGAAAAGTGAAGGTTGAAAGACCGGAAGCTGAGCGCGGAAAGGGAGGGTTCAGCGTTCGAGGGCGACGACGTTGAGGAAGAGGGTGAAGCCGATCAGCGAAAGGAAGAAAATCACGTCCTTGGGATCGACGATGCCCTTGGTGAAGGCGTCGAAACGGGTGATGAAACTGAAATTGGAAACAAGGTCGGCGACGCCGACGGGGAGGAAACTCTCAAGCGTGGTGGTGAAGCTGCTGAGACCGAGGAAGACGAGGACGGCACAGGCGGCGAGGGAGAGAACGAAACTGACGACCTGGTTTTTGGTGAGTGCGGAGGTGAGGGCGCAGACGCCGAGATAGGCGCCGGCCATGAGGATCGCGCCGAGATAGGTGGCGGCCATGACGCCCCAGTCGGGGTTGCCGAGGAAGGCGACGGTGAGCGCCATCGGGAAGCTGAGGAGAATCGCGAGGGTGAGGAAGGCCCAGGCGGCGAGAAATTTGCCGAGGACGGCTTCGAGGGTGGTGACGGGCAGCGTGAAGAGCAGCTCGACCGTGCCGGAGCGCATCTCCTCGGACCAGAGCCTCATCCCGACGGCGGGCACGATGAACATGAACAGCCACGGGAAAAACAGGAAGTAGGTCTCGAGGCTGGCGGTGCCGGCGCGGAAGAAGTTTCCGTAGCGGGAAAACGCGAGCGACACGGAGATCACGAGGAACGAGATCAAGAACACGTAGGCCACCGGCGAGCGGAAGTAGCCGAGGAACTCGCGTTTGAAGAGCGGGGGAATCTGGCTCATAAGAGGAGTAAGAAGTGTAAGAAGAGCAGGAAGGGTAAGGCGGAGCGGCGGGCGGTGGTCAGGCGTCGGCTCCGGTGAGGGTGCGGAAGATCTCGTCGAGGCGGGCGCCGGGCTGGCGGGCGCGGAGGGCGGCGGGGGTTTCGTCGGCGACGATGCGGCCGCGGGCGATGATGATGACGCGGGTGCAGATGGCGTCCACTTCCTCGAGGATGTGGGTCGAAAGGATCACGGCTTTCTCGGCGGCCATGTTTCTGATGAGGGTGCGGACCTCGTTTTTCTGGTTGGGGTCGAGGCCGTCGGTGGGCTCGTCAAGGACCTGTCTCTTATACACATCTGAC
>ENA-ORBV01016405-ORBV01016405.1-microbial-mat-metagenome-genome-assembly--contig:-NODE-16405-length-10763-cov-5.760528_pt1 | contig 10763 bp, 7 predicted proteins | sample MGYA00237777_ERZ505514 | MGnify/ENA primary metagenome ERZ505514 (study PRJEB26160, sample SAMN06269048) | microbial mat metagenome | isolation source: Oligotrophic lake microbial mat | place...
TTGCTACTGCTTGTAGTGGATCTTGAAGTGGAAACTTCAAGGATACCATTGTTGTAGATGCACACATCTTCCAACAGTAACCACTCAACTGTGACATGACCCTTATGTGAAAGACATTCTAACCTAAAACTTCCCCAAACCTTACTACTCTACTACTAGCTAGCTAGCTCTACTTTAGTATTAATAAAAAGTTGAAGACAAAAATAATGCCAACCATAGTTTCTCGAAAGGCGAAGCCATTGAATCACTTATCGCACGTTAAAGACTGTCATTACAAAAATTCCTTCTGGGCGGCTGTTTCATGAACAACAATCTACGCTAAGGAGGGTCAGGAGCTGAACGTGCAGGAGGCGTTGGTCGCCAATGTGGCGGAGACGAGTCCTCCTCCTCCTCCTCCTCCTCTTCATATCGGGGCTGCCGCTGCTGGCCCTGAAATTGTCGAAATTGTGCAATGTTTCCACTTTCGCTGGGTACGTGTTCATGGGATTGTGATGAAGTATCATCTTGCTGTTGTTGTTGTTGCTGCTGCTGCTGCAGTGCGAACTGGAGCTGCTGCTGTTGGGCAGGGGCTGCCGCCGCACCCAGCAGTTGCGCCGCTATGAGATTCGATAGAGCTTGCGCTGCAGCAGGTGTAGTCGCAGCTTGGGGGCCAGCTAAATGCATTGGAAGGTTCAACAAAACTGCCTGCAAGCCTGATGCCCCTGGCAAGGATATAGGCATCATTTGCTGCTGCAGGGTTGACATCAGGCCACCAAGCTGTATTGGTAGCAGAATGGCCGTGGTACCGGCATGAGTTGGTATTTGGGTTTGTTGGTCTGTTGCGGTGCTTGCAGATGCGGCGTCACTGTTAGCACCGCTGGCTGCGGAAGGGTCGCCTGAAGTAGCAGAAGCAGCAGTTTGAAGGAGAGTGCTGAGATCGGAACCAAACATACTATTTGTTGCCTGTAACCCAAGCCCAGTCGGAGGGGTTGCACCTGACAAACCTCCTGCACCAGGCACCTGCTGCTGCTGCTGTTGTAGGGTGGACATAAGGTGCCCAAGTTGTGCTGGAAACAGCATCGCAGCAGGAGCATTGCGCTGCGCTCGTGTACTTGGTTCCGCATTATCTGGATATGGAGTACCCCGGTTTGCTGGAGGGTCAGGAGACGTATTTTGTAGGCCGAAGAGAGCGCTCAAATCAACGCCTCCCTGAGCACTTGGATAATTTGCTAAACCAGATCGTGAGCCAGCAGCAGCGCTGCCAGGAGGATTAGAAGAAGCACCTTGAATGCCCAAGAGAGCTCCAATATCAAGACCAAATGAATTGTTTGTTGCCTGCTGCAATCCAAGCAACGCGGCAGGGTTTAAAACCCCCCCTGGTTGTCCACCCGCGTGATTGCCTGGTAAACCTCCAAAGCCTGGAAGTGAGGGCATGCGACCAGTCGAGGGCTGGGATGGACCGGATGCGTGTGAGCCAGCGCTTCCGCCCCCCGCCGCTCCTGAGGCGATGCTTACACTGGCCTCTGAGCCCTGTGCCAGACGATATCCCCCGTCAGTACTATTTGATTGCCTTCGGATAATTGGAATCGTCTTTTGCTTGATTTTTCGCCCTTTTCTCGGAATATGCCATTTAAATCCAAGGTCGTTTAGCTTTTGCATCCTATCATCAGTGAGTCGAGATGACTTCCCTTTCATTCTCAATTTATAATCTTGTCGCTGAAATAGACACGAGGAGCGAAAACAACAACAACTGCATGTCAGAACAAGATGGAACGTTGGGTAATCACAACCATAGTCTTGTGAAGCTCAATCTTACCTGCTTCGAGACCTGGCAAATATTAGTATGCGCGAGTTCCCACATGACAAGCAAGTGACAAGCAAGTGGCGTGAGAACTTGACAACAGTGAACGATTAGTTCAGCTCATGCCACGAGAAACATTTTCAATCCTACCCAGTTTGATAATTGGACATTTTCCTGTCCAGAAGAGAGAAGTATTTGTCAGTGGATTGCCTCATGTGAGTAAGACAGGCACTTTCATTGGCTGTGTCGTTGCTATAGCTAGATCCATTGAACTTACTTCCCACCGCATTGGAATTTCGGCATGACCATACTTGTCCTTGGTTGACATTGTGGTCATTGATGAATAGCACGGATGTGGTGATCGTGTCAGCGATTATACTGACTCTGATACAACATTGCAACAAGAACAACAATAAAATTCCAAATGCACCACGTACAACAAACTCTCTGAGCGCTTCATATCGAACATCCCATGGTTCGTGTCGCGGGTCGGTGGTCTGCGAAAGAGTCACAAAAAGATGAGAGACGATGTTGTTTCCAGACTGGCCAGTCAGCATGGGCAGCGACTAGGTTCTCACTTACAGTCCATTGGAAGCCAATTGCCTCCAAGCTCCTTACTCGCTCTGCTGTCATGCCAGAGGGCTCATCCGTGGCTGCCATGAACACTCTATAGTTACGACGTTGCGTTGCCACTGAACCGCAAAGGTCGGGAAGAAAAGAAAGGAGAGAGGTGATGGGCGTGAGTTGTTGCACGCTTTTGAGGTTGCCCGAGTCAGCCACAGTATACGAGCTGGATTCATACCCCATGCCCCCAATGATGGGTCAGCTGCATATCTGTTTGGGACCTGCAAAAGACACATGCGAGTGACGTGACGACAGGTTAGTTGGGACGGAGAGAACACTGTATGACCGACTTGATGCACATTATATATACCTACCAAACAGTCCCCGGTCATCTGTCGAAAGATAAGCAGTCTTTGGTACATCTGTTGCCACTTGCTCTCCTGCAAAGTTGATATCACACGTCTCCGCCGTCTTTTCTTTGGTTTGGGCTGTTGTTCACTGCCCAAAGTGTCGCTTGCAGCCTGTTTTCTGTCACCTGATTCAGATGACTCGTACCCATCGTCACCTTCCTCGTCACCTTCTTCGTCTTCATAGTACACATCCTCTTCATGGTCGTTGCCAGCCTCATTGGCATTATACGATTGTTCCTCCCTGTCATCCTCGTCTTCCTCAGCGCCTTCGAGGCTGCCTTCTGACTGATCTCTCTTGGCAGACATGAGTGCTGCTTGCTGGGGGGCATGCGGATGCATTAAAGTTCTGCTTGGGATCGTTGAAAGACTGCCGATTCAACTTTTAGTCTGTACTCACTCACGGTTATTGTTGTGCACGGATTACGGACGATACGCAGACCAACAATCTTCTATCTATTACTGCGTGAATGTTAGACGACAGCTTTTCTCTTTTCATTAAAATTTTGGGAACAACAAGTTTGTTATTAATTGTCTGTGTCATGGTAGACCCCGCTGTATCGTGTCGAAAGTTCGTGTCCTCTCACAAGCGAGACCGGTGCGTTATCTGTTTCGGGTGAACCCCCAAAAATCGTCATGACTGCTGGAGGGTGGCACGTTCGAGAGGACAACAATGTTCGAGATAAACCTTCTTTCTTCCCAGTACGTACTGTATCCAAGCGAGTTTCCTATTTTAATGTATATGTGTGCGACGTCGTTAATGAGAAACCGAAGTCATGCACTCCCTATCACTCGCTCGGGTCGTGTACAGACGTAGTTTGCTTTGTTTGGTCTTCTTTTTCGGTCGCGTCGGCGTCTTGCTTCTATCCGTCATAATCGCTCTCCATCGATCAAAACAACAGGATTGAAATCTTTCTTGTTATCAGTACTTAGGTTCTATCAGTCGAGAGATGACTCGTACTACTCAGTACTAGCTAGTAGCTAGTAGTACGAGCCACCTACCGTTACTTCAACGTAGCTGTACGGATTACGTGCGTACGGTACGACGCAGCTGCAGCTGGAAACACTTCAAAGACTCAAAACACTTCATTATTTCCCACTTTTGTGGTAGTACGACATACTAGTACCACTTCTACGGGGTGGTAGTCTTGCAACGTGGGTTCTAGTAGCTACCGTAGCTAGCTAGCTATTAGCATGGAGGTCTCCGTGTCCGTTCTACTAGCTAGCTAGTACTGGTAGTAGTACCGTACCAATATGGTATCACTCTACGTACCATACCGACTGACCTGCACCCTAACATCAACAGCATTAGTAATGAAGAACGTGGAAAAAGAACGCCGAAGCCGCCAAAAGCCAAAGAAAGCCGAATTATATTTTTCTTTGCTAGCAGTGCTGAAATACTAGCTATAGTTGTTATGATGATCGATCCAGTCCGAGAGAAAATAGCTCCTGTCGCTGCAGATGAATCGTCTCGTTTCCGTCATCAACCACGAGGGGCGGGCCCAACTGAAATGGAGTTGTCTCTCGGGGCAAACAGCTTGAGCAACCATGGACGGATGGCCACTGCAGTGCCGTGTTGCCCAATGCTAGGAGGCACCGACCGTAGCAGGTGGCTAACTGAAGTCGTAGCCATTCTCATTTCGTCGCCTGGGGCTTGATTGCTTGTCAGCTGGCTGCTCTCCGTCGGTCTGCCTCTTTACCTCAGGTCCGCCATTAGTGGTCAACTGAATGACCCATGTTTGCCCTTGATATCTGTCCTTGCAGCCGGCTGACGGATACGGCAACACTCTGCCTCCTGGCGTCAAAAGTATATCAGTTTGGGTGAATCAGTAACTGGAGGGAGGTGCCTGATGGCCCGGTGCATAAATAAACAACTACCTACTCTGGAGTAGCTGTTGTTCGCTGGGTAGACAAACGAAACAGACGACAAACCTTCAATATTTATTTGTTGGCAGAAAAAGAGAAATTCTGGACTGTCCGAGTGTTCACGAAGCGTCTGCAGAAAAAGGGCGCTCAATTGCTCGTTTTTCAGCAGTAGAGGAATACATTGTACCAACGGTACCAGGTACAATTGTACCAGAGTACTGTACAATTGAATCAATTTTTTCACCGTGGAGTCAACAATCAAAGTCATCAATCAACACAACACACTTGACTGCTCCTCCAAGCTCTACAGTACAACATTGCCTGTAACTTCTGTATAGGCATTCAAGTCTTTTGTGCCCTCCCGCCCCCCTCTCAGCTATCAAGGAAGCAACAGGTCATTCGCGAAAGGCTATCTTGCTAGCCAGAATGCAAGGGAACAAACTGTTTCTCATGCGGTCGGCAGTAGGTCTCTTCTTGTTGAATCTATCCCCCATCTCGCATTCCCTTTTGTATGAAACCCAGGGAACTACCGATAGCAGATCCTCCCCGCATTCACCTCCATCATCAATATCTCCTTTTGTAGCTAAGCCTTCGTCATCAACGTCTGCATTGAACATGAACAGTGCTGCTGCAACAGAAACCAAGAAAGATGGGTCGACCCTTGTATCGACTTGTGCCTGCAAAAAGATTAAATTGCACGTCCACCTCGCCACAGCCCCACAACCTACAACAAGAACCGTTAGAAGCAACGACGACAAAGAGATTATTGATGCATCTCACGCAGTACAAGCCGTGGATTGTCATTGTCCATCCTGTCGCAAATTTCACATGGCCTCCTTTGCTAGCTATGTAAATGTATCTCCCGACCAAGTGTATTTCATAAATGAATGCCAAACCGATTTGAGCTCTTATCAAGAGACTTGCAGCGAAATGGGTGCTGTGGAACGACTCTTTTGTCGTCACTGTTACACCAAAATGGCCACCAAACCAATTCCTGCACCAGAGGCAATCAACAGCAATAGAGATGAGAACAAACAAGATGGGCTAGACAATGAGAAAAAGGAGATGAGCAGCAGCAGCCCCATGGAGAATAGAATACTGATCAACATGGGAGGGTTGGTGGATGAAACGATTCCCAAAGCCTACCAGAATGAATGGAAACACGAACGCATCATATGGCAATCATCTTCTGCAGCCGTCTGGCCCTTGGCGCGTCCCCTACCGAGAAAAGCTCGTCGAGGCATGCGCATGCCACCACTGGAAACAACAACAAGTGGCAGCTGTGCTTGTGGTCAATGCCAGTATCAGATTCGCCATGTGCCAAACGAAATGCAACATTGTTATTGTCGTTTGTGCCGACAATATTGTGGCAGTGCCTATCAGACGTGGATTCCCGTCGACAATAACGATTTTGCTTGGACATCCTCGTCATCCCTTGTCTTACGCACAACGACCAACCATGGTCGGAGGCATTTTTGTACCAACTGTGGTGGTTGCATGACCATTGTCTACAATGATGATCCAGATACCACCTGGCCAGCTGCGGGTGGTTTGGACGATGCCAGTTTGCCAACATCCGTGGATGATATGAATCTTTACATGGGGCGGGCATGTCATATTTGTTGCATATGGAAGCAAACATGGTATGATCTCCCCCAGGATGGATTGGAACGCATCAAATATGCTTGCTGAAAAGAAGGGCAAAAAGAATCGCATCCAGGTGCACGGCATTGCGCAATTGGCACTATATCCCGAAAAAATCTGTTCTATAAAATGTGTAAAAAATGTTGAACAGCCGTTTCGGCATCCTGCGTTGCACCACCGCGGCATTCCCCGGAGAAGACTAAATATCTTAACTCATATAAACTTATAATAATTTTTCGTTGTTGTAAATAGCTCCGATCTATTCTGTTTCACTGTGGCAGGAGTAGTTGTGGTCTGAAAGCGCGTTTCATCATTTTTTATTCCTCTTCGCCGATCTCCTCGTTCAGGGCAAAGACAAACCAACTCTTTCGTTGCATCTTTTTAGCCGGTTCTGCCGTCACGGACTTTCTGCTGCTATCAAGGCAAGCACTGCTATCCATGCTGCTGGTTTTCAAAATGCTCTTTTGCCGTTTCTTACCATGAGCCTCTTTGGTTACTTCACCCCCATCACCAGCACCTTGCTTCACCCCCTCGGCTACTGCTGCTTCTGCTTCTACTCTCCAAGCATCGACAATGGCCTTGGTTTCTTGCAATAATTCCAGTGCTTCCTTTTCATCTTGCAAGGCCAGTTCATGTGCCACACGTTGTGCATCTTGGGTTACTTCCAGACTGACTTGACGAAATTTTTCATCATCTAATTCGGCCACACCTAGGTCATATTGTCGATCTTGTTCATCCAATACTTCATTGGTCACATCTTGTCGCATCTTGTAGGCAATCCAATTGCCCTCTTTTGTTTTGGCTTCTAGGCCGCGTGGATTGTCCACTTCTTCACCCGCATCCAGAGCATCGGCCACTTCATCGGCATCCCATTTCATGGCTTTCATTTCATCGTAGGTAAACCAAAGGTCTTCCAACAAATTTTCTTCGTGAATTTCTTTCAAATCCATGACTAAACATTCTTGTGTAAGTTGCTTGCTGTTCCAATGAAGTCCTTTGCGTTTAAAGGTCGATTTGACAAAGGTGCTGACGCGCCGTCCCAAACTGGGTTTGGCACGACCTTCGGTATGTCCTTCGACGGTATCCGGACGACCAAACATGGATTGACGACGATTGCCTCCTCCTCCGGCGTCTCCTCCTCCAAGAATGTTAATGATGGATTGTCGTAGCGAAGCAGGAGCCGCATTCTTATCGTCCTTTTGCATACTAGGATTGCGTTCGGTAGGGTTGAGTTGTTTCCCATACGTCGCATGACAAATTTGCTTCTCGGCTTCCAAATCATCAATGGATCCATCCGAGCTTACAGAAGAGTCATCATCATCCACGTCGGCATCGGAATCCGAATCAGCCAAGAAACTGATTTTCTTTTTTTGGGCGGCAGACGTTTTGGGTTGTTTATTTTCGACGGACGAATCATCGTCACTGGGGCTATCTAGTAAGCCCATCTTGCATACAGCAATATAACGCAACAACAACAACCGCAACAACAGCAAGAGGCAACAAAAGGCAACGACTGGAGCAGTCTATGAGACGAGTTGCTGGAAGATTTTTGTTGTTGTTGTGGTTTTGCTCGCTCGTACGTAGCAGCAGAACTAGTACTTCAGTACTATTATTACGGTACTCGTAGAATAGCTCGTACTGTACAGTAGTACCGTTAGTACACATGTCACTTCTCCTTTGCTTGGTTGTTGCATGTCAGATTGCACTCAGATTGCATGACAGATTGAGTTGAAGAATTTAACGATTACCGTAGGTGTCAGCAGAATACTCGCGCCAGATCTTTTGAGATTTTCATTCCAATTGCTTGATGACGTCACAAACAAGAATCAAAAATAAAGACCTTGGATCCTCCGTGAATTTTAGGGGACGAGATGAAATAGAAATTGGTTTGACAACTGCTAGCTAGTAGAAAAATGAAAGCATTTGAAGTTTGGTTGCTGGGATTGGTATCCCGATCCGGGAGTGATTCCATCAAAACCAAATGACATGCAACTGCTACCAACTTTAGAATGATCAAAGGACAAAAATCCGCCCTTGCAAAGAAAAGCTTGGAAATCAAGTTGAAGCATTGCAGGCATGCCTCGTTTGCTGCTGCAGTCTGCTTCTTCTCTTGGCCCCGGTGGGATGTTCGAAACTTCGCATGCCTGTGTCTGTGGCCCCCAACTTAGAGCCAATGGACATCTGGCTGATCAAACGGGAGCAACAACCAACATAATGTTGCTTGCACAAAGCTTTTCAGGAAGGATACAGCTCATCATACAAGGCATACTTTGGGACGTGCTTTTTCATTTGAACCCATGCGCTGTCATCAAAAGTGGTTCCAACCATCGGTGTCTGGCCGCCTGTTGGGGGAACATAAAGTTGCAATGAGTTATAAGCAGTGTTTCGCGCAAACATGTACAGTAGGGCAGTCTGGAGCTTTGTTTCGTAGAACAAACACATGCCATGGTGGCAAAACACTTACAATGACTTTTGTGGCCATTGGGTTTACCCGTCGTACATCCCTTGACCCTGAATTCACTTTTGGACTTGGTAAAAAAGTGATAGATGGCAGCGATATCTTCGGGGCCATTCGCATTGTAGGGTCCCGTAAATATTGTGCCGTTTGTGTCTTTTTGAAAGGTCCCATTGACGAGTTTGAAATTATGGATTTGTTCCCCCCCCGACCATTGAAAATTGAAGGACAGATCCAAATCCGAAAGCTTGACTATGGTTTTGACATTCGGGTTGATTTCTTGGTGACGATAAGTGAAGCGTTTGGTCATGGGGAGTGGTCTATAAAACGTCTCATTGCTGGTCCCCATCAGGACCCAATTGATGGATAACGATCCCGAGTCGCAGTGCTCTTGCAAAAGGTCCACCACATTATCATGTTTTCGCAGTACCAGAAACTCGTCACTATCATAAAAGGCAGCCCATGTGAAGTTGGTATAGTTTATCAAATTCATGGCACACTTTTGATATGCACTTCGCTGATTATTGACTCCTGGCCAGGGATAAACGCTAATCATCGTCTTACTTGTGTTGTTGTTGTCGACAGATCCACTACGGCTCCTTGGTGTCCAATCTTGGAGAGTGTTGTTGTCCGAATTGTCAAATATAAAGATTCCGCTAAAGCCAATCGCCGAATAGTAATCGACGTACTCGTCGAGATACGGTTCGACCGCCTTGGCAAGGAGACACAGGGCGGCGGATTTTCCAGACGGGTGAGGTCCAGGACCAGCTCTATCATTTGTTTGCATGGAACTTGTGCTCAATTCCAATGCCATTCTCATGGATGACCCCTCCTCGCCGCGCTCATCCTGTCGTCGACCCGTCATGATTGCGGGCTTTTGTATCGTCCAGCCGCGACTCCGCCTTCTTCGAGAAACTCGGTCAGCTTCGCCGTCGTGACAAAGCTCAATGAGTAGCCGGCCACAACGCAGCCAATCGCCGCCACCAGAGCTAGTGCATGCTCATTTCGCATCCTTGCTGTCCTTGTTTCGTAGTAGGCGGGGAAAAAACGTTTGCAGGGTCGCAGTGCAATGTGTGAGATGACTGCGAGCTAGCTACTAGAAGCTAGAAGAAGTGTTCATTATGAGGCACTGCGGAAGTGAACAACAAAAGTGAGAAAATAGTCGAGCACATTGCCATGACCAGAGATGACTGTACTTAACTATTAAGTGCAGTTGTACGCGTTCAGACACTCCGAAATCGGACGCGGTCCTAGGCCTCGAGTGATAATTATGGGATAGGGTCATTCTTGCCTATGCTTGGTTCGCATAAATACGCCTACTGTACACTCACAGCGTAGTGAGCGTGCCACCACAATGACCGCGTAACCAACGAATGGCATGCACCGTTGAACGTCATTTAACCGTCATGGCAACTGACAAGACACTGCTGGTGTGCCACAGCAACTCTGGACATGCCAGTGTTCATTTGTTTCACAACATCAATCAAGATGAGCACAGCTTACTACTAACTAGCATGGAAGCCATGCTGTGTGTCTGCTTTCTTGATGAAGATGGGATGACCATCTTTTGCTGCTGATGTCAACTTTTCTCTCCAGAAGCACAGTTTGAACAGTTCCACAACAAAATTGGAAAATGACATGTGGACAAGCCTTCAACATCTTTCAAGAACATGTGCTTGTGGTAAATGATGTGTCTTGGGGTCCCTTTGACATGAAATTGGTTGGAAACATTGTGTTGGACAAGTGTTTGGATAACTTTGATGTTGTGGAACGACGTCATTGTGAAGACACAGAGAAACAAAGAGTCACATCAACATCATTTGAGCACCTTTGAAGAACTTACCCAACCTTCCTGGGTGAAATTTTGGGGCTGATGGCGGGAAGCATCTCTTGGATCAATTGTCATGGTGATGAACTCAGGTGTGTCAAAGTTTGTCTGAAACGCAAAGTTGGTGCAGAACACATTTGTCGCACACCTAAATGACTCAAGACGTTGACTTAACGATTGTAATTAATTATCTTAAGATCTAGCACTTAGGGCTTGTCC
>ENA-ORBV01016406-ORBV01016406.1-microbial-mat-metagenome-genome-assembly--contig:-NODE-16406-length-10761-cov-4.219768_pt1 | contig 10761 bp, 16 predicted proteins | sample MGYA00237777_ERZ505514 | MGnify/ENA primary metagenome ERZ505514 (study PRJEB26160, sample SAMN06269048) | microbial mat metagenome | isolation source: Oligotrophic lake microbial mat | place...
AGATTGCGTCCTTCGGAGGAGTCGCGAAAAGCACGCAAGCGGCAACCGCGGTAAACATCTTCCAAACACAGTTTCTCAAACACAATCTTTTTCGGGACGTTCTAAGTCATTCGTTCGTTCGGGAGAGCTACGTAGGAGGACGCACCGAGGCCCTCATTCGACATGGACAGGACCTTGCGTCCTGGGATATCAATTCGAGTTACCCGGCGTCGATGATGGAGCGCCAACCGGTGGGATGGGCCGATATCGCCGATGGATTGACCGAGGATCAGATTGCCGATCGCAATACGAGGATGATCGGTTTTGTGGACTGCATCGTTTCGATCCCAAAATCTTGCTGGCTTCCCCCGCTGCCCTATCGCACCGATAGGCTAACGTTCCCCACTGGCACGTTCCGAGGCAAGTTTCACAGTGAAGAGCTAGCGTTGCTACGTCACCCGATGGTCGGCGGCAATATCGTGCAGAGCTTCAAGAGCCTCTGGTATCAAACCGACTATATCTTTGTGGACTATGTCAAGACACTGTACGCGATCAAGTCGATCCCAAAAAGTGACTCTCGGTACGATGAAGGGCGTGCGTTCCTGATCAAGCTACTGCTCAACTCATTGTACGGGAAGTTCGGCCAATCTCCCCATCGACACAAGCTAATATGGGTACGTCATGGCGATCCTTATCCGTTGCTTGGCGAGCCAGTACGCGGTTCGATAGATCGCTCCGACTTCTGGGAGGTACCCATCTACGCTGACGCGGCCTACATCATCCCACAGATCGCGGCAAACGTTACTTCAAAGTCGCGGATCAGGCTGTGGCTTGGGTGCATCAGGGTTCTTGCCCAGGGACTGAATGTCTATTATGTTGACACCGACTCGATTGCGTGCGACCGGGCTGCAATGTTCGACAACAGTGCTGAGCTGGGAGGTTGGAAGCTTGAAAACCTAATCAGCGTTGGCGAGTACGTCTCTCCCAAGTTTTATCGTATGCAGTTGCCGGACGGTTCGCGCATTCACAAGGCCAAAGGCATATGGGGAGAAATGCTCAAAGGTGATGATGGCCACGAGACTTTCGAGGCCCTGTTGAGGGGCGAGACCATCACGAGAAAGACGTTTACACAGCAGAAGACAATGATGAGGAACGGCCACCCGGTGCCGTTCGAGTACAATGCCAAAAAGTCGACTACTGGAATCAACAGCAAACGAATCTTGACCGGGCGCCCGAACGGGCATACTAGACCGATCCATATCGAGGCGACGTGAAAAAGAATTATCACCGTCCAGAGGTTCGGGACTTCAAGCCGCACGAAGGAAAGCAAATGATCAACGATTACGCCGATCTGATTCTCGATATTTACGCACCGAGCCACGAACCGGTGAGCCCCGACGAAGAAGGGGGCGAAAAGAGCCTCTTCCCTGTGGTTGTTGCCCTATTTGGAATTCCCTCGAACGTATTGACCGATCGACTGATCCAGCGGGGGCTGGCGCGCCACGTTCCGGACGACGAGCTGGTCGCCGCGCTCACCCGGGGCAGCGACGTGCGCTAGTCTCGTCGCGGATCTTTGCGTTTGCGCCCGGTGCCGCTCCGGGTTTCCTCCCATTCGTCCGTATCGTCCGCCTCGAACCTCACTGAGGGGGGGACGACGGCCGAGAAGCGTTCGGCGAGGGAACCCCGCGCGCGTGGGTCCGACTTATGCGGCACCTCGCTCTTGTCGATCATCTGATCTCGCAGTACTGAAACCGCTTGCATTCGATCGGTGGAGGCGTGGGGCAGGCGAAGCCCTCGCGCCTCGTAGAAGATCTCAACCTGTCGCTCGGCGGCGCGCGATCGCTCCATCGCAGCGCTCACGCCACTTGCGAGCTTTTTCATTTCCTCAACCAGTCCGTCTCCGACGGCCGCGTCCTTGTACCGCTCGTCGGAGCCTCTCTGCTTACCCGTGATTCTGCCCCACAACTGATCCACGTGCGTCAATACTTGCGTCATGCTCTCGTGCCGCCGGAACAGGGCCAGAGTGTACATTAGCAGCCCGACCAGCCACGAAACCAGTATCCCGATGGTCGGAAGAGATAGTTCTAGCGTAACGCTCGCGTTCGTCATGTATTCGCCATGTGCCTACAAGGGCAGCGACCATTGTTACCAGGAAGAAACCGGAAAGAGCGATGTCGAGCAACATGCGTTGTAACCCCTACAGAATCAGTGTATACTAGGGCAACGCGAGCGTGCAAGCGAGGCGCAGGCATGTTTGTTACTCTAGCAAATTTGTGGAAGTATGGCAAAAGTCTGCGTCTTGAGGGGCATGGGGCCAGCCCAGCGAACATGGTGCGGCGAACCCGTCAAGCGTCCCACGATGGTGTACCCAAGTGCCGCGGCGTTTTTCGATTCGATCAGCGAAAACGGCGAAATCGTCAAGGTTTTATGCAAAAAATGTTCCGCTACCCTGCGCTCCACCCTGCTGGTTCACGAGGCATGATCGTCGTGATCGTGCTCGCCACGAGCATTGTTAGCTGCACCGCGGGCTGTGCAGGCACGTTCGAAGCGGCGCGAGGCGCTCGTGCCGTTCCCCTGGGGGGCACGGGAGAGCCTGGCCGCTGTGATCAGATCGACAACGCCGCAACCGCTTGGGGGACCGTGGCCAAGGCCGCGGCAGCGTGCGCAGGCGCCGCTGGCGTCTCGACATGGCCTACAAGGGACGAGAGCGCCCGCACCGGCCTGGGCATCGGTGCAGGGGTCTGCGCTATCGTCGCGACAGGTTCCAGCTATGCATGGGACATGCAATCGAAAAAATGGGCGCGCGAGTGCGCGAGATAGGAAAACGATAATGACCATTCAGCAACAATATCGCCTCCTGGGCGTACTCGGCATCGTCTTCTCGCTGGCATGTGCTTCGGCCTGCCTTTTCGCACAGAAGCCGGTTTGTCCCTCCAGCAACCCGCGATGCACAAGCGACGATGATGCTGTGATATGGCAGGGCGCCACGCGCGATGCCGGGAGCGCGGCGGACAGATGAAGTGCACGGGCTGGTTCGTGCTCACGTGCTTCTCATGTCGGACGGAACAATTGCCGCCCCCCAACTATCTGCCAGATGTTGCGACCGTCGATGATTGCGTTGCAGCCGACGAGCGACTCCACGCACTCGACTGCAAACACAAGGACGGTACTCCCTGGCATACCAGCCCGGCGGGAGTACCCTTTCGCGAATTCTGTCAACGCAATCGAGCGGACGTCTATGCGCGCTGCATTGCCCGCGTGTCAACGTGCGCTCAGATTGAGGGCGCAGCACGAGGGGAGTGCCAGCAATGAATCTGATCGATCGGCGAAAACATATGTTTTCTGCGGGCAGCACAGGCTACATGCCTGACCCACGCCCCCTCGGGCGCGCGTGGTCTAGGTCGGTAGACTGGGCCTTTGAGGCAGCGGATATGAACGTTGGCGACATCATATTGCCGCTCAAGAACCTGGCCAGCCACGGTCCGGGGCTTCAAGGTGATCGGCTCTCGTGCGTCGCGTTTTCCGTCGCGGCAGTTATTCGCCAGCAGATCAATTATAATCCGAGTCTGCTACACCTTTGGTACTGCTCGCGCCAAAACCACGGTGCTGAGCACAAGCTTACGGGCACGTATATATCCTCATGTCTGCACGCGATGGACAATCGGGGTTTCGGGCCGGAGTCGCTATGGCCCTACGATCTCTCGGACGACGCCGCAATTGAGGTTCCCAGTCTTGAGGTCCGACAGTATGCCGACGACAACCGCAAGCGCGTCCACTACCTGCGAATGAAGGACGACTATGAGCAAAGCTATTCCTTCCATCGCCCGCTGATCGTGGGACTGCGAATCGGAGACACGTTCCTCGAATACGAGGGGGGAGAGCACGATGTTTTGTCTAGCGCTGGACGCTCTGCGTACGGCGGTCACTGTGTTGCTGCTTTTGGTTTTCGCACTCGATATCGTGGCGGATCTCTAGAGCGCGAGCATGCGATCGTAAACTTCTGGCAGGGATGGGGTAGCCCATTGACCGATGCCGAAGGCTATCACATTGACGGACAATGCGCATGGATCAGCGAAGAGATCATGCGCGAAGCAACCGATGTATGGTCGGTGGCGCTGCCGCGATCACCCTAGGTCGCTAACGTCCCCCGATTGAACCGCAATGTGCGGAAACGGCCCATAGCACTTCAATTCATGCATGTGCAGGCATATGATATCGTCGATTGGGCGTATAACCGCTTCCGTGCGCTGGTCTGCCAGAAGAACGTCGATCGCGCGTTTGCGATAGATCATCATTTGTAAGCACCATGTGAAGTTCAGCCGCATTACGGTGCCAATGGGTAGCACCGTCGGGGTATATCGGTGCATGTGCCCAAAGTGGAGGATATCCCAGTCGGCTGGCACGTCCTTCAAGAACTGCTGCAATCGCGAGTGCGACTCTGGAACAAATTTGATATCGTCTTCGAAGATCGCCATTGAGGATAATCCGCGAGCGCGCGCCTGCTTCCAGAGGGACAGGTGCGAGAGGTAGCAGCCGACTTCGCCGAGACTCATAGTTGTCTGCGCAACGTGTCGACCCGAATACGATTGCGGGGAAACGAGACCGGCCGCACGACCATCGAAGGCCGGGAACACGTTGACGCCACCAATCTGGGCCTCCCCAAGCTCGCGGAGTGCTCGGTCGCGACGATCGGGGCGGCGTTCGAGGGAAATTAGATAGCTCTCTTTTGCCAGGATCACGGCGCGCCACCGTTGTTGACGACGACGGTTTGCCGTGCGACCCCCGCGGAGGGAGACGCCTCGTACGCGAAGACGGTTTGCCGTGCGACCCCCGCGGAGGGAGACGCCTCGTACGCGAAGGCTTCGGGCGGAGCATAATTCGTCAGGGCCCCCGCCGCGCGCGCCTGGATCCCCGCAACCGCTGACGCGGCGCGTTTGACGTTCGCGAGCGCGTCAAGCCTCGCCTGGGCAGCAGCGCCGATCGCGATGGCGCGGGCCGCAATGGTGTCGGGCGTTTCAGAGAGCGTTTCGCGATTGGCGAGGAGACCCGTAAGGGCCGCTCGAACAAAAGCATCAGACCTCGCGCGTCGTGAGTACTTCATTATTTGTCATCCTCCGAAAGCGAAAAGATAGGGGGGGCGATTTTCTTGTTAACAACAGCGCGACGCTTGGATTCGCCCGCGAATGAAAAGTGTTCGACCGCACAGCCGGAGCAATAGGTCGCACGCGCCTTGCGGCACGAATCGCACGCGCTTGCCCCCTCATGTGCTCGACGCGTCACGGACGTCTCGAAACGCAAAAGCTGGTCGGGCAATGGCGCATCCCAATCTACGGGGAAATGCCCTGCGAAGATATCTCCGATCACTTGCTTCTCATCGGCGTTGATCATCGCGGAACCGCTCATCCGATGGAACTGGATCCACAAGCTCTCCACCGTCGAAGGGTGCAGATCTAGGTCAACTACGACGTCGATCGGCTTGTGTCCTTGACGGAAGGCCCGAAACACTTGCGCGGCTTGGCGATCGTTCGCGAGCGGCACGATATACGAATTCGAGACCTTCTTGCGAGCAAAGGCGAGATTTTGAATCTCGCTCACGTTAAAGTAGGGCGATCCGTTGCGCTGGTACTGCGTTAGCGTGCTTTTGGCGATCTTGTAGAATTGCGATCGAGAAAGGGCCAGCATTTCGGCCGCTTGGCGCACGCCGACGAAGCCACCATCCTCGACCCGACAGTCTTCTCCGTCAATTGTTACTATATCAGCTGAAGTCATTTGATATCTGTTTAGGGCTGGGGTAACCGCCGTCTCATCGGCGAGACGTCGCGAGACACGATAATCGACAGAAGACATGTTGACAAGCGCTTTCGCTCGGCGTTTACTGTTGTTCGCTAGCCTTCGACGCTCGTAAACAACAACAGGAGTACACATGGCCGCTCTCGACAAACTGAAAACCCTTATGCAGCCGGCCGAAACCATGGTCGGGGCTGGGGTCGCTGGCTACATCGCTGGCGTGAGCAATGGCATGCCCAAGCTTGGCGCAGATGCCAACGGTGAGGGCGGAGTGCCCTACGACTTGCTCGGCGGCGTCGCGCTTGTCGCGGGCGGGTTTTTCAACGTGGGAGGCAACGCGGTTTCTTCCCATCTTACGGCCGTGGGAACGGGCATGCTCGCCTACTTTGCGGGCGGTTTCGGTGCCGAGATGGGCGTCAAGAGCGCCAAGGCCACGCACGGCAAACCGTCGTCGTCAACAACGGTCGGGCGCGGTTGGGACGACGATCCGCGGTATGCGCAGGCGCAATATGCGCCGGCGCCACGGTTTGCCCAGCATCAGCAAGTCGCCCCGGACTTCGCACAGTACCAGCAAAACCCGTTCGCCGCGCGCTGATTCAACGTGATCGATCTGGGAGGAGCCGTGGTCACGTGGCTTGTTATCAAGGTACTTGATCGCGCTCTGAATCTAGAAGCAATCATGAACCCGCCTCGCAAGCCGCCCTCCCGCTTCGACCTTCCTTCGTCAGGCGGACAGGACGCAAACGTCTCCGGAAGGCTCCAAGCAGCCATGATCCCCTACCTCGACTCGCAAGGTAACACTCCTATGATGCATCGCGCCACCGTCGGAACCGGCCCTAGCGGGCCCTTTTATGCAACTGATTACTCCTACTCTAACCCGCAAGGCAACGCTCCAATGAACTATGGCCAGCCCCAGTACGCTCCCCAGTTTCCCGGACAGGCTCTCGCCTACCCCGCTCTCGCCTACCCCTACCAGAACCAGAACGGCGCCCTTCAAGGCAGTCCGGGCTGTGACCCCAACATTCTCGCGTGCTTGTTTCGTCCGCGCACCGGGCCACGCAGGCAGCATCTGGGCATCACCGAGACTTCGATCCCCGTTGCCGGATCGGTCTCGATTACGCTCACCCCGAATAGCATGTTCCTCCCCCAGGAGCTGCGCATTCCGAGCGACATCATTGTTGCCGGTCTCTCGATCGCCAACATCACCGTCGGCGGTCGCACCCAACTCGCCGGCGGCGCCGTTCCCGCGCGCATCTTCTCTGAAGTCTCGCAGGACGCCTACTTTGACTGCGATCCCGTCTCTCCCTCGCAAGGCATCGTGGTCACGGTTGCGAACACCAGCGGCGCGATCGTTGTCTTCCGCGGCGCATTCATCGGAACCTCTCAAGGTTGATTGTGGGATATCGCGCCGCGATATCTCTCGGAGTGTTTCAGGGCCCGGAAGATAGGCACATATCTCACCGGGCCCTGCATCACCTTCTGGACGCGCTTACGCGAATAGACATGGATTATCTTGAGATGTATCCGCAGACGCCCGATCTGTATAACAGTGGGGTTAGATATCACCAGCTCGTCATGCCAAATGGCGACGACGATGATTGGCAGGATATTCCCACCATTCGCAGGTTTGGATATGGCGACTGCGAGGACCTTGCCTGCTGGCGGGTCGCTGAGCTGATCGTAAAGTACGGCATAAAGGCCGAGCCGCTGGTGGTGTGGAAAGAGGGCGCCGATGGCTCTGAGCTTTACCATATTCTGGTGGGTCGTCCTGATGGCATCGTCGAAGACCCATCCAAGCAGCTAGGTATGTAAGTAAAATGGCCACAAAAGCAAAGCGACGTGGGCGCCCCTGCAAGGCGAAGACGCCTGCGAAGATTGGTCGAAAAATCGCCTCGTGCAAGAAGTCGCACTATAGCAAATCTGGCCGTCGCGCTGGCGCGGGAAGGGTCGGTCGACCCTGCGGCACGGTCCGCGTATCCGAGCTGCTTCGCTTGTTGCGCTCCTGTGAGATTGGGCCGAAGCCGAAGACGAAGGCGAGGCGAAAGGCCACGAAGCGTCCCGCTGCAGCAAAGTCTTCGAAACGTCCCGCTGCGGCGAAGTCTTATGCTTCGGGCACTGCCGCAGGTCGCGCTGCTCGCGCCCTTCGTGAGGCGCGAAGCAATCTGCTCGCTGCTGCGAAGATGGCGGTCAAGAAAAAACGTAAGAACCCGAAGCGCGTTGCGGCTGGTAAGAAAGCTGCTCGCACGCGCATGCTCGCACGCGCAAGCGAAACGCCGCCGAAGCGCAAGGCTCCGAAGCGCAAATCTCCGAAGAGCAGGCGCCGGCCCGCCCGGAATGTCCGCAACGCTGCAACGCGCGTCCACAACGCTGCCGTTCGTCTGCGAAAGGCCGAGCAGCGCGCGGTCACAGTGTTTCGCGCCGAGCAAAAGGCAAACGCCTACTATGACGGTGATTGATCATGGATCCGAAAATCGCGTTTCTGATTCTAGGCGGCGTGATTCTGATAGTGGCGTCGTCAGGCGGCACTGCGAAGGCGGCGGCAAAGCCTCCGATGCCTCCGATGCCCCCGAAGCCTCCGATGATGCCTCCGATGCCGCCAGGGGGCACGCCCGGAGGGGGCGCGGGGGCCCCCGGCTTCCCGAGCGCGCCCCCCGGCTTCCCGATTCCGAATCTTCCGACGAGTCTTCCCGAGATTCCGACGAAGTTTCCGCCTGCACCGGGAATGGGTGCTGGTCCGCAGGTGACCACGCTCGATGTTGGCACAGCCAGTGGTTTTCCGAGCGACCCTACCACCCAATGGGTATACGTCGTCCGGCCGAACGAATCTCCCGCCTATATCAGCCGTCGAGTGACTGGCTCGGATCTTCGCTACACTGAGATGTTTGCCGCGAACCCCGCGAGACCCACGCGGACTTATCCCGAAGCGCCGAACGGCTTCCGACAGAACTTCTCGCGATTCAACGCGGGGGACTTGATCAATCTGCCAAAAAGCTGGAACTTGTATATCGACTCAAACGGTATCGTGCCCGCACCGGGATTCCCGGTCCAATAATCGAGCAAAACCGCAACGTGTTGTACGGCAAGGATAGGGCGCAATGTCCGCAAGTATCATTCTGGCGCCGGGCGTGCGCGCCCACGTTGGCATAGAGCGGTCAGGCGAGAACGTGGTCATGGGCCTTGGTATTGAGACGCCCTACGGACCGTACAGTCTCGCGCTAACCGCGTCCGAGCAGACCTTCAAACAAACCCTGCTCGGACTGCGGCGCCAATGGGGCCCGAGGTTGTACGACTTCGTGACCGCGCCGGGGCCGCGCGCCTCCGTAGGAGCGATGGCGGGTGGTACTCTCGTTACGCGGGCAAGCCTGGGAATGCGACCGTTCGAGCGATGAGCGGCATTGGCGCCTCTCAGACGGTTCGCGCACAGTCGACCGCCAATGTTATGAACTGGCTGGCGGAAGAGCAAAGTGCTCCCGGCTGTCAATTCAATTCGCATGATGCGCGCGTTGTTTGCTTGCTGTTTGGCTGGCTCGCGCTGCCGAATGCTGCAGGGATCTACGAGGCAACTGATCCGCGCGTTGACAGGTTTGCGCGGATCAATTGGTCCGCCGGGGATGCTGGTCTACTGACCGCAGACGTCGACCTTTTGAACGGCATGTTCGTCTCAATGCCTGCAACGTCGGTCAACGTCGAGATTGTCTACGCTCTCCCCACTGCTACCGCGGTGGGGCCCGACATTCGCGCAAGCGTGATTCTCGGTCGCGGAAGCAAGGGTCCGCCGTTTCAGGCGCGTCGGACCATCTATGTAGGGGATCTGGTTGGGGGCGAGTCCGCGCCCATCATCGTGCCGAAGCATGCGCATTCCGTATTCTTTAGCAGCGCGACCTATGGCACACCCCTGGCACGCGTGAAGCAGCTTAGCTCCGATCTTCAAGTGATCAATGACTCGGACGTCGGAAAGACAATATCTTCGGCGGCGCCGCTAAGTCAAACGACGCACGCAATCACGATTACTGGCACCGGTACCCTCGTCAAAGCCGTCTTTATGTTGGGGCTGTAGCATGTTCAAGCGCTCGTATCTGAACGTCGGCGGTAGACTGGTGAGGGTGGGCGATACGTACGGCACGTTGGTGAGGGTGGGCGATACGTACGGCGCGTTGCAAACTGCGGCCACGACAGCGCAAACAGCTCAGGCAAAGGGAGGAACCGCTGGCGACTACGCTTCCGCGGCGGCGGGTGCGGTTACTGGAAAGACGGGCACCAGGCAGCAAGCAGCAGCGGCGGCGGCGCTTGCCGGGAACTATCTGAGTTCAGGTTCCAACACAGGAAACCTGAACGGCGATCTCGCAGATCAGATGGACGCGGTCAATGACGCCGAACGCGCCAGAATCTTGGCGGAAGCCGATGCTGAATATGAAAGTACGATATCGGTGCTGAACTATATCCCCGTGGCCGGACAGGCGGCTTATGCGTATATGGAAGCTTTCCGGCCTTTTGTCAAAGAATTCTACAAGTTTATTGCAAACAATCTGTTCGGCGACGCTGATAGCGAAGACAACAAAAAGTGGCTCCGCGATCTGACGAAGTATTGTATGGACAGGAATCTTATCTTCAAGCCTGCCTGGCCAGGCGCATCATCGCGTAGCTATGGCAATCAGATGGTCAAACTAAAGGATACCACCGATTCAGACTCGGTCGGATACAAGCAAATATTCAATGCAAGCAAGCTGTTTACCGCTCCCGATCGTTGGGATAACAAGCTGCAGCGGGAAGCCGTTTTGCGATTCGCGGCACTCGTCAAGAAGCACGGCGGCAATAAGCTGATCCTTGACGACCTTGCCAAGATGGTTGAGATACAGACCGGGTCCGGCACGATGGTCACGGGGGGCATCGGGATTATTCCCGCGCAACTGGTGTGCGCGGGGGATAAGGTCCAGGCTGGCAAGGGGGAGTGTAATGCCCTGGAAGCTCTCATGTTCAACGTCATGACAAATGTCT
>ENA-ORBV01016407-ORBV01016407.1-microbial-mat-metagenome-genome-assembly--contig:-NODE-16407-length-10760-cov-3.546663_pt1 | contig 10760 bp, 17 predicted proteins | sample MGYA00237777_ERZ505514 | MGnify/ENA primary metagenome ERZ505514 (study PRJEB26160, sample SAMN06269048) | microbial mat metagenome | isolation source: Oligotrophic lake microbial mat | place...
CTACACCTCTCTATTCGTCGGCAGCGTCAGATGTGTATAAGAGACAGGCAGCGGCCGGTGCGCGAGGCGCGCGCCACCATCCTGCCCCTGCTGCAACGCCACGCGCTGGCGGGCAAACAGCTGATCGGGATCAATCAACCTGTTCTTGGCCTCGGCTATCAAAAAGCAGTGATCATCCAAACAGAGCAGCAAGCAAAATACATTTACGAATGAGTAGCCGCAGCACATTGAACGGATTATCATACGCACAGTATGTCCGTGATAAGCGGTACACGCACACCTTCACGTGTCACTATCATGCAGCATTCCACCATACCTGCTTCCTTCGCAGCCAGAATAGACTGTTGCACCCGCTTCTGCACCTCCGGATCGATATTGAGAGGTTCCAGCGGAGCCTCTGCGTTAAGACCGGCCTCCAAGCGCTGCTGCCGCTGTGCAGCCTGTTGTCGCTCCACCTCTGCAAATAACAGCTTCTGACTCTCGATGAAGTTGATCAGCTCGTCTTGCGAAAACCGCTTGGAGATGTCATCAGCGTTGGCTAGCTGCTCGGCTTTCAGCTGGTACAGGGGATCAGACAATACACGGATGCGGTTAGCGACGAATCAGCTTGTGCACAATTGAGAGCGGGATGATATATCACATGGCGGATATATGTAACGAACTTCCTTGGTTGCGCGCGAGAAATGATCGATCTACGCATCGTCAGTCAGGCTACATGCACGTCCGATTGTATCTATTACCTTCTCTCGCTTGGCGGCAAGCATGGCCTTGTGTATCTCAGTTTCATACTCCAGCTTCTCATTATTGATTCTGATCTGCTCCCGCAGATGTCGCTCTTCGAGTCGCTGGCGCTCTAACTCCTCCTTCTCCTGTGATGACCAATCGAGAGTGCAGAGCATGATAAGGTGTGCAACATCGCCCATTCAAGCATTGAATTGGTGTCAACACAACGGAGCGACCAAGACGAAACAGAGAGCACTATGCATATGCCAAGCTCGCTCGTATGCAATACGCTTCGAGACAACGTTCACATCGACGCTCAGCTGCTGACGTAAACCACGACATGGCTCTGCATGTTCTAGGGATGAGTTGCAATGGCATTACCTCTTCTTCATCGAGCTTGCGCTGTATCTCCGCAGCAACAGCGCGATCTCGTTCCTCCTGCTCCTGTCGCACGCGTTCGCGACGAGCTGCAAGGGCAGCGTCCTCTTCGATCTGCCTCGCGTTAGACATGCTAGCACCAACTGCGACGATACAACCAGTTTCCCCGCAGCTGACAGCAAGGGTGCCCTGAAAGGCGAAAGCAAGCACTGATCAGATACGCTGTGTTCGCGAAGCAATCGACCTGTCTTCTGGCTCAAAACGTGAAGCCCATGCAGCCCTTCAGTGACAACGAGCTAACGCACCTTCCGGTAGCACACGCATTCGCATCGTTAACGCAAGGCGTACCTGACGACAAGATGCGCTTGGGTGATGTCCGCTCAGAGGTGCGTTCTTACCAACGCGTTGTTGTAGTGACGAGTGTGATTTCGTGACAAACACACTCTCAGAATGGGTGTGCTCCAACCATTGTGGAACACTTTCCGGTGGGGGGGCAACCCATTCCACTTCTAGCAAATCTGCTAACCGTATCTTACTACGAACAGCGCCTACCCATGCTAATCGCCATTCATCACTGTTGCCAGCGTGTCCCTTGCGGCGGTTGCACTGCGAGCTCTGTCTTATCTCACGATCTGTTCGATTCGTCACTAGCATCAGCACAACAGGATGTCAGAGCCACACAGAAGCAAGGAACCGTCTGGTGACTACGACAGGATAGACTGGTATGCTTTGAAGCGTGATCGTAGGCCGTGCTTGGGTCACGGTTCAAATCAACGCTGTTGCCTGCGGCGAGCGTAGGGGAAACCGGTTTCCGCAAGACCGTCAATGGAGGGACCTGATCTGGTACATGTCATATTCGTGCTCCTCGATGTTTGTGGCATTGAAGCCGTACCACGTGTGAGACTGCAACGCAAGCGCTGAGCTACTCGAGCGCAACGGGCAGTTCATGTCTTACTGCGACTATGCTTTGCACAGGGCCGTCCTCTTCTATATCCACCTCGTGGCTGTACTCCTTGTAGGATTCATGTATTTTTCAGAGGTGCGTATATGACTCACTGGCATGGGCGCGTCCGTGGTATGCAGTCGGAGCGAATGACGTGGCTTTCCATTCGCTGCAGTACAAATCAGAAATCATGAAGGATGATCCGACAGATAAGAAGGCCATCCACATGAACACAGCATTCTGGGTGGCATTGGGTAAGTACTGTGTCTTGCCTAAGCGAGCCTGTCGATCAGCAGTGCAGCTGGAAGGTTGCATCCAGACGTTGACTAAGATCCGCTTGTACTGTGCTGCCCGGCTGATACAGCGACCATCCTGACGACATCTCTACTCATTGCCATATTCTGGCTATACATCATTCGGGAGTATCCCACCAAGATCATCAAGATCTGCTTCGTGCTTGTGTACGTCATAGTGCCACCCGATTTGCTTCGCGCCCGTGAGCGCCCTTTGAGCAGTGGTGATATCATCATGCCGTGTTGATCTCCTCCAGATTGATCTTGGATCTGATCGTGGCCGGTTATCTCATCGCAACCGGCCATCTTTTGGCGGGCTTCTTGCTATTGCTGATCCCGCTGCTCATGTCCCTCATCCTCTGCTGCTGGCCTGAAGCAGCGGCCAAGTTCGCAGCCATCTGCCTGGAAACCGTTGTCAACTTCATTGACTTCTTTCCGGCCACGGTGTACATCGCGCTGGGCTTCGTGCTGCTGCAGGTGTGTGTGACTTGCGTTGAGAGGGCTTACTGTTGCCGTCACGTGGAGATGCGTGGTCGCAATACAATCAGGTTTTGCTAATGTGCTGCTGCTACTGCAGGTTGTCTGGATTGTGCTGTGGATCCTATGCGCCGTGGGTATGGTGTTCGCAGCCAAGAAGGGCAGTGATAAGGGAGATGATACTGGCATGCTCCTGTTCTTCCTGCTGGCAATCAGTTTCTTCTGGACTTCGCAAGGTGTGTGTGTGTGTGTGTGTGTGTGTGTGTGTGTGTGTGTATCGCTAGATCTGACCCCGTATCGATGTGTCGTTCTAGTGCTCAAGAATGTTGTACACGTGACAACGGCGGGTACATTCGCAACCTGGTATGGCTATCATCATGCCAACACGCCCGAGATTCCTCTCTCTGTGTTGCTTACATTGCGTGGTGGTGCGTCGCAGGTATTTCAACGCCGCAGACCAGATTCCGTCTAATCCTACGTTAGGTGCCGCTAAACGGTTAGTCAGGCGTGCTCATTCTTCTTTCTAATCGAATAGAGGTCGGACTTCATTGCATCGTATACTGCAGAGCGTTGACTACCTCATTCGGATCCATTTGCTTGGGCTCGCTCATCATCGCCATTGTCAAAGCGATCAGAGTCATGGTAATTTACTCTTCGAGTTGATTTTTGCATTCCCATCAAATACAATACGCCGACTGTGTTTGCCCACCTTCTCCAGATTCAATACGCGACGCGCAACGAGAACGATTGTGTGCGGTGTATTGCAATGTGCATCATTGATTGCATCGACGCCATCGTGCGGTACTTCAACATGTACGCCTTCACACAGGTGGGTAACTTCGCGTTGACAACGACGTTACAACTTTGAGCACTCAACCATTCGGCTGCTGCTGCCTTATGCTTGAATACGTAGATTGCAATCTACGGTATGACCTATTGTGAAGCAGCCGTGGCCACATGGAATTTGCTGATGCACCGCGGCTTTGGTACGTCCACTAGCGATCCCGAGCCCTGCAGTGAACTGCGGCTCATTGATGGATTGTGATGCCTGCAGACATGATCATCAACGATGACCTCATCGGCCTGGTGCTCTTCATCGGAGCCTTGTTTGGTACGCTCGTGGTCGTCTTACCCAACGCATAGCATATATACTCATCACGCATGACTTGCTGTATCGCCAACACAGGTGGTCTATGTGCGGGCTGTGCCGGTGCGCTGGTGGGCCTGATGATGAATCAACCCACCAATACGATCATCATTTTTGGTGTCTTGGGATTCTTGGTACGACGACGCTGGCAGTGCTGTTATCTCAGGCTGAGCGTCCTCTTGTTGGTGCTCCGTGCTTATTTACACTCGTGTACGCGAACAATACCGCAGGTTGGGCTAGCGTTAACAATCTGCGTGATGGAGGTGCTCGAGAGCTCTGTGTCCGCCCTCTTCGTGTGTTTCGCTCAGGTACGGTGTGCCCCCATCCTGTTTCCCCTGTATGCTTGCCGCTTGCAGTTTCTTAGATGGGGTATTCGGATACCGCACACTGAGGGTGGTTCATGTGTGCGTTGCGATGGTCGCAATCGCAGGACCCAGCGGCTCTGTTCGCCACACATCCTGACTTGTACGAGAAGCTGAGTGGCGCTTTCCGCGATCTGTATGATATGCGACCTGAAGATTGGCAGCGCTAAGGCCCCACAGGGTCTGCTGCTCTTTGTGACTTAAGCTTGAATCTGAGTAAACAAATTTTAGAGCGTGTGTCTTCAATCTGTTCGGTCGTGGACATGTGGAAAGATCCTGAATTGACAGGACTCAACAACCCTGACTGCGAACAGCGGCAAACTAAGAAGGCGAAAACTTGCTGCTGTTTTTAAAGCTTAAAGCGTGTTGAATGTATATGTGTATGCTTACAAACTGACAGAAGGCAAAAAAGGCAAGAGAGAAAAAGAAATGTCACACGACGCCACGCTGTAGCCAACTGAAAAATGCGACAGTTCCTGACTTGCATACTCAATCTGACCAGCGCGTGCTGATCCGTGCATATGCAGCCCAGTCATCATCAAGCCAGCGGTCCGGGAGCGAGGACCTAATCCACCTTGATGGAGGAGTAGATCTTGTGTACGAAGAGGTAGCAGGCGGCGAATCCGAAGGTACCCGTCATCACGAAGAAAGCGAAAGACACCAGCGACATGTAGCCGAAAAACAGCAGACCCTGATCATGCACGAGCGCACAGTGAAATGAGAATCGAATGCGTATGCAGCGTGACAGATTGTATGTGTGCATGTGTGTGTATGGATAGGTGAATAACATGACTTACAGGAATGAACTTGATGATCTCCAGCTTGGTGAAGAAGTAGAGAATGGAGTACAAGAATAGATAGAGCGCCGATGAGCCGGACATGAGGTATGACCGCCACCACCAGTGATAGTCCTGACAATGCAAGCCACATCACAATACATTAGACAAATGGTGAACGCGGAGCAGGTACACAGCCATGACGTTACCTCGCCGCACAGCTGGAAGTAGCACATGACGATGGTGATCTCGGCACACGTGATGGCCAGGATGCAGAAGACGATGAAGAGGAACACGAAGGCGTAGTAGAATTGGTGCAGCCACACTGAGCTCATGATGAAGAAGATCTCGATGAACACGGCGCCGAATGGCAGGACACCGCCCACCAGGATGGAGAAGTGGGGTTGCATGTACCTGAACATAACGCAACGATGCACACACACAGGTTCAAGCTTGAGAAAATGGTACAGGACGTTCCAGGGAGCCAACGAAGACAGTTCGCAGGGACCAGCGTAAAACGAAGCCAGACAGAGAGTGAAGCACTTCGCGCGTCAGACATAGATCTCAGCGACATACCAGGCCTGCTCCGGAATCATACGCGGGATGTTGTTGACGGGTACCGGGGGCTTGATATCAGGGTTCTTGAAAGCGAAGTACGATCCGATGTACACCAGCGGCACGGAGATACCGAACCATAGCACCAGCAGGGCCAACAGCGTGGTGAAAGGAACCGCACCCTGCGATTGACAAACAATATGGGCATGCCGTGAGCACTTTGATTGATACAGCGAGAACAACGTTAAAGGAAACAACGGACGACGGCGTGTGGGACATGTACGGTGACTGACGGATGCACGGACACGTACCGATGAGCCGGTGTGCCAGACGAACAGGTTGAGAATGAAGAACACAGTGAAGCACACGCCCGGGAAGAACACGGCGGTCCAGAAGGTGTTGCGCTTCCAGTCTGTGAGGTGGAACATCTTGCTGTAGATGCGGGTGGAGAAATAGCCCTGGAGGGAGCACATTGCATGTGATGGATACACTGAGTAAACAGAAGCGGAAGCAGTTGAGGCATACGCGACGGTCTTACCGCAAAGACACCCATGAAGACGAACAGCAGCAGCAAGGCCGTCATGAGGCCACCACGGTTGGCAGGTGACAAGAAGCCCAGGACAGCGAAGAGCAGGGTCAACACCGTCATCGAGATGACCTGCACGCCCGTGCCCACCAGCATGGCGAACAGGCCTCCGTGCTGAGGAGGCCGGAACACCTCACCATAGATGAGCTTCCAGCCTGTCTCCTCCTGTTGCGACTCCTCGTTCTGGTCGATCTGGTTGTAGATCATCAAATCGCGATGCAGAGTGCGCATCATGATCATGGCGATCATGCCCGTCAGGAACAGAACGATCATGATGGAGTTCACGATGGAGAACCAGTGGATCTGCGAATCCGTCATCTTGAGGTACACGTCCCAGCGCGAAGACCACTTGATGGGCGATGCCTCCCAGTTCACATCGTACGTGTAGATGATGTCCATGGAGGGCAGGTTGGGGTCGATCGCCAGCGGGGCCATACCGTGATGAACGTGATTCTGTGCGGAGCAGCTCTTGAGCTTGTTCAGCTTCATGTCCTTATCGTTCCAGGCGCCTTCTGCCTCGTGACGAACACTGCACGTGCAAATGGCAGAAACCATGTCGATCAGGATCAAATCGAGGAGGGAGGAGGCAATAAGCGCTAGCTATATGTCTTTGATAATATCAGCAGACACTAACCTGAAGGGCTCCACTTCGAAGCCGACGATACGATTGCCTGCGTACTGATCGGGCTCCTCGTGGTACAGCACCAGCATGCGGATGTGATTGTTCAGGTACCGTACACCTTCTTGAGAGTTGGGAATCTGTGAGCGCAAAACAACGTCAGCGGACATCTCGCGAAAACGAATGACCAGCAGATTCGCAACTGAACGCGCCAGACAAAAAAAGAGGGAAACGCAATTGGCACATACGTCTTTGCCACCAACGAAGCCCAGAGCGAAGCCCTTCTCGTAGTGCGGCATATAGGTGGCATCACCCTTGTCGTCAGGATCGGTCTCCGTGAAGTATTTGGTGACTGCGGGAAGGTTGTCCATAATCCTACACGCACATAATTGCACATACATGCAAAGCACGACATAATGAGACGATTGCGAAGCACAGGAAAGACTCGAGGGACTCAGCAGCGCGTATGACATTAGCCACCTATCATCAAAAAGGCCCAATAGGCGCAACCAAACGCATACCAGTTCACGCGATACTCATCCGAAATCTTTTCTGCGAATTGCGCCAGCTGATCCTTGGTGTTAGGACGCTTGCACAAGATTTTGCACGACTCCACGATGCGCATGTTGATCTATCACCGAGCAGTGATCAGAAACGTCATTCCCGCGATCGCGAGACGTCGAAACGTTTTCCGCGTCAAACGTACCTCGTAGACGGAGTTCTCGATTACATCTCCGCTGAGAATCTCACCCAGATTCTCGTTCTCCGGCTTCAGCTTGTCGGGCGGACAGAAGTTGAGAGAATAATAGTCGAATGGCAGTTGAGTCTTGATAGAGTCCAGCTTGTTCACCTTCAACGTCACCGGCTGACCCTCCTGAAATTGCTGCGGCACCACACCAGGCAGGTAAAATGCACTGACAGAGGCGCAAGCGCACACCAACACCAGAGCTAACAGCGCTCGATGCATGGTATCGCAAGTCGATATCCGCGTGGGAAACACAACCAAGATCGACAACGTCTCAGCCCTCCGGTTTCGAATGCGCGGCTCCGAAACACCCACGCTTACTCCGCTGGATCCGACGGCGGATGCGATTGGCGGCATCTGAGCGAGCAATTCGTTCCAGCGTGCCTCACAAGCATGGATACAGATGGCGCCATAGAACTGGACTACAGTGAAGATACATCGAATGATGGAGCTCCTATCGCTGTGGGGCAAGCTGATGTCGGCACTGAAGTGACGGCGCGCCAGACTATCAAGCCTGTGGACGCAGCATTTGCTCTGACAGCTGAGGTATTTGACTTTGAGCTTTTCGCGCGCTGCATGCGCCAACACTTGAGCATGGCCTCATGGGCGTGGTTGCATTCTTCAGGAGGACATCAAAACGGCGAGTATTCGCGCCAGAACTACGCTGCTTTGTAGCGCGTTTAGCCCAGATGGGCATCATCTGGCCTGTGGCTCCAGCACGGGTCATGTGGCGATTTGGCGCGTTGCTTCTTTTTTGGTAAATACCGCAAATCGACCGCTTGCATTTTTTTGAACGGTAGTGTGAATCATCTGTTCCTTCGTGGATTTGCTCCTCGCAGAACCAAGCTTCCGAGGTGTCTAGAAGGGGCAGGTACATTGCTGCCGTGTCCACGCATTGACATGTCGAGCCCTTCGATCACTAATGCGATGCATGATTTTGTCTGTGTCCTCCATTATCAAAGTGGCGCTCATCAGAGATCTCGCCCCGACCTGTTGATTCCTGTCTCTTCGCATCAAGTGTACGCCGTGGCGTTCGCGCACCAACATCTGTTCGTGTAAGGGCCGCATGCATGCGCATATAGGGCAAGCTGAGCATATCTCAGCCTCTCAATACTGTGTTGTGAATATGCACCATCACAGAGGCACCGACGAAGGTATCACAGTCCTGACGTGGCCATTCCAGCACGGTGAGCCCGCAGGGGCGGTATCCGTGCTGTGCACGCTGCCCAGTGCCCCCTCCACTCTGCATTCCGCGCGGCAGCCCGAGACGAATGCGCTCTTGTTCGACTCGGCGGTAAGCTTATGCCACGCTTGTGCGATTGAAGCTTGTATCGCCAAGTCCCGTTGTTAACTCGGGCTATGGTGAGATCGGCGCCTTCATCGTGTTATGAACTGCTCTGCTGTGCTGGCAGAAATCTCGGTTGTTCAGTGGTGCGGGGGACGGCAATGTTTATGTGTGGGATCTGTCAGGACTGCATGCGCATAGGTAAGCTGATTGCGGGTGTATATATGTATCGTTTCTCCAATTCTTAGTGTGCAGACTTTGAGTATTCTTGGTGACTCACTGCCCCGTGCGCCAAGGATAATTAGGTCATGCTAGATTCTGTGCTTGCGTATCGGCTTTTCGAGCTGTAATAGCTGTTGTGTTGTTCGCTATCCGTATCGCTGAGTGCATCAGCTGCTCTTTTGATGCTGATGTGACTCCTGCTGTCTCTGATATCTCACATTAGGCACTCCAAGCAAGCAGTTCAACCCTCCTGTGTGGCTACACTGAACGGGCACTCTGAAGCCGTTTACTGTCTGGCACACCTATCTAACAGTAGAATATGCAGTGGATCTGAAGACGGTTCACTGAGAATATGGGGTAAGCTAACTTGAGTTGATCACGGCCAACGCCACACTATCTCATTTTCCGTCATACGCTGTATGGCTGCAGACACGGAGAGCATGACATGTACACACATATTGGACTCCACTACTGGATCTGTCACCGCCGTGGCTCTGTCTACACCAGCCCAGCTCGTGAGCTCGCGTATCAAGCGGCCGTGGATCTCCAGTGTCGACGTGGATTCGAGCGGAGATTGGCTGGTAAATACACCAACGTCTGATCAATGACCCCCGTTCATCAGTGAATAGTTGCTGGATTTCACAGTTGAAACTGATTCATGCACGCTACCCCATGTGTGTGCAGATATGCGGCGGCGGTAACCGGTTCGTTACACTGTGGCACGTGCCGTCGATGACCGTTACCTCCACGATGCCCATCTCAGGGTGTGTGCAAGCCGTCTGCTTCCACCACGATGAGGTACTGTGCAACACTGTTCAATCAATGTAGCAGGAGTGCTTGCGCTAAAGTGAATCTGAATCCTTGTTCCTCGCTTTGCTTGCATATTTTTGATGGTAGGTGGTGTGCGTGAGCAATCAGCCATATGTCATGCGCTGGACACGCAGAGGTCGCCTTGCGACGAAGCTGCAAGTTAACAGCAAATCTTTATTTGCGCTCGCAGTGCACGGGCCGTCTAAGGTAATACTGTGTTCCACAAAATTGTCCTTTCATTTTAGCGTCCTCATTCGGGTGCGGCTGCGGCGATCCAGATGTTGGCCGTGTGCGGGAACTCGCCGCTGGTGGATATCTTCGTAAACCCCACCGTCCTGGCCTTCTCTCTGCAGTTTGCAGTGGACTCTGAGTTACCAGACAGCGCCACAGCCGCGGCCGTTCATGACCCCATGACATGAGCTCCTTGGCGCTGTGCCGTTGCAAACTGACCTCGCGGTTGATCAAGTTCGGGCGAATGATTTCGCAAATGCTCGAATACCAACCGCTTCACTGCACTGCCAAACCAGCTGACTTCAGTTCGGCAGGAGGCGGAGCCGTCGATCTTGGGTACGCTCGGGCTCTGCTGCCACCTCACCCGACGGCCACGCTGGCTCAGCTGCTGGCTGTGTGCAGTCACAAGCAAGCAAGAAGATCGTTGTGCCCAGTTCGTCCGCCGTAACACATCCGGTAACAGGATTGCTGATATTGGGCACCATTTAGTCATGGTCGATTACCGTGACTCGCATCTGGTGAGCTCAATAAAACTCGGTTCGCCTGCGTTTACGATTCAAGCTGCGTAGTGCTGTCAATCCATCAAGTCATCCCCTATAAAGCATTCT
>ENA-ORBV01016408-ORBV01016408.1-microbial-mat-metagenome-genome-assembly--contig:-NODE-16408-length-10759-cov-3.723366_pt1 | contig 10759 bp, 12 predicted proteins | sample MGYA00237777_ERZ505514 | MGnify/ENA primary metagenome ERZ505514 (study PRJEB26160, sample SAMN06269048) | microbial mat metagenome | isolation source: Oligotrophic lake microbial mat | place...
ATGATACGGCGACCACCGAGATCTACACCTCTCTATTCGTCGGCAGCGTCAGATGTGTATAAGAGACAGCTCTATCGGAGCACAAGTGGTCAAGTTTTGGTGAGCGCCGAGGTATATCAGCGTGTTAGAAAATCGACCACGCGCTCAAAGGGGTCGAATCCCCCGTACGCCTGCGCGATTGGCGCACGGAGATTGGAATTGGCGTTCACATCGTAGAAGATGAGACGGCCATCCTCCGCCTCCAGATATTCGATTCCGCCGACGTCCAATTTGCCGGCCGAGACAATCTGCTGGCCGTACTGTACGGCATTGGCGGGTACTTCCATGTACGGGTAGAATTCCACCGGCTTCACGGGCTTGGTTTCCGGAATCTCGCAGTGACCCTCACCGCTCTCCGGATTGCAGACTTCCGAAGGGCAGAGGTTAAACGCGCCATGCGAGACCACGCGCATTGCGTACAGCAGTTCTCCGCCGAGGAATTCCATGCGGACGATGCCTTTAGCCGGGTCGACGGGAAAGTACTCCTGAAGCAGAAGCAGATTGTCAGGGAACCAAATGTCCGGCTTGTCCCTGAGCAGGCGACGCGCCTCATCGGCGCTGTTCAGCAGGAACATCCGGGCGCCACTGCCGCCCTGCTCAGGCTTAATCAGCGCCGGCCACTGATCGCCCCACTGTTCCAGCGCGGCATCGATGTCGTTGAATGCCAGGGTGCGCGGGTGGGGAATTCCGAGTTTGCACTTCAACGCCGCTTGGGACGATTTGCTCAGTTCAAGCGCAAACGGCTCGGCGCCATTGAGAACACGAGCGCCACCGAGTTCAAGCGATCGCATGAAAGAAAGCGCGAACGGCACAGCACGTGTATTTCCGCGAACGTAGGCGGATGGACTGGCCTGGTTGAAAAAGAGTGGCGCTTCCGGCGCGCGATCCGGATTGAACGCAGCCCTCTTCAGATCGAATTTGGCGTAGTTCACGCCCCTTCGGTCAAGTTCGTTCCAAAGCGGTTTCTGCCATTCGGGATGTTCGTAGAGGACAACAAGATCGTGACCCATTGCTCTCCACTATATCTAGGGAAGGCGCAACGTAACGGTCGTGATGTTGGAAATATCTTCTCCTTGACGAATGACAATTTCCTTGGCGCCATAACCGACGCGCACCGGCAGCGGACCAAGGTTTATTTGATTGAGGCCCTGGTACTGGCCTTGAGCCACCGGTCCGGCCACCGGCACGCTGATATCGCCCACGCTGGCAGTCGCTGGACCACCGCGCAATCCGGTGCCATAAAGAAGCAGCTAAATCTGATCGCCCAGTGCGGCCGGGACGCCGCCGGAAAGTGAGCCTTCACTGCGAACACCGGCGCGACTGATCCGGACCTATGTCGCGGCCGCGACGCCCTTCCCGGTCTGATTGGCCGAGTAAATGGAAGGCGCGGTGACACCAACTTCCACTGCGGACCGCCGGTTTCCAATTCCAATTTGCGCGGTACCGTTGGCGGTCCCGGCCGGAATCAGAAAGAGCAGTTGAGACGGAGAAACGTAATAGATCGGAGCGTTTCTGGCAGTTCCACGGGAGTCAGTGACCGTAACTTGCAGGCCGCCTAACGTGGTAGGCCAGGGTGTAGTTGTAGCGGTTGCGGTGGCTGAAGACAGGTTCGCGCCGAAGGTAGCGACAATCGAATCGGGAGCGACGGGAACATGCAAGGCATAGCTCGCACTGGAGACACTTACGATGCTCGGAATTGGCGGCGCGGTAGAGGCCCGAGCGGCCGGCGGTACCGGAATAGATATGCAGGTTCTGCTCTGGCCGCGCGGAGATCGTCAGATCGGATTTCGTGCAGCAGAAGATCACCGCCAGCCTGTTGGGCGACGACTTCCCCGCAGGGACCTCTGATCATGGCTCCGCCCGGGAAGATCTGTTGAACGCCGGCGGCAGCTACGCGGCCCACATAATTGCAAGCAATACCGCAAACACCGTTCTCCTGACAACGAGCCCGCAAGGCAGGGCCGGCCCAAGCGGCGAGTCCTTCCGGCGGGTCAGCCGCAAATGGGAACAGTACGATTTCTACATTTTGGACGGCAAGCACCGGAGGACCGGGCCAACCCGGCCAGCCATCAATTCCCGGATTCGCCATTCCGGGCTTGGAGCGATTTATTCGTGTCCGGTCGGAAAGCTTTGCACAGCAGTTGGTGCAAGGATCCCGGCTAAGCAGCCGCGGCCGCTTGAGCCTCGGCCCTCACAGTATCCGCCATGCGGTCCATCGTGATCCATTCATGATTCGCGCCGTCGATTACAGCCAGACTCGCGCGAAGACGCCTGGTTTTCTCCTCGAGGGATCCACCCGCACGTTCCAAATGCATCTTTTCGGAGCCGTCGAAGTCTTCGTCACAGGTCAGGTCCGCCGGATGAACGACGTAGTAAAAAAATCGCCGCGCCTTTACAGCAGTGCGAAGTAGTGCAAAATGCCGCTCCCAACCCAAAAGAAATCCGGTGGTATGCCAAACAGCCATGCCGAGGGGCCCTGGGGTCGTGGGTACAGGCAGCACCGTCGCGCCGCTTTCCAGATACGGTTCGCGGGAGCCAATGATCGGTTGCAGCCAGTCCCGGCGATTCAAAACCCGCCGCAACTTTTCGCGGTGACCGATGTGATTCAGAGCATTCTTGATCACAAACGGATAGTAAAGCAGCGAGGGAAAAAGGCTCATGTCGTAGCGGTAGCCGAGTTCGTTCAACAGCCGCATCAATCGGGCTGCGTAGCACCAAGCTGGTGAAATGAACCCTCGCGGTGTGACCCCAACCGCGTCGACCAGGCGCTTATGTGTCCGGACAATCTCCTCCCGCATCGCGTCCGGCGGTAGCGCCCCTAAATCCGTGTAATGGCTCCAGGTGTGATTACCGATTTCGTGACCGGCGGCGGCAATTGATCGAAGGCGCTCACAGGCGAACGGATCTTCCAAATCCCTGCCGATGGCGTACATCGAATACGGGAAATCGAACTCCCGCCCTAGCGCGAGAAACCGATCCATTACCTGACGATAGGTCGGATCAACGTAGCCTTCCGGGTATCCACCGGCCTGCGCCATGGGGTCCAAATGAAGCGCTACGGCTGCATAGCCAGTAGATACACCCACCGCCGTCTATCGGCAGCGAAGGCGAATACCTTTACGCTACGAGTTCAGCAGCGACTTCGGCTGCCGCCGGACGGGCAGTGGAACTGTTATCCATATCGAACTGCATGCGGGAGCTGACATCGCTGGCGATCCCGACCATCGTGTTCCAGGAATTAACCTGGGGATAGCACTGTGCGGTGGTGGCCAAGTAGAGTCGGCTGTCGCCGCATCGCATCCGGGGTTTATCTCTCATATAACCCAGCGGCCACACCGGCTCGACGAACGGTGCGCGGAATACTCGAATGTCTTCCACCCAGTCCTGGTTGAATTTGGGGTTGAACGCCTTCATCGCCTTTAGCGCCTGGAACTTCACATCACCGTCCACGGCCCGATAGGTTTCGCTGTCTTGACCGCAGTAGTTCAGGAGGTACACAAGGTGCCGGCCGCCGGTCTGCGACTCCGGCACAACGTGAGTGGTTTCCACCAAGCCCTGGAACGGGAAGCCCTTTTGAACTATCGCATTCCAATAATTGGGCTGGAGCCGTTTCTTCAAGATGGCAACCGCATTGACAACGCCCTGATACGGCACTTTCTGCTTCGGCACGGACTGATCCAGTCTGCCGCGAACAATCTGCCGCAATAGCGGCAAAGGCAAAGTGGAAACAGCGGAGTCGAAGGTTTCCCAACGGCCTTCGGAACTTATCTGAATAGATTGGGGCGCCTCTTGGATCGCAAATACCGGGGTGCGCAAGCGAATAACACCGCCCATTCGGCGAATTTCGGTGCGGAGCCGGTCCACTATGCGCCGATAACCGCCGTTGACATACCCTTTTACTTCTTTCGCGGATCCCTTTTCACGTCGCAGACGTGTCCAAAACCAGTAGGCCGGCACGTTCTCGTACATTTCGCCAAACTTGGCGCGGAGCAACGGACGCCACAATTGCGCGAATACCTCGGCGCCAAAAATGTCTTCCAGCCATTCGGAAACACTCATCTGGTCCAAACCCTTCGGGTCGTTCAGCATTTTGGCGATGTAGGCGCCACCCAACGCCGTGCGAACACGGCCAACGAGGCTTAGTCCGCCAAACTTGAGCAGGTCAAGCGGGGTATTGAACGGATAGAGAGTCTTGTCGTAGAGAAAACCCATCTTGGCCTCCGTCCATGTAATCTCGTCGCCGAGTTCCAATTCCTTCAGCAGTCCAAGCAAATGCTCGTCAGTGTTGATCATCACGTGGTAGAACTGCTCCATCGTGTGACCTTCATGCTGAAAGGTGCCCCCGAGGCCGCCCAACTCGTCCGACGCCTCAAACAGCGTGACGCGGTTCCCCTTCTGCAGCAGCCGGTAAGCACTGACCAACCCGGAAATTCCTCCACCGAGTACAGCCACGTTGTTCTTGGATGAGTTCTTCATGATCTCCCCTGCCTCTTCTTTTCGTCGGAATCGGATATAGCCTGAACTACTCTTCAATCACGAACCGGCCACCGGCCAGTTTCGCGTCTGCCCACATACTGAATGTCGTCCAGCCGGCCAGACGCATCAGCGACAGATGCGAAGTCACAGACTGGAATACGTTGATCTTCGATTCGCCAAAATGGCGGCGATCCACCGGCATCGGCAGTTCCTTCACCCGGAATCCCAGGAACATTGCCCGCACCATGATTTCCGCGATAGCCGCAAACCCGTCCGACTCGAACTTCACCTTTTTGATCACTTCCCGGCGGTAGACCCGGTGCATCGGCGTAAACCTATGCACGTCGTTGTTCAAGATCCGGCGGTAGACCCAGGAGGCGCCCTGGCTAAGAATCTTTCGGACGGGATGCACTGATCCCTGTCCGCTCTCGGGGTGCCACGGCGAGGCTGTCACGATATCCGCGCCCTCGTTCAGCATCTGAATCATTTTCGGCAGGGTTTCCGGGGCAAACGTACAGTCGCTATCCATCGTGCAGATCACCGGCGACGCGACGTTTTCGAAACCGGTGCGGACTGCCGCGCCGAATCCCTTGTTCTCGCCATGATGAATGACGCGAATCCAATCGTGGCCATTCGCGATTACGTTCAACGCTTCCCGCTTGCCGTCTTTCGACCCGTCATTGATAAAGAGCACTTCCCAGCCAGCCATCTCGCCGGTGGCCTCCATCGCGGTCAGACGGCGTATCAATTGCGGGAGCCCATCGATCTCGTTACAACAAGGGATGATTAGTGTTACTTTGCTGCCTGGCATTGTTTGCTCCGAAGTATCTTCTCGACAACTTCATTCTGAGCAGCAGCTTTGTTTCACACACTCATGCGTCAGTACTCGAACCTGGTTACATTTTTCGATTGGTACTTAGAACTAAGGATTGGCCTCGCGTACTAGTGACGCTTTATTTTCAATATTTTACGGCTGATTCGGCGCCCAGAGCGTTTCCGGCTGGCGCAGGACCCTGCTGACCAAACGGCTCCAAACGAAGAGTGCGTCGCTCAACCGATTCAGATATTGAACGGCTTCGGGAAGGGTAGTCTCCTGCTCCGCCAGGGATACGGCGCGCCGCTCAGCCCTCCGGCAAATCGTCCGGCAAAGGTGAAGTTCCGCGTTCAGCCGGCACCCGCCGGGAAGTACGAAGCTCCGTAACGGCTCCAAGGTGCGATTTGCTTCATCCATTTCCTGCTCCAGCCGCGCAATTTCCAGTGAGGTAATCACCGGTTGGCCAGGCCGGATATCGGCCGTTTCAGTAGCCAGCAGCGAACCCAGATTGAACAGCTCATGTTGCACACGGGTAAGTCGCGCCGCCAGCAACTGGAGCGGAGGGGAACCCTCCGGGATGGACGTGATCGCCAGGCCAATCGCCGAGTTCAGCTCGTCAACCGTACCGTAGGCTTCGATTCGTAGCGTGTCCTTGCGAACGCGCTGACCGCCGACGAGAGAGGTTTTCCCCTCGTCGCCGGTACGGGTGTAGATCTTGGAAAGAGTGACATGGGGGTCGTGGAAGCGGTCGTCGCTGCTCATTCCCTCCATTGTCGGCGAAGATATAGGAATGCCGCCGCAAGCCCTGGTCCTGGTCCTGGCGGCGGCGTGTATTCACGCCACATGGAATCTGCTGGCAAAACGCGTTCGCGGTGGAATGGAAGTGGTTTGGATTTATTCCTGCGTCGGCGCCGCGGTTTACACGCCATGGGCTTTGGCCGAGTATGCGAACGAATGGCGCCGCCTCGGTTGGACGGAGGTTGCCTCATTGGCCGGCAGTTGTTTTTGGCAACTGGCCTACTTCATTTGTCTTCAGCAGGCCTATCGCCACGGGGAGCTATCCCTTGTCTATCCGATCGCCCGCGGATCCGGTCCATTGGTTGCGGCTTTGGGCGCTTTCGCCTTGTACGGAGAGACGCCTTCCGCCGCGGCCTGGGTAGGAATCGGGCTCGTCAGCGGGGGCGTCCTGTTTTTTCTGCGCGGCGGGGACGGCGTGGCGGTCGCGGCTATGTGGGGGATCGCCACGGGCATGTTGATCGGAATTTACAGCTTGTGGGATAAGTACGCCGTCTCCGGTCTCCATTTGCCGGCTGTATTGATCGAGTGGACAACCGACGCCTCGCGCGTCCTGGTGTTGGCGCCGGTGGCTTTCCGCCGTTGGGAAGGGACCCGGTTGGTGTGGTCGCGGGAACGGACACGCCTGCTTTTGATCGGGGCTCTAAACCCGCTAAGTTATATTCTTGTTTTGACGGCCATGACGATGGCGCCATTGCATCGGGTCGCGCCGTTGCGCGAGATCAGCATTGTGTTGGGAGCGATTCTGGGAGCAAAGTTTCTGGGTGAGAGGCAACCACGCCGGCGGCTCGCGGGGGCGTTAATCATGGTCCTGGGCGTCTTGTGCCTGGCGGGCTGTTCCGGGGACCGCCCTCACTACCCTCCGCCGCGGCCCGATCGATTCACTGATCTACGCGTTGCTTTTCCGCCGCCGGTGCCCCAACTACGCACCGATGAGACGGACGACGAAGCGGAAATACAATTCCGCGCCGCCTTTGACTTCTACCGCCGTCGTCAATGGAACTACGCGGTTCCGGCGTTTGCGGAAGTAGTGGATTACGACGATAACCGGGAAGACGCCCGTTACTACTGGGCCTCGTCCCTGGTGATGGCGGAGCGCGATTGGGAGGCATTGCCGCTCTTGGAAGAGCTGTTTGAAACGTCCTACGAGATGCCGGCGCGAGCGCTACTCGCGCGAGTCCTGTTCCGGCTCGGTAAAAAAGCCGAGGCCAGAGAAGTCGCCGCGCCTGCGGCAAAGGCAGATTTCGACGCCGCCGGCTGGATCGCCCGCTACGATTTGTTAGCGAATTGACTCTTTACGAATTTCAAACCGGCTCCGGAGAAAGGTTGCTTATTGACGCCCTAATCCTGCCTCAACCGCTCGAAACCAGGGCACTCGCCGCGATCGGCTGGGAAGAGACGCAGCAGAAAACCGAAGCGGAGCGCCGGCCCGGGAAGCGGCGCGTAATAAGGCCCACTTCCATGGGTCCGATGCGATGCAGGGATAGCAAAATCAAACTCCCGGCAAGGATAAGTAGGACAGCTAACGTTGTACTTAACATAGCGGCCCCGTGCGGCTGAGATCTGCCGGAGGAGCACATCGTCAAACGAAAATACCGGTTCAGTCGCAGCTTTGTTCCATGAATCGGACAAATACCGAATGGGCCATACTGAGAATTGGACTTATGAAGCCGAGCAAGCGAGCGTTGGGCAAGATTTTCACATACATGGGCCTGTTTTTGACCGGCGTCGCGCTGATTGGCATCATGGGGCCGCACATGGAGTTGCAGCGTTCCCCACGGATCATGGCCCAAGTCGTGGGCAACGATATCGGATACAAGCAGCCCGGCATGTTCGCCTTCCGCCTGCAATTGAAATGGACCTCACTCGAAGGCGATCAGCGGACGAACATAACCACCCCGGTTCGCGCCGCGACCGAGGAGGCGGCTCGGCAAGCTTACCGCGGCAAGCATCTTGTCACCGGACAGACCTACGAATTCTATACCGACGCCGAGAATCCGGATCGGATTCAACCGTTCAAAGGCTACAACTGGGCCACGTTTGGCAAATTTTTGTTGATCGCCATCGCGGGAATCGTCATATTTGTCACCGGGATGACGATTGTGCGAAAGGTCAAGGCCGAGGCTCAGGGCTCGTCGGTGTAACTGAGTTTTTTGCCGCAATGCAGGCACTCGAATAGGTATTCGGTTGCCTCATCCTCCGTCCCGCGGGGAGTCGCACGGCCCAGATAAGCGGCCGCATCGGCGCAGCACGTCAGCCATGTTTCCTGTTGCCAAGCCTCGAAGCCGGGCGTGCGGGTCGCAAGTTCAGTCAGGATCTCATCGGAGACACCGTCAATCGTCCCGGCGTCGGTGAACTCAGCTTGAAATTGCTTGGCCGCCGAACCGTCGGCGACACACCACGGGCAGATGCACCCGGAAAGATAGTGGTACCGCTCAGAATAGGCCGGCCCCGCATAGACGTACCCGCGCTTCTTATTGCAACAGAGGCAAGGCTGATCGGGATTCGCGACAACACTGCCCGTCGCGACCGGGTCGGGATGATATTTGGTGAACGGAAGTTCCATCACTTATCGATGCGCGAATGGGCGCCTTAAATGGTCACCGCCCCGAGGAACCGAATCCGCCTTCACCGCGAACCGTATCGGAGAGTTCCCCCTCCTCGATCTCCACCGCCTCGTATTTGGCGATCACCATCTGCGCAATCCGATCGCCCTTACTCACCTGATAAGCCTGCCGTCCGAGATTAATCAGAATCACCTTTACCTCGCCCCGATAGCCGGGGTCGATGGTCCCTGGACTGTTCGGAACGCTGATTGCGTGCTTAAATGCGAGCCCCGACCGCGGTCGAATCTGCGCCTCGTAACCGGCAGGAAGCGCAATCGACAATCCGGTGGGAACCGCTTGAGGAACATTCGGTTCCAGCAGCGCGCCGGCCACTGAAAATAGATCCATTCCGGCGTCTTCTTCGGGGCCGTGAGCGTACTGTGGGACGATTGCGTCGGCGTGGAGCTTGCGAATGCGGAGTTTCATTGGGATGCTTGAATATTCCAGTATGCCTGAACGAATCAAACGGCAGGTCTTGGCTGTGGCTCCGATGCCTCCGGAGAAGTGCGCCTACGCCCTCGCGCGTTACAGCCGGTCGGCCGATTCCATCGTCGAATCTCTCTCCTGGGTGCGCACCCACGATTCGTCGAAGTTCCTTGAGAGCTTTTACTTCCAGTACGGCCATGCTTCGATCGCCGATCTGGGCCATATCGTGATGTGTTTTGAAGGTATTTCAGAACTCGCGGCGGCGGAAGTGGAGGATGAGCAACTTTGGGATGGGCAGGCCAAGTCCTCCCGGTACCAGGATTTCGGAAAATCGGGATTTGTGACTCCCCCGGAGTTCTCGCCCACTGACGCCGCCGTCTATGAGGAGGCCGGGCTGGCCCTCCTGTCGGCGTACCGGGAGGTCCACGACGCTTCGTTTGCTTACTTGAGTGAGCAACTGCCGCGCCCCGAGGAAATGAAACCGGATGTTTACGGGCGCAATATTACCGCGCGAGCGTTTGACGTCGCCCGCTATCTGCTTTTTTGGGGTGTTCCGACGAACGTCGGCCAGGTTACGTCCATTCGCACGCTGGAAAAGCAGATTCAGCGGTTAAAGGCTTCGCCGTATGAGGAGATGCGCGCCATCGGGGACGAAATTGCCGCCGCCTGCGCCGCCGAACCGGGGTGCAAGTGGGAACTCGATAGACCCGCCGAACCCCTCGCCCCGACGCTGGCAAAGTACTGCGCCGCCGACGACCACCTTCGTTCGTCCCGTGAAGATCTGCGGGTCTGGGCGGCACAAAACCTTGGTTCGTTCGGCGCTTCCGACGAAGAACCCGTGGATCTGCTAAAACCAACCGACACCGTAGCCGACATCGTCGCCACGCTGCTCTACCCGGTGTGCAACTGGCCCTTCCGATCTTTATACGACTGGGCGGCCGGCGTTTCCGCAACGGTTCGGGCGGAAGTTATCGACGCAGCGGTCCGCTCCCGCACGCGGCGAGACGACTTGCTTCGCGAGTTTCGCGGCAACCTCTACTGCTACGACATGGTGATGGACATTGGCGCTTACCGCGACTTCCACCGGCACCGGCGGTGCCAGCAGTACCGGCAGGCTTACACCGGCGCGCTCGGCTATGACATACCCGGCGCGGTTACGGCGTCCGGTATGGAGGCGACCTATCGTGCTGCCATGGACAGCGCCTTGGCTACCGTCCGCGCATTACCGGCGCCGGGATCGGATTATCTCCTCCCGTTCGGCGCACGAAATCGCTTCCTCTTTAAAATGGATTTCGCCGAGGCCGAATACATTGCCCGCGTGCGCAGTGGTGTAAAAGGACATTTCAGCTACCGGAATGTGGCGTGGGAGATGAAGTGCGCGATGGAACGCCTCGAACCGGAATTGGGCCGGCTTATGGAAGCGACTCCGCCCTGGATTGAGGATCCGCTCAAACGCTAGTTACACCGCTGTCGCCTCCAGAACCTTCATTTTGGCCGTAAGCGTAGTTCGCTTCATCCCGAGCATGTCGGCCGCATGGCTCTTATTGCCTCCGGCGCGGCGCAACGCCTGGTCGATCAGCGTCTTTTCCAACTTCTGTATCGT
>ENA-ORBV01016411-ORBV01016411.1-microbial-mat-metagenome-genome-assembly--contig:-NODE-16411-length-10756-cov-5.581328_pt1 | contig 10756 bp, 10 predicted proteins | sample MGYA00237777_ERZ505514 | MGnify/ENA primary metagenome ERZ505514 (study PRJEB26160, sample SAMN06269048) | microbial mat metagenome | isolation source: Oligotrophic lake microbial mat | place...
AGACAGGTAATAAGGTGACTAAGTAATTAGGTGATTAGGTGATTAGGTGACCAGGTAAAAAGTAAAAATGTTCTGAGTTATGAATAATATGGATATATTTTCTTTAATGTTGTAATGATTATTCCCCCGTTACCTAATTACTTAGTCACCTAATTATCCTTGCCTACTGCTGACATTTACAATAAGGTGAAAAATATACCTTCGCATGCGGAATCATTGCCTGAATGCTTGATTGCTGAGCATCGGGAATAAGAATCACTCTTAAATCAAACACCAATAAACTTTTCAAATCCTTTAATTCATCAGGAAAACGATCAATATTATTGCTCCACAAATCGAGATTTTTTAGTTTGGTTAATTTTCCAATTGTTGGCGGAATGGAAGTAAGTTCATTTTGATTTGCATTCAAATAAAACAAGTTTTTTAAATCCCCAATTTGCGGAGGAAATTCTTCGAGTCCATTTTTTGAGATTGACAAATATTGCAAATTTTCCAATTGAGAAATTTCTGCAGGAAGCTCTGTAATATTATTTTTTGTTAGGTCAAGATATTGAAGATTTGTAAATTTCAAAATCTCCATGGGAAAAGATTTAAATTTTTTTCTTCTTAATTCCAGTTTAATTACTTTTTCAGGATTTTTCAATGCTTCTTCCAAACTGGTGTAAGCACGCATTGTATCGAGCACCAAAGAATCCAGCAAAACAGTTTGAGAAAACAGTTTACCCGAACCTAATAAAAGCAGTAGAACTAAATTTATTTTAAAGAAATATGTTTTTGTAAATTTCAAGTGGCCAATATTTTTAAAGCGTTTTGTTTGTCGATTGCTAAAGCATCCTTCAATTCCTCCAAGCCGGCAAACTTCAGTTCATCTCTTAGACGCTTAATAAAAAAAATAGTTGCGTCCTCACCATAAATAGTCTCATTAAAATCAAAAATGTTTACTTCTATGCTTCTGCCTTTCCCTTCAATGGTTGGATTGTTTCCGATATTCAACATTCCACCATACAATTTACCTCTAACTTCCACTTTCACAGCATAAACACCATCGCCAGGAATAAGTTTATATTTATCTTCCACTTCAATATTTGCTGTTGGATAACCAATTATCCGTCCTTTTTGATATCCTTTGATCACTTTTCCGGCAAGCGAATAAGCATGTCCTAAAAAAGTTGTAGCCATTTCTACATCCCCCGACAAAAGAGCATTGCGGATTTTTGTAGAGCTAATTTCTATACTATCGATGTCTTTAGCTGGAATTTCTTCCACCTCAAAGCCATAAATAGGTCCAAACTCCTTTAAATGTTCGAAAGAACCTTCGCGATTGCGGCCAAAATGATGATTATATCCAATAATCAGTTTTTTTGTGTGGATGCTGTTCACCAATATATTTCTAACAAATTCAACAGAAGTTAAGCGGGAAAATTCTTTAGTAAAAGGGTAAATAATGAGGTGATCTACGCCATATTTTTCGAGCAATTGAATTTTCTCCTGTTGTGTATTCAAGAGTTTTAGCTCATTATCCTCGGGAAAGAGAACCATTCTGGGATGGGGATAAAAAGTCAGTAAAACGGTTTCGCCTTGGTGTTTTTTAGCAACATCTTTCAGTCGAGAAATAATCTTTTGATGTCCTAAATGAACTCCATCAAAAGTGCCGGTGGTAACGATTGGATTTTTTACGTCCTTAAATTCTTCAATATTGGTATAAACCTTCATTCAATCAGAGGTATTTATCACACAAAAAGCTAACAGGTTTCGATAATCACCTAAAAATCAGGGTCTAAATCGCTTATCTTTTCTACAAAAATCTTGTATGATTTAAAGCATCAAATTTAATTATAAAAAAGTTAAAAATCGATTTTTTACATGAATAATATTATGTAATTTCGCACTCGAATTTTTAAAATTAACATTTACATACATATAAAATGTCAACAAACACAGGCAAAATTTCACAAGTAATTGGTCCGGTAATAGACGTAAGTTTTGAAGGCGGAGCTACATTACCAAACATTTTGGATGCATTAGAAGTTGTAAAACCGAATGGCCAAATTGTAATTCTTGAAACTCAAAAACACATAGGAGAAGATACAGTTCGTACCATTGCGATGGACTCATCTGACGGATTATACCGCGGATTGACTGTTACTGCAACCGGTGCAGGAATTACTATGCCTGTTGGAGAACAAGTAAAAGGTCGTTTATATAATGTAGTTGGAGAAGCTATTGATGGTCTTAAGCAAACAGACAAAAAAGGTGGCGCACCTATTCACCGCATGCCTCCTAAATATGAAGAATTATCTACTTCTACTGAAGTATTGTTTACAGGAATTAAAGTAATTGACCTTTTAGAGCCTTATGCAAAAGGAGGGAAAATTGGTTTGTTCGGTGGTGCCGGAGTTGGTAAAACCGTATTGATTATGGAATTAATCAACAACATTGCAAAAGGATACGAAGGTTTATCGGTATTCGCAGGTGTTGGTGAGCGTACACGTGAAGGAAACGATTTATTGCGTGAGATGATTGAGTCAAACGTTATCCGTTATGGAGAAGCATTTAAACATTCGATGGAAAGTGGCGGATGGGATCTGTCAAAAGTTGATATGAAAGAATTAGAAAAATCACAAGCAACTTTGGTATTCGGCCAAATGAATGAACCTCCAGGAGCTCGTGCTCGTGTTGCTTTATCAGGATTAACAATGGCGGAATATTTCCGTGATGGGGATGAAAAATCTGGTGGACGTGATATCCTTTTCTTTATTGATAACATCTTCCGTTTTACACAAGCAGGTTCTGAGGTATCCGCGTTGTTAGGCCGTATGCCTTCAGCGGTAGGTTACCAACCAACTCTTGCTACAGAAATGGGATTGATGCAAGAGCGTATTACTTCAACTAAGCGTGGTTCTATTACATCTGTACAAGCGGTTTACGTTCCTGCGGATGACTTAACAGATCCAGCTCCGGCAACAACATTTGCCCACTTAGATGCTACAACCGTATTGAACCGTAAAATTGCTGAGTTAGGAATTTATCCTGCTGTGGATCCTTTGGATTCTACTTCTCGAATTCTTAGTCCTGCAGTTTTGGGTGAAGCACATTATGGAACTGCTCAAAAAGTAAAATTAATTTTACAACGTTATAAAGAATTACAAGATATTATCGCCATCCTTGGTATGGACGAATTATCAGAAGAAGATAAAACAATTGTTCACCGCGCAAGACGTGTACAACGTTTCTTATCTCAACCTTTCCATGTTGCTGAGCAATTTACAGGATTAAAAGGCGTATTCGTTTCTATTGAAGATACCATCAAAGGATTCAATATGATTTTGAATGGTGAAGTAGATCAATATCCTGAAGCAGCTTTCAACTTAGTTGGATCTATTGAAGATGCAATTGAAAAAGGTAAAAAGATTTTAGCGGAAGCGAAATAGGCCCCACCCGACCTCCCGAAGGGGAGGAGGTTGTGTGACAAAAAAATATTTTTTTAATACTAACAATTCCTCTCCCCTTTGGGGAGAGATAGAGGGGGGCTCATTATGTTTTTAGAAATAATAACACCAGACAAAAAAGTATACAGCGGTGAAGTGGATTCTGTAAAGCTTCCAGGTGCCGAAGGTTCTTTTGGAATTTTAAATAACCACGCTCCTATTATTGCTTCTTTGAAAAAAGGCACAATAAAAGTAACGGATTCAAAAAAGCATGTTGAAAATTTTGAAATCAATGGCGGTGTTGTTGAAGTACAAAACAATAAAGTAATTGTTTTAGCTGAATCATAATACCAGAAGCACAATAAACTACTCAGAAAAATCCTGCTCATTTTTGAAGCAGGATTTTTTATTTATATTTACAAGAAACTATGTCCATTAAATGAGGAAACTACTAATTAGTCTTGTATCACTATTTCCATTTCTCGCACCTGCGCAAACACTTGACACAATAATCAGTGTTGGCTATGGACAGGAGCTTCATTTTACTATTATTAAAGGTATAGGAGCTCCAATACTATTCGAATCTGGCTTGGGAAATGGAGCAGATGTATGGAAAAATATTACAAAGCAAATAACAGATGTGACGGATGCAACTATTATCACCTACGACAGATTAAGTTACGGCCAGGATCCAAAAGTTTATGAAGTTGGGTTTGAAACGGAATTAAAAGCGGTAGAAGCAGGGCTTCAGAAATTAGGATATGCAAACAAAAATATCATGCTTGTAGCCCACTCTCTTGGGGGAATGTATGCCTCTTATTATGCTTCCCGCCATGCTGAATATGTAAAAGCTGTTGTTTTAATTGATGATGCAAACATTTGCTCTCTAACATCTTACTTTAATATGCCAACGACAGATAAAAATGAAATCATAAATAAGTATATCAGTGAAATTTTGGCAACGGTTATTAAAAATCCAATGCCAAAAAACATTCCACTGACAGATATTCTTGCAGTAGATCATACAGACGAACAAGGTAATCTGGATAGCATATGGAGCGATTGTCACAAACGATTTGTTGCCGAATCTTCCACACGGAAACTAATTTCCGCTTATGGTGTAGGCCATGCTATTTTTGCTGACAATCCACCACTTGTGATTAATACAATTATAACACTATATGCCGAAGCTTTAGCGCCAAAACATAAAGCAATAATACTAGAAAAAGCATATAAACAAGCTTTGGAGATGGCCAACGAAAGTAAAAGAAATGAAGTAAAATGCGGCCATTCCGAAGATGATCTAACAACTTGGGGGTATTCTTTCCTAGAAAAAGGCAATACAGAAAAAGCAATAGAAGTTTTCAAACTCAATGTTCTCCTATACCCAGAAGGCTGGAATACATATGATTGTTTGGGTGAAGCTTATCTGAAAGCAGGGAACAAAGAACTAGCAATTAAAAATTATAAAAAATCATTAGATCTAAACCCAAAAAACGACAATGCGTCAAAGGTTTTAGGACAAATTCAAAAATAAAACATAGCAACTACTTAAACGCTACCTGTTTCGCATCTGCTTCTGAAATTTTAGTAAATGTTTCTTTGAAGCTTGCGTATTCTTCCGGACTAACAATTTCCTTATTGTATTTCATCACACGAGTCGCTAATAATTTTGTCCCTTTCATTTTAAATGTAAGGCTGTAGCTTATCAAAGCATTATTAATAACAACAGACTTTGGCATTTCCACCAATAATTTTCCTTTAGGCATTTCTATTGTCAATTGTTCGAAAGCATTTTCCAAAGCAGAAAAATCCCAAATATTAAATGGATAAGTTCTACTTTCTAAAGAAAGAAAATCTAAACTGGAATAGGATTCGGACCAAGGCAATTTTATAATTTTCATTCCTGCTACTTCCATCAAAGCATTGCTCACAGTAAATGCCAATTTATAATTTACGGTATCCGTTAAACCTGATAAACCTGTGAAATTTAATTCTGTTAATTTTACAGGGCTTGTAAAATCAGAGCTGATGGATTGGCTCATCGTTTTCATCTGTTCTTCTTTCCCAAGTTCAGCATAATCGTAGCGCGTACCATCTGCAAACACTCCCGTTCTATCAGTGTTTCTAGAAACAATTAAATCGTTGTTATTAAATGAAATATTTGTATTCCGCACAATGTGATTAACAACTCTGTTTTGAGTATTTAATTTTTGTAATTCACCTGAAACAGTTTTTGTCTCGGTAGGGATTTGCAAAATGGTTGTATTTAGTAACGAGTTTCCTAAAGAAGAAAAGGAAAGTTTATTATCGGTTAATTCAATATAATATTCTTTTCCATCAGCCATTAAATGTGCGATACAATGGTTGAATCCTACATTTGGCTGAACTAAATAATTATCACCATTATCACGTGTGCTTACTAAAACCAAATTGGCAGTAACTCCGACTTCACGGCACATTGCTACAAATAATGTAGAAACATCTTTGCAGTCGCCCAACTTTGTATTTAAAGTACGCGATGCTTTTTGAGGAATAAATGCACCTTGTAAAAAAGAGACACTACTATAACTTACATTCTTTTCGATATAGTTGTAAATCAATTTTGCTTTTTGCAATTCATTTAAATTTTTTGGTTGATCTTTAAATACATCCGCAACTGCTTCTATCAATTCATAATCTGATTTTGCTTTTGTGTTTGCCAAATCAGCATACCAGTTACTGATAAATTTCCAATCTGGTATAGATGAAATATCAATCACCATACCTACATCATCCAAAGGAGGCATATAGGGCTCACTTTTCAAACCTTTCAGATTTGTTTTTTCAAAAACATACATTTTATAACCTGCTTCAGGCGAAGTAACCGTTGGCTGCAAATCGCTATTGATGACTTTATAATTAAACTTTTTTGTTTCCGGAACAATCAACGAGTATTTACACAATCCAACAGGGAGACTGTAATTAAAATTAAGCCTATCCGTAAAATGAGACGCCATTTGCCCGAAAACATAATCTTCAACACGATAACTTACATGAATAGCGTCACCAATCTCTAAAGAGGTAAACACCATTTGATTTCCATTTGTTTCTGCTTTTACTTTATTTCCATCTACTTTAATCACTTCTGCTTTTTCGATGATCAATCGTTGTGTATATTCATTAAAAGTAACAGCATAATTTTTCCAAGTATCAATACCGGCTTGATTGAATATTTTAATCATGACATCTGTTTTTTGCTCCGATGCACCTTCAGGATAAACAATACGTTGTACTTCATTTAAAAGGATGATGCTGTTATCTTCGGGGAAATCTTTTGCCGAAGGAGCATTGGAATACAATTTATTAATGTCTGTTTCAGGAAAATAATTAAACAGGTCTTTTTTCTCTTGCATTTTTCTCAACAGACGATGTGCTTCGTATGTAGTAGGTGCAAAATAAATACATTTAGCAAAAGCCATTTTTGCATCTTCGGTTTTATTCATGGCTTCGTATACCTTACCCAATTGGTTCCAGAAATAACCATTGTACGGAGTCATTTCCAGAATCAATTTCAACCATTTTTCTGCGGATACGTAATCTTGTTTTGAGAAATATAAATCTGCCATGCTTTCATAATATCCTGTAGCGTATGGATAATCTTGAGTACGTTTCAGATGAATGTCCATCCCTTTTTGAACATTTCCCTTATTAAAATAATAATTAGCTAAAGCATTCGAAGCTGTTTCGTTGTTGTTCGTTTTTAAATATTTTACAAGAATATCATTTGCTTTTTCATTGTCTTTATTAACACTAATTTCAATCGTGTATTTTAAATTTACAATCTCCCAAGTGTCGGGATACTTGTCATACAATGATTTTCCAACAGACACAATGTTGTCGAATTTTTTACGCTTCACATAAATATCCAATTCTAAAACATCGGTTGTGAGTGAAGCACCAAAATGTTGTACCAGTTTTTCAACTATTTTTTCAGCTTCATCGTAATCTTCTTTTTCAACTGCATCAGAATATAATTCACGAAGCGCATAAAAACTTAGCGGGTCGTTTGTTTTAATACTTTCAACTGCTTTTGTAAGCATTGTAATATTTTCGTCACGCTCATAACATTCAATTAGGCGTTCTTTAACGTATGTAAATTGCGGAGCGATGGAAGCAACATGATTGAATGCTTTGCGCGCTTCGTATGCTTTGTCATTTCTCAAATGAGTTTCGCCCAACATTAAAAGCGATAAAATATTGTTCGGATCTGATTTTAATTTTTCGGTAAAAAAAGCGTCTGCAAAAAACGGAACCATTTGCACACTATAAGGATTTGACTTTGTATACGTTTGTGCTTCGGTGGCATATGAAACGTTAGTTAAAGCATTTTCATTTACATCAAACAATCTCACAATAAAACTAGAGCGCGACAATTCACTTTTCCCTAGCTGTACTAAAATGCGATTATAGCCTTTGATTAATTTCACTTTATATCCATACACATCTAAGTCTGTACTTTGTTCATCCGCAATAGAACATACAAGTAAATCGTTTACCCAAATTTTTATTGCACCGGAAGCACCCGCACGAAGTATTATTTCTTGATCAGCAGGACTATTTACAAACGACTGAGCATAACTCACGGCATCTTCACTATTAAAGTTATAAGCAAAATCTAACCATTTATCATTACGAAGATGTTTTACATTAAACCATTTAACATCAGCTCCAACTTTGCTTTTAAAAACTGCAGATGAAGATGAATTCTCCAACACACCAAAATCTTTATTAAAACCGCTGCCTGAAACATTTTCAAATTGTCCTACTGCTTGACAAAATCTAACAACATTTATTTTATCAAAAAATAGTTTGCCGGACTTAAAGTCATTGCTTTTTTGAAAATGATAACCCAACATAGAATTTGCCAAAGCCTGTATACACTGGTTAGCCTTCGGATCCATTGCTACTTGTTTTAAAAATGCAATTTGCTCTTTACTTTTTTTAGCATAACCACTATTCACACAAGAGCTGGTCCACAAAGCAAATGCGTATGGGTAAGGATTTTCAGAAGTTTTATAAAAATCCATGAAATAGCTAAACGCTTCCTTCGTATTTCCATTATCTCTGGCAATAATTGATAATGCCAAACTGGCTTCCGATTTTGTTGTAGGATCTTTTGCAGCAAGTTTAAAAAGAGTAACAGCTTCTACTCTATTGTTTGCAGCAAATGCTTCCCATGCTTTTTTCAAATCTTCGGTTGATGCCAATGTTGTTTTTGAGCAGAACAATAACAAAAGAAAAAGTAGTTTTATTTTTTTCATAAATTAAATTTTATAGCATCTTATTTGTAATTTAAAAAGGAAAAATTATTTCAATTTTTTATTTTTCTTGTGACGTGTTTTATCTCGTTTTGTTTTTTTTTCAAGATTTTTTTCCAGCGCTTTATTTAGATCAATTCCCGTTTGATTTGCCAGACAAATGAGAACAAAAAGAACATCTGCCAGTTCATCAGCAAGTTCTTTTCCTTTTTCTTTTTTCTTAAAAGATTGCTCACCGTATTCACGCGCAATTATTCTTGCTACTTCTCCTACTTCTTCTGTAAGGATAGCCATATTGGTAAGTTCAGAAAAATAACGTACACCATGAAGTTTGATCCAGTCGTCTACTTTTTTTTGTGCTTCTTTTATAGTTAATTGGTTCATTGGTTTATTAGTAAGCTGCGTATTTCCTTTGATGAAGAGATTGCCACATCCCGCGAAAATGTGGGACTCGCAATGACGCTCCGAAGCTAACATACTCTCAATCCCCCTAGCCACCTTCTCCAAGGGGGAATGAAAATTAAAAAAGGCAACTCAAAAAATTTGAATTGCCTTTTATCACCCCCTCTCTTATAGGAGAGGGGATAAAGGGGTGAGGTTTACTCTTGAACTACTTCAAAAGTGATTGTAGCAATAACTTCTTTGTGAAAACGAACATTTGCAGTGTACGTACCTACCGTTTTAATGGCATCTTCGTTCATTGTAATGTTTTTACGATCCACATCGTAGCCTAATTTTTTCATTGCATCAGCAACTTGAACTGTAGTAACTGAACCGAAAATTTTTCCAGACTCACCTACCTTAGCTCCAACTTTTACAACTAAATCTTTTAGCTTAGAAACAGAAGCTTCAGCAGCAGCTTTCACTTTTTGTTCCTTAAACGCTCTTTGTTTAACAGTTTCTGTCAACATCTTTTTAGATGAAACAGTAGCCATTTCTGCAAGGTTATTGGGAATCAAAAAGTTTCTTCCGTAACCAGGTTTTACATTTACAACGTCATCCTTGTATCCAAGGCTTTTAACGTCTTGTTTTAAAATTACTTCCATGTCCTATCTCTTATTTTAACATATCAGCAACATAAGGCAATAAAGCTAAGTGACGAGCACGCTTAACTGCTTTAGAAACTTTACGTTGATATTTAATTGATGTACCAGTCAATCTGCGAGGTAAAATTTTACCTTGTTCATTGATAAATTTCAATAAAAATTGAGGGTCTTTGTAATCGATATACTTAATACCGCTTTTTTTGAAGCGACAGTATTTCTTTTTCTTCACGTCCACTGTGGGAGGTGCAAGATATCTGATTTCTGAATTGTCTGCCATTTTTTTAAATGTTTAGATGAATGAATTAAGCAACTACTGCTTTTGCTTTGTTTCTGCTCTTTAAGCTGTATGCAACTGCATGCTTATCAAGAGCAACTGTTAAGAAGCGCAATAAACGTTCGTCACGTTTATAAGAAACTTCAAGTTCAGCAATAAATTCAGGTGGAGCTTGAAATTCAAACAAATGGTAGAAACCAGTTGTTTTCTTTTGTATTGGATATTGCAATTTGCGCAATCCCCAAGCATTTTCGGTTACAATTTTGCAACCATTGTCTGTAAGTAACTTCTTGTACTTACTTACCGTCTCCTTTGCCTGTTCATCAGACAAAACGGGAGTCATAATGAAGACGGTTTCATAATGTTTTAGCATTGTTTTGTAATTTAATTGGTTAATAATTAATTCGCCTTTTTTCTAAAAGGGACGCAAAGATAAGAAAAAGATTTCAAATTTCAGGTTTCAAATTCAAAATATCTCACTGATTGTGCACGATACTACTATTTGTTGATTTTCAAATGGTTAACAACAAATAAGGGCAATTTCCATTCGATTTATTAAAAATCGACTTCCACTTCTTGGTGTCAATCCCACTATATTTTAGCACAAAAATTTTTCGAGAACATCTCACCCAATTACTTAATCACCCAATCACTTAGTTACCATTTAATATTTATCAACCAAAACACGACTTTTAAACAATCTTCTAA
>ENA-ORBV01016412-ORBV01016412.1-microbial-mat-metagenome-genome-assembly--contig:-NODE-16412-length-10754-cov-5.228435_pt1 | contig 10754 bp, 7 predicted proteins | sample MGYA00237777_ERZ505514 | MGnify/ENA primary metagenome ERZ505514 (study PRJEB26160, sample SAMN06269048) | microbial mat metagenome | isolation source: Oligotrophic lake microbial mat | place...
GCAGCGTCAGATGTGTATAAGAGACAGGCCGGAACTAGTGACTTTGGATTGCTCGGATTGGCTGTGTATGATAAATGCTTATGGGATGATGTGGAGGACGTTACGAAAAGTTCGGCTGCTGTTTTGTCTTCCGTCATGGGATGGACATCACTTATCGTGGGCATCTCTGGCACATTGTTTTTTGGATGGATCTAAATTGCGGATACATGGTGTTTAGGTTTCTGTGAGTTCTTTTTTAATTTTTTTGGGGAATTGTTGTTTGGCAAGCTGCTTGTGTGATATGTACGACACTTGGTCTGATGAGTAGCTACCACTGCTGCTCAGCAGGTAGCTACTTGTAGACTAGCTACTGCTAGCTATCAGTTAACTCCTTTTAGCAACTGTGCGTCAAAATTCACCTAGTTAAGAAAAGTAGGCGAATCCACTCATCTAGTTGTAAAAGCTAGCTGGTTAAGCTAAATGCAAGATGATTGGTTAACAGTTACTTGCAACGGACTTGCTGCTGACAATGTGGAGGTCATTGGTCCTAATGGTTCTCATGGTCCCAGGCAGCTTAGAAATGCCTGCAAGGAGCAGCAAAGGTGGGCCCGAACATGTTGCTATCCGCACCAAATGATGAAGCTTCACCATGACAAGTGGAGCGGATGATTCAGCCACCATTGTGTCACAAGAGACTGCCAAAGTTCTCACTCAGGTCCACAGGGAGGCAGTGGACACTGGCCACATGTCCGGCGAGAGTCTGGCTGAGTTTGCTAGACTGCATGGACCCTTCAGTGATGATGATGACGTGTGACAGACAAACACACCTAATTCCCAGAACATTGCAATTCCAGCAAGCCGGCCATTGAATCAAGATGAAACTGACTGGTCCATGGGGCCACCTCCTGCAAAGAAGCGGATGAGAATGACATTTGCCAACAAGAAGTCAGTTGCCAGCAGAGACTCAATTCTGAAACCAGAATGCTCAAATCAGCCAGAGGATGACACAGTGACAATGTGCAGGAAAATTGTGAAATGCGCAACCAAGAAAGACAAACACAACAATGCATTGTGTCTTGGAAGAAGCCTCACCCAGAGGAACAAACAAGCAATGACTGAGAACTGAACGGGACAACACCAAGGAACACCCTGAGAAGCTACAAGCTGCAATCCAGGAACATGAAGTGAAACATCCAAACACCGGAAGAGGCAGAAATGGAAGCGCATCAACAAAAAAAAACTTCACATCCCATAATCCCACCGCCACACCCTTCAACTGTTGCTGCTGCTTCAGTTCGCACACCCAGCAGCGCTGTCAACAGTTTGAGCCAGGGTGCTTTGTCCACGGCATCATGAGGATTGGTCCAAAATGGAGTGAAAAACATGACGAACACTGCCATGTCCAGGAGAAAAAGTGCTCATTCATCAAGTGACTGTGAGTTTGATTCAAATGATGAGTGTGACAACTTGGAGGAAAATCAAGAGGACGTTGATGACCCTGCTGAACTGTTTGAGAATCTCAGGCAGGAAGAAACCAAGGATGACATGGATGGGAATCCAGAGAATGCTTTGTTCCAGATGACAAAGCAAATGCAGTTCAATTTCAAAGAAGTCGCACGTTGAAGAGCCTTGCAAGCACAACAGGCCGACTGGGTTGAAGCAAGGCGTTGCAGAGTCTTTTGCGGATCTGTTGGAATGTCTTGCAGTTGGGCAATGGCCTTGATTGTTCCTTTGTGCACAAGGAAGTTCATTCTGCCAAAGGACAGAAACAGCAGGCTGCACAGTCATGATTGGAAGAACATCACTGTCTCAGAAATGCATGTGTTCCTGCATTCTTAGATCTTTTCTTTGGAGGTGAAGCCTCTTCCTCACCCTCGCAGTCTTTCAAATCAAAGCCTTTGGCTTGGACCAACTCGGCCCTCTTCTTTTTTAAGGGTGTGGGAGTTCTTTTCTTGCTTTCAGAGCAACACAAGCAAGGGCTTGACTCCACACCCTGGTGCCAAATGTTGCAGTGCTCAATCCCCTCACCATCAGATGTCCAGGTCGCATCATCAAAAAACGCAAACATGTCGGTTTCTCTTGGCATTGCACTTTGGGCACACTGCTTTTTCAATGGCATGTGAGCAGGTCCTGACCTCCTCGTCCATGACAATCTGTCCCTTTGGGATTGGTTGCAGCACCTTGTCGCAGTTGATGCTCTTCTCTCTGCCATCGTCATCACTCTCAACATTCACCACAATGTCATCCAAATTTTTGGGCAATTTTGCATCCTTGCCTTCAGCCATTGCTTCAACGCACTCCTCCTTGAACACGGCAGCCCCTTGTGCAATCTTGTTCATTGCGCACTCCATGAGAGGTGGCCTCTTCTCAGACGGCCTCTCCTTGTCACCATCATCGTGGTAAATCTTTGAGTGAACAGGAGCCATGACAATCCAACAGTCAACCAGTTTTGGCACGTGGAGTGAAAAATGAGCAAATTCTAACTTTTGGCACACAAATGCTAGTGACCAGTGCAAAAAATTGTGAGTGGCCCAGAAAAGGAGGCAAACATTTCTGTTGACGCAATTCAACTGAGACACTTTCTGTTGCAGATCCATCATTGGTTGTCTGTGCCAAGAGCTGACAACAATGACTTTGAAATGTTGTTGTTTGAGAAATGATTGTCATCTCAAAAGCAGTGTTGTCAAGCTGTCAACTGGGCAAAAGCAGATCAGTTTGACACCATTTTGAGCGCTGATGTTCGTCCAGTTGACCTCAACTTCAAAGCGAAACTGAAAGGAGCCAAGCACAGCACCTGACAATCTGTGACGCTTCTCTGCTAGGACCACCTGAAAGCACTGGCACCATGCACCTGGTGCAGCACGTTGTGCTTGGGTGTCTGCCATGCCATGCTGAAGCAGCTCAAGTGTCACTTGAGCTGTTGCTTGCCTAGCTAGCAGCTGTCAGTGCTTGCTGCCAGCAGCTGGCTAGCAGCAGTGCAGTCGCAGGAAGTCGGTCTGGAGGTTGCAGGAATTCTTGATTTCGTCACAACATGGCTGAAATTCTTTTGTGTTCATTCAACTGAGCGTTTTGAAAATCAAACTGAATTCAACTGAAGCAAATTGAAGTGAATTCAATTCAACCCAATTCAATTGAAATCAAACCAAACACAAAACATGCATGCTTTTGACACAGTTTGCAATGAAACAAATTCAACCTGTTTCAACTGTTTTGAACCACTTCAAATTCAATTCAACCGCAGTCACTGACGTTCAATTCAACTTTTTCAACTTTGAAGCGTTTTCAATAAAATCAACCCATCATAAACATCGCACATGCGTGGCACAATGTGACACTGTGTGTGGGCACCCAAAGCATAACCGTGATTAGGAGTAATGTCTCACTGCGACTGAACTAAATCTTTCGGTGTAAATGCTACAAAATCATTGAAGTCAGGCTGACTTCGGTGTAAATACAAAATCATTGAAGTCGTCAGGCTGACGTAAAAAGTGTCAGACTTGATGCCAACACATCACGCAACCAAGATACCTTTGTAATTGCGCTACCGAATACCATGATTAATTTGCCTATCATGCGTTGCCCTTCAGGCTGATCACGGAAACAAACTGAAGATCCCTTCATCCTCATTGACACTCGGAGATGTCATGTCAACAGCACCGGTGGAGAAGCAGCATAGTAGGCATTCTTACTACAGTACTGGACTAGTAGCTAGCTTGGGAAAGTGCAGTTCTGTAGTAGCCAGCTACCGTTCATTCAGCAAGCCGTGTATCTTCATCACTCCTAAGGTTCTCTTTCACGGTATCCCTCCACTGAGACACGAGCTTCGCCCCCTCGAGTAGTATATCCCAGATGCACCCACAGCGCACGATGATTGAAATTTCATAATCTTTGGCCGCAAAAGTGCTGGCAATACTCTGGCATACTCCGATGCTTTGCTGTCTGCTAGTAGTATTAGTACAGGGCATCAAGAATCACAAAAGTTTATTGTCAAACATAGCATCAAGAGGTTCTCGGCAAGTGTCAAACAGATCTCATGATGGGTAGGTGTCAAACTGGACAACCATCAATATGCCCAAAGATATGATGAGGTATCTTCTGGCGTCAAGAGCGACCCTCCACTCACCTACCCTCCGCTCACCTACCCACTATTATGCAGTCAAAAAGCATTGACACGGGAAGGTAACAAAACAAACCAAAACGATCTCACAATTTCTTGAGTGCTAAGATTTACGTTGCTTGCCGACAGCTATAAACTCAAAAAACTAAACACATTGTTGCAAATTTCCATTTTGCTACTCAGATTGCCTCGACATCTCCATTTTTCTCTCTCTCCCTACATTTTTCCAGAATGGCCCCCAATATCAAAAAACCGAAGATTGATGATGATATCCATCAAATCATGGCTGAACACAGCGTCAACGTCCACAAGACAGCCGTGGCCATGGCGGCACCCCGCGCTGCAAGCAAGCGAGATTTCGATGATGAGACTGACCATATTCCCAAAAACAAACCATCCTATGTTGATACCGACCAGATTATGCTTGACGATCCCATTGAGTGAGTCCAGCAACATAACGAAGTGTGGTAAATGTTTTGATGTTCCATGTCTCACTCTTTATTCATCAAAATGGTCCTGTGCTTTACCCTTCCCAGCGATCCTGGATGGTGGAAGGACAAAACGCAAACACCTGGATTGCCCGGTACCATGATGGCCACCAAGCGTGCCGCTGCCGAAAAGGCTGGCATCCCTTCCAGCGTATCTGCTTGGGCTACGGTCAATCCCTCCAAGCTGGGAGAAAATTCAGAGCCATATTCGGTGAGCAATGTCGTCAATGGAAAATCGTCCTCGGCTGCCAAGCACATGAGCATCATCCATCCATTGGACAAATCCAAACACGATATCTTTACCATTCCAGACACACAGGTCAACGAGTTGGAGCCCTTTATCCAGTCCTTGCGCAAAGTGCCCAAGACAGGCGTCCATAATCCCTTGAAGAATAATGACCGCTATCTCAAGCTTGGAGAGATTTCCCGCAAGGTATGTACTGCACCATGGCTTATATTGGATTTTGTTGCAAGTTTCGTTCCATTCCGGGCCTGTTTGATGTATGAATCATTTGGACCTGTATTTTTCTCACAAAAATATTTCACGCTGTTTTCGACATCGGCAGGCTGGTGAAGCCCTGTCCAAGCCGGAAGTGGCCGAGTTTTTCACACAGTGTATCATCAAGTGTGTCCCCAAGAGCCACGCACAGGCTTTGGGAGAGGTACGTCTGCCTAACCTATTTAACAGTCAATCATTGTACAGCTGAGCGATCAAATTCACACGTTTCTCTATTGCCCGATTATATCAAAACAAACGGCCCAAACCAACAGGTCAATGTGACAGCTGCCTTTTTGAACAATTTCGGAGGCGACAACGTTCGACGTCTCGCTCAATCCTTTGGTGTTCCAGGAGACCACTACGGACAGATGTCTCATGGATATCGCTGGCCGTATGGTCCCGTCGCCATTATTTGCCCCTTCAACTTTCCTCTTGAGATCCCCGTCCTGCAACTCATGGGATGCCTGTTCATGGGCAATAAGCCGGTGCTCAAACCCGCCGAGTTGTGTGCCTTGGTCATGGAGCAGTTCCTTCGTCTCTTGCATCACTGCGGAATGGATCCAAACGACGTGGACTTTCTCAATGCCCGCGGCCCCGTGGCACAAGAAGTCATTACCCAGACACCGGTTCGCATGACGCAGTTTACCGGATCGTCTGCTGTGGCGGAACACTTGGCGGTGGAAACCCGTGGCAAAATCATGATGGAAGATGCTGGTTTTGACTGGAAGATTTTGGGCCCGGATGTTTCCGATGTGGACTTTGTGGCGTACCAGTGCGACCAAGATGCCTACGCCACCATTGGACAAAAGTGCTCTGCGCAATCCATCATGTTTATGCACGAGAATTGGAGGTCGACGGGTCTCTTGGACAAGATGAAGGCCAATGCGGCGACACGTAAATTGGCAGACTTGACAGTAGGCCCCACCTTGACGGTGACAACCCAACGCATTTTGGATCATACCAAGCGTTTGTTGGAAATTCCAGGGGCCAAGCTTTTGTTTGGAGGCAAAGAGCTCAGGAATCACAACATCCCGGATCGTTATGGCGCTGTGGAACCCACGGCTGTCTTTGTTCCACTCAAGGAGATGTTGAAGGACGAACACTTTGAGCATTGCGCTACAGAGATCTTTGCACCTTTTCAAGTGGTGACAGAGTTCAGCGATGATACCTTGGATGGTGTCCTGGAGGCTTTGGAACGCATGTCCCATCATTTGACTGCTGCCGTTGTCTCCAACGATGTCAAGTTCCAAACCAAAGTCCTGGCAAACTCTGTCAATGGGACAACCTACTGTGGTCGCCGTGCTCGCACTACGGGTGCTCCTCAAAACCATTGGTTTGGCCCTGCTGGAGATCCCCGTGGCTGTGGCATTGGTACTCCTGAAGCCATCAAGCTGGTGTGGTCTTGCCACCGTGAAATCATCATGGACAGTGTCATGCCTGATCACTGGACCCAGCCCAAGGCCACATAAAGAGTCTGCCAGTGCGGGCATCGCCCACTGCGCTGAAAAGTATAGCAATGGATGACAAGTCGTCTTTTCCCTTCTCGATTCTTTGATTCTTCTTCAGGAGGGACCAAAGTTTATGGATCTCCCTACGAAGAAGGTAGCGTATTTTATATCATCTATTTAATTTGAATCTTTCTGGTACTTCTGCCTCTCGTAGTATTTGCCAGTCTGTATATGACGTAGCTGGTTGTACGATGGAAGTTTTCAGAATACTTTTCACGGATTCATACTACTACTAGCTCTCTAGCTACTACTTTCTATAGTAACACTAATGTTTCAGTAGACTATTACTCAAGCACAAATGGTGAACTACTGCAGTGTCCAACCAACTGAACGGTAGTAGGCGTCTGTCTTCTGTGATCAAGTAGTAGGGTGTGGAGGGAGAGCTGCCTACTAGCTAGCTGTCTAGCTAGTAGTTCCCTTTTGCTTGCCACGGTTTTGTTCAACTCAATTTAGCTAGACAACCACAAGAACCTAAATTAAATCTACTTCAGCTAGCTAGTAGTAGACTAGCTAGAGCAGCATGTGATCGTCGATACAAGAAATTTGCAACGAAACTTGAAACGGATGGAAAAGCTAACGTACAAATGTGCTACCAAGGACCAGGTGATGACGCGTACGGGGTCATTATGACTGGTCATATAAAAAAATTAGTAGGGTTACGGTTGTTCACTAGGCTCTCAGAACGATAGGCGATAGAGTGGATTGCCACCCCACTATCATTGCTACCTAGCTAGTGGCTAGGTAGGGGTAATTGGTCTAGCTAGTTGAGTTTCTACAGAAGCACAAGGCACAGTGCAAGAAGCATGCATTGTTGATCATGTGCTAGACATGTTTTTGTTTGTTGTTATGGATGTGGCTTCGTTGTTGTCTCCGCGTCAGTGTGCCAGTGTGAGTGGTTTCCATTGTGGGGCTGGTATCAGATGGATGAATGGATTGGTGAATGGCAGGTTTTCAATAATGGTATCCTTACATGTCCATTTGTGATCCTCCATGCAAGGCGTGCACAAAACATCTTTGCGGCCGGTGCTTGTTTCGTATGCGCAGTAGAACTTGAAACCTGACATTCAGGGTTGAGATCGCAGGCTGCCGTACGACGGAGCATTTGCGGTTTGTTCTTCCACTGCAGTGACAGAACGGCTGGACATTCTCGGCAGCACCGACGGAGAAGACAAATATGCACGAATCCATACTTCTTCAGTTCACGATTCCTCTATGCCTCGTGCATCCGCAGAGCTGCTACTAGACCTAGTACTGTCGCAGAGCTCCGTCCCGGCCGTCCTGGACCTACTACTACGATCTACTATTTCTACACTAGCTACTAAATAATGGCTAGTGCATAGTCGTGAAGCTTGCACTCAGCTGCCTGCGGAGTAAACGTGATTTCGGAGCTTCAGTTGTCTTGAAATGGAATGAACGCTGGATGTCGAAAGGAATCCTAGGGAACAAGCAAGGACCGTCGCGGTACTGAAGGCGCCCTGGGCTAATCATGCTTTTCTGTTTCCGGGAGTCTATGCTCGGCAATCGTCTTGATTTCTCCCCGTGCTAGTAATCCCTAGTTCAGTACTACTAGCACCATAGCAGCTGGCAGTTTGCCTGGGCCAGTTAGTCCTGATAGCTAGATAGATGGAGCTTTCGGCGGCCCGCTTTGCAGCGACGGGGGAGCCTCAGCAGTCTACAAGTAATGGCTGTGTTATTCTGTATTGGCTTGCTAGCTAGCTACTGTAGCTGGTAACACTGGTAAGTATTCTATTTTCTGAGCTGCCTAGCTAGAAGCCTCCTTGGTGGCCCAGCCTTGTTTGGCTAGGGTCTGGAGCCTGCATGCAGCCTCGAGGTCATGTGTTTCACGAGGGAAATAGGAGGATACACCGGCGAACAATTTCATCGGCAACCATGTTGTACAGTACGGATGTCCCGGTGCTGCTATATCTGCTTCTTAACTGTAGAAGGTATGATAAGCAAGAGGGAGACGAACTCTGGAAGGTAAAGTAGGGAAGTCAGAGAAGTGGGAACGACAGTTTCACTGTTCCACAGAGACATTTTTAAGACCTCTTTTCTGTCGGTTGCTCGAGTCTAAAATCACAATGCGTGCTACCAGCACTCGTACTGTAACTCACATGTTACAGTCTGTACCAGTTACCAGATACTCCAGTACCAGTTTCCAAATCTTGCGGAGTCGTCTTGGGCAGTTGATCTGTTGTACATTGAACGACAAGTTGCAACAGAAGGCTTAGCGAAGCTCATGGAGTCTATTGCCAATCTGTAAGCATTACTTAATTCACTGAGCAAATGACAGGGACTTTCTGCCTCCAACGATAGTTTCGGTTTCCGCTACTCTTGGCTGGTCATAGAAAGGAGACCAATGCGAAGACATCGCACTTACCGAAACTTCGAGTTTTGGTATTCTATTTCAACTAGCGGCATTCGTTTCTTTTCTCGAAAGGATTCGTTGAAACACATTTCTTAAATCTGGTATACGCCTGGTTGAATGAACCTGTAGGGCATCTCAATTGAAATTCTCATTCCAGGCCTTTACTTGCCGGCTGGCGCTTTTTGCGTAACCCAGTATGTATGCAATCTCTGCGTCGTACGTATCGTACTGTTCAAACGAACGAAATTCACTCGCTGCTTCCAATGCCTTCCCATACACTCAGTACGATACTGTACAATACAGTGCTATGGATCCCGCGAAAAACAACATGGTACTAGCTACTAGCTAGCTACTAGTTAGTACCAGTACTGGTGGTGCCCCCGCTGCTGAACCAATTGACGTTAGCTGGTACAGCTGGTACGTACAGCCCCTTACACCACGTCGACAAAAGCAACGTCAACAATTTTTCTCCTTCAATGCAGTAGAAGGAATTACTACAATTATAATTGAACACCTTGTGCCTCAGTGGATAATACTAGCTAGCTATCTACCTGCCCACTACGTACCGACTCATAGATTCTCCAAACAGATTGAAACCATCAGCTCTACTACTGTACTAGAAATCAAAGCTTGACGCTTGCGCTTTGTTTCTTGAGGTCATACATTTTTATTTCGATCATAATCCCCCCCCTGAAATTCTACTACACAGAACACACCTACTTTTCTACTATTCACGCCTATAGTACACAATGGCGACCACAATGAAGAGCAGCAGTCGTACTGCAAATGCGTGCCGCATCGTCCGCCTCTCCAACCACTTGGAACTGGAAAATGCGCAGCATGAAGCGTCCTCCTTCCACTCAGAGGACAGCGACAAGGGCGTGGCCTTTTTGCTTTCGGATCCTCGCTTCTTGGCGTCCCATGCCGCGGCCATTGAAGCGCTCTTGTCCTCTCGAGACTCCTCCTCTAGCAATAATAATAGTGAAGTCAAGCTCGTCATTCGCGGCATGGGCAAACCCCTCATGGGGCACCGTCCAGCAGCTGCGGCGGCTATGGCACGCCAAGAAGAAGAACGTGCCAACACGGTCCACGCCGACACGGTCGCGGCGCTCCTCCGTGCCTTGGTGGCCAATGGCCAAAATAAGGTAACCTCCTTGGAAATCTCCGTGGGCAAATTGCAAGGCTCCTTGGTGGCCCTGCAAGAGGCGTTCGTGGCGGCGGCGCCTCATTTGGAACGCGTCGTCTTGCACCAATGTGACAATGGCCGAGGCGATGCTCGTCATCAAGGTTTACTTCCTCTCTTGGAAACACTGGCTACTTCTTGTCCCAACTTGTCGACCTTGGTCTTGGAATCCATTACTTTTCCCGTGGGAGATTTGACGGCCAACGCTCTGGAACCATTGGCGCACATTGCTCATTTGGAATTCAAGCACTGCATTCACTTGGGCGACGAGGAACTCTTACCATTGGTAAGGAAGTTGCAGAGTCAGCAATTCAAGTTGAGCACTGGATTCTTTCAAGATCATCAAATGGGTGGACATACGTGGGGAAATCCCGTCGTCAAGGCCTTGGCGAAACTTCTCAAGAACAAGGAGAGTTGCAACTTGACGTCCTTGAGTTTGATTGCCACGTCTTCGACCACCACTTCCACGCTCAGTCTGCGCCCCATTGTCCAAGCTATGAAACACAATACTACCGTTCAACGCTTGCACTTGTATCAAAATACCTGTCTCTTATACACATCTGACGCTGCCGACGAATAGAGAGGTGTAGATCTCGGTGGTCGCCGTATCAT
>ENA-ORBV01016414-ORBV01016414.1-microbial-mat-metagenome-genome-assembly--contig:-NODE-16414-length-10754-cov-5.127283_pt1 | contig 10754 bp, 5 predicted proteins | sample MGYA00237777_ERZ505514 | MGnify/ENA primary metagenome ERZ505514 (study PRJEB26160, sample SAMN06269048) | microbial mat metagenome | isolation source: Oligotrophic lake microbial mat | place...
CACTGAAAGGGAGTCTACTCTAGCTAGTTAAGTATTGTTTCAAAATTGTTGGTGGTTGTTATCATCCGGACGATGTACGTACCGTTAAACGGTAGAAGGACAGAGGAAAAAGATGTGGAAAAAGGTACGAAGTCATGTGCGCCCTCAGTAAGGACGAAGGATCTTATGCCGGCTCTTAAAAGAATCGAAGGATCGGCGACCATGATTCTTCTATTGCTGTACTTTGTTGTCACAACGGCAGCAAAGGAAACAAGGGGAGAGAGCAATACAGTACCTCTATCAAAGCAACTATCTAGCTAGATTCTACTTTATAACGCATGTCACATCACAATAATGACGGCGACCACTGCTTTTCATCATGAGTGTATGCCAAGAAAAACCAGCCGGAAGGCAACCGCGATCTTGGTGTGGATTGCGTTCATGACAATCATCAACGCATCTGTTTCTGTGGAGGAGGAACATGCACATGCACATGCACATGACGCATCGACCACAACAATAAAACCCGAGGCTGCTTCTCCTTTATCTTGGAAGGAGTTGATCCGCCGTGGCACTGCCAATGTGGAATGGTGCGAAAACGTCTTGGCCAAACATGCCCATCATGACTGGATTGCCGAATATTACAATACCTGGTCCAATCTTGTCTTTTGTATAGTGGCCTTGGTGGGTCTGCATCGGGTATTACGGCGTACAAATACCAACGTAGTGTTACAAAATAAAACTCCCTTTGTCGTGGCCGAAGGCATTCTGTTTGGAGTGGGCATTGGGTCTTGGTTCTTTCATTCCCATCAATCCCGCTTGGCCCAATGGAGCGATGAAATTCCCATGAGTTTATTGTTAATGGCACAATTGCACTGTTTGGATGGCTTGCATCCGCATGCGAGCACTACCTTCATGGTCCATCACGTGTTTGTCGCGTCCTTTTGGATCCTGTACATGTACACCAATATCTACGCCATTTTTGAGCACGGATTTACCGTGCAGATCATCCTTTTGACCGCCTTTTCGTTTGATATTGGACGACGACTCCACCACTCCCAAATCAAATGGGCGGCAAGTCTTGGTTTGTTGTTATTGGCCAAGGGGATTTGGGATATCGAACGCCAGCGCTATGCTCGAGGCGATTGTCACTTGCCGCTGACCTTGTGGTTGCATCCCGTCTGGCACGTGGGAGCGAGTATTTCTCATTATTTTGCCATGTCCAACAATGCCGACTTGCAACACGTCGGGGCTCTCCAACAACAACAACAACAACAAGAAAAAATGTCTGTCAAAAAGAAGAAATGAAACAAATGTACACAGTATTGCAGGTGCAAGAAAACGCCAACGAGACGCTTCGAATGATTGGAAATTTGGAATATTATGACTAGCTGTAAAATATTTGTACGTAACAGAATTCTCATGACTGTAGTGGGATAGTACTGAACTGAAATACAGGTTCCAATTATTTCCTAGTACTTTTTCCGGAGAAGGAGAAGTCTCTTTTTATCCAATCACCATTTCTATATATCTAATTTACTCTTTAGTCTACTACAAACTGTTTCCGCTCGATCAGATCACATTCATTGGCCATGCGCACCGAGAAAAGTTTGAGATCTCGTCGAATATCTTTGGTGATAAAACTGCTAAAATGCATGGGGTCGCCGGTCTTTCGAAGGGCCGGGGTTTCAATCAAGGGCGGATCGTCCACACCCCAATTGTGATTCATGCTGTAGGCAGCACTCCCACTACTAGCTGATGTTGTAGTTCGATAATTGGTTCCCAATAGCAATTCATCCAATGGCAAGTGCTTATGAACCTCTTCTTCATCATCGTCGTCATCTTCCCCGGCCATGATGCCTTCGAATTCGGACAAAGGATGGACAATCCGACAGGGCAATTGGAGCCGTAAATTGCTGTATTGGATTTCCTCCGACTCTGTTTTCGGTGTGTTGGCGGCAACGGAAATATCAATCGTACAATGCACATTGATTTGGACAATGTCCGTACTCAAAGTAATGGGTGCATCCAAAGGAACCAACATGTCGAGACACACCCGTTCCGTATGGTCTGGATCAGTGTATTCGTACGCTGTTGCCAACTGATAGGCTTTGGCTCTCTTTTTGGATGTTCCAGAAACATCCAGGAGCGCCACTTCTTCTCCTTCCAGGGCGGCACAGACTAAATGAACCGGTGTCCATCGATCCTCCAAAATATCATTGTAATAATTCCGAGGTCCTTTCACGGCTTTGCCGCGCCCATAAAATTTGGGAATTTCACACCCATTCGTCGAGGGAATGGGAAAATCAAAATTCAACATAATGTGACTGCCCGGACTCGCCGTCGCGACGCCCATGACCGTCAAGACACAACAGGGTTTGCCTTGCAAATCGGTGATGCGCATGGTTTGGATATTGGGAGGCATGTTGTTCTCTTCCAATTTTTGGGTCGCCCGGGAACTGCACGAGCCCATACTGTTGTTCCCTTGGCGATTGACAATCAATTGTCCTGTCGGTGCGTGCAAATCGTCGGCCGTGACATGGCTCGGCAAGCCTACCGAATGAGCCATGGCGGTGCAGTTTCCCATGGGAAAGGGTCTGGGAACCGATTCGGGAGCAATGGGTGGTTGATCCTGGCGCAGCGAAAAGACTTGCAGAGGTGTGCCATGACGTAGCCATTGTTTGGTTTTTCGGTTGGGTGATTTGATGCGGGTCCCTACGCAGACGGCATAAAAATACCGACACGAATTGCCAATCATGCCAGGGGGGATATCCAATGGTAAATCGGCTCGAAAGGTAAAGGCAAGTTGCTCATGTTCCAATGTGGATGGTACTTCTGCTGCTGCTGCTGTTGGTGTTGTTGTTGGTGGTGGTGTGTCTCCATTTTTTGTGGATTGTTTCGATAGCAATTTGACGGTTTCATCTTCAGAATTAGTACTATCATTTTCTGAACTACTACTTTCATCCCTACTATTTTCAGCTTCTTCTTCTTCTTCTTCTTCTTCTGCTTCTTCTGGAAAGTCCCAATTTCCCCGAAGCCGTTTGGGTTTGACTTGATCCCATCGTCCAATTTCTCGTTCCTTCAAATCCAAGAGGGGCACCACATTGGTCGTCCAAAAACAAACACAATGCTCGTCAATCACCAAGCCGGAAGTGTCGGTATTCTCACCATCACTCATGGTCAAAGGACCCCGTCGGTTTTGCAATCCATAATGAACGGCGGGCGACTCGTATACCTTGGCATATTCGGAATCACGATGCCATCGGGGATCCAAACGACACCAGCCAGCGACAAACAAGTAGGCATTCGAAAAAACTTGTCGTGGCCATAATAATGGCACGGATGATTCGCCATCATTGGCTTGTGGTGGTGATGGTTTCTTGGCAGCCGGTTTACTATCACCACCACCAGCAGCTGCTGCCGCAGCCGCTGATGGTACGGATGGATCTGGAGGCGGCACCAATCGAATCGTGCCCACGACCGATTCACCCACTCGATAGGAACGTCTCGATAAAATCACTTCTATAAAGGCGTCGTCTTCCTCTTCTTCTTCCTCCTCCTCGTTCAAATCATTCCAGTGATCATCATTATGAAGAGTTTCGGAATGCTCTGTCGTAATGGCAATCGATTCTCGCATTTGCTGCAGAAGGTCCTCCTCCTCTTCCTCGTTCAAATGGTGATGATCATGTTCATCATCCTCATCCTCATCTTCATGATAAGTGTCGGAAAAAGTCTCTGAAAAGTCGGCAGGTGCAATCCCAGAAAAGTCGGCCATGGCACTACTGAATCCCTTGTTGACCAATAGATTGTGCTCTGTGGTAGTATAGCTACTGCAATATCAGGTACGAATGCCGCAGTGCAGCCGTGGTGTCGTCCACGAGTATCTTCATTTTATGTGGTTGGCATGCATGCCACCGATATTATTAATCATTGTATAGCCGCCGATTGTGGCCGATCGGCACCACACACTTTTGGAGCTACTGAGCGTCTGTCTGTAGATTCTATTCAGAAGATAGTTCGATGGGGAGCATTAAGCTGATAGAAATAAGCAATGATATGTAAAGGCAACTGTCGACGATGAAGATCAAGAGAACATAAAATCTAGCTAGTACGTTACTTTAGGTTCTTGTGATTGTCTAGCTAAATTGATTTGAACAAAACCGCGGCAAGCAAAATGGAACATAAATAGAATGTCACAAGCAGCAGGCCTAGAGACACAAAAAAGAGAGAGAAATTCGATGAAAGATCTGGTCTGTAAGTGCCCAAGCATAAAAGCAAGCTAGATTTGAGAAAGAGCACATCAACAACTCGGAAGCGTTGCGCGGCAGGCAATGTCGATATCTAGTTATCTAACTAACAATTAGTATGAGAGAAGTTCACAGAAGCTGTAGCAAAATGCAAAGCCACACTTTTTATCGATCCCTCTTCTTCCTTTTACCACCGGAACCTTCGGTTGCGGCTGCAACGTCCCGTCCCAGTCCCATTCCGGCCCATACATCGGTTGTGGGGGGTGCTGTAATGTCAAAAAAGTGCGATTCCTTTTGTTCATGGTGTATTCGACCAATCATGCGACACGCAGCAAGGTTGTATCCAACCGTGTCTTGAAATTCTCGAAGTCGAAGCTGGATCAACCGTCGTAACTCGCGGAGCAACGGTGTCGTGGCCTTGGATTGTCTCAGCACGAGCTGGAAAAGAAGAAAATAGAAGCAACACAACGGTGCATGAGAACAAGAGGCATTTGGGCATCGACAGCAACATCAATAATGCATTGAATGAATGATCCAGAAAATAGATAGGCCGTGGCTCAGAAACTTGGGTATAGATTGATTTTGTATCCACTTTTTGGTTGTCATACAGGTAAAGCGTAAAATCGTTCCTCATCGCAATGGCGGCTACAAGAGATCTTCCATACAAACAATTCCACAGCAAGCTACGTACCGCATTTTGATGAGTCTTGATCGTAAATACAGCAACCCGGCTGCACAATTCTGCAGCACTGGTATGGCCAGTTCTCAACAGCAGAACCAAGTAATATAACAGGCGTTCCGCATGACCTAGCGGCAGAATCAACAAGGCTTGCTCCAAATCAGATGATTTGATGGATCGCAATACCCAGAGGATGTATTGGGCAGGTTCCATGCCAAGAAGCATTGGGTTTGCGGATCGATTTGCGCCGCTTTTGCCTCGAGAAGCTTGGAGCTCTTCATCGGCTAGCTCCAAAGCCTCCAACAAGCGATCTCCTGCAGCAATGCTCAAGAGATTTTGCTTCACTGCAGCCTCGCTCTGCGGCTCGTTTTGCTTCATTTCATCATCTTCCTCGTTGGTTCCGCTGCTCCTTCCCTTTCGATCCAGAATGTTGGCAGTTCCGCCTTCGTCTCGTCGATTGGAAGGGTCGTCAAACATTTTCTCCAACTCACGCTCTCGTTCTTCTTCCAAAAAGACGATATCTTTGGTTCGTTCCCAAACTCGGACCTGTCGGTCCATGCCTCCGCTCAAGACAAAGGCGCCATTGTTCTTGGCGCTAACCACCAAGCAATTGACTTCGGCATTGTGCCCGTATAGGACCAGAATCGGTTCGAACCGATCTCCGTCCCAAAAACGAACCGTTCCGTCTTTACTGGCGGAAAAGAAATTGTGTGTTCCACGCACAAATTGCACGTCCGTCACAGAATCGCCATGCCCATGAAGCGTCCTATGGGTATCTCCAAAGTCCAAACCCCACAACTTGATCGTCTTGTCGGCCGATGCCGATACCAAGAGCACATCATCGTCACTGGCATCCACGGCAAGTGCCGGTAGCTTGTGACCGTATAAACTCAAAAAGAGTTTGAGCGAATCTTCAAAAAAGACCTTGATGGTACAATCCAATGTAGAGACAAAGAGCAAGCGGCGTTTTTCATTGCTAAATCGGGCATGCGAAAACTTGACCGCTACGACTTCATCGGTCATTTCCAAGACACGCGATGGAAACAACATGGGAGCTCCAGGAAAAAAGACAAGGCCATCATCGTCGTCACTGTCACTGCTGCTACTGCTGGCATCGTCCTTCTTGCTGCCTCCTGGTTGCTTTTGTTTTTCCACGGACCAAAACTTGACCGTCTTGTCGGCGGATCCCGTGACGATGCTTGTGCTCATGAACAAATTGTCCGGTGTCATGGTCGCCCGATTGTAATACAAGTCAATGCTCCAAATGGCATCGTCGTGGGCCTTTTCCTCCCAATACACCACTTCGGAAGCGGCGGTATCCAAAATCAACAAGTGTCCTTCTTTGGTGCCCACCACCACATGTGTATTACCGGGCAAAAAGATGGAACAGAGTCCTTGATAATTGGGAGTGGAGGCGGATACAGCTTTGCCACTCGTATCGTTGATGGGTACCGGTTGTTCCAAGGCCATGGACAAGAGACAAGATCGTGTATCCACTTTCCATAATTTGCAGTAATTCTTGGACACGGTCACCACCATTTCATCATTGGTCGACAAGGCCATGGCACGGACGCCCGTGGGATGTCCATAGAGGGGTGTGACATTGGATCCCTTGGTGGATACGACCAGGGCCCGCGACAGTGGTGTCGCCGCGTCTTGGGGTGGTTGTCGTTCCAGAGCGTACAATTCCATGGTATTGGTGGAAAGGGCACAGGCCACTTGCACAATGGTTTTGTTCTGTTTCGTGTGGGTGTGTGGAAAAAAGACAAAGGCCTTGATTTTATGATTGGCCTTGATGGTTCCCAAATACTCGAATTCATCCGATGCTTTCATTTCTTCTGGATCAAGAGTTTGCAAGGATGACTGTGGCTCACCCTTGGCGGCGTCGTTATCCTTTTGGTCGTCGTCGCCGACATCATCATCGAGAATGCCCCGCTTTTTGCCTCCTTTCTTCTTGCCACTGGCATCGTTTTCGTCGTCATCTTCTTCTTCGTCTTCACGCTGTTTCTTTTTGAGTTTCTCTTGACGTCGCCGGAGTCGGCGTTGTTTCTTGCGCGTGGCTTCCTTGTGCGATTTGATGGCATAAATGTCCATGCTTTTGGCATTGGCTTGGAGTACGCCGACATGCCGGCCATTGGGGCTATACCGAATGGCAATGACCCGTTCCTTGGATCCCATGTGACTCGTGACCAGTTTGGACGACGATGTGGCCAAGTGCTGTTGGGGTGCTTCCAAATATCCCATGTCATGACAAAGTTCATCCTCATTGCTGCCACTAGTAGTCGTTGCTGTGGCAGCAGTGGTACTTGTTGTGTCTGTGGTTTCAGTACTCGTACTTGTCTTTTGTTGTCGCCCGACATTCCAAACACGAACTTGTCCATCCATGCTTCCCACTAACAATCGACATCTGGATTGTTCTTCTTCTTCGGAGGATGCGGATACTTCCCGATGAAGCAAGGAGGATGCCCAAATTTCACCTCGCATATTTGCCAGTGTCTGGATACAACATTGTCCTTGCAAATCCCAGATTTTGAGCAAGCCGTCCAACGAGGCCGACAGCAAATACTGTTTGTTGGCCGCGGATTCCGACAAGACGTCCTTGGCATAAAAGTGCAAATTGGTAATCGCCTTGTTGTGCCCCAACAATCGAAAGAGTCCCGATTCGGCAATCAAATCCCACACAATCACCGTTCCATTGCTACTCCCGGATGCCAACAACCGTGTGGCGGCAGCGGCCGTAGACGAAGTGTGTGTTGTTTCAAGACAAAGAGCGCACACGGGACTTTCCATATGTCCATTCAAGACCAAAGGTTCCGGACGTTCTTGGGCACCATCTTCCCCCAAGTCGTCGTCAATGTTGGCATTGTAGAGTAAACTAAAGGCCACACTACTTTTGTTAAATTCGTCTCGTGGCACTTCAAAGACGCGCACAATGCCATCAATCCATCCCGTGGCCACCACCACGGTACCATCGGCTTGCGAGGTAGTGGTGTCCAAACACAAGACTTGACTGGTATTCAAAGCCCTTCCCGTTCCAATGCCTCCGGTGCTATCATCGGCATGACCCAATTTCAAGACGGGCAATCCTTGATGTAAATTCCATCCCACGACATGACTGCCGGCGGTCGTTAGTACGGTCGAGCCACTGGAATTTGCAAGCGTGTGGTTGGAAAAGGTGGCGGCCCTCGTCGAGGTCGCCGCCCCTTGACTCGTTACCAGACCAAAGGCATCGGCACATTCATATCGTAGATACGTGTGGTGTTGGGTTCCAGGTGAGTCCATAGTGTGTTATGAAGGGTTGGTTGGTGTGTTTGTGTATGGTGTCATGAACGCATCATGGTCATGATGGTGGGGATTTTATGACGATCGATCCATTCATTCTTTTGGATTTTTTTCCAGTCAATTCGACCGTTGGTTGCATGCTTTGGATCTCAACGCGCGAAAAGCGCGCATACATCCCCCATACTTGGTTGGTTTCAAAAGCGCACATTTGCTCATAACCCTATGTATTTTCCATCGATTTGGGACCACGTTATCCGTTGAACCCTCACACGCTCCACGATGGCGGCCGGCCTCGCAGCATCTCCTATAGTTTGGATCCAAGGAGGTGATCATTGATTTCGCTGCTTACGGCACGAAAGCACAATCCAAACAATATGGCAGATTGCGATACTGGGGCGGCCCATCGGGGAGAAAAAGACCAAAGCAAGGCTCCAAACAATGAAAAGGATGCCCAAATGACAGAAAGAGATGCCACAATCCAGGAAGTGGATGCCACCATTCAAGAAATAGATTCAGCGATCCAAACCTTGGTAGATTTGCGAGATGACGAATCCTTTACCAAATCGAACGACGTTTGAGATTATACAATGCGAGCATGAGGTACGACGACGGAGGCTTTCTGGAAGACAATCAATGGATCCCACGCATTCGACCTCGCCAAGATGGTTGCCAACACCCATAAAGGGGGAGGGAACAGAAATATTATTTATTGTAAGAATATAGACATTATATTCTAGTCACTGATTCCTCTTGTCTTATTCCATTGGATCAATGTAGACAACTCTGTGCGTTTTTGCATTGTTTCTTTCATGGCACGAAGTATATAAGCACGGTCAGAAGGCAGAAAGAGTCTGAAAGGCGGTTCACTATACATGGTCACCCATCCAGTACTGTACTTCTCCAAGTAATCGTCGAACTGGGGCTCGGCTTCCACACAATCTGAGGGTGATCCTACAAACTACTGGCTCTGCTATGACTGTAGAGGGGACAGATTGACAGCAGCTCGTCTCAGGCAATGCAAATAGTAATTGAAAAATTACAAGTCGTTTGGAGATGATGGCGAGGCGCCGTGACACAGCCTGTCAGGATTCCATCACGATGGAAGAGATAATGAATTACGGAAGCAAAATCTTTCGCATGGCACAGAAAGGAAACAGAAAAGTAGAAATTTTGTAGTTTGCGATATATTCGTTGCTTTCTTTTTAGACTATCGTTTCTGCCATCCTGAAGATTCATGAATTGTGGGTGTCCATTATTTCTTTTTGGGTGCTGCTTTCTTGCCTTTTTTCGCATCCACTTTGGCTTTGGCTTTTTCTCCGTCTCCTTCTGCGTTCGGTGCTGTTGCTTCTGCTGCTTCGGCTTGGGGTTGTTCTTCCCGAACGACAATGCCCATACTCCGTGCCGTACCTTCGACCGATCGGGCAATCCCTTCCAAGGGTAAATGCCATCGCTTATCATCTTGTTGTTTAATCTTGGCAATTTCATAGACCGCTTCCGGAGTAATGTATCCCGACGGTGTGGCAATATTGGGTTCGGAAGGTCCCTTTTCATTGTGAATGCCCAAATTTCGACGAATCAAATACGAGGTCGGTGGCGAATGAACCTTGAAAGTAAAACTACGATCGGACATGGCGGCCAATTGAACCGTGAGGGGTGTATCTTTTTCGTACATGCTCTCGGATTTTTCATTGAATTGTTTGCAAAATTCGGCCATATTGATCCCCAATGGCCCTAAAGCTTGACCAATGGCAGGACCAGGTCGTGCATTGGCACAAGGAACGCGCAATCGAACATAGCGAACCAGGGACATGATGAATCTTGAATTTTGAAGTTAGTATTGATTTGATTTGGATGCTGGTGGTGATGGATGAGTAAGTTGCTGTTGGATACTACCTGCCCCTGCGCGACTTGTAGATGGACTGGATGGATGGATGGATCGATTTTTGGGGATCTCGATAAACTTCACTGTGGCGAGTTGTCGGTTTTGAAAATCACAACTCTTTAAAAAAGCGGCAGAGGAGGACGATCGAGATCAACACTTGCTGGATTTCCGACGTCACGTTCGAGATCTCAAAACAAATGCAAGATCAATCTTGACTGCTAAAATAATTTTCTTTTATTGATAGCGTTTCTCCAATAGCAGCTGTCTTAGGTACTAGCTAGCTTCTGTTAGCAGTTACTTGGTGTAATAGCTTCCTGGTTCTAGTATCAATGAATGGATGATAGTCTACCTTCAGCTCCTTCGGACATTGTTGTCACCTCCATGCACTTGACTGTCCCCACGAGCGTAGTCCTACCGACCAACGTTTTGTTGGTTGTTGTCTGGTTGTCGGTGCCGATCCTCCGGGTTTCTCCAAATCAGAGGGACGCACTATGTCCCAACAATTGTTCAGTGGTTGCCATCCATTTGCATTCATGGCTGCAGTTGATTGGAAGTTGGTGTTTCTTTGACCTGCCTCCACATGTTTAAAGGAACTTGCCACAGAGTACCAGGGGCAGACCATTCGTTAAATGGGTTCATAAAATCGGTTCATAAGGTTTACCAAATCGGTTCATAAATTTTGGGA
>ENA-ORBV01016415-ORBV01016415.1-microbial-mat-metagenome-genome-assembly--contig:-NODE-16415-length-10754-cov-3.104617_pt1 | contig 10754 bp, 17 predicted proteins | sample MGYA00237777_ERZ505514 | MGnify/ENA primary metagenome ERZ505514 (study PRJEB26160, sample SAMN06269048) | microbial mat metagenome | isolation source: Oligotrophic lake microbial mat | place...
CGTCAGATGTGTATAAGAGACAGGATGTAAACAGGGTAGCATAAGCGTGAGTGTGGTCTATTGCATCAGCATATATGAACAGTAGGCTCTGCCTTGCATCTCACCAACCTCATCATACTCGCCACCCTCGCCAGCGTTGGCCTCCTCTGCACCATCCTCCTTGGTCAAATCGAAGTCGCTGTGGTAGAAGTACGGGTTGACCTGCGGGTCCTGATGGGACACAGCCCCACTCTCGAGCCCCTCGCCCAGTCCCAGTCGACCATCCGCACCCAGACCCCAGCAGAACACAGAGCCTGGGCAACACAGTCATAATGTTGATACTGCTGTTGCATATCAATGCATCGACACAGGCATTGATGATGCTGGTAAACCCACCCGAGTTGGCTGATACAGCCAAGCAGTGCTCGCCTCTGCAGGACACGTGCGTCACATCCTTATCCTCCAGTGATCGAACCGATGAGGGCCCCAGATAGGCATTGTTCTCCTCCGTGGACCGCTTGCCAGAGTCATCTTCTTCGACGGCTTGTCTGCGAACCAGACGATGCAGTCAACACAGTGAGTAATGATGATGACGCGATTATCATATGATGCGCGGAGAGCCATTGGGTAGCTCGGCTTAGCGAGTGCGTATTAAGCTCACACTCTGATCATGCCACCGTCGTACCCTCTCATCCGCTTGGCCTGTTCTCTCTTCTTCATCTCTTCGTTGAACTTGGCCACATTGCCCACACCCAGCTTGCCGTACTTGGTCTCACCCCAGCAGAACACGGCCTTCTTGTCGTTGTTGTATCGGAGCATCACCAGAAAGTGTGCCTGGTGCCACATCAAGGTGCGGTGATGTGACGTGATGCGGTCAAGGAGGGATCAAGCACGCAGTGAGTGAGTGATCTGCAACGCAGGTCCAGCAAGCATAGACCAACAAGCTACACAATGAGCCAGCTTACCGCAGCGCTCTTCACTTGGTCGAAGTGTAGCTCATAAACATCGTTCAGCGAACCCAGCCGAGACTGCACGTTCTCGTGTTCGAACTCGGTGACCTTGGTCGGAACGGTAGTTTTTGGGTTGGCCAACCCCACACACAGACCCCAGGCAAACACCTGTTCGATTCGCTCATACACGACCGCGATGGAGGAGTTCTCGCCTGCATGTAGATGAGATTGTGTACAGCACAGGCAGGGTCAGCATGCTGATGATAATGTACAGGCAGCTGGTGTCCGGCAGGGCTTACCAGCTGAGATGAGCTTGATCAGCGGCAGCTTGGTGAGGTCAGCACTGACACCACCTCCAGCTCCGTGGTGAGGAGTGGATCCACCGCCACCCAGAGGGGACTTATGACCCTCCCAGCCTGTGTTGATCAGCACATGCAGGGGCTGCGTGATCAGGGTACTGAACTGAAAAACGCATCCAACAGGGAATGGCTAGCCCATACCCTCCCATTCAACGACCATACGCGGCACCGCAGTCTCCACATACGACATGCCTGCCCCGTACACATTCAGTCGCACACAGAGATTAACGCTTCGCAGACAGTGATCGTGAGGGCGGCACGTGCCACCATCATGTACAGTGCAGAGGTCACGTGACCTACCTAGTCCCAGTTGACCGTGCTGGCTCCAGCCACACGTGTACACGTGGGTCTCCAGGATGGATGCCGCCTTGTCGAGGTCGATCTGCGCCGATCCCACTCCAGTCTCCGGGTTATCGCGTCGCGTGGCCAGATTGACTGCATCCGCTGCCTTCTGGTCGACATAATTCTGTGCATGAATCACATCGCCAGCGCGCACAGTCATCAAGCAACTCATCGCCAATCACCTGTGAGATGTGAGATCATAGGCCATCACGTACCGTGCCCAGAATGATGGAATGATAGCGACCCAGGCTGACGTCAGTCTCGTTGTAGAACTTGTCCAATATCAGCGGAGCCGGGAACAGCTGCCGCTTGCCCTTGCGCTGCTCGCCCAGCCCTAGCTGACCCTGCGGTACAAGTGCAGATGGACCAAAGCATCGATCAATTATTGACTACATCACGCACGGGCCAGAAGCAAGATGCGATTTCTTACGTATTTGTTATTGCCCCAGACATACACTCGACTGCCCTCCTCCTCGGTATCATCGTCAGGATCGGCACTGGCGTGTTCGGTGCCGTGTGTCTTCTTGATGGCTGCAGAATGGGCGAAGCCGCACCGGACATGGCTGATGTGAGTGCCCTGCAGAGCCTCCACCAACGCAGGTTGAGTACGCTTGATTGTGTCCCCCACGCCCAGCTGACCATCATCTGTGAGGTGTGAATTACAATAAGAGCGTGAATGGTCAGGCCGACAGGGCGGCAATTGGATCGCTGAGAAACAGTACCGTTTCTTCCCCACGCATACACACTGCCCCCTCTAACGATGCACATGGTGTGGTAGCCCCCGCACGCTACGCTGATGACGCGCAGACCTGCACATATCAATGCGGCGACGTGAGCGCGAGAGCACGCATGCGGTGACGACGCTGGTTATATAATGCGAATACCTTGACCCACGGAGACTGGGATAGGGTTGAAGCTGTTGTTGTGCACTCCCGTGCCCAGCTGACCATCCTCGTTGGAGCCCCAAGCATACAGCTTGCCGCTGTCAACCAGTGCCAGCGAGTGCTCCAGTCCAGTGGATACAGCATTGGCCTGTACGGAATGCACAGCACCCCAACAGCAGCAATCAGTACAACGAGCGTGAAGTAATCCTGCACGTGCATCAGCTGGCTGCACCGACCTAGCTTACACAATACACGCGTGCAATACGGACACGAACCTTGGGCAACTTCTCCACGGGTTTGTCGTCTTTCGCATCCACAGTCACCACGCCAGACACGTCGTTCTCAGGTAGGCTGAAGAAGTCTATCTTCTGCGGCAACACGAAGCATGTGGCCTCCGTGTCGACTCCGCATCTGCAAGCAACATGGCAAGGTCAATACGTCCCGTTCAGATGACGGAATACGTATTCTCATCGCATCCGGTGACCCGCACCAGCGCCTATCTATGTATGCACTGCGCTTAACAACTTGCATTACCTGTTGTTGGCCGCGAATCCGAAGGCGTAGACTCCGTCCTGCGCCACCACCACCGTGTGGTGCAGCCCGCACTCAGCGTGCTTGACCTTGCGGCTGCGACGTCTGAAGAACGGCACCTCCTGTGGTATGAGTTCATTGTCCTCATAGCCCAGCCCCAGCTTGCCGTACTTGCCGCCGCCCCACGTGTACAAGGAGGACTGAACAAAGCGACGTCCAGGCAGCGATAAAGGTGATCAGTATCACCTAGGGGCAGGTGTGACAGGGACGTCCGTTGCAAGATGCAAGCAGAAACATGATGATGGTACCGTTTTGCCCTTCGGATCCGCCACTGCTAGCGAGTGGAAGGCTCCGCAGGCGATGTGCACCACCTCCACATTCTTGAGCCGCTCGATGATGCGCGGGAAGTACTGGTCGATGTCAGCCCCCAGCCCCAGTCGACCATATGAGCCGGAGCCCCAAGCATAGATTCTGCATGTATCAGATAGGTGATGACAGAGCGTGTGTTTGATCAGGCTTTGCGTGCACGCACGGACACGCAAGCCAAGCGAGGCTGCCTAACTGCTTGACATAGATCAGAACTTACTTTCCGTCTTTGGCTCGGGCGAGGTTATGGGACTCCCCGCCTGCGATCTGCACCACCTTCTGGTCACTGCTGAGCAGGAAGGCTGTCACCAGCTGCGGCGTGGTGAAGCTGGCTTGAGAGCCGAGTCCGAGTCGACCATTCATGCCATACCCCCACCTATCATACACGGAGATTAGCACAGGCAATTCAAGAAATGACCGAACGCATCGCTGTGTGTTTTCAACGTCAGCAGAGCCGCACTTACGAGTACACGTCCCCGTCCTCGCAGAGCGCCACACAGTGCCTTGAGCCGCACACCACTTGAGCGATCTTGCGGTACACCGTCGGGGGAGGACCCAGCAAGGGGTTCACGTTGATCACGGGGGGACACTCAATCTTGATCATGATCGGCGCGTCGCGGTCTTTCTTCTCCCCATCACCCAGATTGCCTGTCAGTGCACATGCAATCAATCAGCTCAACCGTGCCCACCCGAGACACTACCCTCCTCGCCAGCAAGCACACGGTGTGTCCATGCACGATCCTACTCACCGTATATGCCCAGACCCCAGCCGTAGATGCTCTCTCCATCCATCCCCACAGCGACCGTGAAGTCACTGCCCGCGGATATGGACCGCACCTGCACCGCACCGCCGGAGCCGCCAGTCGCCGGATCAGCAGGGAACTTGACGAATCCCATATTCTCATCATGGCCTAGTCTGCCGTTGTTGGAGCTGCCCATGGTGAAGACCCGACCATCCGCTGACGGGGAGTGATAGACATCAGGTCACGGTGTAATGTGCATCAGACAGGACTGAGAGTACCTCCGAGGATGACGGTGTGTTGGCTGCCCACAGCCACCTGAGCGTGATTGACGCCCAGTGATTGGACCGCATTGAACGTGAGCCGCTGAGCGGGAAACTGCATGATGCGTGACACGCACATGCACGTCAGCGCTGAGCCAGATCATGGAGCGATACTGGTGCAGGACCATCATACCTTGATGAAGCCTTGAGCAGCGCCCAGCTCACCGTGTTCGCCGACTCCCCAGCCGTAGAACTCTCCCAACTCTATGTGCGTACATGGCAAGAATCATTCAGCGCATGAATATTAGTCCAAAGGACTGAGATGATGGCGATTTTCGGCCGCTTACGCCGATCAGGCAAATGCTTCATGCAGTTCAACGTGCGATCAACGGCACAAACGATATAACATGCATACGTGCAAACACCACATATTGGTTACCTGACACCAACACGGTGTGACTCCACCCGCAAGCCAGCCAGTTCACTCTCTTGCTGGTGGCCATTACGGTGGAGTGGAAGCGAACCCTGTAGCTAGGCCTGCATATATACGATAGCGACGCGCAGCAAGGGGTCAGAATCACAGCGTTACATACGCGGTTACCGTGACAATACACGCGAGGCACACATGGCTACATGTACACGCGGGCATCGCGATGGCACAGCCAGCGATCAGCAGTTCGGTCATCGGCGACAATAGTCAAGCACGCTGAATCTCTATGCTGCCTGCGTGTTCGCACGCAATCGGACCTCATCAGAACGCATGTATACATACCAACCACGTCTTGGGTGGACTCTACTGTACTCTTGTCGTCGAACTGCAGTTCGAGCGCACCAGATGCGCTACGTTTGAGGATGGCTTGGCGACGACTGGTGGGACACTCGTGCTAATTGACCCAGCGTTGCGATTAGTACACCCTCCAGAGCTGTAAATCTCGTTTAGCAACATCGGTGCGTATTGGCGTGGGCTCCGAGAGGCCGTGGTGCACCTGCGTTGCGCTGCAGCAGTCATCACCGACATCGTGGCGTGGCTGGTGGAAAGTCAAAGGGTCCGTTCTAACACAAAACTTAGCCAGTTGACTTGAAGGAAAACGTCATCGCTGACGTAATTTCGCGCTTCGCCACACATTGAACCTGCCGGCTTATTGATTGTCGTACTCGCTGCTTCAGCCAAGATGAACCGAACCGGTAGCAATGATCAGAATGCGCTGAAATCCCGCACATACAGCATGGATCAGGACCCCAAGACGATGGAGGTGGACCGCACGCTCCCCCAGCTGTTTCAGAACAACCGTCGCTGGGTCGCTGATAACGTGCAACGGGATCCGCAGTACTTCAAGCGGTTGGCACTGCTGCAGAAGCCCAAGTACCTTTGGATTGGCTGTGCAGACAGTCGTATGCCGCCAAATGAAATGTTAGGCCTGCTGCCGGGCGAGTTGTTCGTTCATCGCAATGTGGGCGGGTTGGTGGAGCACACAGACTGCAACTGCCTGTCAGTCCTGCAGTATGCCATCGAGGTGCTGCAAGTGGAACACATCATCGTGTGTGGACATTATGGCTGCGGAGGCATCAAGGCGGCCATGTCGCATGAGCAATTGGTATGTCATTCCATCAGAGTGCGCTGTCGGTGTCCTCGTTGCCGTTGTCGCCGCTACGCCACCATTGTCTCGCTTACTGGAAGTACATTTCCTCCAGTAAGCAGTACTTGCAGTCCCCACTGCTGACTGTTGCATGGTTATGCGGTGATGTGCAATACAGGGTCTGATCGACTCTTGGATCCGCAACATCAAAGACATCTACCACGACAATCAGCGTGAGATCGACGCGCAGCCTGACCCAGAGCGACGAGCCAACCTGCTGGCCGAGTTCAACGTGCAGGAGCAAGTGCGGCACGTGTGCTACACCACCTTCGTGCAGAATGCGTGGGACCGAGGCCACAAGTTGACGGTGCATGGCTGGATCTTCGACATTGCGGACGGCTATGTGCGGGATTTGGGTCAGTCATACTCCAGCAAGGACGACATTGACCCTATCTACCGCATCAAGAAGGCGATCAACAAGCCGCTATCATGACACTGGACTCCGCGCCGATCAATCAATCATCAGGTCAGGTTGCGCACGTTATTTCATGGATACGTGACGTGTTTGAAGCGCTCGTGCTCACAACGACACTGCGTCCGATACTCGGCTGCAGTTCGAGTGACAGCGGGGTGTATTCCCAATGTATGTATGTAATGTCTAAGTAAGATTCAGTTAACACACCAAAGTAAGCAGCAGCAGATACCGTCGCAAAGGTCGATGTCGGCTGCATGGGTTCCCCAGCAGCAGCAGAGTCCAAGCTGAGCATCGAATGGACTAGAGCTCAGTATATGCTCGCACTCCTGATGGATTGTTGGGCAGCAGTATGCAGTATCAGCGCAGCAGCTCCACCGCGCTGGCGATGGCCAGAGCAATCAGCGCCAGGATGCCGATATACTGAAAGGAGCCCCACAGCCTCTTCTTGGGATCACCTGACATGTAGCCGATAGCGTACACCACACGACCTAGCAGATACACCAGCCCAGCCACGGCTGACTCGATCGGATACTGCAGGCCGCCCAGGAACATCAGACCCATGTAGGCGAAGTAGTTCTCGAGGAAGTTCTGGTGGGCACGCTGGTAGCAGTTGAAGGCGTTGTCCTGAGTGATCTTGCCGGTGCCCTCTTCCAGTTCAACGAGATACGTGGCGGGATAGTTCACTTTGTAGAGCTTGCGCGCACCGCCTACCTTGTGTCCATGCCACATGTTGATGAACACAGAGAGCACGAAGCAGATTACAACATAGCCGAACTCCGACTTGATCGCCAGGTCACCCATATTATAGACTGAATTCGAAGCAGCTTCAAGCCGGCTTGCTAGCTAGACAGATTGGCCGATGAGATACTGATCTATCTGCTTCAAAGCGATGTCCACTGTATGAGCGGGATAAGTCTCCAGCCGCGATTCATCTGGTCACATGGTGGCATTTACAGAGGTGATCCATCCTCGAAATAGTAAGCTGATCACTGCGTGCGTGACTGGACGGTTTTTTCCTTTGAAATTGGACACTGCCATCAACATGCCAGCAGGCAAGACATCTGCAGCGGGTAACAGGGGCACTGCCACTGCACCTATATCAGGCAGTGATGCTACACCAAGCTTTGTGCCAAGCGCTAGGGCGCGAATCACTCCCGTGAAGCCGCAGATCGTTCGTTTGAAGGTGCTGCTGGTTGGAGATAGTGGTGTAGGCAAATCATCGCTGGTGCACTGTATTCACCGCACTGCGCAGGGGGAGGGATGGTATGCTGATACGGCGTGCGGTGTACCCATACCCATTGATCAGCATGAAGTCGCACCGACTATCGGGGCAAACTTCTCTGTGCACACCTCTGGAATGCAGCAGAAATGGACTGGAAAGGCTAGCGGAGCCGGCAAAACGTTTGCGTCTAATGCAGTGCTGAAACTCAATTTCTGGGATATGTCTGGAAGCGATACGTTTGAGGAAGTACGTTCTGAGCTTTATCGTGAAAACCGCGGTGAGCCGCAGTGCTGTGTATTCACTTTCGACCTCACGTCCAAGCCGTCCTTCCTGGGGCTAGACCACTGGTTCTCTGAGGCCACCAGATCAGGTGCCACCGCTGGCAACACTACCTTTGTCTTATGCGGCACCAAGGCTGATGCTGCAGTGGGTGCCAAGCGGCAAGTTGGCACAGAGGCACGAGCATGGGCTCTGAGCCATGACTGCCTTTATCATGAGACGAGTGCTCGGGCTGGCGGAGGGGTGCTGGACATGCTGGACACAGTTATCACGGCTATGCTGCCGAAGGTATCATCCACGTCAGCCCCCGCAGCTGCAGGCTCAACCTCAGCTGGTCCGGACCCGTCACAGGACAGCAGCGCATCGTCTGAAAGATCGCGCCAGACCTACGCCTGGGATCAGATGGGGATCAGGGACTTGAAGCGAGAGCTCGAGCGGCTGAGCATATCTCATACGGACTGTTTGACAAAGGAGGATCTGGTGGATCGTCTTCGTCAAGCTGTCAACAGTGGTGTCGGTCGAGGGGCAGCAGGTCCTGCACACGCCAGCAGTGCTGATGGCCTGTTCACGCGCAGCTCCAGCACGCAGAGTGCATTCTCACACACATCGTCCACGCAAGGGAACGCAGGTGCAAAGACTCACGGATCCAAGACGTCCTTTTCGTCCAGCACGTCTGCCTCGATGGTGCAGCCACTTTTAAACCGAACACCCTCCGTGGAGGACGCGTTGGCCGCTGTGCGGGAGGAGGTGGTGTCGGAGATTCAAACGTGGAGCAAGCACAAGGATATTCGAGACATGCTGAACGATGTGCACGTGCGGTACCCATCTGATGCTGTGGACGCTGTGGATTTGAGACTGGACCGATCGTGTGGCTTCGATGCTATCAAGGCGTCCTACAAGAAGGCGTTGCTGAAGATCCACCCTGACAAACACGATCAGAGTGACGTGCAGGCCTATGTGCGTGCAACAGAAATGTTCAAGGTGGTGCATGCAGCGTTTGTCAAGCTGAAGGCCCAGTCTACGGGCACTGGAGCTGTTGGAAAGCGCGGCTCCATGTAGACCCATGGAGTCCCCATGCAATGCGTTCCAGGTCCTGATCAATGAACTTGTATTCGATCATCATCGGACAGTGAGAGATTCATTCCATCCCGGATGATGATGATCATCTATAATCAGCCCAAGCGATAATCAGAACATGATAAAAGCGCTGCGTGACGAGTGAGATCGAAAGGCGAGAAGATTCACTCGACACCGTCACGCGAGACGCTGTCAAAGACGATGTGTTCTTATCGAAGAAGTTCCATCATTGATCATATCGTTGTTTCCGCCCACTTCTGTATCCTTGGCGTTGTGTTTCTGGAAATCTGTGCGATCCAGAAAATCTGGTCGTTGTAATGTGCCAGCGCATCGTAGTGCTCAGATTGCAGCATAATTCAAGTGCGATCACTTGACTCTGTGCCTGCTAGTTTATGCTGAACGCCTTTTCTGAGCTATATCGCTCCGCCTCGTATCCGTGGACTGCCCCGACACCCTCACATCACCCGACGTTTCCGAACAGCAACAATCAACCAAAGATGGCCGCAGACCCCTGGGAGGAACATCACGCTATGATGCAACGAGCTTCTGAAATCTACGACCCCGCGACCGACGCCGATCGTGCTGCATGGTAAGATCGATCGTGCGTTTGAGTTGCCGTGCGTGAACTGATACTCATCGATTAACTGCTGCAGGGATGAGTACCACCGCATGATGCGACGATCGCGCGTCCATGTACCCACTCCTCAAGAGGAGGAAAGGCAAGCGTGGAACGAGCATCATCGCATGCTGAAGCGAGCTGCGGAGGTGTATGACCCCAAGGGCACCGAGGAGGCTGCAGCGTGGAATGAGCATCACCAGATGATGCGGCGCGCACGGGTCAACCCGACCGTTCACTCAGACGAGTACCTGGCGTGGAAGGAGCATCATGACATGCTCAAGCGGGCCCGTGTGCCGATCGAGCACCCTGTCAAGGATGTGAAAGCAGCGGAGCATCACATGTCCTACATTCGCACACCACAAGTGCACATAGTGCCGAAGAAGGATGCATTTGTCATGGTCGCTGATTGCCCCGGTGTGCGCAAGGTACGCCCATCGACCCATCGTATCGTCATATAGACTGTCAGTCTTACTCCACCTGCGGCATATGCACAACAGGAGGACCTGAAGGTCGAGATCGTGGAGACCGCAGGCGGAGGCAAGGCTGTGATGCTGTCTGGTGAGCGCAAGTCTGAGGACGAGGAGGACAAGACCGATCAGTCCACTGGCCTGCACACCTATTCTCACTCATACTTCTACGGTCGCTTCTCTCGCGTACTGCCCCTGCCTCCCTATGTGGATGCTCGAGCAGAGAGCCTCAAGGCGAAGTACTCGAATGGCTCAGTCCGCATCACACTGCCCAAGATCAAGCAGGAGCCAGCTAAACCTGTCAAGAGTACCAACATCCCGATCGCCTAGTGCAGTGGGTGCATGATTGGTTTGCACGCTGCCAATGTGACATAACGTGATATAAATAGAAACTTGTATTGAATGCAACCATGCAACAACATTCTTGAGATAGGACAGCTCTGCGGTTGCAATCATCTGGACAGCTGATACAGGATGATAACAGCTCAATTGCGCTGTGCCCCTGCAGGGCCATACCACTGGGGTGGGGCTCCAGGTGCAGCTGCTACACCAGCAGCACCCACAGGGTAGGGCGCGGGCCCGTATGGCGAGTAGCCTGCATAGGGGTACCCTTGTGGTGCGGCA
>ENA-ORBV01016416-ORBV01016416.1-microbial-mat-metagenome-genome-assembly--contig:-NODE-16416-length-10753-cov-26.032877_pt1 | contig 10753 bp, 11 predicted proteins | sample MGYA00237777_ERZ505514 | MGnify/ENA primary metagenome ERZ505514 (study PRJEB26160, sample SAMN06269048) | microbial mat metagenome | isolation source: Oligotrophic lake microbial mat | place...
TTTTCAAGCAGAAGACGGCATACGAGATTCGCCTTAGTCTCGTGGGCTCGGAGATGTGTATAAGAGACAGTGAATGCCCAAAGCAACTCCTACAACTCCTGCAGTCAATACAAGCATAGCCGTGACGCCGACAGTGGATTTGACATCTCCTTCAGCCAACGTCACAGCCAACTTGTTCGTGTTGCCAATCCGTGGTATTCGCCAAGGCGGTACTCTCTCTCCACAAGTTTTCCAACTACTCCAAGAGTCTATTCAACCTTTGGCCAGAGCGTTGGATTTAGACCAGCCAACACAGTAGAGCCATTAAATTTACATTTGGCGGTGCCAAGCAATCCGACAACATTTGTCTCTGTCAAGTTCAAGTCCCTTAATCTGACAGCACTCTCCACAAGTTCTTCAACTGCTACAAGAGTCACATTCAGAACAGGCGCACCAATAAAGGTACCGTGGACGTTGTCAAGGACTCCAAGGGTCGAGCATCCAAGTCTCATAACAATTACAGCATTTGAGTCTTTTCCTGCCAATCCTCATTCACTTGAGTTCTTCAAACCTGCATCCGAACTCAAAGCCTCCAGTGTTGTCTTCTTGCCATTCAACACCAACTGTTGCCTCAACTGTTTGCACGATGCATCCAAGCCAACTGCAGCCGCGATTGAGTTGTTGAGGCCGGCAATAGAGTCCTTTACTCCAACCAGTGTTCCCACCTGTTGCCGCGTTGTCAAGTCATTGATTCCAACAGCATACAAATGTACAGTCGATTCCAACTGTTGCCTAGTATTCGAGTCATTGATTCTGTCAGACTACAAATCTAGGCTGGTCATGGTCGAGTAGTAAACAAGGTGTGATGTAATAAAGACTAATCTAATCAGACTAAGTATAGTATGAAATATCGAAAGAGTGAGCTCTTGTTGAGCGATCGACTTGAGATCATCCCAATGTCGTTGCATCGTCTGCGATCGTGCTGAATCCGTAGATAGCCGTTCGTGAAGCAACGTGTAGGGGTCTCGTCCGTAGGTCGCACAACTGGCCCGCTGACAATCCCCAGTAAAACACAGTGTGATGGAGAGACCATGCTGTTGATGGACCCATTGTTGGACCTGCTGTGCTTTGCTTGATACTCTCACTCCTCTCACAACTCAAGCGATCCATCCTATGTTTTCTTTAGTTTGTTTCTAACAACAACCAACAACAAATTCTTCAAATTAACTGAATGCACCGACCATGGCAAACTACTATGTACCTGATCCTGTCCTCTTTGGTCCTAAAAATTGGGAACTACCCGCTAACTTACCCCATGCAAACCAGCTCCTTGGAAAGGGTTTTGGTTAGGAGCAGTGCTCATCTCAATCCAAGATGCCCACGCGCTGGAGTTCTGCATGAGCAATAACAATCCGTGTAGTCTTGAAATCCACAAGAGGTAGGACGGCTGTGATGGCCCCATTGTGCCATTGGTGGTCCTGCCTTCTTAGTGTTGTGCTCCAATGCCCAACAAAGATTACCTACAGAGGAAGCACTTGGCTGTGGAAGAAGGGTCTGCAGTGACATCAATGAGATGGACTCTCAATCCTTGTCATCACGCATGACATTGGTGGTGATTTAATTCATAGTAGCCATGAACATTGGTGCAGAAATGGATGGATGGACAGACCCAACTGGTAGAAGTCTTATGGCACAGCTGAAAGCAAAATTTCATTAACAAACAAAACAATTGTTCTTTGTTGCTGCTAACAGCTATCTTGGCGCCTGGATAGCTGCTAGCTTTGTAAATGAATCTTCATTTCAAGCCCCCCAAAACACACAACATAGACACAGCTAGCATTTGATAGAAGCAACAACAATTTTTTTCAGCATGCTTCGTTAGCTAGGCAGAGACACCATGCAACTACAGTAGTGTCCGCTCACTTTGCCTAGCTAGCGGGAAAGACATTGAAAGGTTAAACACTAGGTTGTGGGGTCACAATTGCAGCAGATGTTGTCATGCATAGGAGGAAGCCAAGTGAGAGGGCAAGAGTGCTAGTTTTGGGTTTGCTAGGTTTGCATGGGTTGACATGGGAAGGTTTGGAAGGGGGCATGTTGGGAGGAGAAGCTTTCTTTTTGGAGGAAAGAGGCAAACAAGGAGAACTGTGTATCTTGAAGCTGCTGTGGAAGTTGCACTATGCTGGACAGGAAAGCTGTGGTTGGCTGGGAAGGGGTTATGGTAAGAGGGCTGGAGACTTCAGGCTGAAAGCTTTTTGAGAGACTAAATGTTTGTTGTTGTTGGTGGTGGTGTGTTTTGTGCACTGGCATTTGGTTGTTGGAAAGAGTTGCTGTGCTGTTGTTGTGGCTCTGCTGTGCTACATCATCGCACCACCACCAGTGCTAGCTAGAGCTAGCTAGCTAGCTAGCTAGTAGAGCAGTGCCGTAGAGCGCGATGCACAATAAGGGTTATTTGTACGTCAGGTGGACTAAAAAATTGTACAGGTTTTTGACTCTCAGACTGTTTTTGACCAAAATCAAATGCATCACTTCGCACACCAAGCAAAGTACGATCGATTGTGTTGCGCTGAGACAAAAAACACTCAAGGGACACGCAATGTTTCAATTGAGGGGTGCAACTTATTTTACGTAGGAGGATGTATTCATTTAGCTCCACCCCCTTACTAGTATGTCCAGATAGTGATAGTCTTAAATCCAAATGAAATCCTCTAAATCCAAACTGTTTGAACCTACACTTGCCCCCGCAGCAGTGTCGGTGCTGCATCCGATGCACCTTGCAATCCACATGCAGACAAAAGATAATGACCATGAGCTAACAGCCAGCATTTACACTGCTGTTGCTATGTCTAGTCAAAGTAGGTTAATCCAGAAGCAGGTGCGCCAAGCGCCTGTTGCCCCGACATAACCGTTCGGAATGGGCGTTATGCACCCAAACAATAGAGAAACCAATGCCATGTTGAGACAGGCCACCACACAGTTGAATGACTCATACAAACCAGCGAACAGCACCAAACAGTTTGATAACAAAGTGTTGGAGTGCATTGAATTTTGTGACAAAGTGCATCTGAATGATCCTTATCGGCAGACTCTTGATTCCCACAAGATGCATAGATTTGTGTGGCATCAAAGCTTCAGGGAACAAAAAACGAAAGGCGGCAGTAGGGCGTAAAGGGCTCTTGGTGCAAAATTCAATTTGGCCAAGTACAAGCAAATGCTTTCCAAATTTCTGACCAAGCCAGACATGCAGGCCAATCCAGACAACTTTCCAACACACGCAAAGGCGACAGGTTATTTGCAATGCCCTAAAATTTGCAATGCCCTAAATTAGGTATCCAATAGAGTATCCTCACACGGGACTCATTCATCTGGGACTCATTCACGGAAGATACGCTTCTCAGCGTATGGGACTAAATGCTACTAGCCCTACCATTCGCAAGGAGTGAAAAACATTGCTCAGAAGAGTAACGAACCATTGTCAAGGACGCTGGTCTATAAAAGTGTAACGGCTAGCTATGTCTTTTAGACCGTTATGTACGATTAGAACACATTTTGTTCTGGATCGTTTTAACACAAGCTATCGTTGTAAACCAAGGCATAACAAACTATACAACTGGCGCGCCAATTCTTCACGTAGAAGCATCATTCATCTCAGTAGAGAGAGGACTACGCTGAGGGATCTCGAGCTGAACCTCTCTCAAATGTTACATTCATTTTAGCTTCATTCTAAAGCTAATAATTTTCATTTACAAACAACTCAAAAGGCATGTAGCTTTTAGTGTAGTGCATTTTGATATCAAACCACAAATCGTTATATTGCAAAACAATTTTGTTAGGGGGGTTAGGCTACAAGATTAACAGCATAAACACTGGTTTATTCTCTATTACCAAAGGGTCCTATTGACTCTTTCGGCGTTAGCCTTCTTCAGTGGGTTGAGAATAGAAGAGTAGGAGAATTTTGTAACAGCCTAACAGAGGTGCCCTGTTGTTGAGGCTGTGCATGGGTACTGTTTTCTAGTAACCGGTACCAGGTAAATGTAGGGTTAGAGTGAGTTGCTAGTGCACCTATTTGGTTGCATAGCTATCACTACCCTTACTGTAGACATGCATACAAAAAAGATATAAAACATGCATTAACTATGTAGGTTGCCGGCCTGTGTTTTGCATAGTGTTCTGGACTATGTTTTCATTATGGATTGTTGCTGGCTGGAGACTAGGGCGTAGCCCGGAAGTCGGGAGCCAGCAGCAATCCCCAGCCCTGATTGTAGGCCCAATCTGTATGAAAGGGACCAATCATGGGCTGGGAGTGGCAGTTGATAGGGTTCTGATGTAATCAGAAACATTTTGACCGTTGGGTTCAGTCATTTTGGTTTGACAGAGGGTGTTGCCAATGCTTTTCGGTTTGGAATAAGCAATGGTCAAGCGGCCAAGCTGGGGTGTGTTACCCTTTACAGTCTTTGCTCTAGAGAGAGTGGGACTGCAGGTTTCATTGAAGAGGGACCTGATGTGTTGGCGGGGCAGATCCTTTGGGTGGTATTCCCAGTGGAGGAAGAGCTTTGGGGCTGCACGGGCATTGGAGCTGGGCCGTTCTGGGGCTGCGTCAATGTGGTGTGCCGCTGCTAGAAAGATGGAGTCAATGTCTTTGCAGTGATGTCCTCTGGCAAGTAGGTGTTGCCTGAAAGCTGAAGCCATGTTGACCTAGTCTGAGGTATGGGTGTTTTGTTTCCAGCATCTCTGGAGGTTGCCAGCCACCTGATTAACTTTCATGAATTGATCAGTTGTTTTTCTCATGGCGAGGAACTCAAAGTAAATGCTAGCATGAATGTCCTGTGGAAAGTGAATGTGTTTTTCCGAGCAGGGGCACATCTGCCTGATGTGCAGCCAAACTGTGTGTTCATTTTCATACCGTACCCCAAGCTTCTAGTTCCAACAAGACACTCCTTCATTTCCACACAGTCATCATCTTCATCTTTGTCCAGTAAATCAAAACCAGGAGACAGTTGGTGCAATCCATAATTTGTGTGCGTGTCACAAAGAGAATTGGCTTTTGCTTTGTTGAGTCCACCCATTGGAAAAAGGGGCCACGTCTCTTCCATGTGCTACACCAATTTTTCTTTCAATGACAGCCTGCATCTTTGATTGGTATGCTTCAGTTCCTTGTGCTTGCTGAGCTGCCTATTGAACTCAACAACCTCTTTGCCTTTGAAAGAGACTATCCAATGGCGTGTCTGTGCATTGGGGTATGGGATTTTCATTTGTTCTGCTTGAAACTATCCCATTGTGACCTTTAACAATTTGGTTGCAATGCGTTGATGCCCAATCCCCTTCTCGTTCCAATGCCTGATGTCCTCATCATTCCAACCCAATTTGACTGATTGGTGTGCCGAGTGCTTCATTTTCGAACATTCCAATGACATCGATTTTCAGGAAGACTAGCAGATGACCTCCAATGGCATCGTTTTTAAGGAAGACAGACGGACCCCACCTTGTAGCCTTGCTTGTAGCCTTGTAGCCTCCTAGCTTTGATGACATTTTGAAAATGGTTATCAACATGAAAAGAGTTCACATTTCAATCATTGCTCAGAGGGAACCAGTTTTGGATGTAATCCCATTTTAAGGAGCAAATGTGCGACACATTCAAAAAGACTTAACAATCAAAAAAGAATTAAAGACTGCTTTCAAAGATGTCATGACTGCATGATTTGGATTTGGAGGACACAAGAATTTGAATCTTTCAGAGCAACTGTGCATGCCGCAGCAAATGTCTGTTGGCTGACACGGGCACACCAAAAATGAAATGACAAAATAATCAACAATGTCGGTTCAGGCTAGCCAATGCTAGATCAACAGTTGTAATCAGTCAACTGTGGCTCCAAAAGTGAATCTGAATACAAACAGAAATGTCGCTACAACACATTGGCCACATGGGAAAAACAAGAAACTAGTGACTAGAGAAACATCTGTTAACATGCACAACCATGGTGGGCAGTTGATGATTGTCAGTGGACCGCACCAAAAGGAATGGCAGTTTGCAGAACTTCATGACTACAACTGGAATGACTGCAAACAAGCACGCTGCATTCCCCACTGTCACAAATTGACTGAGAGTGATGATAAAGAGTTCGATTCCAATGAGATCATCACAGTGCAATTGAAAGATCTGGTTCCAATTCATTATTCCGCATTGGAACCAATGACCAAACGCATGAAATTTTGGTGACTCCGTGTTGAAGATGAGGGATTTCAAATGGTGCTAAATCGATAATTATTAACCGTTTAAGATTCAGATTAAAACTCGACATGTTTCCACAATTCAACTAGAGAGTCGTTTTGCCTCTTGTCTCTAAAAAATTCTCATTTGCTCTTCCTTCTTGGCTTGCAAGCAGACATTGTTGGTGCAAGGATGATGCTTTGGTGGGTGTCAACTGACACAGTGCTTCTGGCAATGAGGACAGTGCAGCATTGGAAAATGTGTGTTACGATTAGCATTGTAAGGCTACAAAGCTACAAAGCTGACAACAAAGCTACAAGGCTACAAGGTTAAATCATGTCATGGCTAAGAGAACCAATGTGCTTCCAAAAGTTGGTCTGGCAGTCTTCCTTAAATTTGATGTCCAACAGCAAGAATTTTGGAATAATCGAAACTCAGAAAACACAAAAAGGAAATAAAATGAAAATGGCAGACAGAAGCGCACAAGGCAACTCTGCCAATGCCAGCGCGACTAGCTAGAAGAACATCACAGCAGAGGATCCGTGAAACAAAGGAGAGCTGCTGCTGACCGGTGTGGAGCCTGAACTCACAAATTGGTTGGAGTGGCATTTGCATGAAGAAGAAATTTGACTGGAAGGACAATGGAAGTTCACTGTCAACAACTCCATGTTGTTCATGGTGTTCCATGGGATGTGAGGACACACCTAAGCAGCACAATTAGAAAAGCGGAGAGGGAAATAAAGAGAGAAAATGAAAGGAACGGCATCATTGAAAGCACAAATCATGAGCATAGGTGCTGCAATGGCAATCCAGCCAGCATTTACTGGTCGTTTTTGTCATCACAGAGACAATGACAAGGGCATGATGGAAGCGGAAATGCATGCCGTCATCACTAGAGAGGCAGCTGTAGAACACTGTTGAGGAATGATGTGTTTAGAAATTGATCCAGTGATTGTGTGGGTAAATCTTCTGCACAGCTACCCAGCAGGAGATGAACTAGATGAACTAGCAGAGCAACTTAACATGGGTGGATGGTTGCTAGACATTTCTAAGTTTATTCACTCTGCTGTCGAGGAGTTCCTGAAACACCAGCTGCAGAAACATTGCTTGGATTTTTGGATTTGCGGCCTCTCCTTTTCCCTTCGGCAACAAACCCAGGTCCTGACAGTCCCTATGAAAACTACCAATGCTGCATTTTTTTTCAAGTGCAACCCCTGAAGTTCACTGCATGCAGGCATCAGCAGCAACAATGCGATTCTGCTTGCAGTGCTCCTCAATGGCAGCTGCGACTCCTTTTGTTCTGGAGCAATGATTGCTTTCCACGTGTTTTTCCAAGTTGTTTCCAAACTTCTTGTCCCTGCCAGCAACTCCTCCCACAATGTCATTGAAATCACGTAAGCCATGCCATTCTTCATGCACCACATGCAGTCTTTTGTGGGGCTTCATCTTGCATCCCCTCTGCTCCCCGGCTGTTTGGTCCAACTCCAACACAGACGACCCATCCCAAATGGCAGCTTGTCAGTCTTGTTGGATCTGCATCCTAAAGATGGTTTGGAACATGCTCTTATAAGCATTAAAAGTTGGGAGCTCAATTGGGTTCTTGAGTTGAGGAGCTGTTAGATTTGTGGTTCCAAAAGTTCCAGCCATTGGTCTGTGATGCTTCATCGTTTCATCGTAACCAGCAGAGTCAAACTAGGGTCTCAGGGGGGCGTTTTCTTTCTTCCACCAGGTTTCTTTTTCTCCCTGATGTCTGGTAAAACATGAAGCAAAAGATGTTTTATTTATTGACACCGTGCTTGTTGTAAACAGCGGCGGAGGAAGCATGATCAATGAATTGTATAAACTCAAGCACATTGGGATCCACAGCCTTTTGGGTTTTGCCAGATTGGAGGGAGTCAATGGTTTGGTGAGAGAAATTGATCAAGCTTTGATGAAGACTGAGCCACTTCATCTGGGTGACTGGGCAAGGTCAACACTGGTGCAGCGGCCCCACTTTCACTTCCTGGGGCAGTAGCTACTTGGTTGGCGCTGCGTTGCTTGCTCTGCATGAGTTGGGAAAGAGAGAGTGAGATGGCGATGATTAATGAGGACGGCAATGGGATGGATTGTTGTTAGTGGTAGCTGCTGTCATGCCGCTGTGCAGTCTTGCAGCCTTGTTGGTAGTCTTGTAACCTTGTAGCCTTGTAGCCTTGAATCGCACTGCTGGTAGCAGCCAGTCACAAGTGTAACAGTCATAAATGTTAGGTGGTCACTGCGACATGATTGATTGATTCGGTCCTGGATCATTTGTCAGGCAGCTTAACAGTGGCAGTTAAGAACCTCATGGAGGTTCTTAAGAGCCATGACAAAGGGGTCGATTTTGTCAGGCAGGACAAAACTCCATTCAAATTGAGTCGAAACCTTTGTCAGGCTGTTTGCTAATAGCTAGCTGTTACAATGATGTGCTAGCACAGCCACTCTAGCTAGCTAACTAGCTAGCACGGTGTACAGGTACCTAGCTAGCTACTAGCTAGTAGCTAGCACTGTGTACTGCTAGTGCAACATAGCTCTGCTAGAGGCCACCTTAACCTAAATGGTCACTGAGCAATTGGGATGGGGAATGTGGGTGAAAGCTTCAATGCTTTCTGTCTCTGTGAATGTTTAATACAAATTTAAGACTGACACATCATCGGAAAGCTCTAAGTGAGATCTGTCTTTTTTAGAAATAAAAAAGAAAAAGGTAGCATGCATGCAAATGTCCATGTTTGTGAAGGATTTGCTCAATGCAAGTTTAACTCAGTTATGCCCATAGATTGCAATATTTGCCTAGCTGATGTCTAACTGGAAGCACTGTGAGGACCAAGAGAAAGAAATTATTTTCTATTTGTTTCCAAAGCAATAGCCTTAGAAACAATTCCAATAATTTACCATAAATCAGTCACTCTTTGCTGTTTAGTATCAATGTTTGGTAATGAGAATATTGATTGCAAATGTGAATAGTAATTGCTTTGGAAAGCATAGCTATGGCATCATGCTTCAATGACACACTGTACATGGTGAATGGGAATAAATGTCCATCAAACTCAAATGATGGTAGAGCAAACCAATGTTAATGCTAAACTAATCACTTAGCACTTGTTGGCATAGATGATTGTCATTAAGAGAGAAGTGTTGTGTTACATGGAACATTGGAGCAAAATGTGTCATTGAATTGGCATGAAAATGTGACTAGCTTTCTGTTTCACTGATTGATTAGACACTTTGCAGGGAGAGGGGAATTGGGACTCACACGTGTGTGAGTGAAACTTGTTCTGGTTTGAGTCCTGGAACAGTGGCACTGACATGTGTGCATCTCAAATGCTCACTTGATCCTGCCAGAAGTTAGGTCATGCCTAGTCTTGGTCAAACATCTTAGTGGTCAGACCTATTCTTGACCAGACGTCTTAACGGTCAGATTGGTCAGCTGCACAAGACTTGACCTTAACTTCATGAGGCCGTGTTGTGTTCAATAGTGACTAAAATTAAGACCAAATTACCAGCATGACTAAGCTGGCACAGTTTGTGCCTGCTGGTGGAAGCAGATCCAATTTGTTTTCTTGTCAAATCATCTTCACAGCAGCAGAAATCAGAAAACCAAAAACCTGCTTTCTTGTGTCTTCTGCAAAATTTTGTCTCCGACACCTTGCATCAGCACTCCCCCTTTCCCAGCGGTGGCACTGAGTGCGCATTTCATTTGCGCGTGCAGCCCAAACACGTGCTGAGTCCTACCAAGACTATCCTCCAGTAGGCAGGCAGTGAGCCCAACTCACTTGACTAACCATCACTGCTGCTCCCTCTTCTGCCAGCCACAGCATCTGACCTACCAGACCTAAGGGCAAGCTGATTCACGGCCAGAGTCTTTGTGCCTTGACCTGGAAGGTGCTTCCATTTGCACACATTGGAGACAGTGTTTGTTTGAAGCTGACAAACTAGCCCCACACCAACCCAGTCCCATCATTGGGAACAACTACAAGATTCCTCACTTGGAATGTCAACAATCAAGTGTTTGATCCTCACCATGACAAGGAAAGTTGAAGAGACTCCACTAAGTCAGGAGACCCAATGTTGATTACCGGAAGATTTGCAATCCAATTTGGATGCAGAAGAGGACGTGAGTAAACAACGGCCATAACGTTGTTGCCTCAGTGAGCAACTAGCTGCTGACCCTGAACAGGAGCAGTGCAACACCTTATTGGCCAGGCTCTTAGTCTTAGCCACTGTCCGAGATCCCACAATCGAGGATGGTCCAGAAGATTCTGATCACTCAGAAGAAGAAGATGGTGGTGGTGGTGATGAAAAGCAGACTGCTCTGACCAAGTAGTTGAAGAAACTCAACCACCTCCTGAAGCCCAATGAAGCCTGCTACCAGCAAAACAATGATGACAGTCACTTGCCCTAAGATGGGAAAGATTTTCACCATCAATGGAAAGAACATGATCAAGATGGGGGGAGCACCTAAGCCTGATTGGACTAAACTCTCTACAGTAGTTTCTCTTTTCATGCTTCACCCCATCAACGCTGCAGCCTTGATTTTGATTGCCATCCCCTCCT